>JADHEE010000088.1_pt1 | contig 59127 bp, 53 predicted proteins | sample 8952401 | NCBI WGS metagenome assembly JADHEE01 (sample SAMN16124438, study PRJNA663242) | bioreactor sludge metagenome | isolation source: sludge (ammonium) | place: India:Bengaluru | collected 2019-02-28 | reverse complement strand
GTTCGTCAACGCCCCGGCCGAGAAGCCGAAGGCCTGACCCTCCGCCCCTCCCTGCCCCGATTCCCGGGCCCCGGTCGCCGAGATGCGCCGGGGCCCTTCGGCTCTCGGGACCAGCGCCGTCCCGCCCTGCGCCCACCCGGGGGCGACCGCCGCGAACGAACGCGACTCCTCTCGGGTGACCCTCGTCACCCCGAGCGCCGAATCCGCACGGGGAGTTCGAATTCCGCCGGGTGGTCGACTATCCTCCGCCCCATTCCGGGAACAACGCGAGGGAGGATCTGTATGCCCAAGAAGGACTGGATAACACCCTGCTTCTGTCGATCTTTCTCGGGGGGCTCGGGGTGGACCGCTTCTACCTCGGCTACACCGGCCTCGGGATCCTGAAGCTCATCACGTGCGGCGGGCTCGGGATCTGGGGGATCATCGACATCATCCTGATCGCCACGGGGAAGATGAAGGACGCCCAGGGGAACGAGCTGCTGAAGAAGTAGTGCCCCTGACGAACTTCGTCGACCGGCTCCGGGGGCGGCGTGCGCAGGCGCTCCTCGCCCTCGGAGCGTTCTCCCTCGTCCTCGCCGTCCTCGCCTTCGTCGACCCGCGCACGGCCCGCCTCGCGCCCGTCTGCCCTCTCCACTTCACGACGGGCCTCCACTGCCCCGGCTGCGGGACCGGGCGAGCCCTTCACGCGCTCGTTCACGGCGACCTCGCCCGCGCGATCCGGCTGAACGTCCTCGCGGTGGCGACGATCCCGGTCTTCCTCGCGCTCGCGGCGCGAGCCGCGCTCCGCCCCGCCGAGAGGCTGCCGGTCCCGCCGCTCTGGCTCCGGGTCGCCGTCTACGTCCTGCTCGCTTCGTTCTTCGTCGCCCGGAACCTGCCGTTCGAGCCGTTCGCGAGCTGGGCGCCGCGGTAGGTCGCCGCGGCGCGGCGAAGGCTCGCGCTCCTGCGGATGCGCGCCCCGCTCAGGAGCGCCGCGCGGGTCGCCCCGTCGCGGGCAGAAGCGTCCGCAGGCGCGCGAGTCCCTCGGCGAGCGACGCTCGGTCGGTGGCGGCGCCGATCGAGACGCGGACCCCGTCCCCGGCGAAGGACCGGCCCGCCGCGAAGACGCTCGCCGGGACGACGACGACCCCGGCCGTCAGCGCCCGCTTCGCGAAGGCGTCGCCGGCTCCCCTCTCGAGCGGGATCCAGACGTGCGGGCAGTGCCGCGCCCCCCGCCACTCGACGCCCGACATCGCGCGGGCGCAGACGCGGTGGCGCGCCGCGAGCTCCCTCCTCTGCGCGACGAGGCGCCTCCACGCCGTCCCGTCCGAGAGCCACCGGGACGCCAGGGCGGAGGCGAGCGGCGACACGTACCAGCTCGTGTGGTGCGAGGCCCCCTGCCACCGGTCCCGCAGGCCCGGCGGGACGGCGAGGTAGCCGAGGCGCAGGCCCGGCGCCACCGTCTTCGAGAGCCCCGTCACGTAGAGCACCCTTTCCGGGGCGAGAGCCGCGAGCGGCGGCGGCGCCCCCTCCGGCAGGAGGCCGTAGACGTCCTCCTCGACGAGGAGGACGTCGAAGCGACGGGCGACCTCGACGATCCGACGGCGACGGTCGCCTCCCATCGTCGCCGAGGTCGGGTTGTGGAGCGTCGGGGAAAGGACTGCGAGGCGCACCCCCGACCGGCACGCCGCCTCGAACGAGGCGGGGAGGACTCCCTCGCGGTCCATCTCCATCGCGTGGAGGCGTCGCCGGAGGCGGCGGGCGACCGCCTTCAGGCCCGGGTAGACGAGCGCCTCGCAGGCCAGCTCCTCGATCTCGGGGAACGCGCCGACTGCCGTGTCCATCGCGTGCTGGGCCCCGGCGCAGACGACGATCCTCCCCGGCTCCGCCTCGACGCCGCGCCGCCCGAGCCACGCCGCGGCGGCCCGGGCGTGGACGAGCGTGTCCGCCGCCGTCGGATAGTGGAGGAGGTGCGCCGCCTCGCCGTCGTCCAGCGCGCCGAGCGCCTTCGAGAGGTCGGGGTCGCGGGCGAGGGGCGGCGGGGTGTTCGGGGAGAGGTCGAGGACGCCCCCCTCCGGGCGTTGCTCGAGCGCGAAGAGCGCCGCCTCGGAGGCCACTCCGAGGACGTAGGTCCCGCGCCCGGCCTCGCCGCCGAGGAGCCGGCGGCGCGCCGCCTCGCGGTAGGCGCGGGTGACCGTGCTGACGTTGACGCCGAGGAGGTCGGCGAGGAGCCGGTGGGTCGGGAGGCGGTCGCCGGGGCGCAACTCTCCCCTGCGGACGGCCGCGCCGATGGCATCCGCAACCGCGAGGTAGGTCGGTCCTTTCGATCCGCCGAGATCCGGAATCCAGCTTGTCATGCACACAATCCTCGTTTCAATGCACACATCATAGCGGCCGTCGGGCCCGGCGCGAATCGGGGTCCCGCACGGAGGCGGAATGGCGAGCATCGATTTCAACGGCACGACCGTCGAGCTGAACCCCGAGGGGTTCCTCGCGGACCCGTCGATCTGGACCGAGGAGCTCGCGGCCGTCCTCGCCCGGCACGAGGAGGGGCTCGAGACGCTCGGCGAGCAGCACTGGGCAGTGATCCGGTTCATTCGCCAGCACTGGCTCGAGAACGACTCGGCCCCGATGGTCCGCTCGATCTGCAAGACGGTCGGCGTGCCGTTGAAGACGGTCTACGAGCTCTTCCCGAGCGGCCCGGCCAAGGGCGCCTGCAAGCTCGCGGGCCTCCCCAAGCCCGACGGCTGCGTGTAGGTCATGCCCGCGCCCGGGCCCCTGGAGCTCGCCCTCTGCGCCGCCGCGGCGTGGGCGCTCCTCGCCCTCGTGGCCCTCGCGTTCCGGACCCGCGCGTGGGGAGGGCGCGCGCTCCACGCGCCGCCGGCCGGCGACGCCGCCGCCGGCGCCCGCTACGCGTTCACGAAAGGGATGCTCCCGCAGGCGAAGGAGAGCGTGAGGACGCACCTCCCGTCGTACGCGGCCGGCCTCGTCTTCCACGGCGGGGTCTTCGCCTCCTTCGGCCTCCTCGCGGCGAGCCTCGCCGGAGTCGAGCCCGCCTCCGCCCTCATTCGCCTCGGCGGCGCCGCGGCGGGGGCAGGGGCCCTCGCCGGCCTCGGCCTCCTCGGGAAGCGGATCGCGAGCCCGGTCCTGCGCGGACTCTCTTCTCCCGACGACTACGTCGCGAACGTCCTGACGTCGGTCTTCGCAGCCCTCGCCGCCCTCGCCGCGTTCGCTCCGGACGCGCGCGCAGCCTCGCTCGTCGCCGGCGTCGCGCTCCTCCTCTACCTGCCGGTCGGAAAGATCCGGCACTGCCTCCTCTTCTTCCCCTCCCGATACGAGATGGGCCGCTTCTTCGGCCGGCGCGGGACTTTCCCGCCGGCCTCGCGGAGGGCGGCGTGACCGCGCCCGCTCCCGCGCCCGCCTCCCTCGAGAGCCGGATCTCCGCCCTCACGGACGCCGACCTCGCCCGCGGCTTCGAGACGTTCCGCTCGAAGCTGAGCGCGGCCGAGGCGGCGTACCTCGGCGCGTGCGTCCACTGCGGCCTCTGCGCGGAGAGCTGCCACTACTACAAGGCCTCGCCCGAGCTCGAGAACGTCCCGGCCCGCAAGCTCGACCACGTCGCCGCGGCGTTCCGCCGGCACGCCACCGCGGCCGGCCGCCTCCTCCCCGGCCTCGTCGGAGCCCGGGATTTCGACCGGGAGCTGGTCCGGGCCTGGGTCGACGCCGTCTTCGGCCGCTGCTCGCTCTGCGGGCGCTGCTCGCTGAACTGCACGGTCGGCATCGCGCTGCCGCGCGTCTTCCGCGCGGCCCGCGCCGCCCTCGCGTCGATGGGCCTCGTCCCCGACGACCTGCAGGCGACGGTCGACAACAGCCTCGTCCACGGCAACAACATGGCGATCACGAAGACGGACTGGGTCGAGACGGTGCAGTGGCTCGAGGAGGAGCTGCAGGCCGAGACGGGCGACCCCCGGGCCCGGATCCCCCTCGACAAGAAGGGCGCGAAGGTCCTCTTCACCGTGAATCCCCGCGAGCCGAAGTTCTTCCCGCTGAGCCTCCAGGCGAGCGCGAAGGTGTTCTGGGCCGCGAAGGAGGACTGGACGCTCTCGAGCGACCCCGGCTGGGACCTGACGAACTACGGCCTCTTCAGCTGCGACGACGCTCAGGCCGGCAGGATCACGCGGAACCTCGTCGACGCGATGGAACGCCTCGGGTGCGAGACCCTCGTGATCGGCGAGTGCGGGCACGGCTACGGGGCCGCCCGGTGGGAGGGGCCCGAATGGCTCCGGGAGACCTTCCCGTTTCCCGTCCGGAGCGTCCTCGAGCTGATGGACGAGTACCTCGCCTCGGGCCGCATCGCCGTCGACCCGTCGCGCAACCCGAAGCCCGTCACGCTCCACGACCCGTGCAACCTCGTCCGCCACGGGGGCGTGCGCGAGCCGCAGCGCCGGGTCCTGCGGCGCGCCGCGAGCGCGTTCGTCGAGATGGCCCCGCACGGCGAGGAGAACTTCTGCTGCGGCGGCGGGGGCGGCCAGCTCTCGATGTCGGCCTACAAGGAGCGGCGGATCGCCTCCGGCGGGACGAAGGCGAACCAGATCCGCGAGACCGGCGCGTCGGTCGTCGTCGCGCCGTGCCACAACTGCATCGACCAGCTCATGGAGCTGAACAAGGAATACAAGCTCGGAGTCCGGATCCGGACCGTCGCGGAGGTCGTCGCCGACGCGATCGTTCCCGGACCGCGAGAGGAAGGTGGAGCATGTCCGCGACCGTGATGGAGAAGCCCGGTGCCGCCGAGGCGGCCGCCCCCCAGACGAAGCTGATCTACCTCGACAACGGCGCGACGTCGTTCCCGAAGCCGGAGGAGACCTACGTCGCGATGGACCGCTTCTACCGCGCCTACGGGGTCAACCCGGGGCGCAGCGGCTTCGACCTCTGCCTCGCGGCCGGCTCCCTCGTCGACCGGACCCGCAAGCTCCTCTGCTCCTTCTTCGGAGGGACCGACCCGAACCGGCTCGTCTTCGGCTACAACTCCACCGACGCCCTCAACCTCGCGATCTTCGGGCTCGTCGCCCCCGGCGACCACGTCGTCACGACGCACCTCGAGCACAACGCGACGCTCCGCCCGCTCTGGATGCTCGAGCACGAGCGCAGCGTGAAGGTCGACTGGGTCGACTTCGAGGCCGACGGCTGGATCGACCCGCAGAAGGTGATCGAGAAGATCACCCCCGGCACGAAGGCCGTCGTGATGAACCACGGCTCGAACGTGATCGGCACGCTCCAGGACCTCGCCCCGATCGGGAAGGTCTGCCGCGAGCGGGGCGTTCACCTCATCGTCGACGTCTCGCAGTCCGGCGGCGCGGTCCCCGTCAGGCTCGACGAGATCGGCGCCGACGTCATCTGCTTCACCGGCCACAAGAGTCTGATGGGGCCGATGGGGATCGGCGGCATGTACGTCCGCGAGGGGGTCGAGATCCGCCACACCCGCGCGGGCGGCACCGGCGTGAAGAGCGCCCAGCGCCACCACCTCGACGAGTACCCGTACCGGATGGAGTACGGCACCCCGAACCTCCCCGGCATCGCGGGCCTCAACGCCGGCGTGAGCTGGGTCGTGGGCCAGGGGGTGGAGGCGATCCACGCGCGCGAGATGGCGCTCTGGAAGAAGCTCCGCGACGGCCTCCGCGCGATCGACGGCGTCGTCCTCTACTGCGCCGACGACGTCCCCGGCAAGCAGCGGATCAGCGTCCTCTCGTTCAACGTCGAAGGTCTCGAGGCCGCCGACACCGGGACGATGCTCGACGTCGACCACGACATCGCCTGCCGAACGGGCCTCCACTGCACGCCGATGGTCCACGAGCACCTCGGGACGGACAGGATCCACGGCGCCGTTCGCTTCGGGATCGGACCGTTCAACACCGAGGCGCACGTCGACGCGGCGATCGCGGCCGTCGCCGAGATCGCCTCGGTGAGGGCCCGAAAGAGGTAGAGAGACGCCGGCCCGGCGGCGGCTCGCCGCCGGGCCGGCCGTCCTACTTCCCCTTCTTCGCCTTCTTCCGGGGCTTCTTCGCCGACTTCGCCGCGGCCTTCTCTGCGTCCCTCAGGACGTCCTCGATCCACGAGGTCCCCATCATCGAATGCGGCAGGCCGAGCGTCGTCAGGCCGAGGAGGGCGACGCCGCGGACTTCTCCCGCCGTCGCACCCGCCTCGAGCGCCCGGCGCGCGTGAGAGTGGACCGCCCCCTCGAGACGGGAGCCCATCGAGAGCGCGAGCTTGAGGAGCTCGGCTTCCTTCTCCGGGAACCCGGCGGCCTCGCGGCTCGCGGCGGCCAGCGCCTCGTACGTCATCCCGCATTCCGGGTACGCCTCGACGAACCTTCGGAACGGACCGGGTGCCTTCTTCATCGCGTCCTCCGGACGGCGATTGTAGGCCGGGCGGCGCGCCCCCTCAGGGCCAGAGGCGCTCGCGCCCCTCGTGCCAGTCGCGCGTGACGTCGAGCCAGAACGCGAGGCCGGCGTACCGCCCGAAGGGCGCGTAGAAGCGGGCGACGCGCGCGTCCTTCACGAGGCGGCCCCGGAAGCGGAGCCGGGCCACCTGCCTGCGCGACCAGGAGTCGAGGCCGAGCCGCCCGTGGCGCCCGAGGAGGCGCAGCAGCGTCTCGGCCGCGTAGGGGCCGAAGCCATTCTCGGAACGAATCCGTGCCGCCAGCTCGTCGTCCGGCAGCGCCGCGTCCTCCCAGGCCGCGAGGTCGAGCGCGCCGCCGGCGACGCGCGTCGCGAAGGCGCGGAGGAACGGCGCCCGGTACCCCAGCTTCAGCTCTTCGCGGAGCCGGCGCTCCGGAAGCGCGGCGAGGAACGCCGCGTCGGGGAACGCCCCGCCCCGGTCGAACGCGGCGACCATCCGCGTCACCATCGACCGCGTGAGGGACCAGGAGCAGTTCGTCGTGCAGAGCACTTTCACGGCGTCCTCGAAGAGCGTCGGGGCTCGAAGGACGCGGCCCGCGCGCCGCTCGGCGATCCATCCGAATCCCTCGTCCCGCTTCTCGGCGCAGAGCGCGTGGAACGGCTCGAGCTCCGCGTCGAGGTCGAGGACCCGCGCGACGACGGGCCGGGCGAGGCGGGCCGGCGCGGTCGCGACGGCCCGAACGCCCCCGTTCCGCGGCGAAAGGACGGCCCGCTCGGGGACGCCGTCGGCGAGGAAGACGAAGGAGAGGGTCCGCCGCGCCTCGTCCCAGGCGAACGGCGCGAGGTCGTACCAGCCGTGACTGCGCGCGACGAGGTCGAGGTCGACGCCCGGAAGGTCGAACCGCGATCCGGTCACGGCGGATCGCCGGCCGCGGGCTCGGGCGTCGCCTCGCCGCCGAACGGCCAGCCGCCGGACGCGTGGACCGTGCAGCGCTCCGTCGGCTCGGTCCCCGCGACGAACAGCTCGTTCACGGAGGTGGGGCACTCCTCCGTCACGAGCATCCCCGTCGTCGGGTCGACGGAGGCGGTCACCGTCCCCGGGACCTGCGGGAACGGCTCCTCGAAGTAGTGGGCCGGCAGCCGGCGGACGAAGGCGGAGTAGATCGGAACCGCCGCGGTCGAGCCGGAGAGGTTCAGGCCGCGGTTGTCGTCGAAGCCGACCCAGACGGCGACGAGGAGGCGCGGCGAGAAGCCGATGAACCAGGCGTCGCGGCCGTCGTTCGTCGTCCCGGTCTTACCGGCGAAGATCCCCTGCGCCCCGCGCCCGCGCGCGGAGGCCCCCGTGCCGCGGTTCACGACCCCCTGGAGGATCGAGTCGAGGACCGCGACGGCGGCCGGGTCGGCCGCGCGGGCAAGCGGGGCGTCCTTCCGCTCGATCCGGCGCCCTTCCGGCCCGACGAGGCCGAGGAGCGCGTTCGGCTTCACGAGGATCCCGCCGTTTGCGAAGACGGAGTACGCCGCGGCGATCTCCATCGGCGTGCACTCGAACGACCCGAGCGCGAGCGACGGATACGCCTTCAGCCGGGAGGTGATCCCCGCCTTCCGGGCGGCTTCGATGACGTCCGGCAGCAGCGTCTTCCCCGCTCCCGTCTCCCAGACGGCGAGCCGGACGGTCGGGATGTTCCGGGACTGCTCGAGGGCCTGCCGCACGGTGACCGGCCCGAGGAACTGGCCGTCGTAGTTCCGCGGCGACCAGGTCTCCTCCTCCGTCTTGCCGAAGACGAGGGCGATCTGCGAATCCTGGAGGATCGTCACGGGCGTGACGGGCGGAGAGAGGTCGCGCCTCTGGAACGCGGCGAGGTAGACGAACGGCTTGAAGAGGGAGCCCGGCTGCCGCTTCGCCTGCACGACGCGGTTGAACTGGCTCGTCTGGTAGTCGCGCCCTCCGACGAGGGCGCGGATCGAGCCGGTGTGCGGGTCGAGGGCGATGAGCGCCGCCTGGAGGCTCTGGTCCCCTTCCGCGGTCCGGAGGCGCTTGAACCGCTTCTCGAGCTCCGCGAGCCCCTCCTGGACGGCCGCGTGCGCCGCCTCCTGCATGTCGGGGTCGAGCGTCGTGAAGATCGAGAGGCCCGCGCCCGACAGGTCGCTCCGCGACTCGGACACCTGGGTCAGGACGAAGTCGACGAAGTGCGGCGCCTCGATCCCGGTCATCGGCTTCGAGACGCGGGTGAGGGGCGCGGCGAGGGCGACGTCGTGGGCGGCCTTGTCGATCTTCCGCTCCTCGAGCATCCACTTCAGGACGAGCGCCCGTCGCGCCCTCGCGCGCTCCGGGTTCCGGAAGGGGGAGTACCGGCCCGGCGAGGAGATGAGCCCGGCGAGCATCGCGGACTCGGGGAGGTCGAGCTGCGAGACGGGCTTGCCGAAATAGTAGCGGGCCGCTTCCTCCACGCCCGTCACCGAGACCGCGCCCCGCTGCCCGAGGTAGATCTCGTTGAGGTACGCCTCGAGGATCTCCTCCTTGCCGTACTTCGCGTCGAGGATGACCGCGAGGAGCGCCTCCACGGCCTTTCGCCGAAGCGTCCGCTCGGGCGTGAGGAAGAGGTTCTTGACGAGCTGCTGCGTCAGCGTGCTCGTCCCGCGGACCTTCCGGCCGCGCGCGATCCCCTGCAGGAGGGCGCCGGCGAGCCGTGTCGGGTCGAGCCCGGCGTGCGTGAAGAAGTCCCGGTCCTCCGTCGTGACGATCGCGTCGACGACGACCTTCGGGACCCTCTCGAGGCGGACGAGCGTTCGGTCCTCCATCTTCCGGTCGAAGACGGAGCCGACGACCTCCGGCTCGAAGACGACGTACGGGACGGGCGCCCCGTCCGGCTCGCGCCGGAGGGCCGAGATCCGGCGGCCCGAGAAGTCGATCCGTGCGGCGAGGCCCGGAGAGCGGCCGTAGGCCGTCTCGCGCGGGTTGACTCCCACGACGATCCGGCTCCGCGTGCGGAGGTAGCGGCCTCCGGAGACGGGAAGCTCGGCGATCGGCGCATACCGGAGCCGCGCGAGCCGCCTCTCCACGTCGTCCGGCCCGAGCGCGTCGCCGGGACGAAGGACCCACGCGTCGGAGTAGAGACGCGTCGGAAGGTTCCAGCGCCTCCCGTCCATCGTCCGCGACACCACGCGCGCGTAGTAGGCGACGACGAACGCCGAGGCGACGGCGAGGAGGAGGACGAGGCCGGCCGCGCCCCAGAGCGCCCACCGGGGAATCGCCCTCCAGATCCGGCGGGCTCGAGCGAGGAGTGGGGGCCTCACCCGGAGAGTGTAGCGAACGGCATTCTCAAACCGCCGGAGGACCCTTCGGCCCGCCTCCGCCGAGGATCGAGACGACCTGGTCGTCGGTCAGCGCGCGCGGGCCGCCGAGGACTCGAGCCGCGAGCGTCACCTTCGCGAGGTGCTCGACGCGCTCCATCCGGTGGAGCGCCTCCCTCACGTCCCGCCCCAGGGTCAGGACCCCGTGGCTCGCGAGGAGGAACGCGTCGTGGCCGTCGACCCAGGGCTCGAGCGCCCGCGCGAGCTCCTCGGTGCCGGGCGTGGCGAAGGGGACGAGCGGCACGGTGCCGACGGTGAGGACGATCTCGGGCATGACCGGCGCGTCGAGCGCCACCCCCGCGGCGGCGAACGCCGTCGCGAACGGGGGATGCGCGTGGACCACGCCTCCGACGTCGTGCCGCCGCCGGTAGCAGAGGAGGTGCATCGGCGTCTCGGTCGAAGGCCGCCCCGCCCCTTCGACGACCCGCCCCTCGAGGTCGACGACGAGGACCTCCTCCGGCGTGAGGCTCCCCTTCTCCCGTCCGGCCGGAGTCAGCAGGAACCGGCCGGACCCGAGGCGCGCAGAGACGTTCCCGTCCGTGGCAGGCGCGAAGCCGAGGGCGTCGAGCCTCCGGCCGCAGGCGACGAGGGCGGCGCGGGCGGTCGGGGTGTCGTCCATCGGGTCCTCCTGGGCGCCCGGGGAAGCCGCCGGGCGGGTAGCGCTACTCCCTCTTCCAGACCTCGATCGCCTCGATGAGCCCCTCGTCTCCGAGGAAGGAGACGCGGTCCCCGACCTTCCGGCCGAGGAGCCCCTTCGAGGCGTCGGCGAGGTAGGAGTAGACGTCGGCCTCGGGCCTCGAGTCCCACGGTCCGAGGAGCGTCACCGCGCGGGTCCCGCCGAGGAGCCGGAGCGTCACGCGCGTGCCCGGCCTCACTTCCGAGGTGTCGACCGTCGCCGGGTCGAGGACGCGCGCCTTGCGGAGCTCCTCCTGCAGGCGCGCCACGCGGACTCCGAGGTCCTGCTGCCGCTGCTTGCGGGCCTGGTACTCGAAGTTCTCCGAGAGGTCCCCTTCGGCCCTGGCGATGGCGAGGCCCTTCGTGTTCTCCGGGATGTCGACCTCCACGAGCCTCTCGAGCTCCTTCTTCTTCCCCTCGAGCGCCTCCTCCGTGACGAAGAAGTTGTCGTCCCCTCCCTTGCGGAGGTCGGGGAAGCGCATCTCGGCCGCCGCGAAGAGCGCCGCGCGGCGGTGCGGCTCGAGCTCGTTGTGCCGGTCGAGCGCCTGGAGGAACTGCTGCGCCTCCTCGAGCGTCGCCTGCTTGACGAGCCAGGCCGCCGCGACGCCGGTCCTGTCGAAGAGCTCGCGGAGCTTCGCGCGGCCTCCCCCGAGGTCCTCCCACGACGCGGCGTCGAGGAGCCGGCCCAGGACCGTCGGTGTGAGGCGGGCCCGGAACGCGTCGTCCTGCGCGGCCCGGAGGCCGAACCAGAGGAACGCCTTCGGCCCGCTCCGGGGAGACTTGAGGAGCTTCTCGAGCGTCGCCTCGCGCGTGGCGGGGTCGGCCTCGGCGAGACGCCGGTCGATCAGGTCGAGCGTCCGGGCGTCCTCCTCCCGGAAGAACCACTCCGCCACGAGGCGGGCGCCGTCCTCCGGCCTCGAGGCGAGGAGCCCCTCGAGGAAACGCTCCCGCGCGAGGCGGTCCTCGATCCGTCCGAGCATCGGCAGCGGCGCCTCGGGCACGAGGGCCTCGGGCGCGAATCCGAGCGAGACCCCTTCGACTCTCTCGATCGCGACCGCGATCTCGTAGGCGAGCGGCGGGTTCGCGTCGCGGAGCGCCCGGGCGTCCTCGACGAGCTTCGCTCCCATCTTCGTCGCGAGCACCGGGTCGCGCTTCGCGTTCTTCCGGAAGAAGTCGAGGCGGGCCTCGGGCGTGTGCGCCTTCCCGAACTTCGCGAGGATCGCCGCGTCGGCGGCCTGCGAAGTGCGCGTCCATTCGACGGAGGCGTTCTTGCCCGAGCCGTGGAGGACGACGTGCGGGCTCTTGCGCGCCGCGGTCCACCAGGAGGTCCAGCGCTCCTCGGGGACGAGCCCGGCGAGCGCCTCCTTGACCTCGGAGACCGGAAGAGCCTTCCCGAACGAGTCGAGGAGCCTTCGGAGCCCTTCCGGCGGGTCGGCGAGGACGCTCTCGGCCAGCGCCTCGCGGGCGGTCAGCTTCTCGTGCAGGAAGTGCCCCTCGGGGAGCGGCGTGAGGCTCTTGGCCGCGACGCCGATCGGGATGGAGACTCCCACCGACTTCTCGAAGTCGACCCGGACGGCGTCGAGGGCGAAGTTCGTCTCGACGACCTTCCCGGCGCCCCGCACCGCCATGAAGAAGCAGCGCCCCACCTCGAAGGGGAGCCACTTCTCGGCGCGCTCGACGCGCGCGAGACCGTCCGCCGGCTCCTTCGCCTCGAGGAACCGGAACCGCCCGAGCAGCGTCGTCAGGGACGCCGACTCGGGGTACGCCGCCCGGATCGCCTCCTCGAAGAGCTTGTGGAAGCCGTCCGGGGAGGACGGCGTGGCGCCGGCCCGGACCGCCTCCTTCAGGAGGCTCCATCGCAGGCGCGCCGCCGCGGACGACGTGCCCGGGCCGCGCAGCGTCGCGTCGGCGAGCGTGGCGAGGCCCTGGAGGCGGCCCTTCTGGCCGGAGGCGCGGGCGAGGCCGCGGAACGCCGCCGCAAGGAGCTCTGCGTTCTCCTCGGCGTCGAGGAGGGCGTCCTTGACGGCGTTCTCGACGACGTCGAACTTCTTTTCGGAGAGGAGCGACGAGAGCTCGTTCAGGTTCATGTCGGGGCGGGAGTGTACCCGCCCCGCTCCGATTCGCCTCCGCAGGGGCTTCAGCGCCCGAGCATCCCGCTCCGAAGCTCCTCCGACGGGGGCTTCGGCCCGAGCCAGAGCGAGAAGAGGACCTCGGCGAACTCCTTCCCTTCGATCGTCGCGACGTCCTTCCCGTCCCGGTTGACGACGGTCCCGGCGCCCGGCGCGTAGGCGTACGTCGTCACCGACCCGTCCTTCACGTCCGCGACGGTCGCGAGGAGCTTCTCGATTCCCGCCCTCTGGGCCTCCGCCTTCGCCCCGGCGTTCGCCCCGAAGCCCTCCCGGAACGTCTCCACGAGCTTCCCGCGATCGACGCTCCGGAGGAAGTGCATCCGGACCGCCTTCGGCGCGTCGGCGGCGAGGATCGCGCCGGCGTCGGAGGAGGGCGTCTCGAGGTAGAGACCGCCGACGTAGACCTTGAACACGGCCTTCTTGCGGAGACCCATGCCGTTCAGCTTCAGCGTCTTCCCCGCCACCGAGAGGGTGTCGGGCATCGAGGCCCCCGCCAGCTCCTTCGCCTCCGCCGGGGCGGCGGAGAGCCCGAACGCAAGTACGGCAGACAGGGCGACGGCTCGCCGGATCGTTCTCATCGGTCTTCCTCCTTCGGGCCGGGAGGATACTGCGATCGCGCGCGGCGGCCGCAAGGCCGGCGCCTGCCGGCTCCGCCGTTCCCCGGCCGGGAAACGGCGGAGCCGGGGGCCGGGCCCCTACTCCTGGATCTCGCTCAGGCGCGCGACGCGGAAGAACTGGTCGCGCATCGCGGCGAGGAGCGAAAGGCGGTTGCGCCGCACGGCTTCGTCCTCCACCAGGACCATGACCTCGACGAAGAACCGGTCGAGCACCGGCCCGAGGGAGGCCATGACCGAGAGCGCCTCGTCGTATCGGCGCGCGCCGATGAGCTCGTCGAGGATCCCGCGGGCCTGGAAGAAGTCTCCCGCGAGCTGCCTCTCCGCGTCGTCGCTCATGAGCGCCGGGTCGATCTCGCCGCCCGACGTGACGCCCGCCTGGACGAGGATGTTCTGCACGCGCTTGAACGAGGCGGCGAGAGCGCCGAAGTCGGGCTGGCGCCTCACCCGGGAGACCGCCGCGACGCGCTCCGCGGCGTCGGTCACGTCGGGGCAGGGCGTCGTGAGGACCGCCTCGATCTCGTCGTGCCGGTGGCCGCGGCGCTCGAGCAGGAAACGGAGGCGCTCGAGGAGGAAGGGGTGGAGAGTCGAGACGACCTCCTCCTCCGAGGCGCCCGACACCGCGTGGAGGCGCCGGGCCGCGGCGATCGCGACCGGGAGCTCCAGCCGGTGCCCTCCTTCGAGGAGGATCCGGACGACGGCGAGCGCGGCCCGCCGGAGGGCGTACGGGTCGCGCGAGCCGGTCGGGACGAGGCCGAGCGCGAAGAACCCGGCGAGCGTGTCGAGCCGGTCGGCGAGCGCGACGACGCGGCCGACGGGCTCCGCCGGAAGGGCGTCGTCGACGCCGGCCGGCCGGTAGTGGTCGTAGACGGCGCGGCAGACCGTCTCGCTCTCGCCGTCCCGCCGGGCGTAGAGCCCCCCGACGACCCCCTGGAGGTCCGGGAACTCGCGCACCATGTCGGTGACGAGGTCGGCCCGCGCCAGGCGCGCCGCGCGTGCGGCCTCCTCCGCGGAGCCCTCGAGGCCGAGGTCGGCGGCGAGGCGTGCGGAGAGCGCCTCGACCCGCTCGCTCTTCCGAAGCGTGTCGCCGAGCTTCTCCTGGAAGGAAAGGCGCGCGAGGCGGGGGACACGGTCCTCGAGGCGGACCCGGCCGTCCTCGTCCCAGAAGAAGCGGGCGTCGGCGAACCGGGCGTTCAGGACCCACTCGTTTCCGCGGACGATGTGCCCCATCGGGTCGCCGACGTGGTCGGCGACGGCGAGGAAGTGCGGCGCGAGCGCGCCCGAAGCGTCGCGCGTCGGCAGGACCTTCTGGTGCTCCCGCATCGCCGTGACGAGGATCTCCTCGGGGAGCTCCAGGTACCCGGGCTCGAACGAGCCGCGGACGAGGCCGGGCCATTCCACGAGGTGGGCGAGGCTGTCGAGGAGGGCGACGTCCTCCACCGGCGTGCAGCCGGCCTCGGAGGCGAGGGCCTCGGCCTTCTCGAGGAGCGTCCGGCGCCTCACGCCGTAGTCCGGCTCGACGTGGGCGGCGCGGAGCTTCGCGAGGTAGTCGTCGACCCCGACGACCACGATGCGGCCCGGCGCGAGCGTCCTGTGGCCGAACGTCGTCCGGCCCGACTCGACCCCGAAGAGCGTCACCGGGACGACGAGCCCGTCGAGGAGGCAGACGACGGAATAGACCGGGCGGATCCAGGTGTCGCGGCCGTCGCCCCACCTCATCATCCGGGGGAACGACATCTTCGCGACGACCGTCGGGACGACCTCGCCGAGGATCTCCGAGGTGAATCGCCCCTCGACGACCTTCCGGACCGAGACGTACTCCCCCTTCGGCGTCGCGACGACGCGAAGGGCCTCGACCGCGACGCCCTGCCCGCGGGCGAAGCCCTCGGCGGCGCGCGTCGGACGCCCCTCCGCGTCGAAGGCGACCTTGACGGACGGCCCGATCGCCTCCACCTCGTGGTCCTCCTGGACCTCGGGGAGGTCGCGAGAGAAGAGGACGAGGCGGCGCGACGTGGAGTGGGCGAAGAACGTCCCGTCGATCCGCTCGGCGGCGAGGGCGTCGGCGAGACCGCGCAGGAGGTCGTTGCGCGCCTGCGAAAGGACCCCCGCGGGGATCTCCTCGGCGAGGATCTCGAGCAGGAATTCCGACATCTCAGGCCTCCCCGTTCCCGGCTTCGGCCGCTTCGGGCAACGGCGTCTCCTTCGGGAGGAGCGGGTGCCCGAGGCTTTCGCGCGCAGCGACCCACGCCTTCGCGCAGCCGACGGCGAGGTCCCGGACGCGCTTGATGACGCCGACCCGCTCGGTGGCCGAGACGGCCCCGCGCGCGTCGAGGAGGTTGAAGGCGTGCGAGCACTTCAGCGCCGTCTCGTAGGCGGGGACGACGAGGCCGGCCGCGAGGCAGCGCCCCGATTCCGCCTCGAGCCTCTCGAAGAGGAGCCGGAGGAGGTCGGTGTCGGCGACCTCGAAGCCGTACTTCGAGACCTCGTACTCGTCCTGCTTCCGCACCTCGCCGTACGGCACGCCCGGCGCCCACTCGATGTCCATGACGTTCCGCGTGCGCGTGAGGAACATCGTCAGCCGCTCGAGCCCGTACGTGATCTCCGCGGTGATCGGCGCGAGGTCGATGCCGCCCGCCTGCTGGAAGTAGGTGAACTGAGTGATCTCCATCCCGTCCAGGAGGACCTGCCAGCCGACGCCCCAGGCGCCGAGCGTCGGCGACTCCCAGTTGTCCTCCTCGAAGCGCAGGTCGTGCTCGGCCGGCTCGATGCCGATGGCCCGGAGGCTGTCGACGTAGAGGTCCTGGATGTCGGCGGGCGACGGCTTGATCACGACCTGGAACTGGTAGTGCTTCACGAGGCGGAACGGGTTCTCGCCGTACCGCCCGTCGGCGGGCCGCCGGGACGGCTGCACGTAGGCGCAGCGCCACGGCTCCGGGCCGAGGACCCGGAGGAACGTCGCCGGGTGCATGGTCCCCGCCCCCACCTCGGTGTCGTACGGCTGCTCGAGGATGCAGCCGCGGGAGGCCCAGTATTCGGACAGCTTCAGGATCAGCGTCTGGAAGTCCATGCTCGCTCCGGTCTGAGGCGCGCGAAATTGCGGCAGCGGCGGAGGTTAGCAGGGCCGGGCGCCCGCGTCACGGGCTGCCCGAGAGGCTGTCGAGGAAGCGGTGGCTCTTCAGCTCGTGCCCGAGGAAGCGGCGGCGAACCTCCCGAAGGAGGGCGTCGAGCGCGCGGAGCGACTCGCGATCTCCGGCCCCTCGCCGCGCGAGGTCGTCGAGCCGCGACCGGCGGACGTCGGCGAGGAGGCGCAGCGCCGCGCCGGAGACGGGGACCGCTCCGGGAGGGGCGCATTCGTCGCCGACGAGGCCGGGCAGCTCGGGGTCGAAGCGGGCGCCCCCGGTCGCGAGGCTGCGGCCGCAGGAGGCGCACTCCGTCCCTCCCGGCAGGAGACCGGCGAGGCGAAGGAGCCAGGTCTCGAAGTAACGGGCGGCGAGCGTGGGCGGGGCGCCCTCCTCGAGCGCGTCGAGGACGTGCCGCGCGAGCCGGTACGCCTCCGGCGCCGCCTCCGCCTCCGGGAGGAACGTCGAGAGGCTCTCCGCGACGTACGGCAGGAGCATCGCCGTCTCGGGCTTCGAGGCGAGGCCGAACGCGCTTTTCACGAGCTCGAGCCCGTCTCCGCGGGCGAGCTCGGCCCCCTCCTTCCGGAAGAGCGTGACGGAGACCTCCGTCAGGAGCTCGAGGAGCGCTCCGTGGCGAAAGCGCCGGCGCGCCCCCCGGAACGCGGCGCGCAGGAGCCCCGCGTCGCGGGTCAGGAGCGTCGCGGCCACGTCCTTCTCAGAGAGGGCGTCGACACGCAGAATGAACGCCGTCGTGGAGAGCAGCACCGGCACGCATTCTCGCTCCCGCCTGCCGCGGACGGTCCTCGCCCTCGGCGCGGTCTCGTTCCTGACCGACGCCTCGTCCGAGATGATCTTTCCGCTCCTTCCGCTCCTCCTCGCCTCCCTCCCCGGCGCACCCGCCGCGGCGCTCGGCGTGATCGAGGGGGTCGCCGAGGCGACGGCCGCGGCCGTGAAGGTCGTCTCCGGCCGGCTCTCGGATCGCGCGACGCGGCGGAAGCCGCTCGTCGTCGCCGGGTACGCGGTCTCCTCGGCCGTCCGCCCCCTCGTCGCCCTCGCCGCGATCTGGCCGCACGTCCTCCTCGTCCGCTTCCTCGACCGGATCGGCAAGGGAGTCCGCTCGGCCCCGCGCGACGCCCTCATCGCCGAGGTGACGCCGCCCGAACGCCGGGGGGCCGCCTACGGCCTGCACCGCGCCATGGACAACGCCGGCGCGGTCGCCGGGCCGCTCCTCGCCGCGGCGCTCCTCGGCCTCCTCGCGCTCCCTCTCCGGACGGTTCTCGCGCTCTCCGTCGTCCCGGCGGCGCTCGCCCTCCTCGTGCTCGTCCTGGGCGTCCGGGAGGCCCCGCGCCCGGAGGCGGCGGCTTCGGTCGTCCGTGCGCCCGCCGCCCCGCTCCCGCCCGCTTTTCGCCGCGCCGTCGCGGCGGTCGCCCTCTTCACGCTCTCGGCTTCGTCGGACACGTTCCTCCTCCTGAAGGCGCGCGAGGTGGGCGTCTCCGCGGCCGGGATCCCTCTCGTCTGGGCCTTTTCGAACGCGATCCGGGCCGCCCTCGGCACGTGGGGCGGCGGCCTCTCGGACCGGCACGGGAGGAAGAGGGTCCTCTTCGCCGCCTGGACGCTCTACGCGGCCTGCTACGCCCTCTTCGGCTTCGTGAAGACTCCGCTCGCCCTGCTCGTCGTCCTCGCCGTCTACTCGGTCCACGCCGCTGAAGACTCCGCTCGCCCTGCTCGTCGTCCTCGCCGTCTACTCGGTCCACGCCGCGCTCTCGGAGGGGGCCGAACGGGCGCTCGTCGCCGATCTCGTCCCTCCCGAGAGCCGCGGGCGCGCCTTCGGCTGGTTCCACGGAGCCGTCGGGCTCGCGGCGTTCCCGGCGAGCGCCGGGTTCGGCCTCCTCTGGACCTGGTCCGGGTCCCGGACGGCGTTCCTCGCCGGGGCGGGAGTCGCCCTGCTCGCGGCAGGGCTGCTTCTGGTCGCCGTGCCCCAGCGGACCCGGCCGTCGGTCCGGTAGACTCCGCTTCATGTCCGGACCCGTCTGGAAGCTCCTCAGGATGACCGGCTCCTGCGACTCGTGCGGCGAGGGCGCCGACGAGCTCCTCGCCGTCGGGACGGTCGTCGACTACGCCTTCCGCCCCGACTACCGCTTCTGCCGAGCCTGCTACGACCGCTACGAGGGACGGCACGACGAGCTCCACCCGAAGGCGGTGGCCGAGCAGCAGCTTCCGCCGCTGATCTCGCGCCCCGACTCGGTGGAGGACGTCCCCGAGTGACGGCCTGCGGCGCCGGCGCGCCGGCGGGGACTTTCGCGACGGCGGCCGGGCCCCCTCCCGAGCCGGCCGAACGGCTTCTCGGGCGGCTCGCCGACCCGGCGCTCCGCAAGGTGGCCGAGCGGACCCTCGCCGGCGAGAGGCTGTCGTTCGAGGACGGCCTCGTCCTCTTCCGCTCGCCGGACCTCCTCGGCGTCGGCGCCCTCGCGAACCGCGAGCGAGAGAGGCGGCACGGGAACCGGGGCTACTACAACGTCAACCGCTACCTGAACCCGACGAACCTCTGCTGGGTCGACTGCGGCCTCTGCGCCTGGGCGCGCAAGCCGGGCGTCGCCGGCGGCTACACGATGGCGATCGAGGAGGCCGTCCGCGAGGCGGCCGCAGGCTGGCACGACGGCATCACCGAGCTCCACGTCGTCGGCGGGCTCCACCCCTCGCTCCCCTACGACTACTACCCGGGCCTGCTTCGCACGCTCCGCGCCCGCTTCCCGGGCGTCCACATCAAGGCGTGGACGATGGTCGAGCTCGACTGGTTCGCCCGGGTCGGCAAGAAGGACCTCGTCGAGACGATCCGCGAGCTCCGGGACGCCGGGATGGACTCCTGCCCCGGCGGCGGAGCGGAGATCTTCGCGAAGCGGGTCCGCGACGTCATCTGCACGAACAAGATCGACGGCGAGCGCTGGCTCGAGATCGCGCGCCTCTGCCACCTCGAGGGCGTGAAGACGAACGTCACGATGCTCTACGGGTCGATCGAGACCGACGAGGAGCGCGTCGACCACCTCCTCCGTATCCGCGACCTGCAGGACGAGACGAAGGGGTTCCTCGGCTTCGTCCCGCTCGCGTTCCACCCCGACGGGACGCCGTTCGCGCACCTCCCGGCGACGAGCGGGACCCTCGACCTGCGCGTCATCGCGGCCGCCCGGCTCCTCCTCGACAACGTCGACCACGTGAAGGCCTACTGGGTCCAGATCGGCGAGAAGTTCGCGCCGGTCGCGCTCCACTTCGGAGCCGACGACCTCGTCGGGACGGTAACGGAGGAGACGATCACGCACGCGGCGGGGGCGACGACCGAGGCGGGCCTCTCGCGCCTCGAGATGGAGCGCCTCATCCGCTCCGCCGGCCGCGAGCCGTTCGAGCGGGACGCCTACTACGAGAGGGTCGTGCGCGACGAGGGCGGTCGCGTCGTCCGGGCGAACCGGCACGACTTCGTCCCGGTCTCCTCCGCGGCCCCGGCCCCGGCCGCGCCGCATTCGCCCGCACCGCTCGACCCGGCTCTCGCCTCGTCGTAGCGCGGCCGGCGCCCCGTCAGGACGCGGAGGGCCCCGCCGGCGGCGGGGCCAGCTCCTCGACCCTGAGGATCGTGCCGTCGTGGACCGTCAGCCGGACCGTCGCCCGGCTGCGGATCGGCCCGCCCCTCACGGAGCTCCGGTTCAGGCCCGGCGTCTTCGTCTGGCCGTCCTCGATCCGGAAAAGCCGGTCGCCGATCCGGAACGTCTCGATCCCCTTCTGGTCGGACGTCGCCGGCGAGAGCTGGTCGACCTCTCCTTCGACGACCTCGACGGATCGGCTCTCGAGCCAGCCGCGCGCATCCCGATGCCGGGACGCGATCCCGTACACGGTGAAGGCCGAGAGCCCGCCCCAGCCGAGGATCCAGAGGAACGCGAACGTGCGCGCGGCGCGCTGCCTGTGACGCCAGACGACGGCGAGGAGGACGACGCCGACGAGGACCCCGCCCAGGCCGCTCACGATCGTCCCGCCGACGGGCGCCGGCTCCGTCCGGATGTCGTAGAGCACTTTCGTCTCGGCGTTCACCGCCCCGGATGATGCCTCGAAACCCGCTTCGACGCTCCGCCGGGAACGCGAACGCCCCGCGCCGGACGGCGCGGGGCGTTCGGACCGGCCCCGGACGGGGCTGCGGCTCAGTCCTTGAGGCGGACCGCGACGACGAAGTTCGCCGGCCGCGGCCCGGGGCGATGGACGTAGAAGCGCGCGAACCGCGCGTCCCCGGCCTTCTTCAGCTCGGCTCGGAAGGCGGCGACCGTCCCGACGGGCCGGCCGTTCACCTCCTGGATGACGTCCCCCTGGCGCAGGCCGGCGTCCGCGGCGGCCGAGACGTTCTTCACGTGGGTCAGGACGACCCCCTCGATCTCCTTGCCGATCAAGAGGTCCCGCCGGGCCGCCGGCGTCAGCTCCTCCACGGTGATCCCGATCTTCTCGCGGTGCTCGTCCTCGGCCGGCTCCGCCTCCGGCGCCTCGCCCTCTTCGGCGCGCGTCTCGAGCGTGGCGACGGCGGTCATCTCCTTCCCGCCGCGCAGGAACGTCAGGGTGACCTTCGTACCGGGACGCTTCCCGGAGACGTAGTCGATCAGGTCGCGGTTGTTCCGCACCGGCGTCTGGTCGACGCGAATGATGACGTCCTCGTGGCGGATCCCGGCCTTGGCGGCCGGCCGCCCCGGCTCGACCGACTGGACGAGCGCGCCGTCGCGGCTCGGAAGCCCCATCGCGTCCTGCAGGTCGGCGCCGACGGGACCGATCGTCACGCCGAGGTAGCCGCGCACGACCTTCCCCTCCTTGAGCTGCGGGATGAGCCGGCGCGCCACGTTGATCGGGACGGCGAAGCCGATGTTCTGGGCGGCGCGGGAGATCGCGGTGTTGATGCCGATCACCTCGCCCGCGGCGTTCACGAGAGGGCCTCCCGAGTTGCCGAAGTTGATCGCCGCGTCGGTCTGGATCAGGTTCTCGAAGGAGCGGGTCACTTCCGAGAGGCGCGGCGCGCGTCCCTTCCCCGAGACGACGCCGACCGTGACCGTCTTCTCGAACTGGAGCGGGTCGCCGATCGCCATCACCCACTCGCCGACCCGGATCCGGTCGGAGTCTCCGAGCGGGAGCGTCGGGAAGGGGCGGTTCCCTTCGATCTTCAGGAGCGCGAGGTCCGTCGCCGGGTCGCGGCCGACGACCTTCGCCTTGAAGACGTCCGTCTCGCCGACGGTCACCTCGACCTTCTCGGCCCCGTCGATCACGTGGTTGTTCGTCAGGACGAAGCCGTCGGCCTCGATGAGGAAGCCGGTCCCGCCCGACTGCTGCTGCTCCTCCTCGTCCTCACCCGAGCCCTGGCGGCGCTCCGGGCCGAAGAAGGGGTGAAACGGCGTGTCGCCGAAGAAGCGGTCCATCCCCCGGCGCTTCTGATCCGGCTTGATGATGTCCGTGGACCGGATCGAGACGACGGCGGGCATCGCCTGGTCGGCGATGTCCGCGAAGGAGGGGAGGCCGACCGGCGCGACGCGCGCCGGGGCGCTCGCGACGGCGGGCGCGGCCGTCGAGGTCGCGGCGTCGGCTGACGCGGCGCGGGTGAAATCGAGGCTCCCCGCGAGGATCATCCCGAAGACGACCGCCGCGAGGACGAGCGCAGTGAGCGAGAGAACCTTGGTCCTGGTCTGCATGGTCTCTTTCTCCATCGAAGCCCTGCGAAGCAAGGCCTATGCCCGGCGAAGCAGCGTCGTTCAGGCCGGGGTCGAACCTGACATTGTCGCCCGCCGGAGACTATCTGGGAAGGAGCGGCCGCGGCGGCTCCGCGGGCGCGCCGGGCTTCCCCTCGTCCTCCGGGCGGATGTTGTACAGGAACGTGATCGTGACCCCCTCCCGGGGATTCGGGAAGTCGGCCGGGAGCGGCCGGAACGGGTTCGAGCTCCGGATCGCCTGCATGGAGGCGTTGTCGAACGGGGGAACGCCGGACGACACGAGGAGGCGAAGCCCTTCGACCCGCCCGTCCCGCAGCAGGTAGAAGCGGACCACGAGCCGCCCCTTCATGCCGTAGTGCGCGAGCTTCGGGATCTCCCAGTTCCGCTTGATCTTGCGGATCATCTCCGCCGCGTACGCTCCCCAGTCGTATCCCTTCGTGTCGAAGGAGAGGGGTCCGGAGTCGACGAAGCCCCCCTCCGACTCCCAGCCGCCCCCTTCTTCGCCGCCGCCTCCGGGGGCGCCGGACCGCGCGGGCGCGGCGCCGGGGCGCGCGGCCTGCTCCGGCCCGATCTGGCGGAGGGGGCTCGCCGCCAGCCCGGCCAGCCCCTTCGAGGCCGAAGCGCCCTTCCCGTCCTCGGAGACGTCCGCGACCTGCCCCCCCTCTCCGCGTTCCGTCGCGGCGGCCGCGGCCGCGAGGCGCGCGGCCTCGGCCGCCGCGCGGGCCTCGTCTGCAGGCCCGCGTCCGGGTCCGCGGCGCCCCGGCGCCAGGTCGCGAATCCCGGGACCGGCGACCGCTTTCGGCGTCTCCGCCTTCGGGAGGCGCGGGTCACCGCCGCCGGCCCTTCGATCGAGGTCGGAGAGCCGCGGATTCGGCCCCGGCTCCGGGGCCTTCGGTCCGGGCGCGGGGTAGAAATGGACGGGGATCGGCGGATTCTGAGGGGGCACGGCCCAGAGCTTGTTGAGCCCGAGGAGGTCCGGCGGCAGCTCGTCGGGGTTCGACGGCTGTTCGGGAGCCGGCGCGAGGACGACGAAAAGGCCGAACAGGGCGTGCAGAAGGACGGAGAGAACGACCGCCCTGTCGCGGGTGAAGCTCCAGCGCGACGGGGCCGCCTCCGCCACCGCGGCCTCCTCGAGGTCGAGGGCCAGCAGCGGAACGGGAACCTCCTCCTCCAGGGGCGCCGGGCGGGCGAAGGGGTCGTGCGCCGGAGCGAGCCCCCCCGGCGGCGGCCAGGGAATGGGCGTCTGGTCCCCGGGTCGGGACGGATCGAGGCCGAGCAGGCCTGGAGAGGTGGTCTTCAAATCTCGATCGGGCGACACGAAAGCTCGCTCGGCTCGGCGTATGGGAACTCCATGCCACGCCCGGCAGCTCTCCGGCGCCCCATCTTACCCGGCGCCGGCTTGCCCGGAAGGCTGGGCAGTGGTATGAATCACCTTCTGGGAGCTGACTTTCAAGGGCTTGAGGGTGGGCTTCGACGCCCGCCCTTTTCATTGGTGACGACGCTGACACGACCCGAACTTCCGATTCGCGCCGAGACCCTCGGGCGCATACGAGAGGCCCTTGCCGAGAAGGGCCTCGAGCTTTGTCACGTCGGATGGGTCCCCGGCGCCCGGAAGGGGCGCCTCACCCTGACCATCGACCGCCCCGAAGGCGTCACCCTCGACGACTGCGAAACCGCCTCGCACCTCGCGGACCCGATCCTCGAGGGCGACGAGACGATCCCGGGCTCCTGGCTCCTCGAGGTCGAGTCTCCCGGCCTCGATCGACCGCTCTGGACGCTCGACGACTGCCGGCGCTTCGCCGGCCGCCGCGTCCGGGTCGCGACCGACGTGCCGGTCGACGGCGCGAAGAGGATGAAGGGGCTTCTCGAAGCCGTCGAGGGCGAGTCGCTCGTCGTCATGGACGAAGACCGAAAGCGCCGTTACACTGTTCGGTTCGGCGACGTCAAGGTCGTCCGCCTGATCCCCGAGTTCTGAACCCGAGACCGACCGGACACCGCCGCGCATGGAGAAACCCGACACGATGAGCTCGACCGAGGCCCCGACAACCGCCTCCCGGCCCAGAACGGCCCGCTCCGCGAAGGCCGCCAAGGCGGCCAAGGCCCCGCCCCCGACCAAGGCGATCGAGATGCTCGACGCCCTCAAGGCCGCCTCGCGCGACAAGGAGATCGAGCTCGACCGGCTCGTCTCCGCGCTCGAGGAGGCGGTCGCCACGGCGGCGCGCAAGGTCTACAAGGTCCGGGAGATCACCGCGCGCTTCGACCCCGCGACGGGCGAGCTCACGGCCTGGACTCCCTACCGGATCGTCGAGCAGAAGACGAAGCCGGAGGTTCCGGCCGTCCCCGCGATCGACCCCGAGGACCTCCCGATCGGGATGGTCGCTCCTCCGGCCCCGGCCGTCGCGCCGGACGCCGACAAGGAAGTGCGGCTCCCCTGGATCGAGCTCCTCCCGGAGGAGGTCCCCGCGCTCCTCGCCGGCGAGCTCTCCGGGCAGAGCTGGCAGATCGTGCGCGATCCCGACGGCGCCGCGTCCCCCGTCGGCCCCGAGGCCGCCGCCATCGGCGACGAGATCCGGCTCTTCCGGTCGACCGAGGGGCTCGGCCGAATCGCGGCCCAGAGCGCCAAGCAGGTCCTCTACCAGAAGGTCCGCGAGGCCGAGCGCGACAACATCTACAACGAGTACGCCCCGAAGCTCGGCGACCTGATCACCGGGACGGTGAAGCGCTTCGAGCGGGGCGACATGATCGTCGACCTCGGCCGCACCGAGGCCGTCATCCCGAGGGAGCACCAGTCCCGCGCCGAGCGCTACACGCAGGGCGAACGGGTCCGCGGCGTTCTCGTCGACGTTCACCGCAACCCGAAGGGCGCCCAGGTCGTCCTCTCGCGGACCGCTCCCGAGCTCCTGATGAAGCTCATGGAGATGGAGGTCCCGGAGATCTACGACGGGACCGTCGTGATCCGGGGCTGCGTCCGCCAGCCGGGAGACCGGGCCAAGGTGGCGGTCTCGTCGCGGGAGAGGGACGTCGACCCGGTCGGCGCCTGCGTCGGCATGCGCGGCGCGCGCGTGCAGGCGATCACCCGCGAGCTGCGCGGGGAGCGGATCGACATCATCCAGTTCTCGGAAGACATCATCGCGTACGCCCAGAACGCCCTCTCCCCCGCGAAGATCACGCGCGTCTCGCTGATGGCGGCGGAGGACGAGCCGGTCGAAGAGGGCGAGGAGACCCTGCCGACCCTCGAGTGCATCGTCGAGGAGGACCAGCTCTCGCTCGCCATCGGCAAGCGCGGGCAGAACGTCCGCCTCGCCTCCGCGCTCGTCGGCGCCCGGATCGACATCAAGAGCGAGCAGGCCGTGAAGGAGCAGGTCGCCCAGGCCCTCCAGCGGATGCTCCTCGCCTCGCAGCGCCGCGGCACCGCGCTCTCCGACGTCGCGGGGCTCGACCCTGCGGCGCTCGAGGCGCTCGCGGCCGGCGGGTTCGAGACGGTGGGCGAGGTTCTCGACGCCGACACCGGCGAGGACGAGGAGGCCATGGGCCGCCTCGACGCCGCGATCGCGGACGAGGACTCGCGCGAGGAGGCTCTCGACGCCCTTCGCGCGTTCGAATCGGCTCCTGCGGAGGAGGCCGAGGAGGACGAGGAAGACCTCCTCGCCACCGACGACGAGGAGTCCGAAGAGGCGGCGGCCGAAGACGAGGAGGGCTCCTCCGAGCCCGCCGGCGAGGACGGCGCTGCGGACGAGACGGATACGACGGAAGAGTCGGCGAGCGAGGAGCCCGGAGTCGGCGGGCCGGATACGGAGAACCCCGAGAAGTGAAGACGATGTCCGCGAAGTTCACCGTGACCGAGCTCGCCCGGATGATGGGAAAGCCCGCGAAGGAGGTCCTCTTCCTTCTGCAGGGGATCGGCGTCGACGTCAAGTCCGCCGAGTCGGTGCTCGACCCCGGGACCGCCCAGGCGATCCTGACGGGCAAGACCCAGGCCCCCAAGACGCTCATCGTCCGGCAGACGCCGGTCGCTCCCCCTCCCTCCGCGGGAGCCACGGGGACACCGAAGCCGAAGGCCGAACGCGCCGCCCTGAAGCGGATCAAGATCGTCGAGAAGGCTCCCGACGCCGAGCCGGCGTCCGAAGCGGAGGCCGTGACGGCGCCTCCGGAGTCCGCCACCGTCGCGCCGGTCGCACCGGTCGCGCCGGAGCCGGCACCCGTCGCTCCCGAGCCGGCTATGGCAAAGGCACCGGCCGCGGCGGAGCCTCCCGTCGAGGCCGCGCCCCCCGTCAGGAAGGCGGCCACGGCGAAAGCCCGGCCCGTCGCCGAGCCGGAGCCGTCCCCCGAGCCGCCCGCGCCTGTCGCAAAGGTCGAGGCTGCCGTCGTCGAGACGGTCCCGGAGACGAAGCCGGAGCCCCCTCGGGCCGAGGCCGCCCCTCCTGTCGTGGCCGAGCCGGCTCCCGCCCCGGAGGCATCCCCGGCCACCCCGCCGGCCGAGCCGGTCGCCGCCGCACCCGCGGCGCCCGCCGCGCACCCGGCCCGGCACACCTCGAGCCGGTCCGCGGCCACCCCGCGAACGGCGGCTCCCGCGGCCGCGGCGGCCCCGTCCGCCGCGGCTTCCGCCGCGACCACCGCGACCACCGCGGCCGCCCCGGCCACCGGAGCCGCCGGGGCCGCGAGCGGCGCCATCCGGCGCACCACCGGCGGCATTCAGACGGCTTCCGCCGCGAGCCTGCGTGCCGCCGCCCAGAAGCCGGCGACGCCCGGCGCCCGGCCTCCGGTTCCGTCCGGCGCCCTGGGACGCATCCTCAAGCGCGCGGGCGACCCCGTCGCCCCGAGGGCGACGACGGCCCCGGGGCAGCCCGTCGCGGCTCCGTCCCCGTCCGCAGCCTCCCCGGCTCCGCCGGCCGCCCAGCGACCCGCTCCCCAGGCTTCCACGGCCCCGGCCGCCCGGTCCGGCGTTTCCGGCCGTGCCGTCATCGCGCCGCCGAGCGCCGCGACGATCCGCGCGGTCGCGCGCCCGACGCCCGGCGCTCCGATCGCCCGTCCGGCCGCGCCGGTCGCGAGCGCCCCGGGCGCCCACCCGCGCCCGGGAATGCCCCCGCGGCCCGGCTTCGCTCCGCGCCCCGGTTTCGCCCCCCGCCCCGGAGGTCTCGGGCGTGGGCCGATGGCTCCCGCCATGCCCCCGCCCGTCCCCGGCACCCCGGACCGTCGCCGCAAGGACGCGGTCAAGGGCGGCAGCGCCGTCCCGCCCAAGAAGGACGACAAGAAGACTGCTTCCAAGAAGCTCCGGACGAAGGAAGCTTCCGCGCTCGCCACGAACGTCCGTGACTTCCTCGGCACCTACCAGGAGGACACGTACGAGGACGTCCCGGGCGCCATCCCCGGCGAGGGGGAGGACGTCGATCCGAACCGACCGATCTCCAAGTCGGCCCAGCGCCGCGCCGGCAAGCGGACGATGATGACCGAGACGGGCGACGTCGTGGAGGTCAAGAAGGACCAGAGCGGCCCCGTCTTCCTCTCCGAGGGCGTCACGGTCAAGGAGCTGTCCGAGAAGACCGGCATCCTCGCGAAGGACCTCGTGAAGGCGTTCCTCGGCCGAGGGATCCTGGCGGCGATCAACCACCCGGTGAACCCGAACCTCGCCGTCGAGGTCGCCCGCGACTTCGGCATCGAGGCCGCGGTCGTCTCGTTCGAGGAGGACCTCGAGCTCTCGCGCCAGCAGGCCCAGACGGAAGCCGACGCGGAGAGCGCCGCCTCCACCGCCGACAAGAAGCCCCGCGCCCCCGTCGTCACGGTCATGGGCCACGTCGACCACGGCAAGACGTCCCTCCTCGACTCCATCCGCAAGGCGAAGGTGGCCGAGGGCGAGGCGGGCGGCATCACGCAGCACATCGGCGCCTACCGCGTCCAGGCCAAGGGCCGCGCGATCGTCTTCCTCGACACCCCGGGCCACGAGGCCTTCACGATGATGCGCGCCCGCGGCGCGCGGGCGACCGACATCGTCGTCCTCGTCGTCGCGGCCGACGACGGCGTCATGCCGCAGACCGTCGAGGCGATCGACCACGCCCGCGCGGCGAAGGTCCCCGTCGTCGTCGCCATCAACAAGATCGACAAGCCCGAGGCGAACGTCATGAGGGTCAAGCAGGCCCTCGCCGACAAGGGCGTCCTCGTCGAGGAGTACGGCGGCGAGATCGTCGCCTGCGAGATCTCCGCCAAGAAGCAGATCGGCATCGACGCCCTCCTCGAGATGATCCTCCTGCAGGCCGACCTCCTCGAGCTCAAGGCCGCCGTCGACGGGCCCGCCCGCGGCGTCGTCCTCGAGGCGCGGCGCGAGGTGGGCCGGGGCACCCTCGCCACCGTCCTCGTCCAGCAGGGGACGCTGAAGGTCGGCGACATCTTCTTCGCCGGATCGGCCGTCGGCCGCGTCCGCGCGATGCTCGACGACCGCGGCCAGCGCGTCCTCGAGGCCGGCCCGGCGACCCCCGTCGAGGTCATGGGCTTCGAGGACATCCCGAACTCGGGCGACTCCCTGCAGGTCGTCGACGACGAGTCGAAGGCCCGCCAGGTCACCGGCTTCCGCCAGCAGAAGGAGCGGGAGGAGGCCCTGGCCAAGTCCTCGCGCCTCTCGCTCGACTCGCTCTTCAGCCGGATGGCGAAGGGCGAGGTCAAGGAGCTCCCGATCATCCTCAAGGCCGACGTCCACGGCTCCGAGGAGGTCATCACCCAGTCGCTCAACAAGCTCTCGACGGCCAAGGTGAAGGTCAACGTCCTCCACTCCGGCGTCGGCGCGATCTCCGTGAACGACGTCCTGCTCGCCTCGGCGTCCGAGGCCATCGTCATCGGCTTCAACGTGAGGCCCGAGCGCAAGGCCCAGGAGCTCGCCGAGAAGGAAGGCGTCGACATCCGCCTCTACTCGGTCATCTACAACCTCACCGACGAGATCAAGAAGGCGATGGCCGGCCTCCTGGACAGCGTTCAGAAGGAGGTCGCGAAGGGCCGCGCCGAGGTGCGCGAGACCTTCCGCATCCCGAAGATCGGCCTCATCTGCGGCTGCATGGTCGTCGAAGGCGTGATCCCGCGCGGCGCGAACGCCCGGCTCCTCCGCGACAACCGCGTGATCTACGAGGGGAAGATCGGCTCCCTGCGCCGCTTCAAGGACGACGCCTCCGAGGTCAAGAGCGGCTTCGAGTGCGGCATCGGCATCGCCGGCTACCAGGACGTCAAGGTCGGCGACGTCATCGAGGCCTTCGTGACCGAGGAGGTCGCCGCCTCGCTGACGTAGGGCCGGAAGCCCTCCCCGGGGCGCGCGCCCCGGGGAGGACCCCCCGGAACCTCGTCGTCCCGGAGAACCGATGGTCGTCGCCCTCGCCGTCTTCGATTTCCACCTCCCGACCTGCCGCGGGCTCAAGGAGAAGCGGGCCTTCCTCCGGCCGCTCAAGGCGCGCCTGCGCGGCGGCTTCGAGATCTCGGCCGCCGAGGTCGCCCACCACGACCTCCTCCAGCGCGCCTCCGTGGGCGTCGCCGCGGTCGGCCCGGACCGTTCCGGCCTCGAGCCGCTCCTCGGGAAGGTCGTCGCGTTCGTCGAGGAGTGGGCCGAGGAGTCCGGAGTCGAGCTCACCTCGCTGCGCAGCGAGTTCCTCGAATACGGGGACGTCGGCGACGCCGGCTCCTCGTTCGGCGCCGAACAGGAGGCCTCGTGAAGGAACGCCGCCGTCCCCGTCAGGTCGCCGACGTCGTCCGCGAGGAGCTCGCCCGGCTTCTCAGGACCGAGATCTCCGATCCCGCCGTCGGTTTCGCCACGATCACCGACGTCGTCCTCTCCCCCGACCTCCGCTCCGCCCGGGTCTTCGTCTCGGTCCTCGGCGGCGAGGGGGCCTTCGAGCGGAGCGTCGCGGCGCTGAACCGCGCGGCCCCGATGCTCCGCGGCATGGTCGGGCGCAACTGCCACCTGCGGCACTCCCCGGAGCTGCGCTTCGAGGAGGACCACAGCCTCGAGCGCGGCGCGCGCATCGAGGAGATCCTCCGGCACCTGCCCCATCCCGAGGACGAGGGCGGAGACGACGGCGGGGACGAGAAGGCGTGAGCGTGACGGACTTCGAGACCGTCGCCGAGTTCCTCTCCTCGGGCCGCCGGTTCCTCCTGACGGGTCACCGGAACCCCGACGGCGACTCCCTCGGGTCGGCGCTCGCCCTCGCGCAGGCCCTCGCCGCGCGCGGGAGGGAAGCCCGCGTCGTCATGCGCGACCGCTGGTCGAGCTCCTACGACGGGATGCCGGGGGTCGCGGACGCCGTCGTCTCCGAGGCCCTTCCGCCGGACTGGCCGAGCGGCTGGGACGCCGCGATCGTCATGGAGTGCCCCGAGGCCGAGCGGCCGGGCTTTCCGGAGCTTCTCTCCGGAACGACGGTGAACCTCGACCACCATCCCGGCAACACGAGATGGGCCACCCACAACCTCGTGGTCGAGCCGGCCGCAGCCGTGGGCGAGGTCGTCGCCGACCTCCTCGACCGGCTGGAGTGGCCGATGACGCCCGAGATCGCCACGAACCTCTGGGTCTCGCTCGTCTCCGACACGGGCTCCTTCCGCTACGGCAACACGACTCCCCGCGCCCTCGCGCTCGGCGCTCGCCTCGTCACGGAGGGCGTGAGGCCCGACGTCGTCAACGAGTTCCTCTTCGAGGCGAAGCCGCTGTCGACCGTCAAGCTCGAGGCCCTCGTCCTCGGCACGCTCGAGCTCCACGACGAGGGGCGCGTCGCGCTCGTCTCCCTGCCGAAGCGGTTCCTCGCCGAGTCGGGCGCCGACGCGGCGGACGGCGAGGGGCTCGTGAACCGGGCCCGCGGGATCGAAGGCGTCAAGGCCGCCGCCCTCGTCCGCGAGAGCGACGAGCCGGGTGTCTTTCGCTGCTCGCTCCGCTCCAAGGGCTCCGTGGACGTCCGGTCCGTCGCCGCGGAGAGAAGCGGCGGCGGCCACCGGAACGCCGCCGGGTGCCGCGTGAGCGGGACGTGGGAGTCGGCCAGGGCCGAAATCACCCGCGCGCTTTCCGCCGCGGTCGCCGCGGAGCCGCGATGAGCGTTCCTTCGGCCGACGGCCCGTCCGGCCTCCTCCTCGTCGACAAGCCGGAGGCGATGACCTCCCACGACGTCGTCGACGCCGTCCGCCGGCTGCTCGGCACGCGGCGCGTCGGCCACACCGGCACGCTCGACCCCGCCGCGACCGGGCTTCTCGTCCTGTGCGTCGGCCGGGCCGGGCGGCTCCAGTCGTTCCTCACCTGCTACGACAAGAGCTACGAGGGGACGATGAGGTTCGGGGTGGAGACCGACACCTACGACCGGGAGGGGACTCCCGTGGGAACGCCGCACCCCGACCCCCGCCCCGACGCGGACCAGCTCCGCGCCGCCTGCTCCCGCTGGGTCGGGGAGTTCGAGCAGGCCCCTCCGCCCTTCTCGGCGAAGAAGATCGGCGGCAAGAAGTTCTACGAGCTCGCCCGCCGGGGCGAGGCGGTCCCGCACCTGCCGAAGAAGATCCGGATCACGCGCTTCGACTCCGTCGAGGTCTCGGGCGACATCGCCCGATTCCACGTCGACTGCTCCTCCGGCACCTACATCCGGTCCCTCGCGCACGACGTCGGGAAGGAGCTCGGCCTCGGAGCGCATCTCGCCTCTCTTCGCCGGACGCGAATCGGCCCCTTCTCGCTCGATCGGGCCCGGACGCTCCCGGCGCTCGAGGCGCTCGCGCCCGCCGAGAGGACCGCGCCGCCGAGCTGGATGCCTCTCTCGGACGTGCCGCTCCCCTTCCCGTCGATCGCCCTCCTTCCCGGCGAGGCGGTCAAGGTGCGGAGAGGGCACGCCGTGCCGGTTCGCGTCCCCGCCGAGGCAACCGGAGCGCCCTGGGTCCGGCTCCTCGCCGAGGGCGACCTCGTCGCGCTCGGTCACCTCGAGCCGCTCGGACGGGGCGCGCTCGCCCTCGCGAAACCGAAGATCGTGCTACAAGACTGATCTGTTCCCCTGGGGAACCGGGGCCTGTCGGCCCGGCTCCGGCTCCCTTTCCAGACACGCGGACCGACAACGGGCCAGACGGCATCTTCTCACCGGACAGAGACTTGGCCCCGAAATTGACCCGATCGACGGCGGACCTTATCCTCTGCCGTTCGAGATTGAGAAGAGAAGGATAGAGAACCGTGGCCCAGACCATCACTCCCAAGACGGAAACGATCAAGGCCTTCGAGAGGCACGAGGGCGACACCGGCTCCCCCGAGGTGCAGGTGGCGCTCCTCTCCGAGCGGATCAAGTCCCTCACCGAGCACTTCAAGACGCACGCGAAGGACCACCACTCCCGCCGCGGACTGCTCCAGATGGTCGGCCAGCGGCGCCGCCTGCTCGATTACCTGAAGAAGCGCGACGTGACGCGCTACAAGGCCCTGATCGAGCGCCTCGGGCTCCGCAAGTAGGAGCTGCGCCGGCGCGGGGCCGCGCCCCGGCCTCCCCGGCCGAAAGAAGGAAACGATGAAGGAATCCGTCACCGCCCTGGTGGGAGGCCGTGCCCTCACGATCGAGAACGGAAAGGTGGCCAAGCAGGCCGACGGCTCGGCTGTCGTCCGTCTCGGCGACACCATGGTCCTCGTCACCGCGTGCTACGCGCGCGACCCGAAGGACGTCGATTTCGTCCCGCTCACGGTCGAGTACAAGGAATACCAGTACGCCGCCGGGCGCATCCCCGGAGGCTTCTTCAAGCGCGAGGGACGCCCCACCGAGAAGGAGATCCTGACCTGCCGGATGATCGACCGGCCGATCCGGCCGCTCTTCCCGGCCGGATACGCCTTCGAGACGCAGGTCGTCGCCCTCGTCCTCTCGGCCGACGGCGAGAACGACCCCGACGTCCTCGCGATCAACGGCACGGCCGCGGCGCTCGCCGTGAACCCGATCCCGTTCACGGAAATCCTCGGCGCGGTCCGCGTCGGGCGCATCGGCGACCGCTTCGTCTTCAACCCGACGAAGAAGGAGCGCGAGGAGTCCGTGATGGACCTCGTCGTCGTCGGCACCCGCAAGGCCGTCTCGATGGTCGAGGCGGGGGCCAAGGAGTGCTCCGAGGAGCTGATGCTCGAGGCGATCCTCGAAGGGCACCGCGAGCTCCAGAAGGTCATCGACGCGATCGAGGAGCTCCAGCGCCGCCAGGGCGTCGTCAAGCAGGCCTTCACGCCTCCCGCGCCGGTCCCGGCCGAGGTCATGGCCGAGGTCCGCCGCAACTGGGACGGGCCGATGATGGAGGCCCTCACCTGGAAGGGGAAGATCGAGTCGTACGCGAAGATCAAGGAGGTCAAGAAGGCCGCCGTCTCCGTCGTGCCGGACGACCAGCCGGAGAAGAAGGCCCAGGTCAAGCGGGCGGTCTCCGAGCTCGTCGAGGTGATGACGCGCGAGACGATCCTCCGCGACCGCAAGCGCCTCGACGGCCGCGCGTTCGACCAGGTCCGCCCCATCGAGGTCGAGATCGGCGTCCTCCCCCGCACCCACGGCTCCGCGCTCTTCACGCGCGGCGAGACGCAGGCGCTCGTCACGGTCACGCTCGGGACCTCGGACGACACCCAGCTCATCGAGGACCTCGAGGGCGAGTTCGAGAAGAAGTTCCTCCTCCACTACAACTTCCCGCCGTTCTCCGTCGGCGAGGTGAAGCGTTTCGGGTCCCCCGGCCGGCGCGAGATCGGCCACGGCCGCCTCGCCTGGCGCTCCATCGACGCCGTCCTGCCGAAGGAGTTCCCCTACACGATCCGCGTCGTCTCCGACATCCTCGAGTCGAACGGCTCCTCCTCGATGGCGACGATCTGCGGCGGCTCCCTCGCCCTCATGGACGCCGGCGTCCCGATGGAGTCGGCCGTCGCGGGGGTCGCGATGGGCCTCGTCGCGGAAGGCGATCAGTGGGCCGTCCTGACCGACATCGCCGGCCAGGAAGACCACTACGGCGACATGGACTTCAAGGTCGCCGGGACGCGCAAAGGGGTCACCGCCCTCCAGATGGACATCAAGGTCTCCGGCATCAGCCGCGAGGTCTTCGAGAAGGCGCTCGCTCAGGCGAAGGCCGGCCGGATGCACATCCTCGACATCATGGAGAAGGCGATCCCGACGGCCCGCCCCGAGATCTCCGCCTACGCGCCGCGCCTCCTGACGATCCACGTCCCCGAGGAGAAGATCCGCGACGTCATCGGCTCCGGCGGCAAGACGATCCGGGCGCTCCAGAAGGAGTTCTCGGTCAAGATCGACGTCCAGGACGACGGCTCGGTCACCGTGGCCTCCGTCGACATGGCCTCGGCCGAGAAGTGCATCGAGGCGATCAAGGCCCTCACGACCGTCCCCGAGATCGGCACCGAGTACGAGGGGACCGTCAAGCGGGTCGAGCCGTACGGCGCCTTCGTCGAGATCCTCCCCGGCCTCGACGGCCTCGTCCACATCTCCGAGCTCGCCCCCGGCCGCGTCCGCGAGACGACCGACGTCGTGAAGCTCGGCGACAAGGCGAAGGTGAAGATCATCGCGATCGACCCGGTCAACGGGAAGATCAAGCTTTCGCGCCGCCAGGCGCTCACCCCCGAGGAGGCGGCCGCCGAGGTCGAGCGCCTCGGGCTGAACGCCACCCCGCCCGAGGGCGAGGGGGGCGGAGACGACCGCCCGCCGTTCCGCCGCGAGGGCGGCTTCGGCGACCGGGGCCGCGGCCCGCGGCCGGGCTTCGGCGGCCCGCGCGGCCCGCGCCGCGACGGCCCGGGCGGCCACGGCGGCCCGCGCCACTGATTCACCTGCGACGAAGCAGCTCTCCGAAGGCCGGGCGGCGACGCCCGGCCTTTTCTCTTTCTTCCGGCTCGCTCAGCGGACCGCTGCCGAAAAGCGGCGCAACGGCGGGGCGATCCCCGCGGGCGCGACCCGCGTGTGCTCCCGCCGTCCGGCGAGCCAATGGTTCATGGCGACGAGCCCCCGCGCCCGATCCGGATCCTCGCGGTTCTCCACGAGGTATCGCCTCACCTCCGCCGCGCCCGCCTCCGGCGAGACCCGAGACTCGGCCAACGTTGCGGCCACCAGCGTGTCGGCCCAGCGCCACGGCCGGGCGCGGACCGGCGAGGGAAGGAGCGCCACGGCCGTCAGGGCCGCCGCGAGGCCGGCCCAGGGCAGCAGCCGGAGCGGCCGGCGCTCGCGGAACGCCTCGAGGGCGAGGAGCGCGAAGAGCGCCGTGCCGAGCGCCAGGGGCGCGGAGGCGCCGCTCCGGTAGCGGGTCGTCGTCGACACCATCAGGCACGCGCCGAGCGGAACGAGCGCCGCAATGGCCACGAGGACCCCTTCCCCCTCGCGGAAGAGGCGCCGACGCCCCGCCAGGAGGAGGCCGCCGGCGCCGGTGCCGATCACCCAGGCGAAAAGCGGCATCCGGGCCAGCCACGGCAGTCGGTCGCGGAAGAAGAAGAAGCTGGCGTTGTCGGCGACCTCCGCGCCGTTGAACGCGCTCCCGAGCTTCCGGCCGAGAAGCAGAACGAACCCCGCAGGTTCGTCTCGCCACGTTCCGAGCGTCAGGAGGCCCGCGCGCAGCGTCGAGCCGCGGGACTCCTTCAGGACCTCCATGAGGAGCGGCGAGGCGTCCACAGACCCGTCCGCCCCCTTCGCGTTCGCCCACGGGAGGCCGACGAGGGGTCTCGTGTCGAACGCGAGAACGGGAGCATCGACGGCGACGTTCCGCGCGACGAGCGGCGCGAGGGCAACGAGGAGACCTGCCGCGAAGCCCGCCGCCGCCCGCGCCTTCCCCCTCCGCCCCTCTGCCCGGGAGGCGAGAACGGCGCCGGCGACGAGGCCGAGCGGCAGGATCGTCTGTTTCAGGAGAGCGCCGAAGCCGGCGAGGAGGCCGAGGAGCGCTCCCTCGCGGGCCTGCGGCGGGCGCGAGACGAGGAGCGGCACGGCGAGCAGGATCGCCGAGAGGTGCGCGACCGGTCCGTCCCGGTACAGGAAGCCGTCGAGGAAGACGAGCGGCGCGAACGTCCCGTGCAGGGTCCCCGCGAGGACTCCCGCGGCGAGGGCGAGGCGCGCCGGCCGCCCCGAGCGCAGGAGCAGCGCCGCGCAGGCCGCGGCGAGGATCGCCGAGGCGACCGTTCCGAGAAGGAGCTGGCAGAGGCGGGCGACGGCGACCTGTCCGAGGCCCGTCGCCCCCGCCGCCGCGAGGAGGTACGGGTAGCCGGGCCCCTGGTAGGCGACGTTCCTCGGGACGACCGCGTCCCACTCCTCCGGCGTCCCGTACTGCGCCTGCCAGGAGAACCAGGGTCGATAGGCCGGGACGTCGAGCCAGTTGCCGGCGGCGATCCGCGCCGAGGCGGCGATCGCTGCGTGCTCGTCCGTCTCCATCCAGTGGTGCCAGTCCCCGAGCGGCGACGCCTCGCGCTCGGCCCACGCGGCCGACCGGGCCCCCAGGACGACGACGCCCGCCAGGAGTGCGGCGAGGAGGAGGGGCCGGCGGAACGGCGTGGCGGAGCGGGAGGAGACCCCGGTGTCCGGGTCTGCGCGTGTCGTGCCCATCGACGCCTCAGTACGGCATCTCGTCGTCCTCGAGCCCGAAGTAGTGGCCGAGCTCGTGACGGACGGTGTCCTGTATTTCCTTCACCGCCTCCCGGCTGCTTCCGCAGCAGCGAAGGATCGGCCCGCGGAAGACGACGACCTGCGGCGGGAGTCCCGGCAGCCCGTCGAAGCCGGTCTCGGTCCTCATCGCCCCGCGGTAGATCCCGAAGAGCTCCTCGTCGTCCGGCGTCTCCGTCTCGACGTAGTCCTCCTCCTCGGGCTCCTCCTCGACGGCGATGACGACGTTGTCGAGCATCGCCCGAAACTCCGCGGGGAGGCCCTCGACGGCCTCGGCGACGAGCTTCTCGAACTCGGCCAGGGAGAGGCGGGGCGGGCGGGGCGGGCGTCTTCTCACGGGGTCCCGAAGAGCCTCCGGAAGCTCGCCGTCGTCGCGCGGGCGACCACCTCGAGGGAGACTCCTTTCACCTCGGCGAGCTTCGCGGCGGTCCGCGTGACGTACGCGGGCTCGTTCGGCTTGCCGCGGAACGGCGCGGGGGCGAGGTACGGTGCGTCCGTCTCGACGAGCATCGATTCCAGAGGGAGCGCCGCCGCCGACTCCCGCACGTTCTCGGCCATACGGAACGTGATCATCCCCGAGTAGCTGACGAGGTAGCCGAGCGCGATCGCCCTCGCCCCCGTCGCCGTCGAGGCGCAGAAGGAGTGGAAGACGCCGCGCGGCTTCTCCGGGCTCCCCTTCGCGTGCGTCTCGAGGATCGCGAGGAGGTCCTCCTCCGACTCGCGGTTGTGGAGAAGGACCGGCCTGCCGAGCCGCTGGGCGAGCGCGAGCTGGGCGACGAGCGCGCGCTTCTGGTCGTCCTTGGGGGCGAAGTCGTAGAAGTAGTCGAGGCCGACCTCCCCGATCGCGACGACCTTCTTCGACGCGGCGAGCCGCTCGAGCGCCGGGATCGCGCGCTCCTCGTCGAACCCCTTCGTCTCGTGCGGGTGGACGCCGACGGCCGCGAAGACGCCCTCGAATCGCTCCGCGACTTCGACGGCGCGCGGGGCGTCCTCGAGCGTCGTGGCCGGGACGAGGATCCGGGTCACCCCGGCGTCCTGAGCCCGCGCGATCTGCCCAGCGACCTCGTCGTCGGTCGCGGCCCGGGTCGGCCAGCGGGCGTCCGGCCCCGGGAAGACCATCGTCAGGTGCCCGTGGGAATCGGCGAGCTCGATCACGACCTCGAGGATAGCGGAAGGAGAATTCCGGACCGTCCTGCGGCCGGCTAGACTCTCGGGAGAGATGGGGAGAGTTCTCGCCGGACTTCGAAATCGACCCCCGGTCGCGGCGGCACTGCTCGTTCTTCTCGTCCTCCTGGCAACGACCGACGAGCGTTCATTCGGAACGATCCCCGATGGGAAGCAGATGCTCTCAGCCGGCGCGGCCTTCGCGTTCGCCGGCGAGATCGGCGTCTCGCGTGCGTTCGCCACGGCGGTCCCCCGCGAAGGGGGAGACTCCGTCTCCCGCTACGGAATGGGGCTCAGCCTTCTCTACGCGCCATTCTTCTGGGCGGCTCGTGCGCTCCACGCGGTCGCTCCGGCCGTCCCGACTTCGCCCATCTTCGTCCTCCTGCCGCTGCTCTCCTTGTCCGCCTGCGCGTGGGGAGTGGCGCGAGCGGCCGCGCACCTCGGCGCCGCGCCCGGGACGCAGCTCCTCGCCGGGTCCGCGACGGTCCTGACGACGCCCCTCTGGGCCTACGCCGGAAGCGACTTTTCGGAGCCCCTGCAAGCCGCCCTCGTCGCGACCTCCCTCGCGGCGCTCGCCGCGCTCCGCGCCGGGCCTACTCCGCGACGGGCGATCCTGGCCGGTCTCCTCCTCGGGTCGCTGCCCCTCGTGAAGTCTCTTCTCTGGGTCGTTTCCGCGCCGCTTCTCGCCGTGGCCGCTCTCTCGACGGCGCGCTCCGCCACGCAGACCCGCGGCCGCGGGCCGCGCATCCGTCCCGCGGCCGGCGGATTCGTCCCCCGCGGGCTCCTTCTCGGCTCCGCAGCGCCGGTCGCTCTTTGGGCCGCGCTGGACCTCGTCCGTTTTCGATCCCTCTTCGGGGGTTACCCGGGGGAAGGCTTCTCGCATCCCCTCTTCGACGGCCTCCTGCGCCTCGCGGTGCTCCCGAACAAGGGAATGCTCTTCTACGCGCCGCTTGCGGTCCTTGCCGTCCCGGGCCTGGTCGCCCTGCGAAGGCGGGATCCCGCATTCGCGATCGGCCTCATGGTCGCGACCGCGGCGTACTTCGCGTCCGCCGCGACCTGGTGGGCCTGGGACGGGCACGCCTCCTGGGGCCCACGCCTCGTCCTGCCCGCCGTTCCGATCGCCGTACTGGCGAGCTCCTTGTCCTTCGGAGCGACGAGGGCGGGAGTGGCCCTTCCGTTGGCCCTCGCGGGCGTGATCGTGAACCTCCCGGGCGTCCTCCAGCCTTTCCCCGCCGTCTATGCGCTTGCGGCGACGACCCCACCGGGGCCGTTCTCCGGGACGCGGGCGGTCGAAGAGCGAGAAGAGATCTTCAGTGCTCCGGACGGCACCTGGCTCGCCACGGGACCGCACCTCCTCGCGATCACAGCCGGATGGTGGCCCCCTCTCGTCCACGCCCAGCTTCTTCGCGAGCGACTTTCAGGCGGTGATGTTGGAGCTCGCCTCGAGAACGGCGCCATCCGGCTCACCCCTCCGTTCCGGCCCAGCCCGCCGCCCGCGCCCTCGTCGGTCTACCTCCAGGCCGTCTCCCGCTTTTCGTGGCCGTTCTGGGGCCGGTCGTTCGTCGCGCCCCTGGACGGGCTCGAGGACCCGCTGTCGTTCTCGCTGCGGGATCAGGGAGTCCGCGATCTCGAGGCGGGCCGCCCCCGGCGCGCAAGCGACCGTTTCCAGCTCCTCATCCAGAGAAGAGGCTCAGGCACGGATCCGAGGAACCTGGCGCTCGCGGCCGACGCGGCTGCGCTGGCCGGAGAGGCCGCTCGGGCCCGCGATCTCCTCCAGCGCTGTCCCGACCCGTGCCACCCGTGGGTCCGATTCGTACGCGAGAAGCTGGGCGAGGACGTCTCGTCATGCGCACCCTCGAACCGCCGGTCCCGCGAGAAAGCCGCCGGTGAGGACTCCGTCTCGGACTCCCGTCCCGTCAGCAAATGGGCGAGGGAGACCGGCTGAGCAACGAGGGCGCGTGCGCCAATTCGGGCGGCACCCTTCCGAGACGCCGTCGACCGTCCCCTCAGCCGACCCCGTGGAACCGCGCGATCGCCTCCCACGCCTCGGCCGCCGTCTCCGCGTACGAGACGAGGCGGGCGTCCTCGGGGGCGATCGTCCCCTCCTCGACGAGAAAGTCGAGGTCGATCGCCTTCTCCCAGAACTCGCGGCCGAAGAGGACGACCGGGACGGGCGCCATCTTCCGCGTCTGGATGAGCGTGAGCGTCTCGAAGAGCTCGTCGAGCGTCCCGTAGCCTCCGGGGAAGGCGACGAGCGCCTTCGCCCGGATCAGGAAGTGCATCTTCCGGGTCGCGAAGTAGTGGAAGTAGATGCAGAGGCCCGGCGTGATGTACGGGTTCGGGAACTGCTCGTGCGGCAGGACGATGTTGAAGCCGAGGCTCTTGGCGCCGACGTCGAAGGCGCCCCGGTTGGCCGCCTCCATCACCCCGGGCCCGCCGCCCGTGACGACGACGAAGTCGCGTCGGCCGTGCGTCAGGCAGGTCGTCGAGGCGATCCGCGCGAACTCGCGCGCTTCGTCGTAGTAGCGCGCCTTGGCGAGGACGCGGCGGGCCCTCGCGACCGCGCGGAGCGCCTCCGCGTCGCCGGGCGCGGCGGCGGCCGCCGCCTCGGCTTCCGCGAGTCTCCGTTCGGCGTCGGGCCTCTCGACGACCCGCGTCCCGCCGAAGACGACGACCGTCCCGGTGACGCCCGCCTCCGAGATGATCGCCTCGGCCCGCTCGAGCTCGAGCTCGAGGCGCGTCCCTCGCAGCTCGTCGCGCGAGAGCCAGGCGAAGTCCTCGTGCGCCCGGAGCGTGCTCGGCGAGGCGAGGATCTTCGCCAGGTTCTCGCGGACGGCGGGGTCCTCCGGCACCGGCGGAGCGGGCCGGCCGGCCACTACTTCACCTTCGTCCCGGAGGGGACGGACGGGTCGACCGCGAGGAGCGAAGGCTCTCCCGTGCCGGGAAGCGAAGCGGCGAGGACCATCCCGTTCGACTCGATCCCCATCAGCTTCGCGGGGAGGAGGTTCGCCACGACGACGACCTTGCGGCCGACGAGCTGCTCGGGCGCGTAGGCGGTCGCGATTCCGGCCACGATCGTCCGCTCCTCCTCGCCGATCCGCACCTTCATCTTCATCAGCTTCTTCGACTTCTCGACCTTCTCGGCGGCCACGATCTCCGCCACGCGGAGGTCCGCCTTGAAGAAGTCGTCGATCGTGATGCGGGCGGACTCGGCGGCGGGGGCCGGGGCGACCGGCGCCGCGGGAGCGGGAGCGGCCGGGACAGGCGCCTCGGCGGGGACGACGGGCTTGGTCTCTTCGGTCACGGGCTTCTCCTTGGAAGGTTCGGCGAAGTACGCCTTCGCGTCGGCGCGGGGGAAGAGCGGTGCGGCGGGCGCGAGCGGGGCGCCGAGCGGCAGGCCGCCCCAGGCGAGGTCGGCAGGACGGAGCGCCTCGGCCGCCTTCGTGATCCCGAGGCGCCGCAGCACCTCGGTCGCCGCCCCGGGCGCGATCGGCGCGAGGAGGACCGCCGCGACGCGAAGCCCCTCGAGCGCGTTGTGGTGGATCCGGTGGAGGGCCGGGGTCACCCCTTCGGCCTTCACCTTCTTCCACGGCTCCTTCGCCGTGATGTAGCCGTCGATGGCGCCGAGGAGGACCCGCACCGCCTCGGCCGCCTCGTGGAGCCGGCAGGCGCGGAACGCGGCGTCCCACGCGGCGGCGGCCGCCTCGGCCGCTCGCTTCACCTCGTTGTCGTCGCAGCGCTCGGACGGGGTCTTCCCGCCGAACGCGTCCGACGCCATCCTCACGGCGCGAGAGAGCGTGTTCCCGAGGCCGTTCGCGAGGTCGCTGTTGTATCGGACGAGGAACGCCTCGTCGGAGAACGAGGCGTCCTGCCCGAAGCTCATCTCGGAGATCAGGTGCCAGCGGAGGGCATCGACGCCGAACGCGTCGACGAGGGCGTCGGGGCGGACGACGTTGCCGACCGACTTCGACATCTTCCGCGCGTCCTTCAGCCAGAAACCGTGCGAGACGACCTGTGTCGGGAGCGGGAGCCCCGCCGACATCAGGAACGCGGGCCAGAAGACGGCGTGGAAGCGGAGGATGTCCTTGCCGACGAGGTGGGTGACGCGGCGATCGTCGCCCGCGGGCCAGTAGCGCGCGACGAGGCTCTCGTCGCCGCTCCCGAGGCCGAGGGCGGTGAGGTAGTTCGTCAGCGCGTCGAGCCAGACGTAGACGACGTGCCCCGGGTGGCCCGGGAAGGGGATGCCCCACTCGATGGCGGTCCGCGAGACGGAAAGGTCCTTGAGGCCCGCCGCGACGAACGAGCGGACCTCGTTGAGCCGCGTCTCGGGGAAGACGAACGGGATCCCCGGGACGCTCCCCTTCTCGTACAGCTCGAGGAGGCGGTCCTGATACTTCGAGAGGCGGAAGAAGACGTTCTCCTCCTTCTGCCACTCGGCGGCCGTGCCGTGGGTCGGGCACTTGCCGTCTTCGAGGTCCTTCTCGGGATAGAACGCCTCGCAGCCGACGCAGTACCACCCCTCGTGGCCGGCGACGTAGAGGTCGCCGGCCGCCTCGAGGCGGCGGATCAGCTCCGTGACGCCGACGCTGTGGCGCGGCTCCGTCGTCCGGATGAAGTCGTCGTTCGCGACACCGAAGCGTTTCCAGAGGTCGCGGAACGTCGGGGCGTGCCGGTCGGCGACGTCGATCGGGGCGACGCCCTCCTTCTTCGCGACCTTCTCGATCTTCTGCCCGTGCTCGTCGGTCCCGGTCAGGAAGCGGACGTCTTCCTGCTGGAGCCTGTAGAAACGGGTCAGGGTGTCGGTGACGAGGGTCGTGTAGAGGTGGCCGATGTGGGGGCGGTCGTTGACGTAGTAGATCGGGGTCGTGAAGTACCGGGACATGGGTCGGCGAGGATATCAGGCGGCCCCGTGCCGCCCGCCGGCTCCACGTCCGGTACGGGCCTACATCAGGCCTTCCCTCTTGAAGGAGAACCAGCAGCCGCGCCCGACGACGACGTGGTCGCGCACCGGGACGCCGACGGCCTCCCCGGCCGCGACGAAGCGGGCCGTCGTCGCCCGGTCCTCGGGCGACGGTGTCGGGTCGCCGGACGGGTGGTTGTGGTAGAGGACGAGCGCGGCCGCGCCTTCCAGGACCGCGATCCGGAGGAGCGGTCCCGGCTGGACCGACGCGGAGGTGACGCCCCCCCGGAAGACGACCGCGTCGTGAATCAGCCGGTTCTTCGCGTCGAGGAGGAGCCCTCCCATCACTTCCCGCAGCTCCGCGGCGAGGGTCGCCGAGAGGTACGCCCCGGCGGCCTCCGGCGCGTCGATGAGCGGACGCTCCGCGACCTCCGCGCGGGCGAGCCGGCGGGCCAGCTCGGCCGCCGCCGCGATCCGGCACGCCTTCGCGAGGCCGATCCCCCGGGCGAGCTCGCGGACGCGCCCCCGCTCGCTCCGGGCGAGCAGGCCGCGGAGGCCGCTCCCGCGAAGGACCTCCCGCGCCGTCTCCAGGACGTCGGCGCCCGCCCGTCCGGTGCCGAGGAGGATCGCGACGAGCTCCTCGTCGGTCAGCGCCTCGGCGCCCCGGGCGACGAGCTTCTCCCGCGGCCGGTCTTCCGGTGCGAGCCCGGCGAGGCGGCCGCCTGCCGCGCCGGGCTGAATCACCGCAGCGTCTCTCGCGGCGTGACGAGGCGTTCGATCCCGACGACGCGCGTCTTCTCGGGAAGCTTGAAGACCGGACCGGACTCCCCCGCGGGGCGCAGGACGAGAGCCGAGACCGTCCGGACGGCCTCGACCCTCGTCTTCAGGGGCCTCCCGCCTTCGGACGGCGCCACCCGGACGCCGGGGAGCTCCGAGGTCTGCTCCGATTCGGTCTCCACGACGACCGAGACCGGCCACCCGGAGATTGCGCCGAGCGCGGCGACGACCTCCTGCCGGACGGGACCGGGCAGGTCGAGCAGCCGGTCGAACCCGTCGAGCGGCGAGCGGACCTCGTCGCCGATCTCCTCGACGGCGACGACCGTGGCCACGAGCCGGGTGCGCGCCGTCGAGACGCGGCCGGGCGTCGAGGTCTCGAGGTTCCAGACCGCCGTCAGCCGATGTCGCCTCGTCGGACGCCCCTCGAACGTCGGCCCGGAGGCGGCCGTCGGGGGCTCGATGGTGAGCCCGCGGACGGCGCTCCGGAACGGCCCCTCCTCCCCGGCCGGGGCCGCCACCCAGAGCGCCGTCAGGTCGTCGGCCGTCGCGCGGGCGGCCACGCTCTCGTCCCGCTCGAGGAGCCAGCCGTCCCGCTGGCCGAGGAGGATCGTGCTCGCCGTCGAGCGCGGGAAGGTCCCGCTCTCGAGGTCCCATCGCGCCGCTCCGTCGCGGACGACGACCGTGCCGCGGACGGCGCTCGCCCGCTCCCCCGCGGGCGAGACGACGGTCCTCCCTTCGGAGAGGACGTAGGAGGCCTCGAGTCCCGGGCCCTGGGCGAAGGCGCCGGACGCGGCCAGCGAGGCGAGGAGGAGCGCTGCTTTTCGGAGCACGCTTCATCTTCGCATGTGGACCCGGAGGCGTGCGGGGGACGAAAATGAGGAGATGTTCGCCGCTCCTGCGCCGATGCCGTATTCCCCCACCGCCGCGTCGGGGCATTTCGTCGTTCGCCTCGTCGGCGACGCCGACGCCGTCGGGTGGGTGACGACGAACCTCCGCGGGCCCGGCTTCGGCGTGGAGCCGATGCCGTTCGAATCGGCCCCGGGCCTCTCCGAGCTCCCCGGCCCGATCGTCTGGGTGGCCCGCCCGGGCGAGCCCGAGCCGGGGAGGACGATCGTCGACGACGCCGCGGTCTGGAGCTTCCCGTGCCTCGTCGTCATCCCGCCCGGAGGCGCGCCGCCCGACATCATCGCCGGGCACCCCTCGGTCGAGTCGTTCGAGGTGGTCCGGGAGCCGGAGGACGCTCCGGTGCTCCGGATGCGACTCGAGCGGCTCCTCCTCCTGCACCGGCGGCGCGCCCAGACCGAGGCGATCCTCCACGACCTCCCGGTGATCGTCTACACGCGGACGCTCGACGGCGTCGTGACGAGCCTGAACGCCGAAGCGGAGACGTTCATCGGGCGGAGCCGGGCCGAAGTCGTCGGCCGCCCCCTCTCCGAGATCCTCCCCGACGTGACCTTCGCCGAGAAGAGCGTCGGCGAGATGAACGAGGGCCTCCTCGCCCGGGGGAGGCACCGAGTCCGGATCATCGCGGAGACACCGCACGGCCGGCGCTCGGCGCTCGACGCGCGGGCGCTCCTCCTCCGCGACGGGCACGGGATCCCGTGGGGCGCGCAGGTCGTCATGTCGGACCTGACGGACGAGGAGGAGGCGCAGGAGAGGCTGCGGGTCGAGGCCGACCGGAACGAGATCCTCGCCACGATCGCGACGGCGACCCGCGACGTGACGGACCTCGGGCGAGTCTTCGAGCAGGCGATCGAGATCCTGGGGCTCCGCTCCGGAGCCCGGAGCGTCGCGATCCTCCTCCCGAAGGAGGGGAGCGACGCCTTCGTGACCCGCTACTCCTGGCGGGTGTCGGCGGACCTCCCGTCCACCGCCGGCTCCGAGTGGCGCCCCGCGGAAATCGGACCGCTCCGCCGCCTCGTCTCCGATCGTGAACCGTGGATCGTCCGCGACGGCGCCGAGCCGGGAGTCCACGCCCCCGCCGCAGAGGCGCTCGCGCGCGTCGGAGCGAGGGCGGGGATCGTCCTCCCCGTCGTCCACGAGGAGGAGGTTCTCGCGTGCCTCGGGCTCTCCTTCGGCGAGCCGAGGGAGTTTCCGCCGGACGAGATCCGTTTTCTCACGCTCGTCGCCGACCAGCTCGCCCTCGCCGTCCGCGCCGCCCGCCTCTACCGGAGCCTCGACGAGAAGCTCCGGGCGCTCGCGGAGGAGCAGCGTCTGCGCGAGCGCGCCGACAACGACCGCCAGCGGCTCCTGAGCATGCTCGTCCACGACCTGAAGAACCCGCTGGCCGCCGTCCTCGCCTCCCTCGAGCTTTCGCTCGAGCGGATCGCCGGCGACGATCGCCTCGAGCGCCTTCTCCGGACCTCGATGGCCTCCGCCCGTTCGCTGGCCGGGATGATCGACGACGCGCTCCTCGTCTACCGGACGGGAGACACCCCCGCCAGCCGAAGGGCCGAGGACGTCGCCTCCGTCCTCGCGCAACCGTTCGAGGAAGCTCGATGGCTCGCGGCCGCGCGACAGGTCGACCTCTCGATCGACCTCCCCGACGGCCTGCCGCCCGTCTCTCTCGACGCCGGCCGCTATCGCCGGGCCGCGGCCAACATCCTGTCGAATGCCCTGAAGTTCAGCCGCCGCGGCGGCGACGTCCGGGTCTCGGTCGACGTCGAGGAGGACGGCGGATCGTCCTGGCTCGTCCTCCGGGTCGCCGACTCCGGTCCCGGCTTTCCCGAATCGGTGAAAGACCGCATCGGTGCCGCCTACCAGCGCTTCGCCGGGTCGGAGCGGATCCCCGGGACGGGGCTCGGGCTCACGGTCGTCGCGGCGGTCGCCGCGGCGCACGAGGGGCAGATGCACGTCGAGCCCCGGGCCCGTCCCGCGGGCGGGTCCGTCTTCTCGCTGCGGGTCCCCGCGTGAGGGAGCTCCACGAGGGCCGGTACCTTCGCCTCGTCTCGAGGAATGGCTGGGAGTTCGTCGAGCGGCCCGGGATCCGCGGGATCGTCCTCGTCGTCGCGGTAACCCCCGCGGGCGACCTCCTCCTCGTCGAGCAGCGGCGCGAGGCGGTCGACGCCGTCGTCCTCGAGCTGCCGGCCGGCCTCGCCGGCGACTCCGAGAGCCCGGCGGACGAGCCCCTCGAGGAGGCCGCCCGCCGGGAGCTCGTCGAGGAGACCGGCTGGGCCGCGCGGTCGATGGAGCGGATCGCCGAGGGTCCCCCCTCGGCCGGCGTCACCTCCGAGATCGTCACCCTCTTCCGCGCCCGCGGGCTCGAGCGGGTCGGCCCCGGGGGCGGAGTCGAAGGAGAGGAGATCACGGTGCGCGAGGTCCCGCTCGCCGAGGCCGAGGCCTACCTCGAGAGGCGCGCGCGCGAGGGGGTCCTCGTCGACCCGAAGGTCTGGGCCGGCCTCCTCTTCGCACGTCGCCCCTGAGCTCGTCTACGCCGCGACCCGAACGACGACCTTCCCGAAGCCCGCTCCCGACTCGAGGCGCTCGTAGGCCGCTCGGACGTCCTCGAGAGGGAAGACCTCGTCGACGACCGGGACGATTCGCCGTCCCTCCACGGCCCTCAGGAGAGCCGCGAACTCCGCGTCGGTCCCCATCGTCGAGCCGAGGATCGAGAGCTGCTTCCAGAAGATGATCCGGATCTCCTCCTCGGGGTTCGGGCCGCTCGTCGCCCCGCAGGTGACGATCCGCCCCTTCTTCGCGGCCGCCGTGAGCGACGCGCGCCAGGTGGCGGCGCCGACCGAGTCGACGACGATGTCGACGCCGCGCTTGCCGGTCAGCTCGCGGACCTTCTTCCCGACGTCCGTCGCGCGGTAGTCGAGGACGACGTCGGCCCCGAGCGCCTTCGCCTTCTCGAGCTTCCTCTCGTCGCCCGACGTCGCGATGACGAGCGACGCCCCGGCGAGCCTCGCGACCTGGAGGGCGTAGGCCGAGACCCCGCCGCCGATTCCGTGGATCAGGACGCTCTCCCCCGGCCGGAGCGCCGCCCGCGTCACGAGCATCCGCCAGGCCGTCATCGCGGCGAGCGGGAACGCCGCCGCCTCCTCGTCGGTCAGGTGGGCCGGCGCCTTCCAGACGTTCGCGCGCGGCACGGCGATCCGCTCCGCGAGCGTCCCGGGTCCGTGCTCTCCGAGGATGCCGTAGTCGACGCAGAGGCTCCGCTCGCCGTCCCGGCAGAACTCGCAGCTTCCGCACGCCAGGCCGGGCTGCAGGACGACCCGCTCCCCGACCGCGACGTCCCGCACCCCTTCGCCGAGCGCCTCGATCGTCCCGCAGCCGTCGGCCCCGGGAACGTGAGGGAACGCGACCGGGACGCCCGGCATCCCGTTCCTCACGAAGAGGTCGAGCCGGTTGAGAGCCGCCGCCGAGATCTTCACGAGGACCTCGCCGGGGCCGGGAGCCGGGTCCGGGAGCGACCCGACGGAGAGAACCTCGTTGCCGCCGTGGGACGTCAGAAGAGCCGCTTTCATTTCTCCCCCTTCCCGTGGAAACTCCCGCCTTCGATGCCGAGCCTGCCGAATCTGCCGACCCACTCAGCCGCTCCCGACCCCGCAACCGTCTGCCCCCCCAGCGGCCAGTGCTGCCGGTACGTCGCGGTCGGCATCGACGGCCCCGTGACCGTGAGCGGCGTCTCGACGGCGCTCTGGCTCGTTTACCACAGGAACGTCTCGGTCTACCAATCGCACGACGGCGACTGGTTCGTCCTCTTCCCCGCCGACTGCGAGAACCTCCGCCCGGACGGCCTCTGCGGCGTCTACGAGAACCGCCCCACCCTCTGCCGCGAGTACGACGTCGACGGCTGCGAGGGGACGAGCGCGGAGGCGCCGGAGAAGGTCCGCTTCGACGACGGACCCGCCCTCGGCGCCTGGCTTCGGTCGCACCGCCCCGCGCTCTTCGCGCGGTGTCTCGCGAAGGGGATCCTCCCGCCGGCCGTGCGAGGTGACGCTCCGGCCCGGGCGTCGGGCGCGGTGCGCCGCGGGAGGCCCGCGCCGGGCCGTCGCGCCCCCGTCAGGCCTCGAGGCTGAGGAGCGCGCCGAGCAGCTCGCCACCGTCCTGGTAGCGCTCGGGGCGGTGCCGGGCGATCGAGCGGAGGAGGACGAGCACCTCGTCCTCGTGGAGCCAGGGCGCGAACGGCCGCGGGTCGTCCGGGTCGCGCTCCAGCCGGGCGACGAGGACGTCCTCGCCGACGTACGGCCAGCGGCCGGCGGCGAGCGTGTAGAACGTGGCGCCGAGAGAGTAGACGTCCGAGGCGGGAGAGGCCGCCTCTCCCCGCAGGACCTCCGGCGGGAAGAAGGCCGGCGTTCCGATCAGCTTCGACGTCGAGCCGGAATCGGCTTCCGGCCGGGCCAGGCCGAAGTCCAGTATCCGGAGGATGCCGTGCTCGTCGAGCACGAGGTTCGCCGGCTTCAGGTCGCGGTGGAGTATCCCCTTGGCGTGGGCGGCCGCGAGGCCCCGGGCCGACTGGACGAAGTAGTCCTTCCAGCACTTCTTCAGGCGCTCCGGGTCGTTCTTCAGGAGCGACTGAAGGTTCGGCCCCTCCAGGAACTCCATCGCGAGGTAGGCGCTCCCGAACCCCTCCCCGAAATCGTAGAGGCCGACGATGTTCGGGTGCTTGAGCGCCGCGATCGCCCGCGCCTCGCGGATGAAGTAGCGCATCGCCGTCTCGTCGCCCCAGAGCTGCCCGGGGAGGATCTTGAGGGCGACGTGGCGCTCGAGCTTGTGGTCGAAGGCCTTGTGGACGATCCCCATGCCGCCGCGGCCGACCTCCGCGACGATCTCGTAGCGTGCCTCGGGCCGGCCCGACGCCGCGATCCCGCCGGGGGTCGCCATCGCCTGGAACGTGCCCGAGGGGTCCCGGCCCGTGGACGACGCGAGGGACGGGACGAATCCCGTCGGCACCGCCGGCCGCGCAGAGGCCGGGGAGGAGGTCTCGACGGCAGGGGCGATCGGACCACCCCCTTCGGCAAGGCGTCGATCGAGCGCCACCGCCCGCGAGAACGCGTTCCGGAATCCGGGATCGACGTCCGCGATCTGGGTCAGCCTCGCGTGCGCTCCCGCCAGGTCGCCCGCCGCCTCGAGGGCGCGGGCGAACGCCTCCTGCGCTTCGATCGTCGTCGCGTCGACCGGCTTGTGGCCGAGGAGCTCCCGGAGAACGTGCACCGCGTCTTTCGCCTCGCCGTTCGCCAGGTGCGCCTCTCCGAGCTCGAGGAAGACCTCGGCGACGCCGGGGTCGGCCCGCCGAACCGTCGTCAGGAGGTCCCAGGCCTTCTCCCGCGAGCCGTTCCGGAGCGCGCTGCGCGCCGCGTCGAGGTTCCGGCCGGCGCGCAGGAAGAGCGACGTCGCCTCCTCGAAATTCCCCTGCTCCTGGAGGAGCTGAGCCGCCTCGGCGAAGCGCCCGGACGCGCGGTAGAGGGAGATGGAGCGCTCCCAGTCGCGGAGGTCCTTGTAGAGCGCGGCGGCCGCCTCGGGCTTCGCAGCCGCCTCGAACGCCGCGGCCGCCTCGGCGAGGAGGCCCGCCTTCTGGAACAGCGCCGCCGCCCTCTCGTGCCGGCCCGCGTGGCCGAACGCCCGGGCCGCGTCCGCGGGCCGGATTGCCCGCTCGTACATGAGCGCAGCCTTCTCCCAGTTGCCGGCCTCGGCCCAGGCATCGGCCGCCCCGCTCCAGTCGGCCTGACCTTCGAGGTCCCGCGCCCGCAGCTCGGCAGCCGTCTTCGTCTGCCCGGCGCGGGACCAGGCTATTGCGGCCCCTGCGAGGTCGCCTCCCCGCTCCAGCTCGCGCGCCGCGTCCTGCGGCCTTTCGGCCTCGAGGAAGAGCGCGCCCGCCTCGAGAGGCTCTCCCGCGAAGCGGAACGCCTCGGCCGCCTCGAGCGTCCGGCCGGCGGCGCGGGCCGTCTCCGCGGCCCGCTTCCAGAGGGCGTTCCGGCCGCCGCCGGGTTTCGCGGCTTCCGCGATCTTCCGCGTCGCGTCCGCGAGGCCGGCGCGGTCTCCGGCCGCCTCCGCGACCTCGGCGAGACGGTCCCAGCGGGCGGCCTGGCGCGCCTCGACGAGGGCGCGGTTCCGGGCGGACTCGAACTTCGCGGGCTCTCCGGCGGCCTCCCAGGCGCGGGCGGCTTCCCAGGCCCAGGCCTCTCCCGCCTCCTCCCAGAGCTCGGCCGCGGCCCGGGCGTTCCCCTGCCGGAGCTCGAGAGCGGCGACCCGTGCGGGGAGCTTCGCCTTGCGGAACGCCCGCTTCGCCTCGTCCACGTCTCCGACCTTGAGGTAGAGCTCGCCCGCGCGGCCGAAGTCGCCGGCCCGGGAAGCCTCCTTCGCGGCGACGAGGTCCGGGCTCTTGGGACGGGACCCGCGGAGCGTGAGGAGGAACAGCCCGACGGCGACGAGGTCCACCCCGAGACGGGCGAGGCTGTAGCGGGAGAGAAGCTCGTAGGCCGGCGCCCGGCGGAGGTACCGCGCGGCGTCGGCCGCAGCCGGGACGAAGCGCCCCAGCAGGGCGACGAGCTGGTCCATGTGCACGGCGACGACGACGACGATCGCGAGGAGGAGGACGACGACCGAAGACCGGAGGAAGTCGCGCACCCTCACCCCCTGCTCCTGCAGGAAGCTCCGGAACGCGCGCAGCAGGAGCAGCAGGATCAGGATCCCGAGGAGCTGGGGTGCGTAGTAGAACCGGTGGTCGTACCACTCCCGGGCGATCGGCTGCGTGGCGAGGTTCGCGTTCGCCCAGTCGACGAACCGGAGCATCGCGACCTGGGCGAGCACCGCCACCGCAACCGGGATCAGGTCCTCCTGCCAGCTCTTCCTTCTGCTCACGTCGGGCGATTATCGACGATCGCCCTCCGAACGGTCCGTGCCGTTACCATGGGGCCTCCGTGAAGCACTCCTTCTCGTTCGGCGCGCTCCTCGGCCTCGCGGCCGCGCTCCTCCCCGCTCCGGCTTCCGCGCAGTCGTGGTCCGACCCGGGAATCGGCTTCGGGGCCCGCCTCGGGCTCGGGCAGGCGCGCTCCGCCGAGTCAGCCTCGGCCGAAGGCGCGATCCACGTCCGCTACCGCCTGACGGGCTCGCTCGGCCTCGAGGGCTCCCTCGGCTTCCGGCGCGAGACGATCGGCGACGGCGACGGGCCGCTCGTCCGCCTCACGGAGCTGCCCGTCACCGGCACCGGCCAGCTCTTCTTCTTCTCGCGCCGGCGTCTCCAGCCGTATCTCCTCGCGGGAGCCGGGCTCCACGTCGTCCGCGCCGCGCCGGAGGGGAGGAATCCGGCCTCGGACAGGAAGACCGAGGCCCTCTTCGCCGTCCACGCGGGGGCCGGGATCGACGTCCGCCCGTCGCGCGCGAGCGCCGTCCACCTCGACGCGCGCTGGACCTTCCTCGAGCCGACCTCGATCGGCGACCTCGAGAAGGCGGGATTCGACGTCGCGCCCGGCTACTGGTCCGTCGCGCTCGGCGCCACGTTCTACCGCTGAACGTCAGGCGGGAAGGCCCGACACGAGCTCGCCGAAGCGTGCCGCGTCGACGTTTCCGCCCGAGAGGACGACCCCGACCCGCTTCGCCCCGACGCCGGGCACTTTCCCGGCCAGGAGCGCCGCCGCGGCGGCGGCCCCTCCCGGCTCCACGACGAGCTTCATCCTCGAGAAGAGGAAGGCCATCGCCCGGCGAAGCTCGAGGTCGCTCACGGTGAGGACCCCCTCGACGAGGGCCGTCAGGATCGCGAAGTTCCTCTCGCCGACCCGCGTCGTCTGGAGCGAGTCCGCGATCGTCTCGGGGACCGGGATCGCCACGCGACGCCCCTCGCGGAGCGAGCGCGCGACGTCGTCGCCCGCCTCGGGCTCGACTCCGAAGACGCGGATGCCGGGCCGGAGCGCCGTCCCGGCGACGGCCGTCCCGGCGAGGAGCCCGGCGCCGCCGCAGGGCGTCATGACGGCGTCGAGGTCGGGCACCTCTTCGAGGAGCTCGAGAGCGGCCGTCCCCTGGCCGGCGATGACCACCTCGTCGTCGAACGGGGGGACGAGGGTCACGCCGAGCTCCTCGACGAGACGACGCGCGATCGCCTCACGGTCCTCGTTCCGGCGGTCGTAGAGGATCACCTCGGCGCCGTAGCCGCGCGTCGCGGCGAGCTTGAGGGCCGGCGCGTCCTCGGGCATGACGATCGTCGCCGGGACGCCGAGGTCGCGCGCGGCGAGCGCGACGGCCTGGGCATGGTTGCCCGACGAGAAGGCGACGACGCCGCGCCGCCGCTCCTCGGAAGAGAGGAGCGTCAGCCGCGAGAACGCGCCGCGCGCCTTGAACGCCCCGACGCGCTGGAACGTCTCGCACTTGAAGAAGAGACGCGCGCCCGCGACGGCGTCGGCCGTCCGCGACGTCAGCACCGGGGTCCTGTGGACGTGCGGCGCGATCCGCGCCGCGGCCGCCCGCACGTCGTCGAGGCAGACCGGGAGCCTCTTCACGCCTCCACCTTCGCTTTCTCCTTCGCCCTCTCCTCCGTCTTCTCCTCCGTCGCCGCCTCCGCCGGCCTCGGCCCCCGCTCCCGCGGCGCGGCGACGACGCCGCACAGCCGGTCGGCCTCGTCCGTCACCGCGTCGATCGCCGCGTCGACCCGCGCGAGAAACACGGCGTCGCTCTCCCCCTCCGCCCTCCGAAGCCCTTCGCCGAAGACGACCGCGCAGCGCGAGAAGGGCATCGGGACGAGATAGCGGTCCCAGGAGCGGAGGAACCTCGGGCGCGTCGACGACGCGCCGACCGGCATGATCGGAGCGTCCACGGCCTCGGCGAGGCGCAGGATTCCCGTCTTGCAGCGGCGCGCCGGCCCGCGCGGACCGTCGGGCGTCAGCGCCGCCCCGCGCGTCGTCCCTTTCAGCACCCCGACCATCTCGGCGAGCGCCTCGCCCCCTCCGCGCGAGGAGGAGCCGCGAACGACCCGGAAGCCCCACCAGAAGAGAAATCCGGCGATGACGTCGCCGTCCTTGCTCCGCGAGGCCATCGTGACGTAGCCGCGGTACGGGAAGCGGAAGATCCCCGCGACCATCCGCTGGTGCCAGATCGCGTGGAGAACGGGGCGCCCCGCGCGCACGATCGCGTCCCGGTGCTCGCGCCCGACGAGGCGAATCCGGAGCGTGGCCCGCCAGAGGGCGATCAGGAGGAAGAGGGGGAAGCCGAGGAGGACGGCGCGCACCCTCCGATTCTCCACGACGCGCGCCCCCGGCGCCCTCCCTGTATCCTCCCCGCCCGTGCGCCTCGTCGCCGAGAACGTCTCCCGCGCCTTCGGGCCGCGCCGGGTCTTCGGCCCGCTCTCCTTCGCGACGGAGCCGGGGAGGGTCCTCGGCGTCGCCGGCGCGAACGGCTCGGGGAAGACGACGCTCGTCAAGGTCCTCGCCGGCCTCCTTCGCCCCTCCGTCGGGAGCGTCCGGCTGGAGGACCCCGCCCGGCCCGGAGCGCGGATCTCGGTCCGCGAGGCGGAGGGCGCGATCGGCTGGTGCGCCCCCGACCTCTCCCTCTACGGCGAGCTGACGCCGGCCGAGAACCTCGAGTTCTTCGCCCGCGTGGCGGGGCGGCCGCGGACGCGGAACGAGGTCGACGGGCGCCTCGCTTCCGTCGGCCTCGATCCGAGGCGCCTCCGGGCGATCCGGACGCGCTTCCTCTCCACCGGACAGAGGCAGCGCCTGAAGCTCGCCTACTCGGTTCTTTCCTCTCCCGCGGTCCTCCTCCTCGACGAGCCGGGGTCAAACCTCGACGAGGCGGGGCACCGCGCCGTCGAGGCGATCGTCGCCGAGCAGAGAGGCCGCGGCAGCGTCGTCCTCGCCACGAACGACCCGGCCGAGCTCGCCCTGGCCGACGAGCGGGTGACGCTGTGATCCTCCGCGCGGCGGCGGCGGTCTTCCTGAAGGACCTCCGAACCGAGTGGCGGACGCGGGTCGCGCTCAACGCCCTCCTCCTCTTCGCCTTCTCGGCCCTCGTCCTCGTCGGCTACGCCGTCGGCCCGACGCGCCTCACGCTCGAGGACCGACCCGTCGTCAACTCGGTTCTCCTCTGGATCGTCCTCTTCTTCTCGGCGATGACGGGCCTCTCCCGCGCCTTCGTGAACGAGGAGGAGACCGGAACGGCCGCCGCGCTCCGCCTCACGGCGCCGCCCGCGTCCGTCTTCCTCGGGAAGCTCCTCGCGAACCTCGCCCTCCTCGCCGTCGTCATGACCGTCGTCGTCCCGCTCTTCCTCGCGCTCATGTCGTTCGGGATCGCCGCTCCCGGCCTCTTCCTCGCGGTCCTCGCGCTCGGCGGCGTCGGCATCGCCGCGGCCTCCACCTTCATCGCGGCGATCGTCTCCAAGACCGCGGCGAAGGGAGCCCTCTTCGCGGTCCTCGCGACCCCGCTCCTCCTCCCGCCCCTCGTCGCCGCCGTCACCGGGACCCGGATCGCCGCGACGGAGCCCGACCTCGCCGCCGGCCTCGACGTCGTCCGCCTCCTCTTCGCCTACGACGGCCTGATGGTGACCGCCTCGTTCCTCCTCTTCGACGCCGTCTGGCGGGAGTAGCCGAGCCCCTCCGGGGCGAATCAAGCGTTCGTTCGGAGAGAGTTCGGAATCCGACCCCGAAGAGGTCCGATATGGGCCTTCCCTCCCGTATCATCCCGGCCGATGCAGGTTCTCGGCACCGCCGGGAAGGTCGCTCTGGGCCTCGGGATGGCGGTGGTCCTCTGGGCCGCCTTCCTCTATGCCCACCCCGCGGAGAGCTTCGTGGGCGAGTCTTCCCGCATCGTCTTCTTCCACGTCCCGACGGCCTGGATCTCCGCCCTGGCCTTCCTCCTGGCCGCGGTCCACTCCGGCCTCTACTTGAAGACCCGGAAGATGGAGCGGGACGACGCGGCGGCGGCCGCCGCGCGGCTCGGGATCCTCTTCTGCGTCCTGGCCACCGTCACCGGCTCCCTGTTCGCGAAGGTGATGTGGAACTCGTACTGGAACTGGGACCCGAGGCAGACCTCGATCGTCCTCCTCCTCCTCGTCTACGGGGCCTACCTGGGCCTCCGCCAGGCGATCGAGGAGCCGGAGCGCCGGGCGACGCTCTCGGCGGCCTACGCCCTGATCGCGTTCGTCTCCGTGCCGTTCCTGATGTTCGCCGTCCCGCGGATGTACGCCTCGCTGCACCCCGACACCGTCATCAACGCGCGGGGCCGGATCGAGATGTCCCCCGACATCAAGCTCGTCTTCTTCTCCTCGATGATCGCGTTCACCGCGCTCTTCGCCTGGTTGTACGCCCTCGACGTGAAGGCGACCCGGCTCGTCCGGCGCCTCTCGGAAAGGGCCGGAGGCACCGAAGCATGACTCCCGACGCCCCGACGGCCGCCGTCTCGCACGGCGCTCTCTTCTACGTCGCCGCCGTGAACATCATCATCTGGGCGGGGCTCCTCGCCTACCTCGTCCACCTCGACCGAAAGGTCCGCGCCGCGATCGCGCGGCAGGCCCCGGAGGACCCGTCGTGAAGAAAGCCTACTGGGCCGGTGCCGGCCTCATCGTCGCGTTCCTCCTCCTCGGGCTGACGACCTTCTCCTCCTCCATGACGCCCTACGTCACGTTCGACGAGGCGCTGACCTCGCCGCGCGTCTGCCAGGTCATGGGCGGCCTCGAGAAGGGCTCCTCGAAGTACGACACGACGACGCAGACGCTCCGGTTCAACCTCGTCGACCTCGAGTCGAAGAAGGTCCTCCCGGTCACCTACCGCGACGTCAAGCCGGCGAACTTCGAGGAGGCCGTCTCCATCGTCGCGATCGGGAAGTACCAGGGCGAGGCGTTCCATGCCGAGAAGCTCCTCGTGAAGTGCCCCTCGAAGTACCAGGGCGAGGAGACGGAGAAGCACTACGGCGCGAAGGTCTCGGTGAAGTCCTGATGCCGGCCCTCGGATACGCCCCGGGAACGCTCGCGCTCTGGTTCGCCCTCGCTTCCGGGATCGCGACGATCCTCGTCTACGCGCGCGCGCTCGCCCTCCAGAGGGAAGGCGGCCCGGCGTACGAGTCGACCCTCCTCCTCGGGCGGCGCCTCTATTACGCGCACGCGGCCGCGATCGTCCTGGCGACGCTGATCCTCCTCTGGCTCCTCCTGAACAACGACTTCCGGCTCTCCTACGTCACGTCGTACTCCTCGCGCGAGCTTCCCTTCCGCTACCTCTTCTCGACACTCTGGGCGGGCCAGGAAGGGTCGTTCCTGACGTGGCTCTTCTTCGGCGCGGTCATCGGACCGTTCGTCGTCGCGAGCGCGAAGGAGCAGGAGCCGCCCGTGATGGCGGTTTACGTCCTCTCCTTCCTCGGCATCGTCGCGATCCTCGTCAAGCAGTCGCCGTTCCGCTTCCTCGCCGAGGTCCCGCCCGACGGACAGGGGCTGAACCCGCTCCTGCAGGACCCGTGGATGGTCATCCACCCGCCGGTGATGTTCGCCGGCTTCGCGTCGCTCTCCGTGCCGTTCGCGTTCGCGATCGGCGCGCTCTGGACCAAGCGCTGGGACGGGTGGGTCGTCCGGGCGATGCCCTGGGCGCTCTTCACGTTCGTCTGCCTCGGGACGGCGATCCTGATGGGCGGCTACTGGGCCTACAAGACGCTCGGCTGGGGCGGCTACTGGGCCTGGGACCCGGTCGAGAACACCTCGCTCGTCCCGTGGCTCGCGACGACGGCCCTCGTCCACGGGATGTACCTGCAGAAGACGCGCGAGAAGCACCGGAAGATCAACGTCATCCTCGCGATCCTCGCGTTCTGCTGCATCCTCTACGGCACCTTCCTCACCCGCTCCGGCGTCCTCGCCGACTTCTCCGTCCACTCCTTCGTCGACCTCGGGATCACCGGCTGGCTCGTCGCGATCATCCTCGTCTTCCTCTTCGGCGGCCTCGCGCTCCTCGCCTACCGCTGGAGGGAGATCCCGGTCGTCAACGAGATCGACCCCGCCACCGGGAAGGAGAAGGAGGAGCCGTTCCTCTCGCGCTCCGTCCTCTTCATCCTCGCGGTCACGCTCTTCTGCGCCTCGGGTCTCGTCATCCTCCTCGGGACGTCCGCGCCGATCCTCACGCGCATCGGCGGCAAGGCCTCGCAGGTCGCGACGAGCTTCTACGACGTCACCCACACGCCGCTCGCCATCGTCATGGCGCTCCTCATCGCCCTCGTTCCGTTCGTCTCCTGGCGCGGCGAGACCTGGGCGGCCGTCGGGAGGAAGGTCGCCCTCCCGGCGCTCCTCGGCGTCCTCGGCGTCGTCCTCTTCCTCTTCCTCGGCGTGAGGAAGCCGGTCGACCTCCTCTTCCTCGGCGCGGCGGTCTTCGGCCTCGCCTCCTCCGCCGAGATCCTCGTCCTCTTCGTGAGGCGCAGGGCGATCGCGAGCGCGGGGGGCTACCTCGCCCACGTCGGCACCGCGATCATGCTCGTCGGCATCCTGATCTCGGGCGCCTACGAGGTGAAGACCCAGGTCACGCTCCACCGGAACCGTCCGCTCGTGATCGAGCAGCACGGCCGCCCGATCAGCTTCACGTTCACCGGCCTCTACTTCGTCAACGACGACGGCGTCGTAAAGACGCAGTCACAGCTCGACATGACGAAGCTCGCCGACCGCCGCGCCAAGCAGGCGATGGAGGTGACCGTCAGCGACGGCAAGGCGACCTGGAAGGCGTACCCGAAGCTCTACACGAACGAGAAGTCGGGACAGCTCATGGCGAACCCCGACGTGAGGAAGTCGTTCTTCTTCGACCTCTACGTCTCGCCGCAGGCCTACGAGCCGGGCGCGCCGCCGCGCCTGGAGGGGTCGCTCGCCGTCCTCCGGAAGGGCGAGGAGAAGACGGTGAACGGCGTGAACGTCCGCTTCCTCGAGTTCTCGACGGAGGGCGCCCACACCGAGGGCGGCGCCTTCACGATCGGGACGAAGCTCGCCGTCACCTCCTCGGGCGCCACGGCCGAGGTCACCCCGAAGTTCGTGGTCACGCTCGGAGGCGGCGAGGGGCAGCGCTTCGAGAATCCCCCTTCGCCCCTCCCCGGAACCGACAGCGGTCAGGTCCGCATCCGCCGCGTCTCTCCGAACGACGCCGCCGTCGAGCTCGAGCTCCTCGGCCTCGACCCGGCCGGCGACCTGAGACCCGCCGTCCCCGAGTCCTTTTCCATCGACGTCACGACGAAGCCCCTCATCGCCCTCGTCTGGGCCGGCTTCTACGTGATGATGGCCGGAGGCCTCGTCTCCATGATCAAGCGCGCGAAGGACGCGAGGCAGGCCGCGATCGCGTGAACCGGGGGGAGAGGGAAAGAGAAACCCAGGGGGATCCCCGACAAGGGCCCTCCGCCAGCCTGAAGACGGCCCGACGAAGACGCCGGGCCGTTTCCGTTGGGGGGCGAAGCGCTCGTCCATGATCCAGGGGCGCGGGGGAGGGGTGCGTCCCGCCGGCGCCCTCTGCGCGCGCGCGACCCGCATCGGCCCCGCTGCGCGGGCCGCCGGGGCGCGCGCGAACTCGCTGCGCTCAAACAGCGCGCGGGCCTGACCCGGCGGCCTGCTCGCGGGGCCGTGCGGGGCCCCGCGCGTGCTCGAACGGTCGCCTCGCGGGGCGCACCCCTCCCCCGCGCCGTGGCAGCTTCGACGTCTGCGGCCGCCCTGCGGGCGGCCCGTAGAGTGTAGAGGGTAGACCTGACCCCTATTCATGCTATTCATGTGACCCCTATTCATGCAGGAGGCACAACAGCCAGCCAGGCCCAGGACGGCACGCCGGCCCTTCCGATCGGCTCGTCGATTTCGACGACGCCGACCG
>JADHEE010000087.1_pt1 | contig 59549 bp, 80 predicted proteins | sample 8952401 | NCBI WGS metagenome assembly JADHEE01 (sample SAMN16124438, study PRJNA663242) | bioreactor sludge metagenome | isolation source: sludge (ammonium) | place: India:Bengaluru | collected 2019-02-28 | reverse complement strand
AATTTATGCTGCGTCAGACCCGCGAAGCCGACCTGGCGCTGTTTGCCCGTCTGGCCAACGCCGGACCAATCCAGGGGCCGGAAGCGGTGCCGATGCGCATCCTGCTGCCCGCCTACGTCACCAGCGAGCTGAAAACCGCCTTCCAGATTGGTTTTACGATCTTTATTCCGTTCCTGATTATCGACCTGGTGATCGCCAGCGTGCTGATGGCGCTGGGGATGATGATGGTGCCGCCGGCGACCATTGCCCTGCCCTTCAAGCTGATGCTGTTTGTCCTGGTGGATGGCTGGCAACTGCTGGTCGGTTCGCTGGCGCAAAGTTTCTACAGTTGAGGAGCGCGCAATGACGCCAGAATCGGTCATGATGATGGGCACGGAGGCGATGAAAGTCGCGATCTCCGTTGCCGCTCCCCTGCTGCTGGTGGCTCTGGTCACCGGTCTGATTATCAGTATTTTGCAGGCCGCCACCCAGATTAACGAAATGACCCTGTCATTTATCCCGAAAATTATCGCGGTGTTCGTGGCGATCATTATTGCCGGGCCGTGGATGCTGAACCTGCTGCTGGATTACATGCGTAATCTGTTTACCAACCTGCCGTACATCATCGGCTAAGCCGGGCCATGATCCATTTCACCAGCGATCAATGGCTTGAGTGGCTCGGCCTCTACTTCTGGCCCCTGCTGCGCATTCTGGCGTTGATCTCCACCGCGCCGATCTTCAGTGAGCGATCGATCCCGAAGCGGGTGAAAATTGGCCTCGCCATACTGATTACGATTATCGTTGCCCCGACGCTGCCGCCGGTCAATGTGCCGATTTTCTCGGCTCCGGCGCTGTGGGTGGGGCTCCAGCAGATTCTGATTGGCGTGGCTATCGGCTTTACCATGCAGTTCGCCTTTGCCGCCGTCCGTATGGCGGGGGAGCTGATTGGTTTACAGATGGGTCTGTCGTTCGCCACCTTCTTCGACCCGGGCAGTCGCCTGAACATGCCCATCATCGCCCGTATTATCGACCTGCTGGCGATGCTGCTGTTTATGGCTTTTGATGGTCATCTGTGGCTGATTTCGATGCTGGTGGACACCTTCCACACCCTGCCGATTGGCGGTGATGCGGTGAACAGCAATGCCTTTATGGCCCTGACCCGCGCGGCTGGTCTGATTTTCATCAGCGGCCTGATGCTGGCACTGCCGCTTATCACCCTGTTGCTTACCGTCAACCTGGCGCTGGGTTTACTGAACCGTATGGCACCCCAGCTCTCGGTGTTTGTTATTGGCTTTCCGATCACCCTTACCGTGGGCATGTTGCTTATTTCCCTGTTAATGCCCCTTATTGCCCCCTTCTGCGAGCACTTATTCAGTGAGGTATTTAATCTGCTGAGCAATATCGTGCGCGAGCTTTCAACTAAATAATAACCCTTGTGTTCTATATTGTCTTTCTGAGGATATTCCTAAAATAAAAACTGCGGAACATCTACCAGGATATATCTGGCGCGGCCTGAATGTTTTTATCCATCTCACAATATTAAACATTTACTTTACTTTAAGAAGTTTCCTGGCAAATTATACGTAACTTTACGGGATAGTGAGTTCGCCTGAAAGTCCTTGTAATGCTCACAGGTAATTTTGTTTTTCCATCCCGTATGGCTGTTATAGAGCTCTCAGGCAGATGGTAAATTATCGTTATGCATTGAGTGAGGGTATGCCATGTCAACGATCATTATGGATTTATGCAGTTACACCCGGCTAGGGTTAACCGGGTATCTGGCAAGCAGAGGGGTAAAGAAAAAAGACATCAACGACGTACATAACGTTGACGAACTTGCCGCCGCATGTGAGACCTTAACGCCAGGTGTGGTGTTTATTAATGAGGACTGTTTCATACATGATCCTGCCAACAGTCAGCAAATAAAGCAGATCATTAATCAACATCCCGGCACCCTGTTTATTGTATTTATGGCGATTGCTAATCTACATTTTGACGAATATTTACGGGTCCGTCAGAATCTTCTGATTAGTTCTAAATCCATTAAGCCCGAGTCACTGGATGACCTGGTGGGGGATTATTTAAGCAAAGAAATAAAAAATGTAGCAGAAATTAAATTTCCAACTTTATCATTAAGCCGAACTGAATCCAGTATGCTGCGAATGTGGATGGCAGGACAGGGAACGATTCAGATTTCTGACCAGATGAATATCAAAGCCAAGACTGTTTCGTCACATAAAGGAAATATTAAAAGGAAGATAAAAACGCATAATAAGCAAGTGATCTATCATGTTGTGCGACTGACAGACAATGTGACCAACGGAATTTTCGTTAACCTGCGTTAATCGCTCCCTTCCCTTTTCAATTCTTGCCCGATCTCTGGCTATGCCAGAGATTTTTCCTTGTTCTGTTCGGGTCGGGCCAGCCCGCGCTACCCGACATGCATGTTACTCCTCGCTTTCGACAAAAATGCCGTCAGGGTGACCTAACTCGTTAAAGAACCAGATCCCAAGCGGGTAATCTTCCAGCGAAACCAGATACATCGTGCCTTCATTAAATGGCTCAACCGCCAGTACAACACCCGGGCGGCGCGCCCCGCCATCCGTTTTGACTGTAACCCGATCGTTGACCTTCATAAAATCCTCCTCTGGTTTTTGTGCCAGTGTAGAACAAAACAGGAAAACTGGCAGCGTGTTGCCGCGCGACTGACGCTTTTATCAACGGTCTATGCCCTCAAGCTGCCTGACAAAACGCTTAGCGCTTTTGCTGACCCCAATGGGGCGAGGTAACGCGGCGACGCCGCAACTCACCAAGAGCTTATGGGAGGGAGTGACAGGAGTGAGCAAGGACAGTGGTGCTGGCCCTAAAGGGGCAAGGCCATCAGTCAAGCCAACGCACAGGCATCCTGTAGGTATGACGGGTCTATACTTACGGGTGGACACCGTGTAATCAGGAGTGCGTGATGAAGACCGTAAAAGAGTACAGCGAAACGGCAAAACGGGAAGTGAATGTTGACGTCGATGCCCTGCTCGCCGCAATCAACGAAATCAGCGAGAGCGAGGTAAAACGAATTGAGGACGACCCCACCCGAGTAAGAGTTAACGACAGGGATTATCACACCTGGCGCGAGCTGGCTGAGGCCTTTGAACTCGATATCCATGATTTTAGCGTGACGGAAGTGAATCGCTAAGACGAAAAAAATCCCGGTCATGGGGTGACCGGGATCAAGCTTGCTTATGCAAGAAGCACTTGTAAATTCGTTACATCAGGAAATCTGATGTCGCGTGCAACCTTATCTGCAATTTTTTTGCATGACAAGGAAATATTCTTCATATTTATAGTTGCCACGCGAAATTAAAATGCTACTTATGGTTGCCAACGGGCACCGGATGCGGCTTGAACGGGATCGGTTCCATAATCACCATTTTTACCGGCCTATTTTTTTTAAGATAATTCTTATCCGCGACCTTCATCTGTCAGGGGAGATGCTATGCCTTCACTTAAGGACCCGCTGCTCATCTATAGCGATCTGGATGGTACGCTGCTGGATATTCATACCTACGACTGGCAGCCCGCCGCTGGCTGGCTGGAGAGGTTACAGGACCACCAAATCCCGGTTATTCTTTGCAGCAGCAAAACCGCGGCGGAAATGCTGCAGATTCAGAGCGATCTCGGGCTGGATGGCCTGCCTTTCATCGCTGAAAACGGCGCCGTGGTCCAACTGGATGTACGCTGGAACGATCATCCCAACTCCCCGCGGCTCATCAACGGCGTTCCCCATGCCGATATCGTCCAGGTCATTAATCAGCTACGCTCCGACGCGGGGTACAAGTTCACCACCTTCGATGATGTTGATGACAAGGTGCTCAGCGAGTGGACGGGGTTGAGCCGCGAACGCGCGGCGCTGGCGCGGCTGCATGAAGCCTCGGTTACGCTCATCTGGCGCGACAGCGACGAACAAATGGCGGCGTTTGAAACCGCACTGGAGACGCTGGGGCTGAAGTTTGTTCAGGGGGCGCGTTTCTGGCATATCCTCGATGCCCGGGGCGGCAAGGACCAGGCCGTCAGCTGGCTCAACGAGCAGTACCTGCAGCGCGACGGCATGTTGCCCACCACCTTAGGGCTGGGTGACGGGCCAAACGATGCGCCGCTGCTGGACAGCGTTGACCTGGCGGTGGTGATTAAAGGCATTAACCGCCAGGGCATCCAGTTGAAAAACGACGACCCGGAACGGGTTTACCACACCCAACAGCCCGGCCCTGCGGGCTGGCGTGAAGGGCTGGATCACTTCGTATCGTCCTGACCGACCACCTGATTGCGTCCTCGCTGCTTCGCCTGGTAGAGACGGGCATCAGCGATGGACTGCAACTGTTCAAAGTCATAATTATTGCTTTCCTGGGCGCTGCTCACGCCAATCGACACGCTGATGCGTGCCGTCTGGCTCTTTTTCACCAGGATTTCGCGATCGTTGATGCGCAGGCGGATCCGCTCGGCAATCTGCATTGCCTCCTCAGGGCCGGCCCCCGGCAGGACGACACAAAACTCTTCGCCGCCCACGCGCCCGGCGACGTCGACTTTCCGTATCGTGCTGGTGATTAACCTGGCCGCATGGGTGAGCACCTTATCACCCGCCTGGTGGCCGTAGCGGTCATTAATATTTTTAAAATGGTCGAGATCCATCTGCATCACCGAGTAAGGCTGCTGCTGCTGTTCGCATCGTTTCGCCAGCACTTTCGCCCGTTCAAACAGCGCCCCGCGGTTATTGATCCGCGTCAGAGGGTCGTGCCACGCCTGCCACTGGAGCGAGTGCTGCAGCCGGTACATGTTGCTGACCATCCGGCGGATCACAAACCACGAGACCACCAGCATGCCGGTGAACAGCAGCCACAGCAGCGTCAGGGCAATCGTAATACTGCCAAAATCGCCTTGCGCCCCTTCCCTGAGGGTGTGGATGCGCAGCAGAACGCCGTTAAAGTGATCCAGATGCTGCCAGTTAACATACCGACTCCCCAGCCGTAGCTCCCCTTCTTTATCCTTTTCCATCGCACCGGCAATTTGCGCCCGTTCCCGCTCGTCAAAACGGTTGGCGTGACTGGCGACACTCTCCGAGGTGGCGAGCAGCGTAAAGCTCTCGTCGTAGAGCTGGAACTCGCCTTCACCATTACCGTCGACCGCGTCCTGCAGCAGCTTCTTCATCCCCTGAAGGGTAAAATCAATCGCCAGCACGCCGTACCAGTAACGCTGGTAATCGACCGGCACGCTGACCGTGACGATTTGCTCGTTTTGATAATCAGACAGAACAGAATGCGTAAACCAGCGGACGCTGCGGTCACGGTTATCACGCTGTGACTGCCCGGTAAACCACGGACTGGTCACCAGCTGATATTAGCGGCCGATAATGTCCCGCTCCGCGTCATGGGGATCGGTTGAGACGTAAAACCCCGCCCGTGAGACGTAAACGACGCGCCTGGCATGCGCCGCCGGGGAGTTGATGCGCAGCAAATAGCCCATTTCGAAAGCGGCGCTCATCTCCTTTTCGAGCCGTTCATCTTCGCGTATCAGACTGTTTGTTTGCTGGACAAAGGCATCCGAAACGCCGTGCAGGGTTAAGGTGCGCCGCTCGTCAAAGGTCAGTTGCCAGGAGGCTTTTGTCCGCAGGTCGCTAATGCGGGAAACGGTATCGTGGAGCACGCTAGAGGCCAGCGGCGTCTCTAGGGCATCCTGCATCCCGTTGCGGAAGAAGAGCAGCTTTTCGACGCTGAACTGTAGCTGGCGATCCAGTGAGTTGACCACGTTCTCCAGATGCGTGTGTTGCGTGGCGGAGTAGGCGTCTTCCAGCACCACAGCTTCGCGCCAGGTCAGTAACGTGGAGAAGATGAGGACAGTAATAAAACAAATATTAACAACCCGGCTCGGATGGAAACGATGACGTGCCGAAGAAAGCTCTTTTCTTACAATATCGTCGGGCTGCACACAGACTCCCTGAAAGCCACTTGCGCTATCCGCATGGGCAAATATTACTGCCTGTTAGCGATTATAGCGCACAAAAACGCCCGGCAATGCCGGGCGTAGCGTGACTTAAGCCTTGTCCTGCCGCCGGATGCCATCACCATGCTGAAGCTCCTCTTCACGAAACGCTTCCTGCTTGATGCCGTAACCGTCGTACCAGCGACACTCCACCATTCCGCTTGCATAGCCGGTTACGACCATACGTGGACCGCCGTTTTTAGGCTTAACTTCATCGCTGACCAGAAAGACCATAACCGCCTCCTTTATCAGTGTGAAACTGTATCAATTTAGTCGAGGAATAGCAGTTATGCCTGGTATAGCCAGAAGTTATTAATGTGAGCGACCTCGCATTTTTTCCACGAGTTTTACTATCGCCACCACAATCAGGCCGATGATCAGACCGATCACCAGATTCAGTAAGGCAGGTAAAGTGGCTGAAATAACAGCACCTTGTGCCTGCGCGAAGTGCTCAATGGCATGATGCAGCGGCGCAATGCCATGCACCACAATCCCGCCACCGACGAGGAACATCGCCAGAGTGCCGATCACCGACAGGGATTTCATCAGCCAGGGGGCAACCACCAGCAGGGCTTTACCGGTCATCTTCGCCAGCGCGCTGGTTTTATCACTCAGCCAGTAGCCCATATCATCGAGCTTAACGATGATCCCTACAATGCCGTAGACCCCAATGGTGACCACAATAGCGATCCCGGAGAGCACCAGCACCTGGTTCAACAGCGGCGCATCCGCCACGATGCCCAGGGTGATGGCCACGATCTCAGCCGAAAGAATAAAGTCGGTGCGGATTGCGCCCTTAATTTTATCCCGCTCAAAGGTAACAGGATCCTGTGCTGCCAGCGCTTCCAGCCGCTGTTGTCGCGCCGCCGGGCTTTCCTTGTCTTTCTCTTTACGCGATTCCAGCGTGTGCAATATTTTCTCTGCCCCTTCAAAACAGAGAAACGCCCCGCCAATCATCAGCAATGGGGTAATGGCCCACGGGATAAAGGCGCTGATCAGCAGTGCCAGCGGCACGAGGATCACTTTATTGAGTAAGGACCCCTTTGCGACAGCCCAGACTACGGGCAACTCCCGATTGGCGCGTACCCCGGTGACCTGTTGCGCATTGAGGGAGAGATCGTCGCCCAGCACGCCCGCGGTCTTTTTCGCTGCCAGTTTTCCCATCATCGAAATATCGTCCAGCAGCGTGGCGATATCATCCAGCAGTGTTAATAAGCTACTTCCCGCCAAAATTACGTTCCTTCTTTTTTGTTAATAACCTGAACAGTATGGAGTAAAACCCGCAACCCCGAAACCATCCCGTTTATGTCAACAAATAATTCACAACTGACACACAATTAAAGGGCTCGCCAGCATGATAGTTTTCACGTTAACTATATGCGTCCTTTTTATTACGCCGTGAGGGAGTATGCGTTTCAGGCAAGTTTTACCATTAGCAGGCGCACTGTTTGCGCTCTATATCATCTGGGGATCCACCTACTTTGTGATCCGTATCGGCGTGGAGAGCTGGCCACCTCTGATGATGGCGGGGGTGCGTTTCCTCTCTGCGGGGGTGCTGCTGCTGGCGTTTTTATTCCTGCGCGGCCACAGGCTGCCGCCGCTGCGCCCGCTTCTTAACGCCGCCCTGATTGGCATCCTGTTGCTGGCGGTCGGAAATGGCTTTGTCACCGTTGCGGAACACCAGAATGTCCCCTCCGGGATTGCGGCGGTAGTGGTGGCGACAGTTCCTCTGTTTACCCTCTGCTTCAGCCGCCTGTTTGGCATTAAAACGCGCAAGCTGGAGTGGCTGGGGATCGCCATCGGGATGGCGGGCATTATTCTGCTCAACAGCGGCGGTAATCTGAGCGGGAATCCGTGGGGAGCGCTGCTGATCCTGATGGGGTCGATGAGCTGGGCATTTGGGTCCGTGTATGGCTCACGCATTGAACTCCCTTCAGGGATGATGGCCGGTGCCATTGAGATGGTCACTGCCGGGATCGTGTTGCTGGCGGCATCGATGCTCTCAGGGGAGAAGCTGACCGCCCTGCCCGACACCTCAGGCTTCCTGGCGGTGGGTTATCTGATAATTTTCGGCTCGGTGATTGCGATTAATGCCTATATGTTCCTGATCCGCAATGTTTCTCCAGCGGTCGCCACCAGCTATGCGTACGTCAACCCGGTGGTGGCTGTTCTTTTGGGGACGGGTCTCGGCGGGGAGTCGCTCTCTGCGGTAGAGTGGATGGCGCTGGGGATCATTATTATGGCGGTGGTGCTGGTGACATTAGGCAAGTACCTGTTCCCGGCCAAACCAGTGGTTACGCCGTGTCAGGCGGAGAAACCTTAAGCGGGCGAATGCCCTGGGTGTCGATCTGGGCGGTCTCTCCACCGCCGCAGATCCACTCCTCCAGCCGCTCCGTCAGCGCGGTATCATCCAGCTTCAACCTGCCGCGCAGCGCGCACTCCCACACCACCAGCACCCGCCAGCCCTGCTGCTGCAGCAGGGCAATATCGCGGTTGTCGCGAATGACATTTTTGCCAATCTTTTCCAGCCAGAAATCGGTGCGGGTCGCCGGGACTTTAAACAGATAGCAGTCGTGGCGATGCCAGAAGCAGCCATGGGTAAAAATCACGCACTGGTCGCTATCAATCACGAAATCAGGCCGCCCGGCCAGGCTGGCATCCTGCACGCGAAATTCAAAACCGATATGCGTCAGCAGGCCAGCCAGCCGTTTTTCAATGGCCGTATCCCGCGTGCCGATGGCGCGCATGTTTTTACTGCGGGTGGCCTTATTATGAACGTCCGCCATCAACTACTCCGGCTTTGCGTAGCGCTACCGCCTGCAAAATACGGGACTCCAGCAGCCGGGCGACGGCGGCAAACGCCGGAACCACCACCGAGTTACCAAACTGGCGGTAAGCCTGGGTGTCAGACACCGGGATACGGAAGTGGTAGCCCTGCGGGGTTTCAAACCCCATCAGGCGGGCGCACTCGCGCGGCGTCAGGCGGCGAGGACGGTGGCGCTGGTTCTCTGGATCGTCAAAATCACGCTCGCCGAGTGCTTTGTCCCAGCCCCGGTCAATGAGGATCTCAGCCCCGTCTTTGTAATAGCGCGCCGACAGGGTGCGGGCGATGCTATGGGGATTAGTGGGATCGACCATCCCGAAACCAAACCCGTTGCCCTTCGCCTGATGCTTCTGCGCATAGCGATACAGGTATTTCCACAGCACCGGGGTAAGAATAAATTTTGCGTCCACCACCGGCTCCAGCAGATCGGCAATCGTGGGTCGGCGTGTCGGCCACAGCCCCGGGAGATCGCGCAGCGTGAAGTTGCCCCCCAGGTTGAGATCGCGACGAAAACCCACCAGCACAATGCGCTCGCGATGCTGGGGCAGGAAGTGTTTGCCATCAATGATCTTCGGATCGTCAGGCCCGCTCTCCGCGGCATCTGCCACGTCATACCCCAGGTCGTCCAGGGTCTGCATGATGATGCGGAATGTTTTGCCCCCATCATGGCTCTTCAGGTTTTTAACGTTTTCCAGCACGAAGATCGCCGGACGGCGGGCGTCAATAATACGCGCCACGTCGAAGAACAGCGTTCCCTGTGTGTCGCAGGCAAAACCGTGCGCGCGGCCAAGGGCGTTTTTCTTTGATACGCCCGCCAGGGAAAACGGCTGACAGGGGAACCCCGCCAGCAACACGTCATGCGCCGGAATGGCGTTACGGATGTGCTGCGCCGCCTCGTCGTCGGTCACGCCGCTCTGGTGGCTGAGCGTCACTTCGCGGATGTCATCGTTGAACTGGTGCGCGTCGGGATCACAATACCAGTTGGCTTTGTAGGTGCGCACCGCGTGTTTATTCCACTCGCTGGTGAACACGCACTGGCCGCCAATCGCCTCAAAGCCATGGCGGATGCCGCCAATCCCGGCGAACAGATCGACAAAGCGGAACGCATAGTGAGGATGACAGGCCGGAGGGCGCGGCAGCAGGTTTTGCAGCATGCCATATTCACCGTCGCTGAGGCGATGGCCTGCCCGCTCGCTGGTGACCAGTCGCTTGAGGATCGCCGGGCTCCAGTGGCTATCACCCTGAGCATTCAGAAGATGCGCCAGCGTTCTGGCATCATAAATTTCCAGCAGCTGGCTCAATAACGCCTGGACTGACGCCGTTGATTTCTTTGCCAGCTCAAGCGCGGACTCCATCACTGATACATTTTCCTGCATAGATTTAACCGGGCCAAATGAGACTGAAGAGAGAGTAACACAGAAAGACATTACAGACTGTCGCGGAAACGCTGCAGGACGGCGGTGTCGATGCCGTCGTAATCACCGCGTAGCTCTGCACTGAGCCGGGCCATAAACTGGATCAGAACATCGGCACTCTGTCGCGCAAGCTGCCGACCGGCGTCGGTCTGCATGGTTTCGGGCAGGCGGAGCAGTTTGGTCTGGAAATGGTCCAGCGCATAGGCCCGGTCGTTCAGCTCACGCGCATCGGCAAAAGGGTCCTCCGGATCGAAGAGCGGCACCCCCAGCGCGCCTGACACGGCAAAGACGCGCGCCAGGCCAATCGCCCCGAGGGCCTCCAGCCGGTCGGCATCCTGCACAATTTTCGCTTCAACGGTAAGCGGCGTAATGCCCGCGCTGAAGCTGTGCGCCTCAATGGCATGCTGGATGGCGGCATAGTGATGGGCGGGAAAATCGGCAAACGCTTCCCGCAGAATGGCTATCGCTTTTGCGGAGGCCAACTGCGACGAGCGGCCCCGCTGTGGATGATTTTTCGGCAGGCTGACAATATCGTGAAAATAACAGGCCGTCAGGATGACCAGCGCATCGCCACCCTGATCTTTCATCAGCCGTTGTGAGGTGTGCCAGACACGACGAAAATGAGAAATATCATGAGCGGCATCATCGGTGGCATGATGCGCCTTCAGCCAGCGTTCAAAACGTTCCTGCCATTGCACGAGTTCCATAGTGCTGTCCCTACTGTGAAAAACCGTACAATAGCAATTATTTACTCCTCTGACACATCACGTGGCCGGGTGTACCAGGCAATGGCGCCGAGGATCGCCCCCACCGCGCTTAACAGCAGAAAACCGAACAGGGCACTCAGCCATTTACCCGACGTCGAGCCGAGATCGCCCTCAATCAGCGGCCCCGGTCCCGAGGTGACTTTACTGACGATCCAAAAATAGCGTGCCATCGCCCAGATGAAATAGCCGCAAAAGGCGTAAAATACCCACAAAGCCAGCTTGCCTCCCAGGCTGCGATCGTGTTTCTGTTCCATGTAGTCCTTTTTCCTTTTCGCGGCAGGGGTTCGCCGCATTCACATCGCCAATCTGACCCCGGCAATAAATCACATTTTTCAATTAAACGCACTCCCCCGGTGCAGTTTTTCCGCCGATGACCTGCGTCAGGCTGAGCTTTCGCCACTAAAGATAGACCAGATTTATTATTCGCTCATATTTATGAGCCTGAAAAATATCTTGAGCGAGAAGGCAGGGATAAATGGATTTATCGCGCATTTTTATCCGGGAAAGGATATTTGTTTAAACGCGCAACTGTGCAATGATGAGAGCGTTAAAGCATTTTTAGCGTTACATCCTCAGAAAATCTTCATTATCGCCTTCATTTTTCGCCCGATATTATTATCGGGCTTTTTTATTACCTGTCTTCCCCGCCCAAAGCATACACGCAATAAATCAAACCAATTCAAGCCATAACCAACTGATATGAAAATCAATACACCAGAAATATACCATCAAAAAACCCATAAAAATAAAATATAATGACATCTATATTAATATTTTGAAATAATCTAAAGGATTTAGTTACATTTATTTTTAAAGAGTAAAATCCCACCCTGAAATAGTATTACCCCGTGCCCTGGAAAGGGTTACGTATATTCATTAAGAAAATACATTAAAGGGAATATATAATGAAAAGAAAAGTTCTGGCAGTCCTCGTTCCTGTTTTATTAAGCGCTGGCACAGTCAATGCCGCGGAAATCTATAACAAGGACAGCAATAAACTCGACCTGTACGGAAAGATGGTCGGAAAGCGCGTCTGGAACAACACTGATGATAGCAATAGCGAAAACTTTGATGACTCCTACGCCCGTTTCGGCTTTAAAGGCGAAACACAAATCAACAACGAACTGACCGGTTACGGCCAGCTTGAGTTCAACCTGGGCGCCAGCGCGCCGGAAGGCCAACAGAATGAAGACACCCGTCTGGCGTTCGCGGGCCTGAAGTTCGGTAACTACGGTTCATTTGACTATGGCCGTAACTACGGCGTGGCGTATGACGCGGGCGCATACACCGATATGCTGGTGGAATGGGGTGGCGATTCCTGGGTTCATACCGATAACTTTATGACCGGCCGTACCACCGGTGTGGCGACTTATCGCAACGCCGATTTCTTCGGCATGGTTGACGGGCTGGATTTTGCACTGCAGTACCAGGGCAAAAACCACGACAGCCAGGTTAAAAAAGGCAACGGTGATGGTTACAGCACCTCCCTCGCCTATAACGTCGATGGCTTCGGCTTCGTTGGTGTGTACGGCAAGTCCGATCGTACTGACAACCAGTCTGTTGACGGCTATGGCGATACCGCTGAAGTCTGGTCTCTGGCGGCAAAATATGACGCCAACAACCTTTACGCTGCCGTCATGTACGGTGAAACCCGTAACATGACCTGGGTTAACGATAACGGTTTTGCCAACAAAACGCAGAACGTTGAAGCCGTGGTGCAGTATCAGTTTGATTTCGGCCTGCGTCCTTCCCTGGGTTATGTTTACTCCAAAGGCAAGGACCTGGGTGCGCGTAACGGCCAACGCGGCGTAGATGCCGATCTGGTCAACTATGTTGAACTGGGTACCTGGTACTACTTTAACAAGAACATGAACGTTTATACCGCGTACAAGTTCAACCTGCTGGATGAAGACGACGCGGCTATTACTGGCATGCCTGCTGACGACCAGTTTGCAATGGGTATCGTTTACCAGTTCTGATTGCCTGTTACACCTCTTTCAAGCCCGCTGCGAAGCGGGCTTTTTGCTTTCTGCCGCCACCAGCTTTACATAGCTTTAACAAATTAACGCCATCAGCGATAATGCCTGCTTTTCCGCATGTCCTGGAGTTTCAATGCGCGATTTGCCGCCCCTTCCCCCCACGCACACGCGCCCAATGAAACTGAATACCCTGGTCACGCTGATGGTCTACAGCGTGACGGGCGCGATCTTGCTGGTGATTTTTGTCCTCTATTTTGCGCAAATTACCCGGGCCACGCGGGATGGTGTGCGGGATACTGCCCTCGCGGTGGCCAGAACCCTGGCCGATAGCCCGACGGTGATCCGGGGCTTAGCCTTGCCACCGGACAGCAACATCATTCAGCCTGTCGCCCTGACGGTCATGCAGCGCAACAACCTGCTGTTCGCCGTCGTCACCGACATGCACGGGCGCCGTTATTCACATCCCAACGGCGCCCTGCTCGGCAAAGCCTTTATTGGCGACGATCTCCGGCCTGCGCTGGAGGATAAAGAGAATGTCGCCATCAACCACGGTGTGCTGGGCGAGGCACTGCGCGTGTTTACGCCGGTCTATAACGCTCAGCATCAGCAGATTGGGGTGGTGGCGGTAGGGATCTCCCTGGATAAAGTGGAGCAGCAGATCGCCCGCAACCGCTGGGACGCCATCTGGCTGGTTCTGTTCAGTGCCCTGCTCGGTGCGCTTGGTGCCTGGGGGCTGGTGCGGATGCTCAAACGGGTGCTGTTTGGCCTGGAGCCGTATCAGATATCAGCTCTGCTGGAGCAGCGCCAGGCCATGCTTCAATCCCTGCGCGAAGGGGTAATCGCAGTGGATCAGCAGGGGCATGTGACGATAATAAACCATGCCGCCCGGCAGATTTTGAATACCAGTACCAGCGGCCATGCCCTGCACGAGACACCACTGCTGGCGAACCTGCGTGAGGTATTGCAAACCGGGCTGCCGCGTCAGGATCAGGAGATCAACTGCCACGGTCGGCTATTGCTCTGCAACACCCTGCCCGTCAAAAGTGATACTCAGCTGATGGGCGCTATTACTACCTTTCGCGATAAGACCGAGATCAGCCAGCTGCTACAGCGGCTGGACGGAATGGTGAGCTATCTGGATGTACTGCGCAGCCACTCCCACGAGTTTATGAACAAGCTGCATGTGATCCTTGGCCTGCTGCATATGAAGCACTATGCCAAACTGGAAGAGTATGTCCTGCAGACGGCCAATGCCTGGCAGAACGATGTCGGCACACTGCAGCGCAACGTGAAATCCCCAGTGGTGGCGGGCTTTCTGCTGGGCAAGATCAACCGCGCCAGAGAGCGGGGATTCAGCCTGACGCTTTCCGACGCCAGTCAGGTGCCGGACAACCCGAATGAACAACAGGTCGCGGGGCTTATCACCGTGCTTGGCAACTTGATCGAGAATGCGCTGGATGCACAGCCTGAAGGGGAGATCGGCCTGCTACTCCACTATCAGCGGGGCTGGCTCAGCGCGGAAGTCAGTGACGATGGTCCGGGCATTGCCCCCGAGCATCTGCAGGACATTTTTAGCAAAGGGTTTTCCACCAAAGGGGAAAACCGGGGCGTGGGGCTTTATCTCGCCCGTCAACAGATTGAAAACCTGGGCGGGGAGATCGCCGTTGAATCTGAGCCGGGCGTGTTTACCCAGTTTTTTGTTCAGCTCCCCTGGGACAGTGAAAGGAAAAGCGCGTGATACATGTTTTGATTGTCGATGATGATGCCATGGTGGCCGATCTTAATTGTCAGTACGTTAATCGGGTGAACGGTTTTTGCTGCTGCGGCGTGGCCACCACCCTGGCTGAGGCCGGGGCGGTGCTGAACGCGCCCGCCAGGCAGGTGGACCTGATTCTGCTGGATGTTTATATGCAGCGTGAAAACGGCCTGAGCCTGCTGCCGGTTATCCGCGCATCCGGGCGTAACACCGATGTCATCATGATCACCTCGGCGTCAGATGCCGCAACCATTCAGACTGCCATGCACTACGGGGTGGTGGACTACCTGATCAAACCGTTCCAGTTCCCGCGCTTCGAAGAGGCCCTGAACGGCTGGCGTGAGAAAAAAGCCCTGATGGCGTCGCATCAGTATCATGACCAGGCGGATGTCGATCGGCTGATGCGCGGCGGTGCGCCAGGGCTGGCAGACAGTCGGCGCCTGCCGAAAGGACTCACCCCACAGACGCTGCGCACGCTATGCCTGTGGATTGATGCCCATCCGGGTATCGAGTTTTCCACCGACGATCTGGCACATGCGGTCAATATCTCGCGCGTCTCTTGTCGCAAATATCTGATTTGGCTGGCACAGGTCAACATTTTGCATACCAGTATTCACTATGGTGCCACCGGACGACCCGTGTATCGCTATCGTCTGCGTGCCGAGCAGGTTGCCCTGCTCAGGCAATATTGCCATCAGGAGTAACGCCCGTAATACAACCGATTCGGGTAAACATCCTGATTTAGCTCACATATATTGTTTTGCAGCGGTAAAGGTCTGTTACTTCCCGTAAATGGGATGATAATGTACCCGGCGCACAGGATGTCTGACGAGCAAGCTAGCGGAAAGCGTGACTGAAGAGATAAAGTGGCGGAGAGAGGGGGATTTGAACCCCCGGTAGAGTTGCCCCTACTCCGGTTTTCGAGACCGTCCCTTACGCCTTTATTATTAAATACTTACCTTCAATTATGAGAAAAAAGGACATTTTGGTGATGCAATTCTTTCAATAACTTGCATCCATACATGGTTACGTTTTCTCAGTCATTGCAGGGTTAGCTTACTATCATAGGTTGTCAGGGATCGGAGATTCAAAATTTCTGTAGCCCGACAAAACCTGAGAGAAAACCCAGCTATTAAGTGTTTTTTCCGCGAACAACGTTCGACCGCCGAATCCTGTTTTGTGCAATGAGCGGACCTCCAATCTGAGAAGATCTGCGGTCAGTCCTTGTTAACACTTGTACTAATCGCTAATAGCTGGCTTTTACTTATGTCATGTAACTGTATAAGAGCCGCTAGGATATGAGTGCACACAGGCGTAATTTTTAAGCATTCATCAATAAATTGAGGATTTTAGTTCAGCTAAAATGTAAAATCTTAGCCGCAAAACACTAACTACGACCTCCAATTCTTTTTCAATGGCTGATAGTGCTGGTGAGGTGAAAAATGTCATTCAGGATGAAAACGTTAACCCCTATTTCATACTGTTTAAAAGTAAATGCTATCAAGAAAAAATTAGCCAGATACAAAGATCATGATTTTCTCAGAAACTTCTATAGACACTTCCATTCTTTCCGAGATGAAAAAACTGAAATTATTTCCAATTTCCCGTGGTGTTGCTTCCTTGCGTTAAAATGGAAGTTTTCATCCCCAAAAAATCGAAGCGTAGAGAGTATGTCTTATCATGAATTTGTAATAATCATAAATAGGATATACGATTTGCAAACTGAGGCGTCTAACTTGAATGCTGAGAGTAATGTAATACTTGGCGTTAGGAGAATGATGATAAATCAGTTTCTATATCAGCACTCTAATAAATTCAATTATGCATCATTAATTAGGCAGCACATATGGTATTGTGAAGGCGAACCTTATTTCAAAGAAAAATTTCATAAAATCACTGGCATTGAACTGAGTAATTATTATCGGATGGCTAGCTATTTCGTTATAATGGCCTCGATTAATGAGAGAACTGACTCTGAGGTTTTTCCTTATAAGTTATTTATTCTTCACTGGGCCCCATTAATTGGCATTGAGCAAGTAAAGAAGTTTTTGGATTTGATTTCCTTGAAGGTAGATAATATAAGAGAATTCATTGGTGAACATAAGTATCATCAGAGTTTGATTATAGAGTATTATGAAGATACTCCTATGTTAAGAAAGCCTGCAATACTAGCCAAAGAAGGTTTGGTTGTACTTTCTAAGAAAATATTGAAGGCAGGATTAGTAAATTTAGTACCGGAAATACTGAAACTCAACTTAAAAGAAGAATACAAAGTTGCGTTTGGAAAAACCCTTGAGCACTACGCTGCTAATGTCTTCAGCTATTATGGATATAATTTCACCAATGAAAGAGGAATTAAAGAATTATATAAAAAATACGACCTAAAAGGTAAATCGGTCGATTTTCTTATTTGTGAAAGTGATGGCTATACTTTAATTGACTGCAAAGCCATAGAGCCAGCTCCTTACATAAAAACCACAAGTGACCCAGAGCGACTGAGGCAAAGGCTAAAACCCAGCTTTATTAAAGGGATTTTTCAAGGGGAGCATACCGCTTCCAACCTTTTAAAGTCAGGAACTATAAAGCCGAGTGAAAAGCTATCTATAATAGTGGTTGTACATAGAGATCATTACCTTTCAAATGGTTCAGATGTAGAATCCTTAATTTACAAATCATTAAGCTCTGAACTCACAGAAAAATATGGAGGCCTACCAGTTCCACTTAGTCGTGTGTATTATATAACTATAGATGGCCTTGAGCATCTTTTAGGGCTCTGTAAGAAAAAAAATATTTCGATAAACGCATTAATAGACTATTGCTCAGAATGTGACTCTTCTTTTGAAAGGAAGAGAGCAAGCATCGAGATGCATATGAACGAAATATTGCCAGAGGGAGTTGAAGACATGGAAAACATAAAAAGTGTGGGTAATATGTTATTCCAGGGTGTTCCTGATGTAATGGGCGATGGAAGTAAAATATGGCAGGGGAAGGTTGAAGAATATATATTAATGCTAGATTATCTACGTTCATGATTTTCGATCATGGCGGACCTTAGACTTTTTGGGCAAGGCCATAATGTCTTTATTTCGAATGCGTTCAGATGCAGACCGGTTCGATCATCGTTAACCTTGGCGAGGTTTCGAGGGCGAGGGTTCAACTCCCGCCAGCTCCACCAATCATGATTGGACGGTGATAGGACATCACCAGCAATAACAGGAAGTTAGCAGTCTCAGCAGGACACCGACCAGACGGTGAGGGGACAAAAAAGGATACGCAAAGGAGCCGCGGCTCCCGAGTGATAAGAAGCCCGCTGATGCGGGCTTTTTTATGGGCTTTTTACACCGGCCTATCATCCGCATCTAAGCTGTTGATGAAGAATGTCACCCTGCCCATCACTTCGACCTCTTCCGCTGCGTCGCCTTCTATCGCCTCGCCGTCCTCTGTGATTAATGCTTTTCCCAGAAACCGAGCAAATTGCGTCTGACCGCCACTAAGGATCAGCAGAACCTGCCCCTGCACAAGTCGGGTGACCGGCTCGATCACCGCAAACCCGGATGACGTCTCAAGGATTCTGCTGTCGATGCCAATTCCGCAAATGGTTTCAGGGCAGAGCCTGCGCTCTACATAGTCTGTTGCTGGCGATACGAATCCCATCAGATCACCCTCCCCATGTTTCTCATCATCCAGAGCCGGTTCTGGCTGTCATCCGGCGTCTTGTCGACGAAGAACTCCTGATAACGCTCTATCCAGTCGTTGGCATCGTCCGGCGTGAAATGCCAGTTTCTGGCGCGCAACTCACGGATGAAGTCATCCGTGCGTAAACACTGGTATCCCTTAGGATTTAGCTGTATTGCAGCGACAAATGCGCTGTGAATGTCTGATTTGCGGGGCATGATCTGCACTCCCTTTTACTGTTTTTATATACAGTAGTTTCAAAAGGAGGGCAGATCAAGGAGGTTTACACAACCGGCTGTTCGGGCCAGGTAATCTCAGGAGCGCTGGAAACGTCTGTCGCTTCAAGGGCATCCAGATAATCGAGCCACGCATTGTATTGCGCCAACTCTTCCCCCTTTAACCGCCCAAGCACGGCTTTACCGGGCCACTGCTTGCCGTTCATGTGGTCGTTCGCTGAATCAATGCGGTACTGCTTTTCAGCCTGGGCCTGCGCAACAACCTCTTCATGCGTGGGTGGAGGTACATCTCCCCACGCGGGAAGCCCGTCATTCCCGGGAACCCGGCAAATTCCAGCAGGAGGAGATGCCATGAACTCACTGGCTACCACGTCACTTACTTCCACGCCATCTTCCGGCCAGGTCCCGGATCGCTCATAATCACTTTTCAGAGAGAAAGGGTAAAAGGCGTTATTTACTGCACTATAAATATAATTGCCCATATTAATCATTTCCCGAACGCAAAATATTGGCCGCCTTCACCGGCCACGTTAACCTTGGCCGTGAATCCCGTTACGGTTTTACTCGTAGCCCCCCACATGTTACCGGTACTGAATCCGGCATCAGAAACAATCACCTGCGCCACTTCCGCAGGGAATGGAATAGGAAATGTTACGGCCCTAGAAGTAACGCCAGTAAAGTCTATAGGCCCGTACTGAATAATAAGGGCACCTAATTTGTACCAGCCTGTGCCATAGGTAAACCCAAGGTTCGAAAGCGCCGCTGTGATAGCAGCTGCGCCATCAGATTTAATATCTGCGAAAGGGTTGGCGCGACTTAAAAGTAATTTTCTTAATGCCGTAAGCATCTGGTCACGTTTGGACTTATCGAGAGCCAGCCCTGCCGCTTCGACTACCGCAACCAGCTCCTCCTGCAGCATGTCAAAATAATCATCATCAAGATCGGTAGCTGGCGTCCCTGTCTGCGGATTACCCCGGGTAAAGCCATTTTTCCCCGCGCCGAACTTATCTTTCTGCGCAGTAGGTGTGTCAATACGATGCATAGTTTCTCCGGTTACGGATATTTGAAAAGTACGTAGGTATGGGACGGGCAGAGTTTACTGATCACGCATTCCGCGACCGTATCACCCCAGTAACGAACCGGGGTGTCGCAGTCATCAGTACACGTCATCCAGGTAGCATCCGTTGAGGACGGCATGTTGACCTGCCAGTAGTAACGCCATTCAGTTGAATACACGGCTTCGGTACAGGCAGAGGTACATCTGAACGGCCCCTTGTTGTAGCGGGTGATCGTCGCCCCTGGCTTGCCCAGGGCAGCAAGCTGGTCGAGGTAAAACCTCTCGTTAATACCACCGATTAAATTGACCTTTGCGTCCAGCCTGCTCTGGCGCTGCAGTAGCGTTTGTGTCCCCGCCGGGATACATTCATCAGGCAGGCCGCAGCAGGTTTCCCAGCGGTTAATCAGCTCGGTGGTTGTGCGCGGATCTAATTCCAGCATCAACTCATCGGCGCGCTGGTGAGCCCGCCGCAGCGAGGGAGCTGCGCCGATAATTGCCGGATCGTCAACTGACCATGCAGGACCAGGCGGCAGCAGGGCTGACATCAAATGGATGTAGTCGTCATCGGTCACGTCCATGCGAGCGTCCCCAGTATGGCCAGTTCATTTTTGGCGATCGAGATATTGGCTGTCGGGGCCACCAGAACATGGCTGTGCTCGCCTGCTGCAATGGAAATAGCCTCGTTTATTCGTGAGATTTCGAGTTCACCTTCCGGGTATCCGTCTCTCAAAAGAAACGAGCGTAACTCCGCCGTCACTGCCGCACGGACTTCTGGCGTGTCAGGTGTCAGGCGTATTCTGAAATTGACGTTATGGCCGACGGGTGCGAACGGATACAGATCAGCGCCGGCAACAGGGGCAAGCGGGGCGATGTGGGCTTTTACTGCTGCAACAGTTGCTGCGTCTGGAATGGGGTTGACCGGATCATCGCTGGCCACCATCACGCCCACCGTACCAGCCCCCATCCAGTGCCTGTAGGTCCACGCCCGGGTGATACCCGGCACTTCTTTGGCCCACACAATATAATCGCCGTCCCCACCACCCAAAGGGGTCCAGTAGTAACGCTCCAGCACCCGGGCGCGCCAGGTTTCCAGATCCTCAATATCAAACCCACCAGCAACAGAGTCAGCTACGCCTGAAGACGGCAGGCCATTAACCGGCGTCACCAGATAAAGCGCGGCGCCATCGTCAATTTCACCTACGTTGCCGGTGACACTGCACACGATCGGCACGCGCAGAACGCCGCCTGCACTGGTCGCGTCTGCCGTGGTGGTGTACTGGATCAGGTCGTCGCGTTGAATCACCGCGCCAGCCTTTACCGTAATGCCGTTTGTTACGCCATCCCAGCGCATAAATCCTGCTGACGCTGTAGGGCTTTTTCGGGGGCAGCGCTTCATGGCCGCATGCCTTTGCAGCCAGGCTTCATCGCACTTATCCGGCAGCATGTTCAGCGCCAGGTAATCAATGTAGCCATACACGGTATGCAGCGCGGCCGCATACACTTTCGCCCTCACGTCTTCATCCATACGCCTGATGGTGTCGCTCGCGTCCAGGCGGGAAAAAAGGTCGGTGCGGAGCATGCTGATATTTTCTGCCAGCGTCGGGCGCTGGAATTCGCTGTCAGCCATTTGTGATCGCACTCCATAGATCGTCAAAAGAAATAGTGGTGGGCTGGTTGTAGCGCCACAGCGTTATGCTGTTACCCAGTTCGTTAATGCCGGTACGCTGAATGAGGAGGTCAATCCTGGAAACAACGCCGTCGTCGATCATCCACTGCAGTGCTTCGTTGATATACGTCCTGGCGACCAGGGCTGTCTGGTTCGTCAGCTTCTGACGCTGGAGCAACCAGAGGCGAGAACCGTACCGGTCGTTCTGTACTGCAGGCCAGGTATCGCCCCACCACCCGTTAGGCTGATCGGCATTGTCATCCGGTTGCGCGCGGCGCCAGGTGAAAAGAGAAATCACAACAGAGCGGGTGAGTAAATCGAGAGGGGCATTCGCTGAAACGCTTACCCCGTTTACGGTTAGCCACAGGTCCATATTTACGTCCCCATTTGTTTGTCCGGCACGTCTGTGCTGTTACCGTTTTCTTTGTGTATATGACCGTTGTAAGTGAGGCGCATTGCCGCCATCGTGACGCCGGTTGTGTCGCAGTGGTCCTTGATCTGGCCTGTCGATTCGATGTCCATTTCGAACCGCGCTTTCGGCGCGTTCATGAAGGTAATGGGCTTTCCGGCGCCGTTCACGACGATACCGGCGCGCGTCAATGTGACCGACTGTCCCAGATCGTCATAAATGGCGACTTCACCTTGCTTAAGAGACCGGATGCGATAGCGGCGATCGGACACGGTGACCGCTACAGCATGGGAGCGATCGGCATCAGGAAACAGAACCAGAGCTTCAGCACCCGGATTCGCATGTGAGGTAAACCCGTAAGGCTCAAGATGCTCAATGTCACCCTTCTTCTCACCCGCGAGTAGTTCCACATCCACAGCCTGACATTTTGAATCAGGCTTAACGCTTCCCACGACCGCGCGCCGAATCAGGTTAAGCAGTTGCCGCTGCAATTGTTGAAAGTTACCCATCAGAAAGGAGCCTCCTCAGCTTTTTTCTTCTTCCGCTGTTTAGGATCGGCAGGTTCCGGCAGATACGCATCAGGCGGCCCGACGCGCAACTCGGTGATCGTGCCGTTGCTGTCTTTGGTGAACAACACCTCGGAAATCAGCAGCTCACGGTTGTTAAACCCACAGACGGGGTCAAAGACGATTACCCGCTGGTTAGGTTGCCAGAGAGAACCGTCACCCTGGCGCCACCCCCACACGGTGTACGTTGTTTCATCAGTGCGGGCGGCGCGCTGGCGCGCTTCGAAATCAGCGCGGGCGATGCAGCTTGCACCTGTCGCCTGGCCTGTCTGCTGAACAGCCATTGGCCGGTACCGTCCGATCCCAGCATCTTCGGTCTTCGCCCGGAGAGCCGTTGTGGTGGCCGCGCCAAAGTCTTCATCATTCCCGGCTCTCTGCCCGGATACCTGATACGTTGAAAAACGGTCCCTGATACTTTTTTCGGTATCGCAGGAAAGGATGTTCTGGCCGAGAACGAGCGCGGTATGCGCTCGCGTCGACCCAACTACACCAATCACCAGCCGTCCCACTGGATCGTCATAAGCCAGCACCTGTTGCTGACCCAGCATCTTATTCAGCACCTCGATAACCGTTTCGCCGTGATCAGGCTGCACGCCCGGGATAACGTCAGCAGGCGCGCCGGAATTAACGACTTCAATACCAAACGGCTTTGCCAGCGCGGCCGCCACCTGAACCAGAGACTGTCCGTTGAATTGCGTCGGTTCTGCGGCGCAGTCGATCAAATCTGCTGTCAGGCTGCGCCCGCTGATGCCAACACTGACAGAGCGTGCGTCGTAGCGAACAGGGGTTGCCTCGACCCAGCCAGTGATCACCAAATCGGTGCCAATCAAAACCTCGACCCGGTCGCCACCTTTCACTTTCAGTGAGAGGGTGTCACCGTTCTCGCCTGGCCATTGCCGGGTAATTTCGACACTGAAATCCCTCGCCAGCCGTTCAACGCCCGCGCCAATCCTGACTGATGTCCAGCCGCCCCACTCCCTGCCATTGACCCTCAGAGTAACGTTGTCATCCATAATCAGGCCCAGACGCGAGCAGGGGTTTTAGGGTTCACGGCGAACCCGTTTAAGCTGGATAAATCGAGACCGTCGTTAATAACACGCATATTGACGTGGTAGCCGGGTTCGGTTACGTATTCCACAGACCCCGCATCACCGGTACTTGTAGTAATGACGCCGACCATATCAAGACAAATGTCAGGGTGAAATAAACCGCCCTGCTCTTTTTTATATTCAAACCCGAACGCAATTAATTTCTGTTGCGCCTCCTCCTGACTTGTGAAGCGCAGATATAAATCTTTCATCATCGGAGTCCTCTAATTTGGATTTCTGTTAGTTCGCGATGCCAGATACGTAGGTTTCTAATGTAATATACGAACCGGGCAACTGACTGACTTGTATTTCCAAATTTCGTAATGGCATTATTATCAGCATTAGCTCGTGTACCTGATGTAGTTTTGCCATTAAATGACATAAATACATTATTGCCCGTAACTTTGTATGAAAAAATATCTGACATCCCATCTTGTGAAGCAATCTCCAGCGGGGAACTCCGATAAGAACGAATCATTTTTCCCGTATCAAGTCGACAAATAATGTCATATCGAGGACCCTGAACAGATATAGCCTCTGTGTAGCCACCAACAGGCATAAACTTTGTAGTTAACTCTACCGCAACGGTTCGGTTAAAAAGCGTGGCAAGAGTTCTAAATCCCGCATTCTCAGTAGGAATGGTCCATTGGTCTGCAGATCGCGTTACTGCAGACACCTCGGTCTTGATATATGAGGTAGGGAATGGGCTATCTTCTAATTGCGCCCCCCAAACATTTAAACCAGACACGCCATCGCCGGTGTAGTTTGCTGCCACACCATTCGCTAATTGAAGGCGAATCACTGTGCTCTGACTAGCCGCAGCGGTAAATGTCATCCAGACGCGATAGATACCGTTTCCAACATCTTCAAATCCACGATCAACAAACTGAGCGCCAGTCCCGCTTCCTGACCAAGCTCCAGCCGCAGGATCAAAGAAAACGCCAGATGTACTTCCTGAGGCGACACGTAGATATAAATTGCGGGGGTTTGAGTGGGCTTTAACAAACACGGAATAGCAATATGTTGTACCAGCCGTTAAAACTATATTGCGGTCCTGGGTGTAATGCTCGATATTGGTGGTAGTGTCTTCAACTATCAGCGCCATTGTTTTTTCGCCACGGGGTGAGTCGCCACTGTTATTAGTTGTGGTAACTCTCTGTCCTGCACCCCACTGCTCAGAGTAGGTATATAAGTTTGTGGCCTGAGATTCCATTAATAAACCCGCTTTTTCAAAGCGAGGCTCGTTAATATCGGCTAGCTTCATCGATCCCGATTTATCGAAATATGTTCCAGTGGTTGGGCGAGTAAAGGTAGCGCTTCGTGTTCCAATCGGGATATTGGTTCCATTAACAGGCACTGTATCAATCGGGGCTACACCTGCCAGCATCAGTAAATTGTCATTGAATGGCAACCACACATCCGGGAACGGCGCATCAACGTATCCAGTGGCGGCGGCCGAGTTCGCAGCATCTGCTGCGCTTTGGGCCGCTGATTGCTGCGCGGCCTGGGCTTGCTGAGCTGCAGCTGAGGCCTGCGCTGCGGCCTGTGCGGGTTTAACTGTGACTGCATCGACAGCGCGCTTCAACCTTTCGGCCAGGCTCGGCTGTGCCGCGCCTATAGGCATTTCGACCACCGTTCCTTCCGGCTCAGTCAATACTTTTTCAAATGCCGTAACGGCCGCATTCAGGCGGTTAACCGATGAATCGGCTTCAGTAAACTGGGACATGCTGACTCCTAAAATCCTAATGAACAGGCTTTCTCTACCGCGATCGCCCATCTCAACCAGTCGCTGGTCCTTGCCGTATAAAGCTGGTCCTGTTCAACTTGTTGGTTTACCCGCCACGCCAGCTGGCGCGTCGACAATTTAAGCGGCTGCAAGGGTACGAATCCGGGGTGCGCAATACCGTTGCGCTGGACAATTTCACCGGCGCGGCTGGCGTCGTCGTAGATACGCGCCGCCAGAACGACGGCAGGCTCTATTCCCACGGGCAGTACCGTTACGGTTCTGTCTGTCTGCCTGAGACGTTGCGTCAGGTCGGCATTCAGATCTGCCTTTAGACGGCGCAGTGCAGTGAAAACACGATCGTCAGTCGTCCGCTCCATCTCTTTCACGATTGCCTGGTTCAGGGTGTCGCGAACTACAGTGAGTTCATCCCACGACGGAGCATCAGGAGTGACGGTGTTTGTTGGCGCGTTGCTCAGCGCCGGGTGAGAGACATTTGCTACTATCGCAGCACTTTGACCGGAGGAGCCGGCAGCTGTCACAGCTGCCGGAGCGGGAAGTCTCGTTACGGTGTAAACCGCCTCGCTTAAGGCTGTAGTACGGATCGCGCTCGCAACATGGTTTCGCTGCTCTGTTTTGGATCTGGTGCTCTGGCTGTCAGTTTTCCACACTCCCCTGGGTGCCAGGTCTTTTCCAAGGGTGATACCCGAAAGAGCTTTTGCCATCGTGATCAGATCGGCAGAGTTGCCGTACAGCCGGTTGCCCGTTCGCCACATTTTTTGCAGCGACTCAATAAAGCCCTTCCCTGATGACGGAGGAGGCAGCAGCACCGAAATATCACCCTGGAGAAGACGAGCTCCAGCAGACACGCCATCGTCGATCATCTTCATGGCGTCTGAGACGTAGCCAACCATTCCACTGGCCTGCCCAATAACGTCCTGCTGCACAAAATCAGCCATGCCATCCATGCCAAACCCGTCGAATGCATCACTGATGCAGCTGTCCAACACGGAGCATGAAGATCCGAGTATCTGGGCAGTTGCCGCACCTGATGTCGGGTAAGCCAGTTCACCGGCCTCGACGAACCGGAGGTCAAAGCGGACCACGCGGCCCTCTTCCTTTCTTGTGCTGACCCTGATCTCACCATCAACACAAACGCTGAGTTCACCAAAAGTTGGATGAATCAGCGTGCCGGGACCCGGTTTATTCAGCGCCTCCTTCAGCGCATCGCGCTGTTCGAAACAGTCATCTCCGACCACATAAGCTGTAATGGACGCCCGGAACGTGGCCTTACCGAGGTCTTCTGTATACGGTTTGTCACGATTGGGGTATTCGTGGGTTTCAACCCGGCGCCCGCCGGTGGAGTCTTCATCCTCAACTTTGAACGGGACGCCGCGAAACGAGGCGTTTTGCAATCGGTCTTTCCACGCCATACCATCTCCAGAAACAAAAAACCCGCCGGTTGGCGGGTTTATTTAAAGTTATTTATTTTCTATCTCTTCCTGAAGCTCAAAGAAACGCTGTCTGAACTTCATTGGATCTTTGATAAAGCGGATTGGAGCGTGAACAGCTCCAGTATCACTGATGATAAGAGAGCCGTACCCCAGCAAACGTCCTGATATCCCCTGCTTAACCTGCAGGCTCGAAATTTTCCTAATAGGAATTTCTACAGTATCTCTCTTGATTAAGCCGGACTTCGCAATCAGTCGCTTGTTAGTTATCGCAGCCTCATTCGAACGCAAGACAAAATAACCCAAAGGAATCAGGACGAACCCTATGATGGTAGTGAAGCCTAAAATTAAGCCCCATACTACCCATGGCAACCAAGCCCATAAAGTAACATGTCCACGATAAACTACTTCTTCATTGCCAACTAAGTTTGAATCGATATAAGACATTTTTTTATCCATCAGATATTGAGGATAAAATCATAACATCGCATTTCAGATTATTTCCAATTGAAAGTTTAGCCACCCATCCCTGTCCTACCTATTCTGGTATAACCCACATCATGGTTAACATCTATCCCTGACGCACGGGTCTCAGTCACCTTCATTCCTGGCGGAGCATTTTCAAACTGAACAGTCACCGTTCCCTGAGGCTTAGCAACAGCATCCTGTTTAATCTGGTATGGGTTGTAGCCTGAACTTGCTACCCCCGCACCATAAGCACCGTAACCACCTGCACCCCATTGTGCAGCATTTGCGGCGGCGACGGTATCACTGGCACCATCGGTAAACCACTCGACAATAGGTTTCAGCTTCGCCCACATATCCTGAAACCACTTCACTACTGGCCCCCAGTTATTTATTACCAGGCTCAATGGAGACCAGTCAAAAGCTAACTTCGCCCAGCGCATCCATTCGGAAAATATTGGCTGAACAAATCCCCATAATTTTTTGAAATAAGGACCAACTACATCCCAGTTGGAGATAATCAGTCCAGCGGCCAACGCAATGCCGGTAGCGATCATGCCAATGGGACTCAATGACAAGATTCGGCTCACAATGCTAATTGCCCCGCCAACTCCCATAAATCCCAACTTCAAAACAGCCAAGCCAGCAGCTAACCCAAAAGCACCACGTATTACTCTGGGATTTTCATCAGCAAACTTTGTAAAACGTTCACCAAGATCCCCCAGCCATACTGTTATTTGCTTGGCGTCTCCAGAGAAGGCTCCTCCAATCGCTGCAAGGCCATTAGTGGCTGTGCCTGTCATTGCCTCCCAGAGGTTGGTAAGAGTTCCCAGTTGGGCCTGAACTCGATTATTCAGGCTGGCCTGCCGATTCATTTTTTGCTGAACCTGGTCATAGCCATCTTTGCCTTTGTCGATCAGGGCGTTCACCACCTGCAGGGTTTCAGCATCATCCCCAAAAAGAGCTTTCAGAACACCGGTACGTTTTACGTCGGTCAATTTGCGAAGCTTACTCAATTGTTTAAACAAATTGTCGAGCCCACCGAAGCTGCCCTTGCCGTTAGTAAAATCGAGATTGATGTCGAGCTTCTGGCTCGCCAGCACTTTGTTAACGCTTTTAACGTTCTTTATATTCAGACCTGACTGAATGACTTTACGTAGCGCATTACCCGCCGACTCGCCCTGCATCCCCATCTGATCCATCATCACGCTGATTGGCGCAAGACCCTGGGCGGCCTTAAGCCCGTCCTGATTAATCATCTTCAGAACGGAACTGGTTTTGGTGAAGAACGACAACATGTTGGTGTCGTCAACACCAAGATAAAACGCTTTCTGAATAGTATCGAATAGCCCCATCATGTCATCTGAAGCGGTCCCTGTGGCATCCTGCATTTTGGCCGCAAATTCTGCTGCTGCTTCAGGTGTCTTCTTCAACTGTACAGCCAGATAAGCCGTCGCTTTCCCGACCCCGCCGAGAATGTTCTCTGCCGGAATACCCTGACGCACCAGCATTTGCATCATGTTCTGAAAGTCAGCGGTTGTTCCCGGCAACTGATTACCCAAACCTACTGCAAGCTTATTGATTTTTTCAAAGCTACCGCCAACTTCGCCATTGTCCTGCATCATGGCGACTTTCAAACCAGTGGCCGCGTTCTCCTGATCCGCATATGCTTTCATCGATAAGGTCAGCCCGGCGGCCAGACCTCCCCCAAGTGCGAGCCCACCTTTTGATGCTTCCTCTGCCTGCCGCCTGAAGCCACGAATATTTTTCTGCATTCGCGACAGCGCAGGTGACAGCTTGTCGACACCGGTGATCAGCGCCTTAAGTTCAAACTCAGCCATTGCGCTGCTTCTCCTGCTCAATTCTGTTTGCCTGACTTACCAACAAAGGTATTTCACTGAGTGGTTTGTCCAGCAGTTCAAAAGGGTTAATGCGCCAGTAACTGGCGCAGTCAAAATAGCGATCAGTGAGATATTCTGCCGTCAGGCCTGGAGGAAAAAACCCGCCACCAGCCAGCCTGCCGTATTAAGATCACCCGGTGACATTTGGTCAACCGTACTCAATGGTACGCTGGCCAGCCTGACGATATACTTCGCAATAATATGCGCCTGCAGCTTGATGGATTCGTCCTGGTTCATCTGATAAGGGTAACCCAGCTCACGCACGTCTTTGCCGGTTGGCTCTTTAAACTCAAGCACGCTGATGGTTTCACCATGAGCGTTTACCGGTTGATTCAGCACCATCTCTTGCATTACTGATAACCTCCCTCTTCACCGTGGAATTCGAGGTCAGCGGTGCCTTCCTCTGCGTTGTGGTTTGCCTCGCCATGCAGCCAGGCAGATGACAGTACATAGACCTGACCATTCGCCAGCTCAGCGGTGATCGTCATCTGGTCTGAAGTCGTCACTTTGTTGACCGGAAACTCTTTCGGCACTTTGAAGGTGCCCTTCACATAGGGCGCGCGGTGAGTCTCCTTACGGTCGACGTCACCGGCCATGCCAATGAGGTCATCGTTGATCGTGGTGTTCATTGGCACCTCGATACCACCGGTCAGCGACAGCTGCTGACCGTCAATCTTGAAGTAACACGTACCAGCAATGCGCGGCATTATGCGCTCTCCTCTGCATACTGAAGACGGAACTGGTTAAGCAGCGCGAACACTCGCAGCTGGTTAACGTAATCAGGTGGGTACAGCACGTTGATGCGGGACGGGTCATTTGCATCGCGCTCAACAATCAGGTGCGCTTTAAACAGATCGAAGTTTTCGACGATCCCCTCGCGCTCCATCTGTCGGTACGTCGACAGCAGTTCCCCTTTGATCACCGCCGGAGTGACAATCGCCTGGCCGGGGCCGAAGCGGGTTCCGTCGTTCGCCAGCTTATGGCGCCCGTACTTACTGGTGATCACCGTCTTCAGGCGGCGCAGGACGTATGCGCTGGTATGCAGCGTTTCACTGTCCAGGTAGCTGTTATCGGCCACGCCATAAGCGTTTTTCTTATAGGTGGTGATGTCACGCTGAATGCGCAGCACGCCACCTTCGGTGTAGGCCGTCGCGATCCCGTGCGTTAACAGGGATTGCTGCTCGGTCTTGATGAAGCGTTTACCGCTCGGGGGTGGCAGCATGCCCACCAGTTCGCCGGTCTGCGTCGGACGGGCCGGGTCGACACGCAGGAATACTGCAGCGCGGGCGGTGCGGCTGGCCGCCAGCTCGTCAGCACAGGACTGCACCGTTTTTTCGTACCCGGCGATCGTCAGGTGGGGGTCATTGAACGTGTCACCCGCGGTAATCAGATCGCTTACAACGGCAATTTTTGCGGTGTAGACGTGGCCGTAAATCTGGCGTAACCAGCTCCAGCGCCCGCTGGTATCGTTCATTTCCTGGCTGATGGTGTTAACTGACGCCGTGTCGCTAAACGGATGGCCGATATAATCGAAGGGCTCATCCCCCATCGCCGCGATCGTTCCGCTCAGCGCTGGCGCGCCGGTACCTGAGGCACCAGTGGCGATCGCAATATTCACGCCAGATGGCAGGGATTCGCCGCCGCTGAACCCGTAGTAATTCAGCGTTACCGGGATGTCGTTTGCCCAGGTGCCCTTATGGCGCGCCGTCAGCGTCACCACACCTGCGGCAGCAGCGGCAGTGTATGGCGAGCGCCCGTCAGCGGTAATGGCGCCGGCAATGGATGTGGCAATTGCGGCCACTGCATCACTTGCACTGACGGCCGCCTGAATGCGGCGGTTACCGATATAAAGCGATACCACGCCAGCAGCCAGGGCAGAGCCTGTTACCGTCAGGGTGACCGTAGCTGCCGTTCCGGTCGGTTCCGGCACAGCGATAACCCAGAGTTCGCCGAAGGGGTCGGTTTTACGGTACGCCTCGACCATGCGCGCCAGCTGACTGCCAGCGCCAGCAACCCGAACCGCGTAATCGGCTGTCGGCATGAAAACCAGCTGGTTGGTGGCGATGCTGGCACCCGCGTTAGCATGGCCGATTAGAAGCGAAGGGGCGCTGGTCTGGGCTGTATTCGCCGCGCTGTTGTCCATCTCCGCATAAAACAGCGGAACGCGGAGATCAGACGGGATGGTGTTCATCGATACTGTCATTTAGTGCTCGCCTTATTTTCCGGTTCGTCGCCTTTTTCCAGCTGAACAATTGCAATATCCCCGTCGATTTCCCGACGGTACCAGTACTGGCTCTCTTCAACGTTTCGCCCTTCCTCAGGCAAAAGGTCGCCTCGGAGCGGGTCATGGACTGACCGCCCTTTTTTGGGTTTTACAAACATGGTTTTCCTCAGGTGGGAAGGTTGATTTCAATGTGGTGTTCGATTTCACCGTCTGGCCCGTGGCCCGGATCGATAAAATCGACATCGATGGAAAGGGTTTTGAACTCATCCAGCGCGTTCAGATCGTCCTGCTGCCGGGTGTCGTCTTCTGTCAGCTCAGACTCAACGACGAAGTCGAACTGATAACTCAGCTCGTGTCGGTTCACATCCAGCAGCGTGCCGCCGTCATAGGTGATGGGGTTGCCGTATTCTTCCGGGTTCCAGCCCAGCAGCGCTTTAAAGAGTGCCTGGCGAACTTCATGCACCACATCGAAGGAAGCAAACTGGCCGCGTTCGTCACGGCTGTTACTGACGAACACAATTACGGAGAAGCCCTCGCGCAGCGTCTGCCAGTAATCTGTCTGGCTTTTTTGTTCCCCCGGCGAATCATCGCCCGGTACCACATAGGCCGCGGGCAGCAACATCTTGCCGACCTCAGGCAGATCCTTAAACTGCGCGGCACCGGCCACCCGGTTCTGAAATAAAGGGCAGCGGGCGCGCAGGGTGGCAATAACTGGCGTCAGTTTCATCAGCGGCGTTTCTCCGGCTTGAGTGAGAGGCGCAGCTCGCGCGCCAGGTAGTAGCGCGTCCAGGGGCTGTTTTTCTGAAGCGTTTCGATCATGAAGTTGTTACGCGGTGCCAGCCGCCAGCCACTCCCCCCGGATGCACCCCGGTGGTGGCCACGCCGACGCTTAGCGCCGCCCCGCACACCGTAGAACAGAAACGCCGGGTAAAAGTCGCCGGTGATGAGCCGGTTCCCCTGCCCGTTTCGCTGGTTAGGCGCGATACGCGTCATAAACCCCGGACGGTTCTTGCTGGCCCTGGGCATCATATAGCCGATGGATTTCGCCAGCCGTCCGCTCTGATAACCCGGGTTTTCTCCGGGCTCAGACCGCCCCCGCTTCATCACCAGCCGGCGGGCGTCCCGCATGTGGCGCTGGCCGATATGGATGAAGGCCCGGCGGACGCGCGCCCGGTTGAAGCGCATCTCTTTGGGCTGCTGAATATCAACGTGAAAAAAGGGAGTTGCCATTACCGTTCCCTCCGGTTGTCGCTGGCTCGGCACCCAGCTCGGTACACTCGAGCAGCAGGTAGCGCCGCTTTCCGTTCAGATCGCGGCCCCGCCTGACGCGGTACACCTGTTCACCCTGCACCACTTCAAAATCACTGGTGATCCCGCGGCGCCAGCGCACAGTGATGTAGTGCGTGATCGCGTTGTCGGTCTGGGCCGTTTCCTGGTAAGTGGTTGCACTGGTCTGGACAACCTTTGCCCAGACCGGATAAGACTCGGGGTAATCAGGACGGGTACCGAGATCTGCTGCGGGAACATCGACCCGTTTACGAAGCAGCACCCGTTTATCCAGCTCACCCGGATCGGGTAGCAGGTAAGTCGCGCTGGTTTGCGCCTGGCGAAGTTTCATAGCGGTATGAACCGGTAGGGGCCGACAAGCCAGGTGAATGACAGCGGCATCTCTGTTTTTTCGACTTCTGAAACAGATGAGCGGTTTTCGTAAAAGTGGGTGGCCAGCAGCAGCATCCCCAGCCGGATATCGTCCGTCATAACCAACCCGTCAGGATCGGTATCCGGGACACCAGCATCTGCTGCATACAGAGTCCGATTAAGAAAGCTCACCGTTCTGGCCTGAACCGCACTCCCTATCACCGTCAGCAACTCATCCTCTTCGGTGTAATCGTCCTCCAGCCGCAACTGGAGCTTAATTTCACTGAGTTTAAGCAGCATAAAAATCTCCATGCCCGCCAGATGACGGGCACAAAAAAACCGCTTACGCGGCATCTTTAACGGTGTTCTGTATTACGGCGCTTTACCCACCAGCGCTTTGATCGCCGCAGTGTCTTCCAGCACACAGTCGAAGCGATGGAAGGCCAGGAACGCGGTCTGATCATATTCAGCGTAGCGTTCAACCAGGCGTTTCAGCGTCATGTAGGCAACGCGGCGCACCACAAAGCGGTTGAAGTCCCCCAGGTAAATGAATTTTTTGCTGGCGGCGGCATTATCGATGGCCTGATCGATAACATACGGAATGCCCAGAACTGTCGCCGGAGAGCCGCCGGTGATATCTGGCAGCCACAATGGACGGCCCTGCGTATCTTCCATTTGCTCGATGCTCTGCAGCGTCGCGTCATTGAACGCCCAGCGGAAAGATGGGCCGCCACGATACGCCGGATCGAGGGAGTGAATCAGCGAATTCATATCCTTCCAGTTGAACGCGGCCGCCGCAGAAGACTGAGTGGTGCCAGTTACTGAAGCAGCCAGGCCCTTAGGCTGAAGTGGTGTGCCAGCACCGGTTCCCTGAACGAGATATTTAGCCTCACCGCGGCCAATGCGCTGTGCAATACGGCCAGCCAGGTATGCCTCGATGTCAACGCCGCTGTCCTGCAGCAGTTCGTTAGAAACGCGGATGATTTTGGATGACAGTTTTTTGGCACCCAGGGTCGCCGTGCCGAACGTCACATCACCTTCAGTGGCTGCGGTGTTTTCAGCGAGCAGTTCGCCTTCTTCAGCAGTACCGTCAGAGGTCGACCAGGTAATATCCTGACCGTTCGAGGTATTGAGAATCTGGGCAACACTTGCGATCCCGCCGTAAGCCTTCATCGCATCGATGATGGTGTTACGCATCTGGGTAGGTACGGTATAGCCACCCTTATCATCAGGGGTGGTGCCCTGAGCACGCAGCTCTTTAACCGCCTGGCGTTCTTCGGCGGTCAGTTCGCTGAAGCCGTGGCGCAGAAGGCGATCAAATGCAGCGGCGCGGCGCCCTTCGGCCTGCATCTCCGGGTTTTCCTGACGCTGGCGCTGTTCAGGCTCCTGCTCATTCACAAAAGTCTGATCGTGACGGCGCAGCTCTTCCTCACGGGCGATACGCTCATCGAGCGAGTCCAGTTCGGATTTTGAAGCGTTCCACTGGGTACGCTGTTCATCAGTCCAGGTGGCATCACCAATCTTGTCGTGCAGCGCACGCATGTCGGTGGCGATGGTGTTACGTTTCTGCTTCAGTTCGTGCAATTTCATGGTTTTTCCTTACGCGTTAAGAAGGGTCAGCAGGCGCTCGCGCGCCATTCGTTGATTAATGGCTTGCGCCAGCGCGCCGCTGTCGCGCGCCTCCTGCCAGGCTTTCATGGATCGGATGCCGGAATCAGCCTCCTGATATGCCGGGTACGTCACCGGACTGACATCAAAGAGGCGTGAAAAACGGTTAATTTCGCGAATGACGATCCCCTCATCGTCCTGGTACCAGTGCTCGCCGTCATGGGCGATACGGAATGCGAAGGAAGACTGGGTGATATCGCCGCGCATCATCGGTGCCAGCACCAGATCGCGGATGGTCTGGGTGTCAGGTGCCGCGATGTCGTAGCGAAGCCCTTTATCATCGACGCTGACGCTCAACGTACCGGAAGCGCTGCGCCCGAGAATAAAGTTCGGGTCATGGTTAAACAGCCCGCGGATATCGTCACCCAGCACGTCATCGAAAGCGCCTGGCTTAATAATCTCGCGGAATCCCCAGAGGGGTTCGGAGCGGCTGTTAAACACCGATCCGTAACCGATAATGCGCGTGGGCTGCTCCCCCTGCTGTTCGGCACGGACCTCACCGCTGTAACAGCGAGTCTCGCGATCACTCATCGGTTTTTTCCTTTTCAGTTTTGGTGGTTTTGAAATCGTCTGCCGGGTTGGCGGCGTTGACGCTAACGAGCATTTCATCCAGGCCGTCGACCGGGTTCATATCCTCGAAAGCGCGGGCTTCGTTGCGGCTCATCCAGCCGTCGGTGATCGCAAAGTGATAGAACTGCGCGCGCTCCTGAGGGGTGCCACGTAACAGACCCGTGAGGTTAAACCGGACGTAATACCCGGCAGCCAGCTCGGCGCGGGTAAACAGGCGACGGTTAAGTTCCTGTTCCCAGTTCGTCACCCATGGCATCATCGAATAGCGGACAAACTGAATGGCCTGCTGCGTGATATTGCTGAAGGTGGCTTTTTCCAGGTCGTTGATCATATGCGCCGGCACGTTAAAGATCCCGGCAATCATCGAGCGGTTGAGTTTTGACATGTCGATGATTTGGGCGTCAATCGGCGACACGGTCAGCGCCTTGTAGTCCAGATCCGCAGGCAATAGCATGGTTTTGTTTTCCTGGCTGCGTAACGCCTGAGCTGCCTTCCGCCACTGCTCTTTCAACCTGTCCCAACTGGTTTTATCTAAAGCTGTTTTTACGGATACGAGCCCAGCCGGGCGGGCATTACCGCTGAAGAAGCTTTCCGTGTACTTCTGTCCGCTCATACCCATGCCGATTGTTTCGGCGTGCTGCATAACCGGGCTGAGGCCCATTTTCTGGTTATTCCCCAGCGCCCGGATGTGGATCATATCGTCCGGGCTGATGGCGAATGCCCCCTCTTCGTTGTAGAGCCCGTAGGTATATCGGCCTCCGGTATTAATCAGGGTCGTTTCCCATGGCATGCAACAGTCCAGGGAGGTCACTTCACCGCGGCGGCTGCGCTTAACCCAGGTATATCCGTTTCCCCAACCGAGGATGTGGCGTTGCTTCAGCTCGCGCCATTTATAGCTGGTCTGCCAGGTGTTAGGTTCATCATGAACCAGATAAAACGCAGGGTGATCCCGCGCGGGCTCAACCTTGCCGTTGTGCTTTCGCATGACATGCAGGGGCATCTGGGCGAGGTTCGAGGACAGGACGTAAATGCAGGCATACACTGCCGCCAGCTTCATCGCTGTCTCAGGGCTGACGTATACGTCAGCGGCAAAAAACCCGTCGGCATCCACCAGCTCACCGCTGATTGGCGTGGCCGGGTTCTCAAGAGATTCACTTCTGAACAGAGAGTCAAACAGCACGCTTCCCCCTTCTGGCCATCGCCAGGGCACCCAGCAGCAGGAGCCCGCCGGAGAACATCAGTGCCGGAGCCAACCCGAACTGCAGGTAAAATCCGGCGGTGAGCAGGCCATACCCGGCCAGCCCGATAACATCAGTAATCAGTGATTTCATAAAATTAGGAGGTCATCGTCTGGATCAAGGGATGAGAGGAAATTGCCAGGCTCTTTGAGCATTGCCCGCCCGATAGTCATGATCAGCGCAACCGCGCCGTCGATTTTGTTTTCGTTCTGCTCTTTGATGGGCTTAACCACATCGTCGTTGCCGGGCAGGTACTTCCCGACGACATTACTGATACACCAGCTCATGATCGGGTTGCCGTCGTGATGAAAGCGCCCCGACTCAATGGCGGCTTCCAGCTCCTTCATCGGGTCAGACATGTTGGTGTAGTTCTGGATGATGGTGACGGGGTTCAGCTCTTCATCGGCCAGATCGTGTGAAAGGCCGGTAGCACCGAACGGGTCAATCGGTGACTCGCTGACCGGGTTCAGCTTATTTGCCGCCTTCGCCTCTTCAAGGATGTAGCGATAATCCACCTCTGCCCCGTCAGTTACGGTCAGTAACCCCATCTCTACCCATTTCTGAAAACGTTCAGCGGTCCGGCGATCCTCGTTTTTCTCGACGCTGTATACCGTGTCATACGGCACCCAGAAGCGCGGTGCCACGCAGTAGTAATGCGTCTTCCCGTCGATTTCACGGGTAAACAGACGCGCCATGCTGTTCATATCCAGTTTGCGCGCCAGGTCGAACGCCAGCACACAGGGTTGCCCCTCGAACTTCTCCAGGTTCAGCGTCTTGTCTTCGCAGTTCTGCCAGGACACCAGGTTAAAGAACGCGGCCCGGGCAGCGACCCAGATATTGAGGTGCTTGGTTTTAAACACCCCTGCCTGCCGGGCGTTGTTCACGGCACGCTGTTGCTGGCTCAGCAGGAAATCGCGGTAGACCGACACCCCTATGTTCGGGTTTGCCTTCTCCAGCACCTTCGGATCGGTCCAGTCGTCGCCTTCATCGACCGTATAAATCACGCCGAACAGCTCCTCGTTGGGCACCGAGCCGTTCAGCATCTCAATCACTTCACGCCGTTTGTCGTAGCACGGCCCCTCGATGTTGTAGCCCGCGGTAGTGATAGCCCACATCAGCGGCTGTCGTCGCGCGCCCATACCCGTCAGCATCGTGGTGTACAGCGCGTCGGTCGGGTGTTCGTGATATTCGTCGACTATCGCGCAGTGCGGCGAGGATCCATCACCGGGGTTACCAATCAGCGGTTCGAAGCGGGCACCGTCTTCCGGCCGGTTCAGGTTTGATGCATTGACCTCAATGCCGAACGCCTCCACCAGCAGCGGGGTGCGCTTGCACATCAGGCGCGCGGGCCGGAATACCTCCCACGCCTGCTTTTCCGTCGTGGCGCCAGAGTAGACCTCGGCACCAAACTCGTTATCACAGGTAAAACAGTACAGCGCCACGCCAGCAGAGATGGCCGACTTGCCGTTCTTGCGGGGGATCTCGGTGTAGACCTCACGGAAACGGCGAAGCCTCGTCCCCTTCTGCACCCAGCCAAAGGCGCAGCAGACGATGAAAAGTTGCCAGGGCTCCAGGGTGATCGGCATCCTCTTGAATGCCCACTCTCCCTTTGTGTGTGGCAACAGCTGAATAAACTTCGCGGCCTTCTCCGCCATGTCTTTGTCAAAGCGGTACCGGAATTTACGGCTCTTCTCCTGAGCCATATCGTCGATATGGCGCTGACAGGCCTGGATGACATACTGGCACGCCGGGATCTTCCCCCGCACAACGTTGCGGGCGTACTGATTCGCGGCGTTAACGTTGGGGTACGATTTGCGGCTCATGCGTTAATCATCTTCAGGAAAGGGTTGGAGGTTTTCTTCTGGCCGGCGAGCCCGACCAGACGCTGGCGACTGCTGGGGTCGAGGCCCAGCATTGAACCGGTAGAGCTCATCTCCGATTCCTGCTCTTTCTTCGCGGTCAGCTCAGGGTTCTTAATCTTGCCGCCCATTGCGCCTGTTATGGACAAACCTTCCACAGCGATATTCTTTACCGCCCGGCGCCAGAACTCATAAGCGACACACCAGCGCTCAAGCACGGCGAGATCGGTAACGCAGATCAGGCCCTGGCCGCATAACTCTTTTGTGGTCAGTTCCCACATGATCGCCGCAAGCGGTAGATTCTCTTCTTCAAACCAGTCCGGCGGTGCCACGCCCTTGATCGGGGTGAACACCGGCTCTTCTTTATTCAGGGCTCGCTTACCGGGGTTCCCGGCAAGCTCCTTGCGCGCCGTTGGCTTTGGGCGGCGCCCGGAACGCCCCGCCGTTCCAGCCATAAGCGACACTCCTGGTTAAATTTGATTTTTCGCGGGTATAAAAAAACGAGGAGGCGGGCAGTCCGGGAGACGTCCGGCCGCAGGAATTTGACCACCCCCCTCCCCCGTCTCGATGCAATCGAGAGCCATTCTCATTTGAGACGGTCGCGCGCGGTCTTGCGGGCGTGGCAGGACCAGCACAGGCTTTGAAGGTTGGAGTCGGCGTCAGTGCCGCCCTGCGCCTTCGGAATAATGTGGTCAACACATGAGGCTGGCTTGGCGACACCCAGCTTCAGGTGGTCCTGACACAGCCCTTTGTCACGCTTAAGGATCCTTTCACGGATAATCTCCCACTTAGTGCCATACCCGCGCTGGTGCCTGTTCTGGCCGGGTTTATATTGCTTCCAGCTTTCACCCTTGTGCGCTTCGCAGTAGCCTGATGGGTCTGTAGTTGTTGAGCGGCAGCCGCGAACGCGACAGGCCTTAGGTGTGCGTGGCGGCATGGTTGCTCCAAAAGAAAGCCACCAGCGAATGCAAGTGGCTCGGTGTGCCCATTACGATGGGCTGTCCATGGTGATAGCGATAAAAAACCGCCCGGAGGCGGTTTAGAGTGTGACTTTAATTGACATCTGTAACTCGGTAACTTTTTTGAAAACCTCTCCCCAACTTACCTCACCCTCACGATGGTGATTATGAGCCTTGAAAAGTTCCCCGAAAAGTTCTGCTTGCTTACAACCTTTTCCATCCAACCCAGCTATTACAAGCTCATGGAAGATATCGGAAAGATATGGCTGCATTTCATCTTTAAATCTTTCATTTAATTTCGTTTTATCTTGTGAGTCATAGATGAAGCTTTCAAGCTTTTGTCTATACGCAAAAATAGCTCTTTTCAATCTCACTAGCTGTAACTGTTTTTCTTGATCCTTCCAACTGGATATTTCCCTTTTGGCAACAAAAGCGGCATACACTGCAACGATTGCAGCTGCAAACGTAGCTATCGCCCCCAAGGCAGTAAAATACATAGTCCACTTGGCTACTTTCAATGCCTCTACAGCTATCTGTAAAGACTCATATGAGATTAAATCCTGATCCATGTGCACCTCATTTAATAATGGGGTGATTGTATCTAAAAGCATTACAGCAGGCACTCAATGAATGCATGCTGTAATGCCTTATCCCCTACAGGGGTTATTTACAGTTTATCCGCCACAGGGGATATTCATTGCCGAGCGCCCCGGTTGAAACGCTTTGGAATGACAATAAAAAACCGCCCTAAGGCGGTTAAAAATGCTTCTGAGTAAGTTGTGCTAACTTTTCTTTGAACGCAATACAGCCCTCTCGCATCAATTCAATTTGGTTTAAGGCAAGTATATTGAACTCACTTGGGCCTAACTTATCTGTTATGCATAAAGCGTAATTACTCACTATTATAGAATTCATTTCGGTTATACGCCGGAATTCTGGTGCCAGTTCTGGATAGTAAAGAGTGAGTAAAGCATTAATTCGAGTTTGAACAGATTTATCAACGTGAGAGTCCCATTCAGCCTGCACCTGTTCTTGAGTCTTCGTGCCAGTCGTTCTGCATACGGTTAACAGGTAGATTTGATAAGCGGACTCATGCCATTTATCAAAAAGACTAAATAATTCCTCAGCTTTATTTATGTAAAACTCACGATTCGTCTTCCATTTTTCGAACTGGTTTTGGCTTTCCCTCGCTTCCCTTGTGGTTCGCGCATTTGCTTTACTCACAAAGAAATTTATCAAACCAGTAATAGCTACACCTATCAAAGCCGAACCAGCAGAAATAATAGGTGTTGCATTTTCGCTTAGCCATGCTGCCATATGTTCCTCCATCATTGGCGTTACAATTTAACATTTGATGGAGGCAAACTTACTAATTATTTGCGACTTTCTTCGATGTTCCGTATAGCAGCCTTGTCGATATTGCACTGCCCCAGCGCCGCCAGCAGGCTCACATTCAGATCCAGACTGGCCCCGTAGGTCAGTGGGTCGGGAATGGCGGGCTGTTGCGTCTCAGCTGTCAGGTTTGCCGGTAGCGGTACCGCCGGAACCGGTACGTACACTGTCCGCGTACTTCCGCAGCCTGTCAGCAGCTGCAGCTGGCACAGGCCGACGAGCGCAATCATCATTCGTAACAGCCACTTTGATATCTGCCTGGGTTCTCTGTGACTCCAGTGCGATCTGGTGTTTTGCATTCTGGTTTGCCTCGGAGATGGTGTTAATGATGTTCACCGCCTGAATCACATTGGCGGTTATGGCTTCGGCCTGACTGGCGTTCTGCTCAGCGGCTTCAGCGCGCGACTGTTCTGACTGGTATCTATCGTGGTAATGGATAACAGCCCACCACGGCGCAAACACAAGCACTACCCAGACCACCAGTTTCCAGCTGAGACTGCTCATGACAGCGCTGCCTGCGCGCGGCTGTAACGCACCTTGCGGTCAGCCAGTCCATTCTGACCGCCATTGATGATCTGCGTGACGCGGACGATATCGCCGGAATACAGCAGGCAACCGCGTAACGCGAAGAACCAAGCTGCTGAGCGGGCAGCGTGCCGTTCCTGCACCAGCAGATCTGGCGTGCTGACCAGATCCAGTTTCAGTGCGGTACCACATTTGGTGTAGTTCTCACGACCGGTGATCTGCAGCAGACCACGGCCGCGATATTTCCAGCCATCACCCTCAGCGACGTTCCCCATTCGGCCACCGTATACCAGGTTGGCAATCTGCGGCTGGTGGGCATTCTGTTTACCATCAACCCGGCCCAGCATCTCGTACTGGTACGCCGTAAGGCGCTTACCGAAAATTTTCTTCAGACCATCGACCGAGTAGTTGAAGTTCTCTACCAGCGAAGTAAAACTAGCTGATTCGTGGCCCAGCTGTGCGATGAACATGGCCTGATCGTTAACTGCGGTGATGCCGAACTCTTTCATTGCCGCGTCGATATGCGGATACCAGCGCGCAGCTAACCCGGCGCTGATACCAGCCGCCTTCTGAAATTGTGTTTGGTTCATTATTGCCTCAGATGATCAACCAGGCGCGCAACGTTGCCTCTGACGGCCACCAGCACGGATAGGAATATGACGTTGGCACCAATGGTGGCCCACGATGAATGAGGATATATGCCGCACAGATAGGCTAACGGCACCGCGCTATACGTGACAGTAATCAACCACGCCAGGCGGGAAACCCACGGGCGATGACGTGAATCACCGCGACGGTAAAACATCAGGGTGATCACTACCCCGGCGCAGAGCAGCGCGTTGATAGTTGCTGTCGGGTCATTTAGTACCACCAGAACCTCCCCGGCGCGTTATCAGCGCCACCAGCGAGCCGACATCCTGGTTATTCAGGAACGTCAGGATTTTGACGGCTAATGCAGAAACAATAACGGCACCAATGGCGTCCAAAGGCTTATCGCTGTAGCCGGTCCAGTTAGCCAGCTTTGAACCCACCAGGCCGGAACAGAGAATACCGGCGATATAAGACACAACGAAATATGCCATTCTGCGTGCCGCGCCCAGGTCAGCGGCTGTGGCGATGTAGAATACAGCCCCTGCAAACGCGCCAAACACCACACCGTAATCTGTCCCGGTCAGCAGTCCATAGACACTGGCGCCCGTAAGGGCACCACCGGTCAACCCAGTGCCGGAAATCGGATCGGACATTTAGCCCCCTCTTATTGCCGTGAGTCCTCTCAGATTGAGGGGAAACAAAAAAAAGGCCGCCCGGTGGCAGCCTTTAGAAATGACAAAACCCCGCTATGGCGAGGTTTAGGTATCGTTTTAAGTCTGTGGCGTAGATACCACTCTTAACACAGTAAATGATAAAATGCGGACCGCGTTAGTGATTTTTTTTATGTTTCTAGGTAAATTAACCGTTACTCACCCATGAATAAACTAAGGTAAATTAAAATGCGCGATATTGAATCATCTAACGATGAAGAGAGCTACTTAAAATGGAAAGCAGAGAGACAATATCGTTTAAGAGTGGCTATGGCAGTTGTCCCGGCTATTATCGGTTTTTCCACGGTTATTTATACTTTAACCAATAAAAATATAGAGTATTATTTTTACTATAACATTCTGAGAGTTTTAGGACCTGTTTCCTTAGCTTTATCAGGTATAGCTGTCGTAATGATATATTTGCAAACAGGTTTCAAAAGAAATGTTGGGGAAGTTGCTGATTATTCCAAATATGAGAGCGAATTGAAAAACCTCAAACTTCGCTTAGAAACCAACAACACAGCCAGCAATTTAGATTTAATTAAATTAGAAAATGAAGTCCATGGACTGAAAATTACGATCGCCAACATTGAGAATTTTCAAAACGCGATTACAGCTGAGGACAAAGAAAAGGTTGTAAACCTCCTAAAAGCAGAAATATTAGAAAAATCCTCTCACGAAGCATCTCAAGAGATATTGAGAAACATAGAAAATCAAGTATCCACTAAAAATTACGTTAATGAAATTGAGTCGGTGTTTTCAAAAACACTTGATCGTTTATATACAGAGATCGATTCCTTAACCAGAAGAGGAAATCTTAATTTAAGTTTAGGAGTCGTTACCACTATTATAGGCTTAGGTATTCTGGGATACTTTGTACTAACGATAGGAGCGGTACCAGATGACAAAATGGCTTTTATTGCCAACTTCATACCTCGACTCTCACTAGTCATACTGATAGAAGTATTCGCATATTTTTTCCTTAAACTTTACAAGTCCAGCCTTTCCGAAATAAAATACTTCCAAAATGAAATGACTAATATAGAAGCAAAACTTGCCGCTATTAAATCATCAACCATCGCTACGGACAAAGTTGTTTTATCAGATGTCATAAAATCTTTAGTATCGACCGAACGAAATGCCATATTAGAAAAAGGGCAAACTACAGCAGAGATTGAAAGAGCCCGAATCGAACAGCAGAACATTTCAACAATATCTGAAAAAGTAACAAAAATACTTAATATGAAGAAAGGAGGTTAGTATTAAAATAATATCTCCTGACAATCTAGAAAGTTTATGATATTAAAAAAATAAGTGAATGGAATCGAGGCCATTCACTTATTTTGACAATTCTTAGTCATCCATATCTAATTTGATATCAAGTATTGCTAAACAGCCATCTATAAAACCTTCCGCCATCTGCATCTCTATTCGTATTATTTTCTCATCCTTCTTGCGCGCTTTAGCAAGCTTACGCTTTGAAATTCCGTAGAGGTAGTGAGCAACTATTAGTGAATGCTCGTACGGTTTTCTTTTCTTCAGTCGGGCCAGGCAACCCTCAATAATCAAGGCATCGTCGTCCGTACATGAAAGACGGGACTTGCCCGTTTGAGGCAGCAATCCTTTAAAGCCAGCGGCTATAGGTGAGTAATCCACGCCTGAGCTATCACTAGCAGCCCAACCGCCCCACAATTCCATGACCTTCTGAATATCACGCATCAACTCTCTCCACTAAATTACGCCAGTACGCCGATAGCCAGCGCCCGGTCTAATGTTTTCAGCAGCAGCTCCGGCTGCGTGCCGTATTTCGCTTCAAATACCACGGCGTCAGCGTGTAATTCATCGTGGTGCGCTCTGCACAGCGGGATCACGAATAAATCATGCGCTTTGGTACCCATCCCACCCATGCCGAGGCCGATCAGGTGGTGGGGGTCGTCTGCTTGTTTCTGGCAACACGCACAAGGCTGCGCCTTTACCCAGCGGGTGTACTTCTCGTTCTGCCAGCGTCGGCGCTTCGGCCTCAGCATGTAGGATTCCGGCGTCTCTGGATCCACCTGCAGCGCCAGCACCTTTTCAACGGCCTCCTCCACCATGCTGGTGGGCGGTACCGACGGCACAATGTCAGCCTCACGCGTCACCGACTGGAATTTCTCAGCCGGGATACGCAGAACCTTGCATGCTACCGCCTCCGGGATGACGTGGGCCAGCTTATTGATCGTCAGCCACCAGCACAGTTCTGGAAGAGTCACCGGGTGGGCATCATCGAAACCCAGCCCGGCGCGAACAACCGACAATACCCAGGCTACCAGGTTCTTTCGTGCAATGCCCGACAGTTCGGCAGTAAATTGCTCTCGCACCCGGATATCACAGGCCCAGCACAACCGCAGCGCGCCGGGTGCATGCCGCATGGTGACCATTTCATGATGGTGATAGTCGCTGTGGCGGTATTGGCAGCCAGATTCACGCATTAGCCAGGCCTCAAGGCATGACAGGCCACCAGCCCGCTGAATAACATCGGCATGCTCAAAGACGGGCACCATCAATGGGTCCTCTGCCAGCGGCTGGCCTGCCGCTGGAAGTTCGCCGGTTGGCAGGTTGGACAGGCGCTCCGGTTCGTTCTCCAGCAGAATGCGCCCGCGATGGAAATGCGGCATGAGTTCAGGACCAGGCCGGAAAGCCACTATCCCGAACTCCTTCACGACGACCGGGGTCAATAACGCTCTCACGCTGCATTCCCTTTAGCGATATATTCTGCCCATAATCCACCAATCCACTTCACCCCTTTAGCCGTGAAGCGCGCCTGAATGAAAGCGTGGTTAGAAGTGGTCGAAGTCCCCGTTTTAACCTCAAAACGTACGGCATCAATATGCTGGTGCCGCGGCGTCAGCGCACCGCCGAGCCGGTACATGATGTCGTTCTCGATCAGGAAGAGGCGGAATTCTGTTTCTTTGGCTTTAAGCAGCTTCGCCACCTGGCGGAATGAGAGTGAGCCGTTGGCGGTACAGTAGCGATCGACAAATTCGACTTTTGGTGCCGCGGCGGTCAGTTCCAGCGCCAGCCTCTCTTTTTGCTCGGCAAGATCAGCAGCAAGACGCAGCGCCTCTGGCAGGGTCTGAGGTACACTCATCTGTTGGCCGCTCTCCAGTTCCTGCCAACGGTCAACCAGGCGGGCAGTAAATTCGGGGCAGAGCTGCGCAACAATCACATAGCTGTCACGCTTATTCACCTGGTAGTGATGATACTCCTGGCCGTTCTGCGGATGGGTGTACGGCAATGCCGTATACCCCTTGATGATTCCTTTACCCATCAGTCGCTCAATCGTAATGCAAACATCAGGATGCCGTGATCCGACAAGCGCGGCGATGTCCCGGCTGGACATTGTTATCGTCTGGCTGGCGGAAGCCGCGTGATGTGTTGTGTAAAGGTTGAATACATTTGTCTGGTTCATGCGTATCTCCACTTATCAGGCGGCTGCACCCGCCAACGGTTCATGCTTGGTGATCGTGATATCCACCTTTCCACCAGGTACCTGAGGCCCCCACTCCACCAGCATTCGTCTTACCTGACAGTCGTCCTCCCAGATGCCTGCATGAGTGAGAGCGTCGAATAGCGCCTTGTTGTAGTTGTCGATATCCCGGCGGCGCGCGTCTGGTGGATAGAGGACGATCTCTACAGCTGCTGCTGCTGCTGACGGTTTCGGAAGGCGGCGAAGCTGTTCAATGATGGCGGCACATGCTGCGCTCTGGTATGCCCTGCCCTTTGCGCTGATAAGATGCCGACCTTTGAGCGGCCCGCTGTTCGGGGCGCGCCAGTACGTGTTAACGCTTGGCGGAAAAGGTAGGATCAGCTTCATGGTTTAACCCCGCGTTCTTCCAGCCAGGCGACTGCAATCTCTCTGGCACCCTGTTCACCGTTAACAAGCGCCTTGATGATCGATGCAGCATCCATATCACATTCAGATTTGAGGACGGTTATTCCCCGCGCCGCGCCAGGAGCAACGGAGATGTACCCCTTCTTCTGAAGTGATTTCACATGGCCTGCAGCGGTGTTTCCTGATGAGCATCCAATCAATCCGGTAAGCTCTGATATGGTTGGCGGAAACCCAGTACGCTCTTTGTAGAGGTTGATGGCATCCAGCACTTCGCTCTGACGTAGTGTTAATCCGATCATGACTCCACTCCATAGCGCCCGTTCAGGCGTCCAATTTCACTGTTAAACTTCACCAGGGTTACGCCCATCGGCTTCACCAGCTCGTGATACTTCTTCAGGATCGGCGGAACAGCAGTATTCCAGCTTGGTTTAGGCTTCTGTTTAAGCGCTTCTCTTATCTCCCGGATGCAGCGGCGCGCAACATCGCGGACTGCATTTTCCTGCTCGGCTGAAAGTTTCATGCTGCACGTTCCTCCGGTTTGCTGATCGACGCCACCCAGCCAGGCAAAAGCTCAACATCAGATGATTCGGCCTGATTACCCCAGTGGTGCCAGCCAGGTGCGCCGCAACGACTGAATAGCTCAATGCGTGGAACGTCACCGTAAAGCTTCTCCAGACGGAAGCGGGCCTCCTCCGGTTTCGCGCTATGCTCACCCAATGGGCTGTAGATAACCTGCTTCACGCTGGCGCTCAGTCTTTCCAGCCCCTTACCACGGGTGGCGATGAGAAGATCCTCGGTGTTGGCTCGGGTGTAGTTGCCGCCGTTCATCTTCGTCTGTCCGTTAAGCAGATCGAGGAAGTCGTAAAAGTCCTCAACATTGCCGGATGCAAGTGCTTTGTTGATGTGTTGTTCTGCCAGAGGGTTGAACTTCACCCAGGTGAATCCCTTCATGGTTCGGACTTTAAAGCCCCACGCTTCAGCCAGTTCGATAGCCTCGCGGGTATGGGTGCCGGTGAACCACATAGCCAGAACAGCATCCTCGGCAGCCAGCTCCCAGACAGGCAGGCGCTTCATATCGATAAGCTTCATGGTCCCGTAGTGATTCGTGGCAGCGCCGTTGCTGATGTTGTTCCCGTATTCCCAGGCTGGATCAGCGTAAATAAGTGAGTATTTCATCAGTGGCCACCGTTGAACTGACCAGCCAGGAACCACTGGCCCTCTGGCTTTGAGGTTGACTTGGCCTGACGAAGACAGCGCTGGCGTTCTTTGAGGCAACGTTCGCGCTCGGTGATCAGGTCTGAACACTGGAAAGCTTCAAACCAAAGAGATGCGGCGCGACGGTACAGACCCTTTTCCTGCAGAGCTTTGGCGTTCTTCATCAAATCGGCGGCCCCGGTGTCTACGCGCTGAATCGGCTGACCACATCCAGCTGAAGCATTCACTGCGTAATAACGGTACTGGGAACCAACCAGTTCGCGGGTGGTGAAGTTGAAATCATGCAGGCGGCAGACAGTGCGCTGAACAGAGTCGATGCTGTAATTTGCGAAAGCGTCAGCAATCTCTCGGCTGGTTAAGCCAGGATTATCGGCGATGAACATTTCTAGTGTTTTCATCAGGCTCATTAATTTGCCCCCCTGAAACCTGCAGGAATTTGGCTGTAATCGGTGTTTTTGAAGCTGGATTTGAATATTCCATCTTCTCGGGTCCATTCCCCGTTAACACGTTCAGGACGACCAGCGTTGTTCCAGTTGTTCGCTGACTTCAAATAACCAGGAAACTTTGACGGCTGGAACAGCGTCTGTGGACGGAGGTAGTCGGACATCTTCAGGTCGTCGCCCCACTTGGCGTTGCAGTAATCCACCACCAGCGACAGCTCTTCCACGGTGAACCCTTCGCCAATACGGGCACGGATGTTTTGCAACGAGGTGGTTGAAACCTGATAACGGGAGTTGGTTACGTGGTTCAGGTGAACCAAAACCTGTTTCGCCTGATCGGTGATCAACTCATCACGGTCGGGTTGCGACGCAACCGGACAAGAAGGGGTTTTATTCTCTGTAGTACTCTCTGTTGTATTCTCTGTAAGAACATCAGTGCATTTTGACCTGATGACATCGGTTCGTTTTGACCCGGTGGAGCGTTTCACACTGACCTGTTCCATTGGTTCATTTTGACCTGATGGAAGAGCGCATTTTGAACTCCTGGATTTAGTCACTTTGACCTCGTCTAAAAGCTCGCTTTCATAGTTGATCGTGTAGTAGTTCGTCATGTCGCGCTGGGACTTGTTTAGCTGCTCAATTTTGAGCACGCCGAGGGTCTTCAGGCGGGTGAAGGTGCGCTTCAGAGTGGACTCAGACCAGAACGGGAACTGCTCCAGCCACTGCTCGTTGGTGTTATAAATCCAGCGCACGCCGTCGCGCTCCAGGCCGGAGTTTGTCTCTTTGAGCCAATAGTTCACCTGCTGCAACGCAATCGCCTCATTGAGGCCAATGCTGTAAGCAAGGTCAGGGTTTATCACTATTGGCCGGGATGGCATTAACAGGCTCATGGCAGTCCTTTAACTCTGTAAATTTGCGCTGGAACTGATCGAGAGGGCTGAAGCATTCATGCTCGTACCCATCTCGCAGGTATATGACGCGTCGGGTCTCTGGCTCCCACCGGATAACCCGAACCGGGACGCCGCGGTGATCCCTGAATCTCCTGTCGATTTCACGCATAAAGATTCTCCTTTACGGCGCCATACCCCCACGATTGCCATTGCCCGGCTGTGGTTACATGCAACCCAGCGGCCTGATACCATGCGCTCATACCGAAACGACGGGGTCCCATTGACCGGGAAGCCACGTAGTTGCGGCAGACGGTGATTTACCGTTAAACTGTTCATGCGTTAGTTTCTCCACTGATACGACACGCCACGACGCCCGGAGCTGCACACTCGCGGGCGTTACTCTTTTCTGGCGCGCAGAAAACGCGATACAACAGCGTTAAATGCTCTTGCCACTTCGCCATCACCTGATAGCTGTTCTCTTCGATTTGCTCGCGTTCGGCCTGGTCAATGACGCCATCAGCGGTTGCCTTGCGGACGAATTTTGAGTGCTCACTGATCCACTCAATGGTTTCCATCAGGCGCTGATTGATGTCGGCGTTATCCACATCCCCGATATCCACCAGCGGGACGTTGACGCTGTTCGACTGGCGCGATACCGCATCAGCGATGTGTTTAGTGCCGCTGGCCTGTTGAAGAACCATCGCCCAGCCCATTGGGAAAATCTGATCACCCCCGGTGCGCAGGCGGTTAAAAAGTGCATCCTCAGTCACGCCAAGCCATTCAGCTGCTTCGGCATAACCACCCGGCAGGCTTGAGATGGTCTTTTTAATTGCCGCCACCAGCCATGTGGGTTGCTTTTCGACTTGCCAGTGTTGATTGCCCACGGTTAACTCCTTAAATCTGTGGTTTCTGCTATGCCGCTTTATCGTTACGCTTCTGGTAAAGCGAAGCGTCGAATTTGAGTTTCCCTTTAGTGCGCGCGTCTGCTTCTGCTGCACGGCCTTTAGGAATCAGTTGGCCCGGACGAGTACGCCATTGATAAAAGGCTTCTGGCGATACCCCAAAAAATTCAGCCGCCTTGTTTGGCGAACCGAAGTACTGCTCTAATTCAGTTGTTGTCATCGTGTCCTCCTAAGTATATTTAGATATTATTATCTAATCTTTTTTAGGTCAATAAAAACTAAGATTACTTAGGTTTTCATTTCTAAGGGTTTGAATCGTGGGAACACTTGGCACGCGGTTAAAGGAATTAAGGAAACAGAGAAAGCTCACCCAAGGCCAGCTAGGTAAAGCACTTGGGGTCTCTGATGTGACAATTGGCTACTGGGAAAGAGATCTAAATGTGCCGGGCGGCAAATCGCTGACAAAACTTGCTCAATATCTTAGTGTAACCGAAGGATTCCTTCTGTATGGCCGGGAGGATGAGGCTAACGTTGGGCCTGCACCAGTAGCAGCGCAGCAAGTTCCCATCATCAGCTATGTCCAGGCTGGGGCTTGGTCACCTGAGTGCGACGCCAGAAATATCGATGGAACGGTGGAGTATATTTTGACGTCAGATTTTCACTCTCACTCAACCTTTGCCCTTAAGGTCAAAGGAAAGTCAATGGAACCCGAGTTTGTCGAAGGTGATGTCATTATTGTAGATCCCGAGCTACACCCAGGCCCAGGCGATTACGTTGTCGCAAAGAATGGCGGTGACGAAGCTACATTTAAAAAATACCGTGCACGCGGAATCAGTGAAGCTGGCGAAGAAATATTTGAACTTGTTCCACTGAATGAAGACTATGCTATCCGCAACTCCGCAAAAGAAAAAATTCATGTCGTTGGGGTGGTTGTTGAACACCGCCGCATGATGCGCCGCAAGTAATTACCATTCCTCACAGAAAATCTAAACTAATTTAGGTTTTCTGCTTGACCTTCAATCTAAGTTATTTTAGATTTCATTATGGAAAGCGAACAGGCAGGACGCCCACGCAGTAGCCGCCCCAGGCGTATGAAGATGGGGATGATTCGCTGGCAATAAAAAAGCGCCCGGTAGGGCGCTTGCTCTTTAACAATCTGGATATCCAACCACTAATACGAGCTAATCGTAAAGCTGGGTGGCGAATAATTGGAAATATTCATTGAAAATATAGAATTACAGCCATGGCAGCGACTTTGATGAAGATACTTGTTTGTGTGTGCATCGTACGCAGTGTCACCAGTGGGCTGAAGTATCGATATTACACGCTTGGAATGACAGTTTGGGCAAAGATGCACCGCTACCTCCGCATCTCCCACGGTCTGGTTCTTGGTGTAAACAAGCGTACCCGATTCAAGCTGATTCAGAACATAACCTTCAGTCTGGGCTTTAAAATCTTCGAACTCTGCAATTTTTGCTTTGAGAAGCATTACCTCTTCGTCGCGCGAGCGAACAGCATCGCCAAGAGTAAAGCAGTCGGATTGAAGTGTGATTAGTTTGCTTTGAAGTTCAAAGGTTGCTGCTTTTATCTCTGCATCAGTCTTTGCGGAGCTAATTACTTTTACAAGCCCAGCGGTTTCTTTAAGTGCGGCCATTGCCGCTGATAATTCAGCGATCACTTTGAATACTCTTTTTGTTGTTGGGGATATCCAGATTAAACGAATCCTTGTTGTTGGGGAATAGCAGGACCACCGAGCCTGACGTGGTGAAAAGACAGGCACACAACATGGAAGCGCACTCCTTCAAACCAGTTATGGGTGACAGGTGTGAAATGCTGGAGCGCGCTTCCAGTTGTGTGGAGAACTAACCGGCGATGGCGGTCGCCCGCTTCATTAAGCGCCCTACCCTGGGTGCTTATTAAAGCGAACCAAAATCATTTTTTCTCGCCGTAAGGCGCGGGATTCGTGCAACCAAAATTCAGCGTCGTGCAGGACGCTTATATACCGGAGAAACTAACCATGACGAACGCACAGACCGTCACAGAGTTACAACCACGCATGACCAGAGAGCAGTTGATCGACGCTGCCCGTAAAGCAGCCCCTCTCCTTCCCCCGACTTATCGCGGGATCATGACCGAACTGGCTAACCGTCTGGACTATACCAGCGTCGCTCTTTGTGAAGCCATGGCACAGCGTAAAGAGCTGGCCACACAGAACGCCACTCTTCGTGATGACGTAACAAGCTGGGCCAGAGAGTGTGATCGCCTCGAAGAGCGATTCACCAAAACACCAACCAATATGCACTTACTGGAAGCGCAGCGGGAATTACGTGAACTGCCCTCTGTTGCCGTTTGTGTAAATAACGAGGTGGCTCTCTAATGGCTGGCCGCCCAACTTCGCAAAGGAGCATCAGCATGAGCGACGCCATCAAAATTCTGAATTATGACCCGACAGACCCGGACAAAATGCGTCTGCCAAAAGGTTCTTGTTGCGGCAACTGCCATCATATCCGGCGCTGTAAAGCCATGTTTGGCCACACCGAAACGGATACCTATTGCGACTGGTCACCATCGCGTTTCATCCCAGCAAGGACAGAAGGAGCAGCCCAATGACCAACAAACAGGCGCTGCGTGAAGCGGCAGAAAAGGCCGGTGCAGAAGTTTGGTGCGCCTTCATTGACACAAAGTCGAAAACATATGCAGTTCACACACCTGATGATGATCGTTGCGGCGATGTTGTTAAGTGGCCAGGGTTAGACGGGCAACAACGTGCGGCCGCCAAAGCCAGATTTATTGCAGCCGCCAACCCTGCCACCGTGCTGGCTCTGCTGGATGAGCTGGAAGCCGCAGAGAGCTTGGCAAAACAGCAGGGAAATATCGCGGTAGCGCTGTTTGATGAGGTAACAACATTACGTCGGAACGCCGATGACAAAGCGCCTGAGTTGCGCTCTCAACTTGAAGAGGCAGAGAAGCGGATTGCTGAGCTGGAGGCGCGGGAGGTCGCTCTTCCTCAGCGTCTTCAGCCTGGTGCTGATGGGTATGACGATTGGTATGTACACAGCGCAGATGATGGTGAATATCTAAAAGTTGATGATGTTATCGCGTCAATCCGAGCCGCTGGCATCCGCATCAACGGGGAGGGGTGATATGGCCACTTTGACTGCGGCTGACGCGGAGGCGTTGAGCAAGCTCCCATCCGGCTGGTTCATGGCTGAGCATCTTCCGTTTAACCGCCCCATGTATCGATGCGAACGGCTTGAACAGTGCGGCAAATTGCAAAGCCGAGTGCTGGGCACTTATCCAAATATTTACCGCGAATACAAACGTATTGATGGGGAGGACTAACCAATGACCAAATTCACCAAAGAGCAGTTGATCACACAGGCGCGTGAAGAAGTTGCTTTCTGGCGCGAGCGTGACGAGCTAATTCCGTCCCAGCAAACAGCTATACGCCTGCGCCTGGCTGAAATCGTGATGGCGGCATTGATGACACCGAAGCAGGAGCCGGTTGCGGATGTAGTAGCTTGGTCATCTCCGAGCGAAGAAAGGACCTGCGATATTCGCTGGCGCCGACATGATGTTAAGCCGGGTCCGTTATACACCGCCCCGCCAGCGCCGGTAGTTCCAGAAGAGGCCACGCCGGGAAGCATCGAAATTCTTGCCAGCATCCGTCCGCCCCACGGAGTGGCTTACCAGTGGGACGAAGAACAGAGACACGCCGCCGCTGATGCGTGGAATGCCTGCCGTGGTGCCATGATGCAGGATGCCGAGCCAAGCCAGCATGATGAGTTGCCAGAATGGCTTCAGCAGGCCCATAAGCTGGCTGAATTGCACGGTTGCAGCTTTGTTGTGTTCCGGCATGGCGAGGAGGCGCAGTGCGCTGACCCTACCAAGGTCATTATTTCATTCACGGACGAAGGTCTTGGACATCATTTAGCAGCATCGCAGCAGGAGGATCCGCAAGTACAAAAGTAAACCAATGTGGTAGTTGTTGTGACTGGTTCCGCAATGGTTGCGGGACCTGTATTTTCAAAGAGTGACCGGGTGCAGCCGGTAAAGTGGAGAGCAACCCATGAGCGATCGTTTCCTGACTGATGAGGAGCTGGCAGAGGCTACAGGATCACCACAAAAGTCTTTGCAGAAAGAGGTGCTTGAACTTAATGGTATTTATTTCATTGAGAGGCGAGATGGTTCTATCAAAACCACCTGGTATCACATCAACCACCCGATTCATCGGCTCATGCCACCAGCAGGGTTCCCGCCCTCTAAGGGCATGAACTTTGACGCTATAGAGAGTTGATATGGGACGCAAACGCGCACCTGGTAACGAGTGGATGCCAAAGGGTGTTTTTTTTCGCCCTTCAGGCTATTACTGGAAACCCGGCGGATCTACAGAGAAACTGGCCCCCGCGAACGCAACGAAAGCTGAAGTCTGGGTGGCCTATGAGAAGGTAGTCGAGGGCCGTAAGAATCGCCTCCTGTTCAAGCAGCTCTGGCAAAAGTTTTTGGCAAGTGCTGACTTCTCTGATCTGGCACCCCGCACTCAGAAAGACTATCACGCTCATGAAAAATACATCCTGGCTGTGTTCGGCGAAGCTGAAGCTAAGTCGATAAAGCCTGAGCATATTCGTCGTTACATGGATGCAAGGGGAAAGAAAAGCCGAGTTCAGGCCAACCATGAGCATAGTTCAATGTCACGCGTATTCCGTTGGAGTTATCAGCGCGGGTATGTTCCTGGTAATCCTTGTGTTGGTGTCGACAAATACCCCAAGCCGCAGCGTGATCGCTATATCACCGACGAAGAGTACCTCGCTATCTTTGAGAACGCTACGCCAGCTATACGGGCAGCAATGGAAATTGCTTACCTGTGCGCTGCGCGTGTTTCTGATGTTCTAAAAATGGACTGGAATCAGATCATGGATAAAGGGATTTTCATTCAGCAGGGTAAAACTGGGGTTAAGCAAATCAAAGCATGGACGGAACGGCTCAGGGATGCGATTGAACTTTGTAGACAAGGAAATGAAGAAGGTCCAGTTATCCGAACTATATATGGGGAGCGTTATTCTTACAAAGGATTCAACGAAGCGTGGAGAAAAGCTAGAACAGCTGCTGCCGCAAGTTTGGGAACACCTCTTGACTGTACCTTTCATGATCTAAAGGCTAAAGGAATCTCAGACTACGAGGGCTCAGGAAGAGATAAACAACAATTCAGCGGGCATAAGACAGAAGCCCAAGTGCTGGTGTATGATAGGAAAACTAAAATCACACCAAGCTTAGATTTAAAGAAAGTCTAATAACAAAAAAGCCCAGCAATGCTGGGCTTCGAAATCTTATATGAATTTAGCAGCAAGCGTAACGCTTAAGCGGCTCTTCTGAGCATTTGAGTGTTAGCTCAGGGTTGTTACGTTCGATAGACTCGGCTTCTTCCCATGTGATACCGAACTGTTCCATAGGATTTTTGCCGTTAGCAAACATCTCAGCCACAAGCCTTTTAGCTTCTGCAACAGTCATTTCGGATCTTTTCATATGCCTTTCCCATTCGTAGTTTTGCTTTGTAAAGGACTAAAGAAAACGGTAATCAAAGAGATTGCCAAAAATTTAAAGTTCTATCTGTACCTTTAAGGTAACGCATCATTGCATCACCGGCCACTAAACATCAATCTTTTTTTGTGCTTTTACAATGTTGTTTACAACAAATTAAGCAACTAATTCATCAAGAACCATAGCACAGATTGAACCATCATAATCTGGGATGTATCTGAACCCACCGTGCTGATTATAGTAAGGTCTAACATCTTCGATTGGACTAACCATAGCGATTTTGTTTACAGCATAACCTTGTTTCCTCAACAGCATTCCGTAGGCAGAAAAACAAGTTAAGGCTATCGGGAGCATCTGATGGTCCATATCCTCATGAGCATCACTTCTCTTTTCCATCCAGCAAATTTCTAGCGATTGTCTTTCTTCACTAAAATTCCCAAATGCATAACCTAAAGGAGCTCGACGATAGTAGATCGCCAGTTTTATCGGATGGCGATGATCAGGCTGGAAGAACGGTTGGTTTTTTAACCAGGGATCCCACCTGAGTTTGCCTAACCTGTTGAGTGTCATAAAGTCATCGATAACAGGAACATCGGCGTATGTGAGAACGAGGGTGTTATCAGGATATTTTTGTTTGATCTGTAGAGCCACTTGATTAAAAGCAGCCTCCTGGAAAGCCTCTAACATAAGCCCTCTATCGTTTAAGCATTGTGGATTTGAGGGATAATATCATGACTTAATCGATCCGGAGAAACAAAGAAAATTCTTGTATACAAGTACAGACGAAACATAAAGTCTGGAAGCCAAAAGAAAAATTTTCTCAATCGATTTTCTCAATTTTTCTCAATGGGATTTTTGTCACTGAAAAGAAACTGCGTAAGTGATTGAATGTTGGCGGAGAGAGGGGGATTTGAACCCCCGGTAGAGTTACCCCTACTCCGGTTTTCGAGACCGGTCCGTTCAGCCGCTCCGGCATCTCTCCGTTTTGATGGTTGCCATCATGCCGGGGAATTTGGCATTTTAACAGACCATAACCGTTCAATTTTGTTCAAGTGACGAGTTTGCGAGCAAAGCGATGATTAAGTGGCCCTGGAAGTCGAATGAATCTGCCCGAAGCGCGGCGCTGCCGTGGGAAGAGGCGCTGGCGATCCCTGTCCTGTCCACTTTATCGGATGAGGATAAATCACGTCTGGTACAGCTTGCGATACGATTCTTACAGCAAAAACGGCTGGTCCCGCTACAGGGATTTGAACTCGACGATCGCAAGAGCACCCGCATCGCCCTGCTCTTTTGCCTGCCGGTGCTGGAACTGGGCATCGAGTGGCTGGACGGCTTCCATGAAGTGCTGATCTACCCGGCGCCGTTTGTGGTGGACGATGAATGGGAGGACGATATCGGGCTGGTGCACACTCAGCGAATGGTGCAATCCGGCCAAAGCTGGCAGCAAGGGCCGATTATCCTCAACTGGCTGGACATTCAGGACTCGTTCGACGCATCCGGTTTCAATCTCATCATTCATGAAGTGGCGCATAAGCTGGACACCCGTAATGGCGATCGCGCCAGCGGCGTTCCCTTTATCCCGCTGCGTGAGGTGGCAGGCTGGGAACACGATCTGCACGCCGCGATGAACAATATTCAGGATGAAATCGATCTGGTGGGCGAAAGCGCAGCCAGCATTGATGCCTATGCTGCCACCGACCCTGCTGAATGCTTCGCCGTGTTATCGGAATATTTCTTCAGCGCGCCCGAGCTTTTCGCCCCTCGCTTCCCGGCGCTGTGGCAGCGTTTCTGCCAGTTTTACCAGCAGGACCCTTTACAACGGTTACGTGAAAATGACGGCCAGACCGGGGATCCCTCCGCGCAAGTACACTAAACCAGCACTCTGAAGCTTAATTAATCAATTGAATCAGCGCGTTGAATTTAGTGTTGACACAAAATGGCGAGGCCATTAACATGCGCCTCGTTCAAACGATTCCTCTGTAGTTCAGTCGGTAGAACGGCGGACTGTTAATCCGTATGTCACTGGTTCGAGTCCAGTCAGAGGAGCCATATTTAAGAAGCCCGCTTAAGGAAACTTAAGCGGGCTTTTTGCTTTCCCACATTTCTCACTTTAGTTCCTCACCACCTTATGGCAGCAGAGCTCAACGTCTCGCCAGCCCTTCATTGATAATGCAATCCGATATTCGCCCCCGCTTTATGCCATGGCATGTGGACACATCTATCGTCCGGGGCCGAGCGCTGCGAATCAGGCTCGCGGTTTTTGATCCCGCTTCAGACGGGAACACGGTAAAACCAGCGGTGCAGGCGAACGTGCCGGTAGTGACCGAAACCACAATGGGACGCCGTTTTGCGGGATCGGTGGATTATATCTGATAGTCGATCGCCGCCTCTTCCGGCTCCATGACCTGGCGTTTGATCTCATCCACCGAGAGTCCGGCGTTGCAGAGTTCGATAAAGCGCCAGACATAGTTGCGCTGCAGCTGGCCGCGCTTAAGCCCGAGCCAGACGGTGTTGGCATCAAACAGGTGGTGGGTATCAAGACGCACCAGGCTACCCTGCTCGCGCTCTTCGCCGGACTGTTCAGCCACCAGGCCAATGCCCAGCCCCAGTTCGACGTAGGTGCGGATCACGTCGGAATCCTGGGCGCTAAGCACCACATCCGGCGTCAGGCCTTTGCGGTTGAAGGCTTCATCGATACGTGAACGCCCGGTAATGCCCTGCCGATAGGTAATTAACGGCCATTTAGCGATAGCCTCCAGGGTGAGCGGCGAGACCTGTGTCAGCGGATGGTCGACCGGCAGCAGCAGACTGTGATGCCAGCGAAACCACGGAAAGGCGGCCAGCAGCGGGTCATTGCTTAGACGTTCGCTGGCGATGCCGATATCCGCCCCGCCGTTTTGCAGCAAAACGTCTATCTCCTGTGGCGTGCCCTGGATCAGCTCCAGACGCACGTCGGGGAACAACTCACGGAACGCCTTAATCACCGGCGGCAGGCTGTAGCGAGCCTGAGTGTGCGTGGTGGCGATGGTCAACACGCCGGAGGCATCGTTGGTAAAAAGATCGGCCAGCCGACGCACGTTGCTGGCTTCATTAAGAATACGTTCAGCGATGGTCAACAGGGCCTTACCAGGCTCGGTCATTCCCAGCAAGCGCTTGCCGCGACGGATGAAAATTTCAATGCCCAGCTCCTCCTCCAGCTCGCGGATATGACGGCTGACTCCCGACTGGGAGGTATAGAGCATGTTGGCGACCTCGGTCAGGTTGTAATCCCGACGGGCCGCCTCACGGATAATTTTAAGTTGCTGGAAATTCACGGTTCACTCCGGCGCATCTGACATATCGCTATTGTTAAAGCGTGCTCGCCGTGAGAACAAATAATAAAAACCCGCAACTTATACCTTAATGGAATATCAGCTGACCAACTGCAACTCGCGGTTCTCCAGTGACGGACGGCTCACCAGCGACATCAGGATCTCTTTCACTGCCTGCGCCTGCGGCGTCAGCGAGCCACGCGCCGAGACGTTCAGCGACAGCGGCAGGCTCATTGATGGCGAGGCAATCCGCGCCATCCAGCCGTTGGCTGCACTGGAGAGCGAACGGGCTGCCGATTCCGGCAAGACGGTCACACCCATACCACTGGCAATGGCGGCGGTCAGGGTAGAGATGGAGTCGATCTCGCCAATGATTTTGGCCGTCAGGCGGCGCAGAGAGAAGGCTTCATCAACGCGCAAACGCACGGCGCTGTAATCCCGGGGCAAGAAGAGATTCATCTCGGCCACCGCAGTTAAATCTACACTCTGCCCCGGGCAGTCCCGCGTTCCAACCAGGAAGAGATCTTCTTTCAGCAGCGGCTGGCTGGTGATCCCCGCCACGGGGGAGCGATCGTAGAGCACCGCCATATCCAGTTGCCCGCCAAGTAATTTATCGTTCAGCGCTGAACCGCTGTTCTCGTGAAGATAGACCAAAACCTCCGGCAGCTCTGCGCGTACCGCCTGCAGCAGCGGCATGGTGACTGACGAAGCCGCCGTGCCCGGTGCCAGCCCGATCGACACCTGTCCGCTCAGCGTCTGCCCGACATTACCCACCGCCAGCTGCGCCTGCTCGCACTGGCGCAGAATGGTGCGTGCGTGGGTATAGAGGATCTTGCCTGCTTCGGTAGGGGTGACGCCGCGTTTCGTGCGGATCAGCAGCTGCTGATCCAGCTCACCTTCCAGAGTGGCCACCTGCTGGCTCAGTGCCGGCTGTGCGATGTGCAGCACTTCAGCGGCCTGGGTCAGGCTACCGATATCGACGATTTTTACGAAGTATTTCAGTCGTCTTAAGTTCATTTTGCCC
>JADHEE010000086.1_pt1 | contig 60236 bp, 52 predicted proteins | sample 8952401 | NCBI WGS metagenome assembly JADHEE01 (sample SAMN16124438, study PRJNA663242) | bioreactor sludge metagenome | isolation source: sludge (ammonium) | place: India:Bengaluru | collected 2019-02-28 | reverse complement strand
CCCCATGTGAGAGTAGGTCATCGTCAAGATTCATTTCGCAAAACCCCTATCTGCGTATGCAGGTAGGGGTTTTGTCTTTCTCGCGCCATTGTCCCGGGCTGCGACAATATGACTGCCCTCACAACGTGACTTTCCCTCGGCTACCCTTCGTCAAGGCTTAGGTCCGGGGCATCCCTGCCCCTCGACCTGGCGATGCCAGCGCACCGTGCTGCGCATTTCTGGACTTCCACCGTCCCATCACTTGAGGTAGCAAGCAAGATGGCCAAGGCCGCCGATGTCGTTGTGCAATGCCTGGAAAACGAAGGTGTCGAGTATGTATTCGGCATTCCTGGTGAGGAAAACCTCGACCTGCTCGAATCCCTGCGCAAGTCGAAGATCAAACTGGTACTGACCCGTCACGAGCAGTCTGCAGGCTTCATGGCGGCTACCTACGGTCGCCTGACCGGCAAGACCGGCGTCAGCCTGTCGACCCTCGGCCCGGGTGCCACCAACCTGGTCACGGCCAGCGCCTATGCCTACCTGGGCGGCATGCCGATGATGATGATCACCGGCCAGAAGCCGATCAAGAAGTCCAAGCAGGGCCGCTTCCAGATCATCGACGTGTGCGGCATGATGGACCCCATCACCAAGTACACCCACCAGTTCGCTTCGGCCGACAACATCCCTTCGCGCATGCGTGAAGCCTTCCGCCTGGCTGAAGAAGAAAAGCCGGGTGCCGTGCACCTGGAACTGCCGGAAGACATCGCCGCCGAGCAGACCGACGCGCTGCCGATCCCGCGCAGCCTGCACCGCCGCCCGCTGGCCGAGCACGTGGCCATTGAAGCTGCGATTGAAAAGCTGCACAAAGCCCGCAGTCCGATTTTGGTTATCGGCGCCGGTGCCAACCGCAAGATGACCGCCAAGGTCCTCAAGCAACTGGTCGATAATACCGGTGTCCCATTCGTCACCACCCAGCTGGGCAAGGGTGTGGTTGACGAGCGCAGCCCGCGCTTCCTGGGTAACGCCGCGCTGTCGTCCGGCGATTTCGTGCACCGTGCGATCGAAGCGGCGGACCTGATCGTCAACATCGGCCACGATGTGATCGAGAAGCCGCCGTTCTTCATGGTGCGTGGCGGCACCGAAGTCATCCATATCAACTTCCGTTCCGCCGAAGTCGATGCCGTGTACTTCCCGCAGGTTGAAGTGATCGGCGACATCGCCAACGCCGTGTGGCAGATCGCTGAAGGCCTGGGCGACACTTCGCACTGGGACTTCACCCGCCTCATGGCGATTCGTGAAGCCAACGAAGCGCAGATCGCCGAAGGCGCCGACGACGACCGCTTCCCGGTCTACCCACAGCGCCTGGTGGCCGACATTCGTCGCGTGCTGCCGTCCGAAGGCATCGTGGCCCTGGACAACGGCATCTACAAGATCTGGTTCGCCCGTAACTACAAGGCGCACAAGCCGAACACCGTGCTGCTGGACAACGCCCTGGCGACCATGGGCGCCGGCTTGCCATCGGCCATGGCTGCACACCTGGTCTACCCGGATCGCCCGGTGATTTCGGTGTGCGGTGACGGCGGCTTCATGATGAACAGCCAGGAGCTGGAAACCGCCGTGCGCCTGGGCATGCACATCACCGTGGTGATCCTGCGTGACGATGGCTACGGCATGATCCGCTGGAAGCAGGCCAACATGGGCTTCACCGATTTCGGCCTGGACTACGGCAACCCGGACTTCGTCAAGTATGCCGAAGCCTACGGCGCCAATGGCCACCGCGTGGAAAGCGCCGACGGCCTGCTGCCGCTGCTGGAGCACTGCATCAAGACCCCAGGCGTGCACGTGATCGACTGCCCGGTCGACTACAGCGAAAACGACCGCATCCTCAACAGCGAGCTGCGTGAGCGCGCGCTGGCGGTATAAGAGCTGATGTCCTTATCGGGACTGCACGCTGGCACCCACAGGTCTCTCAAGATTCTGTGGGTGTTGACTGGTGGCACATAACCAACACTTCACGTCTCGCAAGTCGATCATGCTCAGGCTCTTCAATTTATGGAGAGTACGAGTTCATGACCATCGGTTCTAGTCACAACCACCCTGCTGATCTGGCCATTGAGCCATCCTTGCCTTTGCAGCCTTGGGCCGCGCGTTTTCCAAATCCTCCAGACCTCTGCTTCGACTATCGCCGTCTTGTTGAACAACAGGGAGGTGTTGCACGTGCCGCCCGCCCGGAGCATCGGATCTGTATTGTTGGTGCTGGCGTGACAGGGCTAACAGCTGCTCGGGAATTGTTGCGCTGTGGTTTTACCCGCATCACTTTGATAGAGCAATCTCAGCGCGTGGGTGGGCGCCACCTGACAGTGGTGAACAACGGCGGCAATTACAAGCAGCCTTCAACCCCATTCGAAATGGGGGCCATGCGTATGCCTCTGTTCAACAGGACAGGGGAATCACCTAAAGATGGTTGCTCGCTTATGGCCTACTACGCGACGCTGTTTAAGCTAAAACTTTCCGATTTCCCGAACCCTGGGACGCCTTGGGTGAACACAACCGGTATCTATCTTCGTGACGGGGAACTTGAGGAGGAGGGGAAGCCGAAGTTGCTGTTTTGGCGGAATCCACAAGGGGATACTCCTCCACCGACAGCAACGCTGCAAAAGGTCTATGAAAAATGGCAGCGCTTCGCCACGCAGTTTGCCGAGCGCGTTGCCATGGTGTATGGCACGCCATCCTGGGCGTCGACATGGCAAGCTATAGTCGAGCGTTACCACCTGCTGTCATTCAGGGATCTTGTGCGTTTGCCAATGCTCACTGTGTGGAATCCCGCAAACCCTGCTGATTTTGGCGGGCTGGGCATGAGCAGCGAAGAGTCGGCTATTTTCTATTCAATCGGTATTGGTGATGGTAGCTGGGGTGCATTTTACGACGTCTGCTGCCTGTATCCGCTGCGTACTGCGATCTTTGGCTTCAGCAGTCATTTGCAACTGGTGCATGGCCGCGTTGATCAGGATGGATTGCCCTATGCTGCGCCGTATCTGGAAGCCAGCAATGTTCCTGATAGTAGAGGGCTGATGTTCAACGGTCCTGCGTATATCGGTCTAGCGGCGATGGATGAAAGTCTGTTGTTTCTCGACGCCGGGATGAACGGCACTTCGCTTTATGATCATCTCCTTCGACAAGATGACGGGCTGTTGACAGACACCTCGGTCCGTTCCTTGCAAAAGCTTGAAGCGGGTCGTATTCGGGTCGGATACTGCTGGCACTGCAGTGATCCTGCACATCAAAGCCTCCAATATGATGACTTCGACAGTGTGATCCTGACTGTCCCTTCCTGGCTGATCGAGACCAACATGCGCCTCGACGGTTTTAGCCGTCAGATACTGCCGCAGTCGATTGTGGATGCGTGGAAGCACGCTCATTGGGAAACCAGCTGCAAAGTCTATGCGCCACTGAAGAAGAGTTATCTGGACAGTAAATCAGCTTTACCCCAGATCCTCGTCACCGACAGCTTGGTCCACGACGTATACGCCTATCGGTACAACGATCGTTACCCCGACGACTGCATCCTGCTCAGCTACACATGGGAAGATGATGCAACGAAGCTAGCCGTATTCACTGATGAAGAACTGGCCAACAAGTGTGTGGAGGAACTCGACCGAATCCTCCTGCGCTGCTGCAATGTGGCCGAACCTATATCGCCTTACATCGATACCCGAAACATCCGCATACAGCGCTGGGCTACGGACAAAAATGCGCTCGGCTGCGCAAAGCTGTACCGCGCTGGTACCTACTACGACGCGGTCGGCCTGATGAAGTATAACCGCGATTACAGTGCCAGCTCGGGGCTTTATCTGGCTGGGGAGTCCTTCTCCGTTGACGCCGGCTGGACCGAGCCGAGTCTACGCACCGCGCTTGATGTAGTGATCAATCTTTGCAACAACACATCCGCAACGTTCAATGGAGACTTTACCCTTGAACACTATCCGCATTATCAACTTGGGAAATAGCGGCAGCTGGGTGTTTTTGTGAGATTCGTCCTACTGCGCTTACTCGCTTCTCCTTCGACCTCATAGGACCTGCCCGACTGTCTCTCCCAACCCCAACCCCGCTCTACTGGCGACCTTCCAAAACAACCACAAAAAGGAAGTCGCCATGTCCGAACATTGCCCCCCCGTCAGCCCTGTCCGCATCGCTGTCATCCAGTACGACCCACAAGTCGGGCTAGAGTACTGCGATGGCAACCTGAGCAGAGGCCTGGCACTGGCCCGGCGTGCGGTGCGTGAAGGTGCCAATCTGATCGTGCTGCCCGAGCTGGCCAACACCGGGTACACCTTTCACTCCCGTGCCGAGGCCTATGCCCATGCCGAAACGTTGCAGGCGGGCCGCAGCCTGAAAGCCTGGGCTGATTTCGCCAGGGAATATCAGGTGTACCTGGCAGCAGGATTCGCCGAGCGTGAGGGCCTGAAGCTCTACGACAGCGCCGTATTGTTTGGCCCCGACGGCCTGCTAGGCCACTATCGCAAGGCCCACCTGTGGAACCAGGAAAAGCTCTGGTTCACCCCTGGCGACCTCGGCTTCCCTGTATTCGAGACGCCAATCGGCCGTATTGGCCTGCTGATCTGCTGGGACATCTGGTTCCCTGAAGTGCCACGGCTCATGGCAGCGCAAGGGGCAGACATCATATGCAGCTTGAACAATTGGGTGTGGACACCGCCTCCGCTGTTTGATGAAACAGGGCGTTGCATGGCGTCGTACCTGACCATGACAGCCGCGCATGTGAACAATGTCTACATCGCCGCCGCAAACCGTATCGGCAGTGAGCGAGGAGGGCGCTTTCTCGGTTGTTCGTTGATTGCCGGAACCAACGGTTGGCCCATTGGTGCTGTGGCCAGTGCGGAGGAGGAAAGCATTGTCTACGCCGATGTCGACCTCAGCAGCGCGCGTTCAGCGCCGATCTGGAACAGCCTCAACGACCTGCAGCGTGATCGCCGTACCGACCTCTACGATGCTGCGCTTGGCTCCCGCCTGCATGCGCCTATGCCACGCTGAGGATCCGCACATGAAGCCATTACTGCTGCCCAATCGGCAGCACGCCCCCGTGCTGATCTTCACCTGCCTGGCAATGCTGCTGGCAGCCAGCCTTGCGTCAGGCCCGTGGCCAGACTACGGGCAACTGGCGGCGACCCTGGACCAACCGCTGAGTCGTTTGCGTTGGATAGTGGGCGATATCAGCGAGGTCGCATTCTACAAGCATGAGCTGCCTGCGCTGGGCTTGCTGCTAGGCGCCAGCCTGGCACATTGGGCCCATCTTCGCGGGTACCGCTGGCAGGGTTTTGCCATCTGCTATGGAAGCGGACTGTGGCCATGGGTGTTCACCAGCTCGCTGATGGGCCTTTTACTTAGCCATGCCTTGTGGGGATGGACCTTGGCCAGTGGTACCTGGCAACCAACGTTCGTGGCCTTCGTGTCGTTGCCGGCAGCCATGGTGCTGTTGTATGGGGCGGGCTGGCGTGTGGCGATAGCAGGCGCATTGCTGGGGGCATTACTGGTAACCCCGGCGAGTCTGCTGCTGGTCAACTACCTGTGCTACCCCCTGCAGTTGCCTGTGGTTATCGGCAACGTGGGTGGAATGGCCGTGGCAAGTGCCGCCGCTTTCCTGCTGTGCAAGCGCTACCCGTCATGGGTCCGCCAAAGCCACGAACCCGACGTTGTGAAACCTGTGGCCAGCCAGCCATCCTACGGTGTGATCTGGACTTTGCGGCGTGTACTGGCCGATTTCAGTGAAGCCCCCTTCTTTGGCAATGAGCTGGCTAGTCTGGGTCTCCTACTGGGTTTGTTGCTGGCTTACCTGTTGGCCCCGGCAGCACCTGCATACGGTTCAATGTTGGCGTTGCACATACTGGCCGGACAGGCCTTGGCATCCTTGGTCGGGGTCGTATTCTGGCGCGGCCAGTGGCAAGCCCGGGGGTGGTATCCGACTTATATTCCGATTGTCTCGATCGTGCCGGCCGCCGTGCTGACGCATGGCGGTAGTTGGCAAGTCATTGTGGCCGGTGCAGTGCTGGGGGCCCTGGTGGCTCCGCCGCTGGCAGTGGCGATCACGCAGCGGTTGCCGAGTTATGTGCATGGCTACATCGGCAACGTGGTGTCGATGGCGATCAGCACGTTGGGAATCGTACCGCTGATCGGGTTACTGGTGGGGGGAGAAGGATGATTGAGCATTCGGACCTGCCCAAGCTGTCGATCGCCAGTTTGGGCGGGACGGTCAGCATGCAGGCTACAGCGGGTGGGTGTGGCGTAACGCCCACCCTGGATTGTGAGCAGCAACTGCTTCAGGTACCGCAGTTGCGCGAAATGGCGCAGTTGACTGTAACGTCATTGAGCTTGGTCCCCAGTGCATCGCTCAGCTTCAACGCGTTGCTGGAAGTGCTGGCCTGGGCTCGCTGCGAAGTCGAGGGCGGTGCCCGGGCCGTGATACTGACCCAAGGCACCGACAGCCTTGAGGAAACGGCCTATTTCCTTGACCTGCTTTGGCCCTTCGATGCGCCTTTGGTGATGACCGGTGCAATGCGCTCGCCCAGCCAGCCGGGCAACGATGGCCCGGCCAACCTTCTGGCTGCGGCCCAGGTTGCATTGGCACGAGGCAGCGGTGGGCGTGGTGTGCTGGTGGTGATGAATGATCAGATCCATCGTGCGACAAAGGTTCGCAAGACAGCCAGCCTGGCGATAGCGGCATTCGACTCGCCTGGTTTCGGTCCTGTGGGGGAAGTTGTAGAAGGTGTTGCAACGTACCGCCATCCCCCAGACAGGCGGGAGGTACTCCCGCTACCGGGGCGTACCGACCAGCGCGTCATCCTGCTGGAGGCGTGCCTGGACGCCGACACTGTATTGCTGCAGGCTCTGCCCGCATTGCGCTACGACGGGCTGGTCATCGCCGGGTTCGGCGCCGGCCATGTTTCCGGCAATTGGTCTGATGTTCTAAAGCACATGACGCCAACCCTGCCAGTCATTGTCGCCACTCGTACAGGTGAGGGGGCTACAGCCCGCGCAACATACGGTTTTTCCGGCTCCGAGATCGACTTGCAGAAAAAAGGTGTGCACATGGCCGGGCACCTCTGCCCGCGCAAGTGCCGCATCTTGCTGTGGCTGCTGATTGGCGCCGACCGGCAGCATGAGTTGCCGGGTTGGCTGCCCACCTGAAAATTTGCCCGCGCAGTGCCTTGCACGGGCAACCCTTCAAGCATTGCTGTGCTAGGGTGCACACACTTTTGCTAGCAAGGATTCCCTGCCCGATGCTCCCGCCACTCAGCGAAAAAGAACTGCACCGCCTCGAAGACCTGCTGATCACCTACGGCAACGACTACTCGGTACTCAACCTGGCCGAGCTCAATGGCTTTTTCACCGCGCTGGCTAGCTCGCCGACCACGGTCACCCCCGAGCACTGGCTGCCGGCAGTGGCAGGTGGCAAGGTGCCCAAGTTCAAGAAACCGGCCCATGAAGAAGCCTATGTGGCATTGATGCTGCGGTATGCCGACCAAGTCGCCGGACAGTTGGGCGACCACATCGATCAGTTCGAGCCGCTGTTCGAGGAAACAGAAGACGAGCAGGGCACCGTGGTCGTGATGGAAGAATGGTGCTTCGGCTACATGCGCGCTACCCAGGTCGCCAACTGGGAAGCTTTGCCGCCAGAGCAGGACCAGTTACTCAAAGCCATTTCTTTGCATGGGCTGGAGGATAACTTCGAGCTGCTGGACCAGATGAGCGAAGCGGAGATACAGGCCTGTGTGCCGAAGGTGATCGAAGCCGCGCGTGGTTTGTTCCGCTACTTCAACAAGCCGCACTGAGGCACACGGGCTCGGTTGCTGCGGTGCTTGCTGGGGCCGCACTGCGGATCCGTCAGCAAGCACTCGAAAAACGCAGACTGTTGTTTGACATGGAGCGGTTTATTATTCCATCTGGCGAAATTATGGTTTCCCCCGCGCACTGATTCTGCTGCCAGCCGAATCAGTGCAGCATGTGCTCCATCAGCCCAATCCGGTGCTGACCAGGAGCCAAGCCCATGTCGAACCCGATCAAGCTCTACAACTTCCCCAAGTCCGGCCACGCCCACCGCATCGAGCTGATGCTTTCGCTGCTCAACCTGCCTACCGAGCTGGTGTTCGTGGACCTGGCCAAAGGTGCGCACAAGCAGCCGGACTTCCTGGCCCTCAACCCGTTCGGCCAGGTACCGGTCATCGATGACAACGGCACGGTGATCGCAGACTCCAACGCAATCCTCGTTTACCTCGCCAAAAAATATGACAACGGCACCTGGCTACCCGAAGCGCCAGCCGCTGCCGCCCGTGTACAACGCTGGCTGTCGGTCGCTGCAGGCCCGCTGGCCTTTGGCCCGGCCGCTGCACGCCTGGTGACCGTGTTCGGCGCTTCGTTCAACACTGACGAAGTGATTACCCGGGCGCACACCCTGCTCAAGGTGATTGATGCCGAACTGGCCAAGTCGCCGTTCCTGGCAGGCGACACGCCGACCATCGCCGACGTCGCCAACTACTCCTACATCGCCCACGCACCGGAGGGCAACGTGTCGCTGGAGCCGTATGCCAACGTACGTAGCTGGCTGGCGCGGATCGAGGCATTGCCGGGCTTCGTACCGATGCCCCGCACCGTCATCGTGTTGCAGACCAGCGTCTGATCCCTCTGCGAGGAACGCCACCATGCAACAGTCCCCCGATCGCCGCCCATCGCCTTGGCATGCGGGCGAGAAAACCCTGCAGGAAAAGGTCGGAGTAGCAGAGCGCATGGAGGCGTTCGGGCAAAAGGTCATTCGTGACTACATGCCCGACCAGCACCGCACGTTCTACCATCAGTTGCCGTTCATGGTGGCGGCCAGCGTAGACGCTCAGGGGCGGCCCTGGGCGACGCTGCTGGAAGGGCCGGAAGGTTTCGTCAGTTCGCCCGACCCACGCCAGTTGACGATTGACGCCAGGCTAGCGGCCGATGACCCGGCGACCCCGGGATTGGTCGCCGGGCAGGCAATCGGCCTGCTGGGCATCGAACTGCACACCCGCCGGCGCAACCGCCTCAACGGGCAGATCCGCCAGGCGGTTGCAGGGCAATTGCAAGTGACGGTAGAGCAGTCGTTCGGCAACTGCCCGCAATACATCCAGTTACGCGATTACACGCGCGTCGCCGAACCGGCCCAGGGGCGCATCGATGCGACATCCCTGGATGCCACGACCGTCAGTATGATCCAGTCTGCCGACACCTTCTTCGTCGCCAGCTATGTCGAGCATGACACCGGCCAGCGTTCGGTGGATGTGTCCCACCGTGGCGGTCGGCCAGGATTCGTCAGGGTGCAAGGCAATACGCTAACCATCCCCGACTACGCCGGTAACCTGCACTTCAACACCTTGGGCAACTTGTTGGTCAACCCGAGGGCAGGTTTGCTGTTCATCGACTTCAGTAACGGCAACGTGCTGCAGGTGGGCGGGCGTGCCGAGGTGCTGCTGGAAAGCCCGGCCATCCAGGCGTTCGAAGGTGCAGAGCGGCTGTGGACGCTGGAGGTCGACCAGGTGGTGTGGCGGCCGGCTGCGGTTTCCCTGCGCTGGGCGTTCAAGGAGTACGCCCCCACCAGCCTGATGACCGGCACCTGGGCCGAGGCCGATGCGCGTTTGCAGCAACGTCAGCAGCAGCGCCAATGGCAAGCCTGGCGGGTGCTGCGGGTAGAGCAGGAGAGCCGCGATATCCGTTCGTTCTACCTGCAGCCGCCCACCGGTTCCGCTGTGGCGTTTGCACCCGGGCAACATGTTCCGGTGCAGGTCAAGCGCGACGGTGAGGCGCCGCTTATCCGCACCTACAGCTTGTCCAGCGCACCTTCCGACGGCTATTGGCGCATCAGCGTCAAAGCCCAGGGCCCGGTTTCCCGCCACTTGCATGAGCGCATCGCGCCAGGCGATGTGCTTGATGTTCGCCCACCCATGGGCAGTTTCACGCTCGACATACAGAGCACGCGGCCGTTGGTGCTGATTGGCGCTGGCGTAGGCATTACGCCGTTGCTGGCCATGCTGCGTGAGCAATTGAGCCAAGGGCAGGCTCGGGCCATCCACGTGTTCCAGGGTGCGCGTAGCCTGGCCGACCTGCCGTTCAGGCAGGAGCTGGCGAGTCTGCAGCAACGGGCCGAGGGCTTGCTGCACATTCATCGCGCCCTGAGCCAGCCGGAAAGCCATGCGCTGCTTGGGCGGGATTACGAGTTTGCCGGGCGCCTGGGCATGGGGCAGGTCAAGGCGACGCTGGCGCTGGACGACTACGAGTTCTACCTGTGCGGACCGGGCAGTTTTACCCAGGACTTGTATGAAGGGTTGCGCGGCGTGCATGTGCCGGATGCGCGGATTCACGCAGAAGCGTTTGGGCCGTCGACGTTGCGCCGGCACACGGACGCCGACCAGCCCGCCTTGCATCAGCCACCCGCTGCCAGCGAGCCAGTACCGGTGTACTTTGCGGCGTCGGCCAAGGAGGCGCGCTGGGCACCCGGCGGCGGTACCTTGCTGGAGCTGGCCGAGGCGCGCGGGCTGGCGCCGGAGTTCAGTTGCCGGGGTGGCTCGTGTGGTACCTGCAAGACCAGACTGGTGAGTGGCCAGGTGCATTACCCGAATCCACCGGCAGAGCTACCGGAGGCGGGGTCGGTGTTGATCTGTTGTGCCGTGCCGGCGCAGGTGCAGGAGGGGGTACAGGCCCTGGTGCTGGACATCTGATACACCAGCCCCGCCTCTTCGCGGGCGGCAGAAAATACCCAGATGAACAATAATCCCGGCACCTCATGTCCCCAGGAGCTCGCATGGACCAGATCCACCTGATGAAGGTATTCGTCGCCGTAGGTGAGCTGGAAAGCTTCGCCGCTGCTGCCCGCCGCCTGGCCATCTCCCCGGCCGCCGTCACCCGTGCCGTCAGCGCCCTGGAGGAGCAGCTGGGGGTCAAGCTGCTACTGCGCACCACCCGCAGCGTGCGCCTGACCGAGGCAGGCGGCCGCTACCTGGAGGACACCCGGCATATCCTGGCCAGCATTCACGAGGCCAACGAAGCGGCGGCGGGCATCAATGCCATCCCCAAGGGTGACCTGGCGGTGACTGCACCGATCCTGTTCGGCAGGAAGTTCGTCATGCCCAGCATCGTTCGCTACCTGCAGCAGTATCCGCAAGTCGACGTGGCCGCCTACTTTCTCGACCGCGTGGTGAACCTGGTCGAGGAAGGCATGGATGTGGCCGTGCGCATCGGCCCGTTGCCCGACTCCGGGTTGAAGGCCCTGCGGGTCGGTCAGGTCCGGCGCATGTTGTGCGCTGCGCCCGGTTACCTGGCGCGCCACGGTGTGCCCAGGCACCCCTCGGACCTGGCCGGGCATGCGGTGATCGGTACCACCAACCTGTCCCCCCGAGCCGGCTGGCGCTTTGGCGTGACCGATGAGCCGACTTTGGTGCGCATGAAACCGCGGCTGACGGTGACCAGCAATGATGGGGCTATCGCTGCGGCCTGCGGTGGCCTGGGGATTGCCCGTTTATTGTCATACCAGGTGGCTGATGAACTGGCTAGCGGGCAGTTGCAGGTGATTCTGGCCGAGTATGAGGAAGCACCCTGGCCGATTCACATACTGCACCGCGAGAGCAAGTACGGGTCGGCCAAGGTCAGAACCTTCATCGACATGCTGGCGCAGGCGCTGCGGGACCAGCAACTGGAGTGAGCATGTAGCGCCCACAATGCGTTACAACGCTTGGTACTGCATGCTGAACCCCAGGCTCATCGTGTCACCCTGTTGCAACAGCCTCAGCCCCGGCCGGCCGGGCAGGTGATGGGCGTTGACCGGGTGGCTGACCGGCTCGAAGCAGAAGAAGCCTTGCCCCGGCGGGCAGAACAGCAAGAAGTGCTCCGCCCCGCTGGTGCGACAGGCCAGCCGGTAGCCTGCCCCCGGCTGTTCGATCACACAGTGCCCCGGCCAGCCACTGAAGGCGTGGTCGACCAGCGTCTCGGGCAGGTGGCCCAGTGCTTCGAACCGCCACGGCTCGGGCACCGTGGCCTGATACGACGGCAAGCGCCCAGCCTCGGCCAGCCACACTTTGCGCGCGGGCGCAGACAGCTTGGTATCGGGGTAGCGCGGAAGGTAAGGGTGCAGGCCCAACCCATACCAGTTGGCCGAATCATCCCGGTGCGTCACATGCAGGTCCAGGGTCAGGCAGCCTTCATGCAGGTGTATATCCAGCGTGGCCTGGTAGGCGAAAGGTACGGCACTGTCCAGCGTCAGCCGTGCGCGCCGTTCGCTGTGATGCTCAACGTGCCAGGCCTGCTGCCAGGCGCTGCCATGGATGGGATAGGGGTCGTGCTCGGTATTCGGCGCCAATGCCTGCCAGCCCTGCGGCCGGGCATAGCCCCCCTCGGCAACCCGATTGGACCAAGGCGCCAGTGGGTAGCAAGCCAGCCGCCTGGGCGTGGCGCTGGCCAAGGCAGCCGCGTCGGTATGGCGCAGCAGCGCCTGCCCCGTTGCCTTGACCTGCCAGTTGACCAGACTGGCACCCAGTTCCGGCGCCAGGCTCAGGCGGGTCAGGCGGTCCTGCAGGTGCAGTGTGGTCACAGCCATGCAATGTTCCTCTGGAGCAGAGCGATCAGTTGGCCCGCCGGTAAGTCAGCAGCACGATGCCGCATACCACTACGGCGCCGCCGAGCAATTGCAGCGGGCCCAGTTGCTGGTCGAGCAGGGCCCAACCCAGCAGTAAAGTGGCGATGGGTTCGACGTTCATCACCGGGGCGTTTTGCGCCATGTTCAGCCTGGGTACGCAGACGAACAGCAAGCTGAACGCCAGCCCATACAGCAGTACCAGGCTGGCCAGCGCCACCCAGCCACTGCTGCTGCCCGGCAGCGACAAACCGGCCGGCATCACCCCGCTGGCGCCCGCGAGCAGCATGCTGGAGAACACGATCAGCAGGGTCAGCAGGCTGCGCACCGGGCCCCGCACGCTAGGCAGCTTGTGGTCGGTGATCCACAACGCGCAAGCAAAGGCACAAGCGGCGCCGAAGGCCAGGCTGACCCCCAGCGCCCAGTGCGGGTTGCCCGCACCGCTGTCGGCCAGGCGTGCCGGCACATCCAGCGCCAGCACCAGGCCGCATAGGATCAAGCCCATGAACAGCACGGTGCGGCCAGTGGGGCGCGCACCGCCCAGCGCCCAGGTCAGCAGCGCCAGCAGCATCGGGAAGGTATTGCCTACCAGCAAGGCCAGGGCCACCGGGATGCGCGCCACCGCCGAATACAGGCACAGGCTCTGGGTGGCGATCAGCAGGCCAAGCAGCAGTTGCCAGCGGCGGGTGCCAACGGGCAGCGCCAGCGCCTGACGTTGCCACAGCAGCACGCCGGCCAGCACCAGCAAGGTGATGCCGGAACGGCAGAGTATGGCCAGCAGCACACCGGTGCCGTCATCGAAGGCGATGCGTGCGGCGATATGGTTACCGGCGAATGAGCAGGCAAGCAGAGCCAGCAGGGCGATGGCCAGCTGGCGCGGGAACAGCGGGGAAGCAGAGGAGGGGACAGCCATGTGCAGGATCCGTTTGCAGGTAGATTTTCCAGCCCTATCGCAGTCGTTGTAGGAGCGGCCTTGTGTCGCGATGGGCCGCAAGGCGGCCCCAGCAATATTCGCAACAACGCCGAAAACCTGGGGCCGCTTTGCGGCCCATCGCGACACAAGGCCGCTCCTACAGGCTGAGGTGCGGTTACAGCACCACGCTAGGCAGCCACAGCGAAATGGCCGGAATGTAGGTCACCGCCATCAGCACCAGGAACAGTGCCAGGTAGAACGGCAGCAGCGCCTTGACCGTCGATTCGATACTCACCTTGCCCACCGCCGAGCCGACGAACAACACGGCGCCCACCGGCGGCGTGATCAGGCCGATCCCCAGGTTCACCAGCATGATCATGCCGAAATGCACCGGGTCCACGCCGATGCCGGTGATCACCGGCAACAGGATCGGCGTTAGGATCAGAATCAGCGGCGCCATGTCCATCACCGTGCCCAGCAGCAGCAACATGAAGTTGATGCACATCAGGATCACATAGCGGTTGTCCGACAGAGTGAGGAACGCCGTGGTGATCTTCGACGGGATCTGCATCAGCGTCATCACGTAGCCAAAGCTGGCCGCGAAGCCGATCAATATCATCACGATCGAGATGGTGCGCACCGTGCGATGCATCAGCTTGGGCAGGTCGCGCCACTTGTAGTCACGGTAGATGAACATGGTCACGAAGAATGACCAGACGACCGCCACGGCTGCCGACTCGGTCGCAGTGAACACGCCCGACAGGATACCGCCCAGGATGATCACCATGGCCATCAGGCCCCACAGTGCCTCACCGGCAATCTTCAGCGCCTGGCGCAGCGGGATGACCTCACCCTTGGGGTAGTTGCGCTTCTTCGCGAACAGCAGGCACAGGCCCATCATCACCGCGCTCAGCAACAACCCTGGCATCACCCCGGCCATGAACAGCGAGGCGATCGAGACCGTGCCGCCCGCCGCCAGCGAGTACAACACCGAGTTGTGGCTGGGCGGGGTCAGCAGCGCCTGTACCGAGCCGCTGACCGTCACGGCGGTAGAGAACTCGCGCGGGTAGCCTTTGCGCTCCATCTCCGGGATCAGCACCGAGCCCACCGAGGCGGTGTCTGCCACCGATGAGCCTGAAATTGCACCAAAGAACGTCGAGGCCATGATGTTGACCAGCGAAAGGCCGCCGCGCACGAAACCCACCAGCACCCCGGCAAAGGCCACCAGCCGGCGTGACATGCCGCCTTCGGCCATGATGGCCCCGGCCAGCACGAAGAACGGAATGGCCAGCAGCGAGAACTTGTTAACCCCGCTGGCCACCTGGATCATCATCGCCTGCAGCGGTATGTCGATCCACCAGGCGCCGATCAGCGCCGAAAGGCCCAAGGCATAGGCCACGGGCATGCCCAGCAGGATGAGCGCGATAAAACTGCCCAACAGAATGAACACATCCATTTACGCCGCTCCTTCGTTTTCTTCCAGTTGGTCGAAGCGCACCACCTTGCGGTGGCTCTGGTCGCCCAGCAGGAGTTTTTCCAGCACAAACACCAAGGTCAGCACGCCACCGATTGGGATCGGCGCATAGGTCATGCCCACGCGCACACTGGGCAGGGAGGCCAGAAACTGGTTCCAGGTGGTGATGCACAGCTGGGTGCCGTACCCGGTCATGAACAGGCACACCAGGACCATCAGCACCTGCACCAGCAGGGCCACCAGCCGGCGCTGCAGCGGCGGCAGGCGGTCGGTGATCATCGCCACCGCCATATGCGCCCCGGCGCGGTAGCTGGCGGCGGCGCCAACGAAGGTGAACACCACCATCAGCAAGATGGCCACCGGCTCTGGCCAGCTGGCCCCGGTGCCGAGTACATAGCGGGCGAAGATGCCCCACGGGATGATCAGCGACATGCTCAGGATCGACAGGCCGGCGACCCAGATACAGGCGCGGTACAACGTGTCGTTGGCACGCAGAAAGAGGTTTTTCATGGGCATCACCAAAGCGGCAGGGCGGCTGACGCGGCCCTGCCGAGGTCGGTAGGAAAGGTCGCGCTTACTGCACCGCGTCGATACGTTTCATCAGGTCGGCGTATTGCGCGCCGTATTTTTCCCGCACCGGTGCGGTCGCGTCGTAGAAGGGTTTCTTGTCGACGGTGATGAACTCGACACCGGCGGCCTTGAGCTTCTCTTCGCTGCTGGCCGTTTTCGCATCCCACAGCACCCGCTCTTCCATCTGCGCCTCACGCGCTACCTTTTTCACCAGCGCTTGCTGTTCGGGGGTGAGCTTGTTCCAGGTGGTCTTGGACATCACCACCGGCTCGGGCAGGATCAGGTGGCCGGTCAGGGTGAAGTATTTGGCACTCTGGTAGTGGTTGTGTTCGAGCAGGGTCGGCGGGTTGTTCTCGGCGCCGTCGATTACCCCGGTCTGCAGCGCGCTGAAGATTTCCCCGGTGTCCATGGCGATGCCGTTGCCACCCATGGCGTTCATCATGTCGATGAACAGCGGGTTGCCCTGCACGCGAATCTTCATGCCCTTCAGGTCTTCCAGGCTGCGCACCGGCTTTTTCGTGTAGAGGCTGCGCGAGCCGCCATCCATCCAGGCCAGGGCCACCAGGTTGAAGTCGGAGTTGGTGATCTTGTCGAGGATTTCCTGGCCGATCTCGCCATCGATGACCTTGCGCATGTGGTCGTGGTCGCGGAACACGAACGGCATGTTGAACACGTTCACATCCGGCACCACCGGGCCGACGATCCCCAGGCTGACGCGGGTCATCTGCACGGCGCCGATCTGCGCCTGTTCGATCACTTCCTTCTCCGAGCCCAGCACACCGCCGGCAAACATCTTGAAGGTGATGTCGCCATTGCTGGCCTGTTCCAGTTTCTTGCCCATGTTCTGCTCGGCCACCACCGTGGGGTAGCCGGCGGGGTGAATTTCCGCGAACTTGATGTCCAGCGCCGAAACGGGCATGGCCACGCTGCAGGCGAAGGGGAGTACGGCAAGAAGCAGCTTGCGTTTGAACGTCATGATGAAACTCCGTGGTTTTTATTATCTGGTTTCGGGCGTGCAAAGGGTGTGGTGCGCGTCGCGGGGCTCAGCCCCGCCAGGCTGGCTCCTCCAGGCCCTTGGTGCCTGGGTTGAGGGCAAATACCCCGCCGGCCAGCGGCTGGTCGCCAAGGTCGAGCCCCGCCGGGCGGATCGAGGTGACGTACAGGGTGTCGAGGTTGGCGCCACCGAAGGCGCACATCGCCGGCTTCTTCACCGGTACGCTGAGCGAGCGGTCCAGGCGCCCGTCAGGGGTGAAACGGTGGATCTGCCCGGCGTCATTGCCGCATATCCAATAGCAGCCGTCCTGGTCGATGGCGGCACCGTCGGGGCGGCCGGGGTAATTGCGCATGTCCACGAACAGCCGCGGGTTATGGGGTGTGCCCGTGTCGGTGTCGTAGTCGAAGGCCCAGACCTTCTGCACGCTGGGGTGCGAATCGGACAGGTACATGCGCGTGCCGTCTGGGCTGAAAGCCAGGCCGTTGGGCACGATCATGCCCGCTTGCTGCAGGTGCAAATGGCCCTCGCGGTCATGCCGGTACAGTGCCCCTACGTGGGCGCCTTGCTGCATGTCCAGCAGCATGCTGCCGGCCCAGAAACGCCCTTGGCGGTCGCAGCGGCCATCGTTGAAGCGCATGCCCGGCTGCGCATGCGCCACCCCGCTGAGCACACGGCTGGCCAGGCTGCCGTCGGCCTTGGTTTGAATCTGGAAGATGCCGCTTTCCATGCCGGCCACCCACCCGTCGCCACTGCGGGCGATACAGGCCAGCATCTGGTCGCCCTGCCAGACCTGGTGCGTATTATCCACCGGCCGCCAGCAGTGCAACTGGCGCGCGGGTATGTCGACCCAGTACAAGGCCTGCTCGCCAGGGTGCCACACGGGGCTTTCCCCGGTGCCGTTGCGGGCGTCGACGATCAGTTCACAGTGCATGGCCGTGCCTCCTGGCGCGTGCGGTCAGTTGAACGGTCCGGCCACGGCAAATGCGCCGCCCTGATAGACCATGCTCGGGTCATCGGCGGCAGGCGCCGGCTCGGCTTCCACCGCTGCGCGGAAGGGCTCCGAGCTGTCCTTGGGCACGTAGCCCAGGTGTGCGGCATGGCGGTTGTCCCACCATACGGTGCGGTTGGCCGAGGCACCGTAGACAATGGTGTGGCCGACGTTCGGCGTGAACAGGCCGCGCTCAATCAACTGCACCAGATCGTCGTAACTTAACCACGTGCAGAGCATGCGCGGGTTCTGTGGCCGGGGGAACGAAGAGCCGATGCGGATGCTGACGGTTTCGATGCCGTAACGATCGAAATAGAAGCTGGCGACATCTTCGCCATAGCACTTGGACAGCCCGTAGTAGCTGTCGGGGCGGCGCGGGGCATGCGCGTCGATGCGCTCGTTCTGGCGGTAGAAGCCGATGGTATGGTTGGAACTGGCGAAGACCACCCGTTGCACCCCATGCTTGCGTGCCGCCTCGTAGACATGGAACACGCCGCAGATATTGGGGCCGAGAATCTCTTCGAACGAATGCTCGGTAGACACCCCGCCGAAGTGCACGATGGCATCGACGCCTTCGACCAGGGCATGCACGGCTGCCTTGTCGGCCAGGTCGCATGTCACCACTTCTTCGTGTGGGCCAGCGGCTGGGGCCATGGGGTTGATGTCGGAAAGGCGCAGGACCTCGGCGCAGCCTTGCAGGCGTTCGCGAAGGACCTTGCCCAGGCCGCCTGCGGCTCCGGTGAGCAGCAGGCGTTTGAGGGGGGTAGTGGTCATGACCGGCTCTTATTGTTAATTGTTGTAGGTTGTCGTATGACTTTTGTGATTATTGGCGGTGCGATTCAGTGTTGTCAATGACAACGCAATGTCAGTCTGGTGTTATGCGCGTGCCCTGTAGGAGCGGCCTCGTGTCGCGAAATGAGCGGCGTAAAGCCTTACAGCAACGACAACGGGTAGTTGAAAATCAACCGGTTCTCATCGAACTCGTTATTGCTGTAGTCCCGCCGAATCGACGAATTGCGCCATTTCACACTCAAATCCTTGAACGCTCCGCTCTGTATCACATATGCCAGTTCAGTCTCACGGACCCATTCCTTGCCATCCGTCACCACCCCGCTGTGCACGTCGCGGCCGCTGATGTAGCGGTTCATCAAGGTCAGCCCCGGCACGCCGACGGTGACGAAGTTGAAGTCATGGCGCACCTGCCATGAGCGTTCGTTGGCGTTGTCGAAGCTGGCGTTGTAGCTGTCATTGGCCAGGGTTCCGCCACTGGTGCCATTGACCCGCATCCAGGTATCGCCATCGACCTTCTGCAGCCCGACCCAGAAGGTGCTGCCGCCGTATTTGGCGGAGAACATCCCCGAGTACGTCTTGTTGTCCAGCTCGCCAGCGCGCCTGGAACCGTCGTCATCGCCCTGGAAATAGCCCAGGTTGGCGCCCAGGGTCCAGTCGCCGAGCGGCTGGCTGTGGCTCAGCTGCAGGTATTGCTGCTGGTACACGTCCTTGAGCACCGCATTCCACAGCCCCACCAGGGTGCGCTCCTGGTTGAACCTGTACTCGCCCCCGACGAAGTTGAAGCGGTCCGACACCGCGCCGCCGTAGCTCATGTCCTCCATGCTGGCGTCGTTGCGCGGGCTGTTGGCGCGGAACTGGCCGCCGTACAAGGTCAGCCCGGCAAACTCGTTGGACGTGACCTCCCCGCCACGCAATGTTTGCGGCAGTGAGCGACCGTCGTCCGCGCGCAGAATTGGCAGTACCGGCATCCATTCGCCGATTTTCAGCTCGGTTTTCGAAATGCGCGCCTTGCCCGCCACGGCAAGCCGGCCAAAGTCATCCGCCGGCCGCCCATCGTCGTGGCGTGGCAGCAGCCCGGTGCCATAGGTGCCGCCCCCGCCATCGAGCTTCACCGACCACAGCCCCAGCACGTCTACGCCAAAACCCACCGGGCCCTCGGTGAAACCGGAACGGGCATCGAGGATCACGCTCTGGGTCCATTCTTCGGCTTTGCCTTGCGGGTTGGCAGGGTTGGTGAAGTTGCGGTTGATATAGAAGTTGCGCAGGCCCAGCACGGCTTTGCTGTCTTCGATGAAACCTTGGGCAAGGCTGGTGCCCGGCAGGCAGCTGAGCAGGCTGGCGCCAAGCAGCGCACAGGGGAGGGTGGTCTGGCAGATTTTCGACATGGGTTGCTTCCGCTGATGTTGTTTTTGTTATGTGTTGTCGTACAACTTCGGCTTTTTTAGCAAGTGAAAAACCAGCTGTCAACGGCGTTGGTAGCCGGAAATCAGCTACTTTCGGCGAGGAGGGATCAAGCGCAGGCTCTAGCTCGGGGTTCGCAATGAGCGTTAGTCATACTATGACCACATGCGAATTGTTGCATTTGTCGCAACGCTCTCCCTCGAGTTCGTCAGTTTGTCGCAGAATCATTTAGTAACACTATTCTTCGTTGCTGGATGTCTTACCGATTCAGTCCCATGTAAACGGAGATTTCACCGATGAGCACCACCCGTGCTTCACACCCCTCACGCTTGCTGCCCAGATTGCTAGGCGTGGTTTTTTTGCTGATGGGCCTTGCCTTGCTGGCCGGCGGCATCAAACTGGCAACCCTTGGCGGTTCGCTGTATTACCTGCTGGCCGGCATTGGCTTGGCGATTACCGCAGCCTTGTTGCTGGCTGGCCGACGTGAGGCATTGAGCGTTTATGGCGTCGTGCTGTTGCTGAGTTCGCTCTGGTCGTTGGTCGAGGTGGGCCTGGACTGGTGGCAACTGGTCCCCCGGCTGGCCCTCTGGTTCGTCCTTGGCCTGATGTTGTTATTGCCTTGGCTACGCAGGCCATTGACGCAGGGCCAGCCTTATCCCCTCGGTACAGGGGTATTGAGTGTGGGCGTGGCGGCCGCGGGCCTGATGGCGCTGGCCAGCCAGTTCACCCAGCCCGACACCGTGGTCGGCCGCCTGGACCGTGACACGGCAGGCACCACCAGCACGGCACCGGCAATGCCTGACGGTGACTGGCAGTCCTACGGGCGTACCGAGTTTGGCGACCGTTACTCGCCACTCAAGCAGATCACCCCGCAGAATGTGGGCAAGCTCAAGCTGGCCTGGACCTACCGCACCGGTGATATCCCCGGGCCAAACGACCCGGGCGAGACCACGGCGGAAAACACCCCGCTGAAAGTCAACGGCAAGCTCTACGTATGCACCCCGCATAGCCAGGTGATTGCCCTGGACCCCGACAGCGGCAAGGAGATCTGGCGTTTCGATCCCAAGCTCAGCACGCAGAATGCGGCCAACTTCAAAGGCTGGGCACACATGACCTGCCGCGGCGTGGCCTATTTCGACACGGCCAGCTCGCAAGCGAGCCCCGTGCAAGGGCAGGCCTGCGCCAAGCGCATCTATGTACCCACCGCCGACACCCGCCTGATCGCGCTGGATGCCGATACCGGCCAACAGTGCGCCGGCTTTGGCGACAACGGCCAGATCGACCTTACCCGCAACATCGGCAGCTTCGCCCCTGGTGGCTATTACTCCACTTCGCCACCCACCGTGGCCGGCGGCCTGGTGATACTTGGCGGTCATGTCACCGACAACGTTTCCACCGACGAGCCGTCCGGCGTCGTCCGCGCCTATGATGCGATCACCGGCCAGCTGGTGTGGAACTGGGACAGCGGCAACCCCGACGCCACCGCGCCGATCAGTGACGGCCAGTTCTACACCCGCAACTCTCCAAACGTGTGGTCGGTGATCAGCGCCGATGAGAAGCTCGGCCTGCTGTACCTGCCCATGGGCAACCAGATGCCCGACCAGTGGGGCGGCAACCGCACGCCAGAGGCGGAGAAATTCAGTGCCGGCCTGGTGGCCCTGGACATCGCCACTGGCAAGGTGCGCTGGAACTACCAGTTCACCCATCACGACTTGTGGGACATGGATGTCGGTGGCCAGCCGAGCCTGGTCGACATCAAGACCGCCGAAGGCATCAAGCCTGCGGTAATGGCATCGACCAAGCAGGGCAGCATCTACGTGCTGGACCGCAGCAACGGTCAGCCGCTGGTGCCCATCCACGAAACCCCGGTACCGCAAGGCGCCGTGGAAGGTGATCACACCGCACCGACCCAGCCGATGTCCGAGCTCAATTTCATGCCGCCCACCCTGCGTGAGCGAGACATGTGGGGCGTAACGCCGTTCGACCAGATGCTGTGCCGCATCGACTTCCGTTCGCTGCGCTATGACGGCATCTACACCCCGCCATCGCTGCAGGGCTCGCTGGTCTACCCCGGCAACTTCGGGGTGTTCGACTGGGGTGGCATTTCGGTCGACCCGGAGCGCCAGATCGCCTTCGTCAACCCCAGCTACATGGCCTTCAAGTCGCAGTTGGTGCCAGCCTCGAAAATCGCCGGGCAGCCGGCGCGCAAGAGTGAAACCGAGGGCATCCAGGCCAACAAGGGGGCGCCTTATGGCGTGATCATGGGCGCTTTCCTGTCGCCGCTGGGGCTGCCTTGCCAGGCACCGGCCTGGGGCTATGTGGCCGCAGTGGACCTGACCACCCACAAGGTGATCTGGAAGCACAAGAACGGCACCGTACGTGACAGCTCGCCCATTCCGATCCCGCTGACCATGGGCGTGCCGAGCCTGGGTGGAAGCTTCACCACCGCCAGCGGCCTGGCGTTCCTCAGCGGCACCCTCGACCAGTACCTGCGTGCTTATGACGTGCGCGATGGCAAGGTGCTTTGGGAAGGGCGCCTGCCGGCCGGTGCCCAGACCACGCCGATGACCTACACCGGCAAGGATGGTCGCCAGTACGTGCTGGTGATGGCCGGCGGGCATGGCTCGTTGGGTACCCGGCAAGGGGACTATGTGATGGCGTTTGCCCTGCCGGAGTAAGCGGCGGCAGGTTCAAGGCCTGTGAGATCGAGCACCGCGCGGCCGGCGCTTGGTTTCACGGGCTTTTTTGATGGCGGGCATGTCGCGACCCAGTGGCCTCCCACAAGACGAAGTCAAAATCCCTATATATGGGATTATGTTTTACATATTGGAATTTTCCTCCGCCCAAGTTTATAGTCGCCTCACTCACTGCCAAAAACAGAACAGGTGAAGCGATGCAGGCGCAATTGATCGCGCTCGACTGGGGAACCACCTCCCTTCGTGCTTACAAACTCGCCGCGCAAGGCCAGGTGCTGGATGTGCGCACCCTGCCCAGCGGCATCATGCACTTGCCAAAAGCCCCGCGCCTGATCAACGGCCAACTTTGCAATGACGGTTTCGAACTGGCATTCGACGACGCCTGTGGCGATTGGCTCGACGCCCAGCCAGGGCTGCCCGTGATTGCCTGTGGCATGGTCGGCAGCGCCCAGGGCTGGCGCGAGGCCGCGTACCGCGAAACCCCGGCCAACGTCGCCAGCCTCGGTGGCGCGCTGCAAACTGTCGGCAGCCTTCGCGGCGTCGAGGTGCATATCGTGCCCGGCGTGATCCAGCACGCGCGCCTGCCCAATGTCATGCGGGGTGAAGAGACGCAGGTGCTGGGCGCGCTGCCTGGGGTGAATACCGATGACCTGCTCATCGGCCTGCCCGGCAGTCATTCGAAATGGGTAGAGGTTGTCGATGGCTGCATCGTCCACTTCGATACCTTCATGACCGGCGAAATGTTTGCCGTGCTCAGCGCGCACAGCATCCTTGGCCGTACCCAGCAGCGCGGCGCCGCGTTCGATGCGCCAGCCTTCGACCTCGGTGTGCAGGCCGCCTGCTCCGCCGAGGGGGAGATCGGCCCGCTGTCCACCCTGTTCAGCGCCCGCACCCTCGGCCTGACCGGTGAGCTGAGCGCCAGCGCCCAGCCCGATTACTTGTCGGGTCTCCTGATCGGCCATGAACTTTCAGCGCTGGCCAAACTGCAGCGCCAGCGGCGCCACAGTGTGCACCTGCCGGAAATCCTGCTGATCGGCAACGGCCCGCTGTGCGCGCGTTACAGCCGGGCCCTGCAGGCATGCGGCTTCACCCATGTGAGTGTCGCCGAGCAGGCCACCGAGCGCGGTCTTTGGCAACTGGCGCTTGCCGCCGGCCTGGTTCATTCATCCTGAAGGGAGCTCGACATGCTCGAACAAGCATTGGCACACAACGGCCTGATCGCGATTCTGCGCGGTTTGCAACTGCATGAAGCGGCTGCGGTTGGCGAAGTGCTCTACAGCGCCGGCTTTCGCATCATCGAAGTACCGCTCAATTCGCCTGACCCGTTCGCCAGTATCCGCCTGCTGCGTCGCACCCTGCCTGCCGATTGCCTGATCGGTGCAGGTACCGTGCTGACGCCGGCCCAGGTCGCGCAGGTGAAAGAGGCGGGCGGCCAGCTGATCGTCATGCCCCACAGCGACCCAGCTGTACTGCGTGCTGCCAAGGCGGCAGGCCTGTACCTGGCACCAGGCGTCGCCACACCGACCGAAGCCTTTGCCGCCTTGGCGCAAGGGGCCGATGTGCTCAAGCTGTTCCCGGCCGAGCAACTGGGTCCAGAGGTAGTCAAGGCCTGGCTTGCCGTGCTGCCCGCCGGCACCGTGCTGGCGCCGGTCGGCGGCATCACCCCCGGCAACCTGCAGCAGTTCCATGCCGCTGGCGCCCGGGGCTTCGGCCTGGGCTCCGGCCTGTACAAGCCAGGCATGACCCCTGAACAGGTCGAGGCCGCTGCCAAGGCTTACGTGAGCGCCTGGCAGAGCCTGCGCTGAGCCGGCCCTGCACTGCATCCAACAAGAGAGACAAGCAGATGAAAATTACCAAGCTGACCACCTTCATCGTTCCGCCGCGCTGGTGCTTCCTCAAGGTCGAAACCGATCAGGGCGTCACCGGCTGGGGCGAGCCTGTTGTCGAGGGCCGCGCCCACACCGTGGCTGCCGCCGTCGAGGAACTGTCCGATTACCTGATCGGCAAGGACCCGCGCAACATCGAGGATATCTGGACCGTGCTCTACCGCGGCGGCTTCTACCGCGGTGGTGCCATCCACATGAGCGCCCTGGCGGGTATCGACCAGGCGTTGTGGGACATCAAGGGCAAGGCGCTGGGTGTGTCGGTCAGCGACCTGCTCGGCGGCCAGGTGCGCGACAAGATCCGCGTGTATTCGTGGATCGGCGGCGATCGACCCGCTGACACCGCGCAAGCGGCAAAAGAGGCCGTGGCACGTGGTTTCACCGCCGTGAAGATGAACGGCACCGAGGAACTGCAGTTCCTCGACACCTTTGACAAGGTCGACCAGGCGTTGGCCAACGTCGCTGCCGTGCGCGATGCGGTAGGGCCGAACGTGGGCATTGGCGTGGACTTTCATGGCCGCGTGCACAAGCCCATGGCCAAGGTGCTGATGAAGGAACTCGACCCTTACAAGCTGATGTTCATCGAAGAGCCGGTGCTCAGTGAAAACTACGAAGCGTTGAAAGAACTGGCGCCGCTGACCAGCACGCCGATTGCGCTGGGTGAGCGGCTGTTCTCGCGCTGGGACTTCAAGCGCGTGCTCAGCGAAGGCTACGTCGACATCATCCAGCCCGATGCGTCGCATGCCGGCGGCATCACCGAAACCCGCAAGATCGCCAACATGGCCGAGGCCTACGACGTCGCCCTGGCGCTGCACTGCCCGCTGGGCCCGATCGCCCTGGCGGCCTGCCTGCAGCTTGACGCTGCCTGCTACAACGCTTTCATCCAGGAGCAGAGCCTGGGCATTCATTACAACGAGAGCAACGACCTGCTCGACTATGTGCGCGACCCCGGCGTGTTCGACTACCAGCATGGCATGGTCAAGATCCCCAACGGCCCTGGCCTGGGCATCGAGATCAACGAGGAGTACGTGATCGAGCGCGCCGCTGTCGGCCACCGCTGGCGCAACCCGGTGTGGCGTCACGCCGATGGCAGCTTTGCCGAGTGGTGACTGCCTGGCCCCAACTGCGTTGAAACGACCTCAATAACCATAACAAGAGGCACTGCTCATGCACCCGCATACCCTTACCGGGCAGGCGACCCTGTCGGCGCCCAGCCGCAAGCGCTTTTTCATCATGGTGCTGCTGTTCATCACGGTGGTGATCAACTACCTGGACCGCAGCAATCTGTCGATTGCCGCACCGGCCTTGACCAGCGAGTTGGGCATCGACCCGATTCACGTCGGCCTGGTGTTCTCGGCGTTCGGCTGGACCTACGCTGCCATGCAAATCCCAGGCGGCTGGCTGGTCGACCGCGTACCGCCGCGCATTCTGTATACCGTGGCGCTGGTGCTGTGGTCGCTGGCCACGGTGATGCTTGGTTTCGCGGCCAGCTTCATCGCGCTGTTCGTGCTGCGCATGGCGGTCGGCGCCCTGGAGGCGCCGGCATACCCGATCAACAGCCGCGTGGTCACTACGTGGTTCCCCGAGCGGGAGCGGGCCACGGCCATCGGCTTCTACACCTCCGGGCAGTTCGTCGGCCTGGCGTTCCTGACGCCGGTGCTGGCCTGGCTGCAGCATGCGTTCGGCTGGCACATGGTGTTCGTCGCCACCGGCGCGGTGGGCATCCTCTGGGGCGTGATCTGGTACGCGGTGTATCGCGAACCGCGCGATTTCAAGGGTGCCAATGAGGCCGAGATCGAACTGATCCGCGAAGGTGGCGGGTTGGTGGATATCCAGCAGGAGCAGGCCAAGACCAAGGCCAGGTTCAGCTGGGCCGACCTGGGCATCGTGCTGACACAGCGCAAGCTCTGGGGCATTTACCTCGGCCAGTTCTGCCTGAATTCGACACTGTGGTTCTTCCTCACCTGGTTCCCGACCTACCTGGTGAAGTACCGCGGCATGGACTTCATCAAGTCCGGCATGTTGGCCTCGCTGCCGTTTCTCGCCGCCTTTGTCGGGGTGCTGTGTTCGGGCTTTTTCTCCGACTGGCTGATCCGCCGTGGGGCCAGCGTGGGCCTTGCGCGCAAGCTCCCGATCATCAGCGGCCTGTTGATTTCCACCGCCATCATTGGCGCCAACTTCGTCGACTCCACCCCGCTGGTGATTGCTTTCCTGGCGCTGGCGTTCTTCGGTAACGGCCTGGCCTCGATCACCTGGTCGCTGGTTTCGACCCTGGCCCCCGCGCGTCTGCTCGGGCTGACCGGCGGGGTGTTCAACTTTATCGGCAACTTGTCGGCGATCGTCACACCCATCGTGATCGGCTTCCTTGCCAGCGGCGCTTCGTTCGCCCCGGCGATCACTTACATCGCCGCGCTGGCCCTGCTTGGCGCGTTGTCGTACATCCTGCTGGTCGGCAAGGTCGAGCGCATCGAGTTGTAGCCGCGCCCTGCGGGTGAACATAATGTCGCCCGCCCATTCGCACTTCGATAAAGGCCGCACATGCAGGAAGACCCTACCAAAACCGCCCCTACCGGCACCCAGACCCTGCTGCGCGGCCTGGCCGTTGTGCAGGCCGTGGCCGCAGGCGCGCGCGATCTCAAGGACATCGCCCAGCACATCGGCACCACCCGCAGCACCACCCACCGCCTGGTCAGTTGCCTGGTGGACGAGCGCTACCTGCGCGTGGTGCCCCAGGTCGGTTACCTGCTTGGCCCCAAGCTGATCGAACTCGGCTTCCAGGCCCGAGAAGAGCTGCCGTTGGTCACCCTTGCCGGGCCGTACCTCGACGAGCTGTCGGCGCTGACCGGCGACACCATCCACCTGGCGATCCGCGAAGGCGATGAGGTGCTGTACCTGCACAAGACCCCGGGGCGCAACGGGCCGGAGATGCGCTCCCGGGTCGGCCACCGCATGCCGCTGGCGCGCACGGGTATCGGCAAGGCGCTGATGCTCGACGACACCCCGGCCGAGTGGCAGAGGTTGTATGAAACCAGCCTGCCGGCAGGTGGCAAAAGCGCGTTCTGGCCGCACCACGCCGAGCAAACCTGGGTGCAGTTCGAGCAGCGTATGGTCGAGTATGGGGCGGGCGGTTATGCCTTCGACTTGGAGGACAATGAACCGTCGATCCGCTGCGTGGCGGCGCCGGTACGTGATGCCAGCCGGCGGATCGTGGCGGCGGTCAGTGTGGCCAGTACGGTGCCTTACATGCCCGAGGAAAAGATGCGCGAGCTGGTACCAGTGGTCAAAAGCGTGACCGCGCGGCTGTCGGCAGAGCTTGGGCTAAAGCACTAGCCTGAAGCGCGTTGGCACTGAACCACGCGCTACAACTGGTGTCTGAGCACCAACAATGACATGACGTCCATTTCCCCAAGCAAGGAGGCTTCACCATGCAACCCACCCCAGTCACGTCCGCCGGCAAGCTGCTCGGCAGTTATGGTTATGGCAAGGCGCTGATCGTCTGCATGCTTATCCTGGGCAGTGTCTTCCTGGGCCTGGCCGCTTTCGTCGGCTACCTGAGTGCTACCAGCGGCCAGAACTTCAACGGCCCGCAAAGCCTGTTCTATTCCACCATCGCCTTGCTGGCGGTGCTCGGTGGGGTGATGTTCGCCCTGGCGCTGTGGCAGAAGAAACTGCGCGCTGCCCGTTATGAGGTTTATGAGAAAGGCATCTGCCAGATCATAGGCAACCAGCGCGATTACGTGCCCTTCAGCGAGATGGGCGACTTCTACCTGTTCGCTTCTGGGCAGACTGCCATTGCCGGCCTGATCAACAACCTCGCTTATCGCCGTAACGCCAGTGAGCCGTTTCGCCGGGTCAATCCACACCTGCAAAAGCTTTATGTGTTTCTTGAGCAGGTACGCGAGCTGTACCTGAACGAACGCCTGCCAGCAGTATTCGCCACCCTGCAAAGCGGCGGGGCGGTGCAGTTCAACTACCTCGAAACGTCCCAGGTTTGGGGCAAGCGCATGAGCGGCGACTTCTTCAATGTCACCACCAAACCGCTGACCATCACTCGTGAAGCGCTCGACGTGGATGGCCGCAAGGTCGCGTTGAGCAGCCTGCGCAATGTTGACCTCAGCCAGTGGACCGAACTTGTGGTGATCAAGGACGAAAACGGTCAGACCGTGCTGTCGACCGTATCGACCGGCATCATCAGCTTTGACCTGTTCCTCAATACGTTGCACAACCTGCTTGAAGCCGAGTCGGCCTTAGCAACGCCTGAAGCCTGATGCAATCCATCAACGAACTCGTGTCAGGTGCTAAATAATTTCGGTATTTCAGTTATTAACTCGATTTTTTGACGTTAAAACATGTTTTACAGGAATTACGTGTGCTGTTGATTGTGGGTGAGCCTATAATTCCCCTACCGCTTCGCGCCTGGGGGTAGCATTTGCCATGCTGGATTTAAGCTTTAGCAAACCCGTTGAGGTCGTCAAACGACTGTGTGAGCGCTTGCGCAGCGAGCGTTTGTCTCAACAGCTGACGCAAGCAGAGGTGGCGGGGCGAGCCGGTGTCGCCATCAGTACTGTTTCGAGTCTTGAGGCTGGACGAAACGTCAGCTTCGAGAACCTTGTGCGGATTGCGATGGTGCTCGGGCGTGCCAGTGAACTGGAGGGCCTGTTTCAGCCCAAGCTGGACAGCCTGGAAGACTTGCGCCGATATGAAGAAGGCGCCAAGCGTCAACGCATAAAGATGAGGCAGGGCGATGCCTGAGCAGGTGCGCGTCTACTACGAAGGCTGGGGAGAGCGCTGGCTGTGGGGTACGCTTGCCTCCACTAGTGTGGTCGGCAGTCGCCCGCAAATCGTCTTCGAATACAGCAATGAAGCCAGGCGGCGCGGGTTTGAGCTGTCCTCGTACACCTTGCCTTTGCGGGGCGAAAACCTGCGCAAAGGATTCGCTGCTCATCAGTCTTTTCTTCCAAGCCCTGTCTATGATGCGCTGCCGGACGGCTGGGGCATGTTATTGATGGACCGTTTGTTCAAGCGCCGGGGCCTTAATGCCGCGCGCGTTGGTCCGCTGGAGCGGTTGGCGTACATCGGTGACAGCGCCATGGGAGCCATGTCGTTCGAACCGGTCGCAACTGAAGGGTTCGAGCCACCGCAACACATCCCCCTTGAGATGCTGGCGGCCGAAGTTCATGAAGTACTTAAAGGGGAGGGGGGAGAATTTCTGCAGCGGCTGCTTCTGGTGGGTGGCTCTCCCCAAGGTGCAAGGCCCAAGGCTCTGGTCTATCGCGATCCGTTGAGCGGCTCATTCACCACCGTTGCCAAGCCAGGTCTGGAAGCCTGGCTAATCAAGTTTCCCGCCAAGGAAGAGCATCCGGAAGTCTGCGCGATAGAAATGGTGTACGCCGAATGCTTGCGCTTGTGTGGCATTGCGACCCCGGACACCCAGCATTTCAGCTTGCCCAATGGGCAGGCGGCCTTTGCCAGTAGACGCTTCGACCGCCAGGGTGACCTGCGTGTGCCGATGCAAAGCCTTGCCGCATTCACCGGCGCGGATTTCAGGTCGCCTGGCGCGCTGGATTATGTCAATTTTTTGCGTGCCACCCACATGTGTACCAATGATTTGCGGGAGAAGGCGCGAGCCTTCGAGCGTGCCGTGTTCAACGTGGCATTCAACAATCGCGACGACCACCCGAAGAACTTCGCTTACCTCATGTCGCGTACCGGAGAGTGGACACTGGCACCTGCCTACGACGTCACGTTCTGTGAAGGCCCGGGTGGGTATCACCAGATGGATGTGATGGGGGAAGCTTTGGATATCGGGCGCCAGGAGATGCTTGCCTTGGCACGCGAGGCGGACATTCCGGAGGTGGCGGCGAGTCAGCTTATCGACCGTATTTGCGCAGTCGCCCGCCAGTTTACAGAACGAGCGCAGCTGAGCTTTGCGCGGTTGATCACTCAAGACACTTTGCAAACGGTGCAGCGCCGTATCGATGAAAACGTCGCGTTACTTAGCTGATTGGGGAGGCGGGCATAGCTGTGCAATGTTGACGTTTGACTGGGGAACTCGCTTCGGCGAGGTTTGCAAAGGGGTGCATGTTCTGCGATCAACCCTATACTGAAGTCGTCCTCGCTCACGACCACTTAGACTGGCAAGTCCAGTCCCGGCACATGCAACTGAGTGTGCCGTACCCCTCCTGTCGGCGTGGGCGAGGTCTCTTCACTTTGGCTTTTTTGAGCATGGCTCTCCGCTCCCACAGGATCCCCGTTTGCTGAAGACTTTCGTGATACCTGCAGGAGCTGGTCTTGCCATCGATGATTGCATTGCAGGATTAGCCAGGCTTTGGCAATAAGCAATGCCCTGTGGGAGCGGGCGTGCCCGCTAAGCGAGCGACGCGGAGTCTGGCACCGGCTTCGCCGGTGTTCGCGGGCACGCCCGCTCCCACGGGGGTATCCCCGTTTGCGGAAGGCTTTTGTGATACCTGCAGGAGCTGGTCTTGCCATCGATGATTGTATTGCAGGATTAGCCAGGCTTTGGCAATACGCAATACCCTGTGGGAGCGGGCGTGCCCGCGAAGCAAGTGACGCGGTGTCTGGCACCGGCTTCGCCGGTGTTCGCGGGCACGCCCGCTCCCACGGGGGTATCCCCGTTTGCGGAAGGCTTTTGTGATACCTGCAGGAGCTGGTTTTGCCAGCGATGATTGCATTGCAGGATTAGCCAGGCTTTGGCAATACGCAATGCCCTGTGGGAGCGGGCGTGCCCGCGAAGCAAGCGACGCGGTGTCTGGCGAATCGGCTTCACCATCCACCTGTGCATGAGCGGTCTCAAGTGCCCTGAAACGCTATCTTGATGGACAGGGAGGGACAATGCCGGGAGCTGTATAAGCCTCCCGCTTTTGCTTCTGCCAGGCAATAAAAAAGGCTGCCATTCGGCAGCCTTCTCGATGCTCAGCCCGGCCTTATTTTTCACTGACTTCCGAATAATAGGCATTGATAAATATAGTTCACTTAGACTAGCGACTAGACAGCTTTCCAAAAACTCCTTTCAGGCACACCGCCTTTGACTGATAGGCAAAGCAGTGTCTGCGGAAATGAATATCACGATGCTCAAAGATTTACTCAAGTTGCTCGAGGAGGCTCTGCTGGTATCGCCTGGCATTGTCACGGTAGTGGAACGCGTTGGCTTCAATCTCTCGACATTGTGCATCGGTCGCCTGACGCACGATCCGTGCAGGAGAACACATTACCACTGAACCATCAGGAATAATTTTTCCCTCCGTAACCAGTGCATTCGCACCGATGATGCAATGCTTGCCGATTTTGGCGCCATTGAGTACCACGGCCTGGATTCCGATCAAACTGAAATCCCCAACCTCGCAGCCATGAAGCATCGCTTGGTGTCCAACCGTTACGCCGGTACCGAGGCTAAGGGGGCTACCCAAGTCTGTATGAAGCACTGCTCCGTCTTGAACATTGCAATCTTTGCCAATATGGATCAGTTCATTGTCTCCACGAATCACAGCACCGAACCACACGCTACTACCCTCATCAAGCTTGACGTTACCGATTACGCTCGCACTGGGCGCAATCCAGCTCTCGGAGTGGGCATTGACACGGTGGCTTTGAAGGCAATATTTCATACAAGTCTCCTAAGTGGAATTGTGTGGTCCAGATATACCCTGATTATTTGGTTGCAGCTCGCCGCAACTGCGCCGGCGAGCCTCATGTAGATGTCAAATTGTTTTACGAGTTGGCTCTCGCTGGGCAGCACAATCTTTGGTTTCCTGCCCTTGACGTAAGGCAAGAGAAGCGAGAGCCGCAACAAGTAACAAGATGGCCATGAGAAGCAGTCCGTTGGTCGAGCGTCCAGTACTTTGCTCGATCCACCCCATTACCGATGGTCCTACGAAGCCTCCTAACAAGCCACACGAATTGACGAACGCTAATCCGCCTGCCAATGCAGCGCCTTTTAGGCGTGACGATGGGTAGATGAAGATAATCGATTGCACAAGGAAGAACATCGATGCAGCTAGGCAGAAGCCTAGAAGTGCTGCGACTGGCCCGCTAAACGCCGCGATCACCAAGCCTGCAGACATAACGACATAACCACCTACAAGTAACGCTCGACTGCGTGCAGGTGTATCTGCAAAACGTGGCAAGGACGCTGCTCCGATTGCGGCTGCAATCCATGGCAAAGCAGTGAGCAGTCCAATGGTGAGGATCGAAAGATCGCCATAGGTTCGAATGATTCCAGGGAGGAAAAAGATCACGGTGTACACGGTGATCTGGTGACAAAAGTACACGAATATCGCCAGCAATATCTGTGGCTGTAGCCACTGACGGATCGAGTGCTCACCTTTTCCACCTTCCTCTCGTTCACGTGCGAGTCTCTCCTCTAGCGCTTGGGCTTCGGCGATGCTCAGCCAGGGTGCCTTGTTCGGCCGATCAGGCAGTTTTTTCCACACGACAATTGCAAAAAGAGCCGCCTGGAGGCCCTCGAGCACGAACATCCATTGCCACCCGTGCCAGCCCCACACGCCATCAAGTTGCATCAGCAGACCACCCAGCGGGCCGCCAACGATGTTTGCCAAGCAAACACCAAGCAGAAAGTAGCCGGTCGCTTTTGCACGTTCTTCCCGACCAAACCAATAAGTTAGATAAAGCATTACCCCAGGGAAGAATCCCGCCTCGGCAATACCCAAGAGTACGCGCAGTATGTAGAACGAGGTTTCGCCTTGCACGAAGGCCATCGACGCCGATATCAAACCCCAGGTAACCATGATACGCGCTATCCAGAACCGGGCTCCAACCTTGTGCATGATCAGATTGCTTGGCACTTCAAACAGCGCGTAGGTAAGGAAAAATAGCCCCGCACCCAGCCCGTATGCGGCAGCGGAGATTCCCAGATCAATTTCCAACTGATGTTTCGCTAAAGCGATGTTTGTACGGTCGAGGAAACTCAGTACGTATCCGATCACTAATAGCGGCATTAGTTTTCGGAAAAGCAACGCGGTGATTTCTTTCTGGCTCCGGGCAGTGCTTGCAGGGGAGGTCATTTGAGGGTCCTCTTATATGGCGCCCGCAGAGCCGGGCGCCTCTGTCTTGTCATTGTTTTAAAGTGGACTTCAGAGCGCGGTTGGCAGGCGGTCACCTGCCAAATTTTCCGCTCGGATATTTGAGTGCGTGAACAGCTGCAGAGCCGCGCCAGTCAAGGCGCAGCCGGCCATTACCAAAAAGCAGGTGATATAGCCGGAAAGGTTCGTCCAGCCGCCGCCGATTGTGATCAACCAACCCATCAATATAGGGGCGATGCCACCGCCGATGAACATGGCGGTGGTAATGATGCCGTTGGCAGTCGATGTAGCCGACGGTTGCGCGGAGTCTGAAGCCACGGCGTAATAGATCGGCCATACAGCATTGGCCACCAATCCAAACAACAGCTGTACCACGATCATGAGGGTCATGGTCTCGGTGAAATAGAAGGCACCTACGCTTGTCGCCATCCATATGCCACATATGATCAGTGTGACTTTGCGGCCGATCATGTCTGACAATGATGGCCACACCAGCTGGCCGATAATGCCGGTCACGGTAAACACCACGCTCATGCCAGCTGATTGCGCCAGGGACAGACCTGCAATGTTGTACAGGTATGCCGGCAGCACGATATTGACCCCCATGTACACCACTTGGGTAAGCATGGTGTTACCTGCCGTGAGCGCGATGTTGCGATTGCGCAGGCTAGCTTTGAGAGTTTTCCAGGCTTGCCCCTTCATGACCTGGGCGCTTGAAGAGACATCCGGCGGCGTCATGTTTTTTGCAGCCATGTCGACGTAAAGACGGGTGATACGCTCTGATGTCGAATAGCGTGACCAGAACAGCATCAACGGTACGGCAACAAAAAAAGCAGCGAAGAAAACATATCGCCAGTTTTCCTCACCAAAGGTTGTCAAAACGAAACTCGCTACAATCCCGCTGAGCAGCGCTCCGATAGGGTAGCCGGTGTGGTGAGCACCTAGGGCAAAGCCACGGCGTTCTATTGGCCACCATTCGGCGGTGTTGCTCACCCCTACCGGTTCTCCCCAACCGGCACCGAGATTTACGCCCACGCGCAGGGCGACAAATGTGGTGAGACTATGGGTGAGCGCCTTGAAACCGGAAAGAAAGGAGATCGCGGTGTAGCCAAGTACTAGGGGAACCTGGAATCGGGCTCGCTTCCAGCCGCCACCGTAGCGATCGCTCCACATCGCACCGGGAATATCCAAAACTGCGAGTGCAAGCATGATAATTGTGGCGATCGTGCCCCAGTCATCAGGCGAGAGCTCGAAATGTTTAGAGATTGTGGGCCCCAAACGCAGAATGATCTCGCGATCATAGGCGTTGAGGATCCAGATCAGCCAGCAGACCAACAACGACACCCATGAATAGCGGTGAATGTTACGCAGCGATGCTTTCTTTTCGGTAGGCATGATGATTCACCAGGCCCCGGTACGGAGCCTTGTCAGACCAGAAATATTCGAACGATTTTGGAGCGCAGTCTTAGCTTCCGAATCGTCGTTCCGGAACGCCCCGAACGCCCAAGTCATGGAGCGCGAACAATGCGCCGCGTAATTGACCATCAGCGGGGAAGCGTGGAAGAGGAGGGCGGGCCATTGAGGTCACGAATAATACATCCAGATTCGGCCCACCAAACATCACGCTAGTAACCTTCTTAACCGGCATATCGATAATGCGGTCGACATCACCACAAGGGGTGTAGCGAACCAGTTTTCCGGCGTACACCAGCGCTTGCCATAGGCATCCCTCTACGTCCACGGTGGCGCCGTCGGCTGCCCCGCCTTGGGACGTGTCAATATGATGAGAGATACGGCGGTTGCTCGCCGTGCCGGTAGCTATATCGTAGTCGTAGACCCATTGCTCGCCGGTCCAGGTGTCTGTGAAATACAACAAGTCTCCATTCGGACTCCAGCATGGGCCGTTGGAGCAGATGATTCCTTCGTCGATGACGTGGACTGAAAGATCGGGATCGAGCCGATATAGCTTGCCTGTCGCCAATTCTTCTCGAGTGTCCATCGAGCCGAACAGGAAACGCCCCTGCCTGTCGACCTTCCCATCGTTGAGCCGGTTGTGGGGGAGGTGGGGCTCAGGATCAATTATCAACGAAAGATCGCCCGTCAACATATCCAGATCGTGCAGGCCATTTTGCAACGCCACCAGCGCATGATCACCCTGCTTGCGCAGCGTCATCGAGCCGATTTTCTGGCCGACGTCCCAAGCACGCAATTCTCGACCGTCTTCAGTGGAGCGAAAAACGCGCCCATCAAAGCTGTCGACCCAGTAGAGCCGTTGTTGCTCGACGTCCCACAAGGGACCTTCGCCGAGCGTAGTTTTCACATCGGCGACGATCTCGATACGCATGATATTTCCCTCTTTTATTGTTTTACGGGAAGAGATGACCTTTCGTTTTCCTTACGTCATCTGAGGCAATCAGAAGTCGACGTTGTTGCGCCCCTTCAGTCCAAGGATTTCGCGAGCCTCGTCCGGCGACGCAACGCGTCCTCCCAAGGCTTCGACGACTGTGCGAATACGTCGAACCTGATCGGCATTTGATACCGCCAGTTTGCCGGGACCGTCCCAAAGAGAGTCTTCCAGCCCGACACGCGCATTCCCGCCCATCGCTAAACCCATGGTTGCAAGGGGGATCTGATTGCGCCCGGCACCGAGGATCGACCAGATATAGGCATCGCCAAACAATCGGTCAGCGGTCCGGCGCATCTGCATGAGATCTTCCGGGTGACCGCCTATGCCACCTCGCAAGCCAAAGACCGATTGAATAAAGATTGGTTTTTTTAACAAACCCCGGTCGAGAAAATGCGCTGCCGTGTAGAGATGGCCGATGTCGTAGCACTCGATCTCAAAGCGGGTGCGATTTTCCCCGCACGACTCCAGGATGTAGGCGATGTCGCGGAAGGTGTTACGAAAGACCCGATCATCACTCTCTTCCAGATAAGGGCGCTCCCAATCGTGCTGGAACTCCTTGAAGCGATGGAGCATTTCGTACAAACCAAAATTCATGGAACCCATGTTGAGAGATGCAAGCTCGGGCTTGAGCTGCAGTGCCGGTTGCAGCCGCTCCTCAACACCCATGGTCGGCGCTCCACCAGTGGTGAGATTGATGACTACGTCACTTTCACGCTTGATTCGTGGCAGGAACTGCCGGAACAACTCAGGATCCTGCACCGGACGTCCGTCTTTTGGATCTCGTGCATGCAGGTGGACTATCGCTGCGCCTGCCTCTGCTGCCCCGAGTGCGGCATCCCCGATCTGCTCAGGTGTCACCGGCAGGTACGGAGACATGGAGGGCGTATGGATCGCGCCGGTAACAGCGCAGGTAATAATGATGGGATTAGGCTTGGCCATGATGGGTTTCCTTTGACTTATTTTTGTGGAAACAGCGATGTAGGGGTAAAGGGTCAGAGATATTCGACGTTGCCGTCCACGCTGATCGCCTGGCCGGTCACGTTTCGAGCGGCTGGAGAGCAGAGGAACAGCGCCATGGCCGCGACATCCTCTGCAGTGACCATGCGTTTCAGCGAAATCTTCTTTAAGTATTCCTGGCGCATTTGCGGCTCGGGGACACCCTGTTGTTCTGCACGGGCGCGAATCACGCCGTCCATACGAGGGCCTTCGACGATTCCGGGCAGGATCGCGTTCACGCGTATATCGTCTTCACCCAACTCGGCAGCCAGGGATTTCATCATCCCGACAATGGCCCATTTGGTGGCGGCATAAGGTGTCCGCCATGCATAGCCCAGGCGTCCCGCGACTGATGCGATTTGGATCAGGTGGCCATGGGAAGACTCGCGCAACAGGGGAACAGCATGGTGAGCGAAGCGGTATTGTCCCGTAAGGTTAATCTCTACTGTGCGCTGCCAGTCTTCGTCGCTAATGCGGTCAACACCTGCAGTTGGCCCTGCAATACCAGCGTTGTTGATCAGCACATCTAGGCCACCGAAGCGTCCACGCTGGACGGCAAAAACTTCTGCGACCTGGGCAGCATCAGCCACGTCTGCCCGCGTGGCCGTAGCTTCGGGGTGGCGATCCAGGAAAGCCGCGATGGCTTCTTGGCTTACATCACAAACGTGAACTTGGGCCCCCGCCTCGATGTAGGCTGCGGCGATGATTTCGCCGATACCGGCTGCACCGCCTGAGATCAGTACGCGAAGATGTGGGTAAGGGGTGAGTCTTTCTATAACGCTCATGCGCGTTTACCTCCTGATTTCTTGTTGTTTTCAAGTACGGAGAGCAAGCGACCGAGTGAGTCAGCTGCTTGCATGATGTCGTCGGTAACCGCAGCGCGAGCTGCGGCGGGATCATATGCCTGAAGAGCTGCGACAATCCGTGTGTGCGCTTCCATCGAACGGCTGAGATGGGATTTGTCAGGTGCAACCAAAGCGAAGCAAGGGCCCATGTGCAGCCAGAAGTTTTCGACCGCTGCAACGGTCAGTCCGGCGCGAGCGACGGCGTAGATGCGGCGGTGGAAGGCGAAGTTCGTCCACAGATAACGAGGCACATCAGCGGTATCTGCTGCCTCCTTCATCTCTGCGTAAATACGATGAATGTCGTCGAGATCTTCGCGTTGTAGGTAAGTGATGCACTTTTCAGCAAGCAGACCCTCAAGGGCTACTCGGGCATCACGGATTTCCCGCAAACGCTCGACTGTCATGACTGGCACGCGTAGGCGGGCTGTGCCGGATACTTCGAAGGCGTTCTCGGCAGTGAGCCGGCTCAAGGCTTCACGTACTGGCATTGGACTGGAACCCAGGGCCTCTGCGAGGCCGCGAATTGTCAGCTTCTGTCCAGGTTCAAACCGACCGCTCATCAGCGCCTCACGTAGCTGGCGGTAGACCTGTTCTTGCAGGGTTTCCCGTGAAACCTGGCGCAACACCGGTAAAGCAATCGGGGCGTCGGTCATGATGATCAGTCCTATTGTGTTTTGTGAGATGAAATATGTGATCACAAAAATGCAATGTCAAGTGTTGATTTCAAACCAACTGGCGCTGGGATAAAGTGCAATGAGCTTTAGAGTCTGCGATCGGGCGCGAAGCGATGGGATAGACCGTTGGAGAAACCTGGTAAGGGCCGGGCAGGCGCAAGCCATTTGGGTGTGGATGTCCCTACCCGCTTTTTACACAGTCCTAAGGTGGCAAGACGCAGCGAGGCGCTTGGCTATCGCGCCTGGGTGCATCTCGACCCTTATTATTTGATCGGCTTAACGCATCAGCCAGCCACCTGCGACATCGATCACTTGGCCCGTAACAAATGCGCTGTCCGGGGCACTCAGGTAGCACGCAGCATCCGCGACTTCCCATGGTTGTCCCAGCCTTCGAAGCGGCGTATCTGCGATGACGGCGTCAGTTGCCGAAGCCGAAACAGTCCTAAGAAGGGGGGCTCGATGCGACCTGGTGCTAGTGCATTCGCTGTGATCCCGTATTCGCCGAGTTCGCCAGCCAGGTGCCGTGTCAATCCGATAATGGCTGCTTTCGTCGCGCTGTAGTGCGCTGCCACAATTGGTAAGAAGGCGCTGCCGGCCACGGAGGACATGCTGATAATGCGGCCAAAGCGGCGCTCAACCATCGATACAGACAGGAGACGTGACAGGTTGAACGCACCGTTGAGATTGACGTTCACAACCCTTTGCCATTCCGTAGAAGTCATTTGCCATATTGGGGCCGGTTTACCATCATGCTTGGGAGATATTCCAGCATTATCGATCAAGGTATCAATTGGTCCGATCGCCTCAGACAGGCGTGCACATGCCTTCTCACACTGGCCGAAATCGCCTACGTCTGCGGAATGCCAAGCAACATTGTATCCTTGAGCCTTAAGTGCTTTCCTTGCTCCTCTAAAGCTTTCGGATCGAGATCGAGCAGCGCCACACTGGCACCTTCCTCACAGTACCGCCTCGCTATAGCCGCTCCAATCCCGCCTGCAGCGCCTGAGATCAGTACAGCTACCTTTGTGTCTGCCCGGGATCATGGGGCTATCTCCAAAATTATCTTGCCAATGTGTTTGCTGCTTTCCATTAACTGGTGGGCTTGGGAAGCCTGAGCCAATGGGAAAGTTGAATGAAGGATGGGTAGGCAACGCCCTTCGCCCAGTAGTGGCCAGACTTGGGCCCGCGACCCTGATTGTCTTGATGCAGGTCGGTCAGGAGGGCGATGTGGACGAGCTTCTGGCAAAAATCCGGGATGAAATCAGAGCGCTGAAGCGGGTAGGGGTTTAGCCGTTCTTCGGCTTATACGAAAAAGCCACCTTGGCCCTTGCGGCTCAGGTGGCTTTTTTCATTTCATGCGCTTATTTGGTGCGAGAATTCGGAAAATTTGAAATTTGTTCGGTTCTCGCTGAAAAATAAGGGCCCGGACGATCAATCCCAGCTCAACGCCCCACCAGTCTGATACTCAATCACCCGCGTCTCAAAGAAGTTCTTCTCCTTCTTCAAGTCCATGATCTCGCTCATCCACGGGAACGGGTTGGTAGTCCCCGGGTACTCTTCCTTCAGACCAATCTGGGTCAAACGACGGTTGGCGATGAACTTGAGGTAGTCCTCCATCATCGCTGCGTTCATGCCCAGTACGCCGCGTGGCATGGTGTCGCGGGCGTATTCGATCTCCAGCTGGGTCCCTTGCAGGATCATCTGGGTCGCTTCTTCCTTCATCGCCGCATCCCACAGGTGCGGGTTCTCGATCTTGATCTGGTTGATCACGTCGATACCGAAGTTCAGGTGCATCGACTCGTCACGCAGGATGTACTGGAACTGCTCGGCAACGCCGGTCATCTTGTTGCGGCGGCCCATGGACAGGATCTGGGTGAAGCCGCAGTAGAAGAAGATGCCTTCCAGTACGCAGTAGTAGGCGATCAGGTTGCGCAGCAGCTCCTTGTCGGTTTCGACGGTGCCGGTGTTGAACTCCGGGTCGGAAATGGCGCGGGTGTACTTCAGGCCCCAGGCGGCTTTCTTCGCGACCGACGGGATCTCGTGGTACATGTTGAAGATCTCGCCTTCATCCATGCCCAGCGACTCGATGCAGTACTGGTAGGCGTGGGTATGGATCGCCTCCTCGAAGGCCTGGCGCAGAATGTACTGGCGGCACTCGGGGTTGGTGATCAGGCGGTACACGGCCAGGGCCAGGTTGTTGGCAACCAGCGAGTCGGCGGTGGAGAAGAAGCCCAGGTTGCGCATGACGATGCGGCGCTCGTCTTCGGTCAGGCCGTCCTGGCTCTTCCACAGGGCGATGTCGGCGGTCATGTTGACCTCTTGCGGCATCCAGTGGTTAGCGCAGCCGTCCAGGTACTTCTGCCAGGCCCAGTCGTACTTGAACGGTACCAGCTGGTTCAGGTCGGCGCGGCAGTTGATCATGCGCTTTTCATCAACCGCAACACGGGCCGAGGAGCCTTCCAGTTCGGCCAGGCCTTCGGCAACGTCGAGGGCGTCGAGGGCTGCCTTGGCACGTTTGACCGCGTCGGAGTCAGCAGCGGTGGCCGCACGGGCTTCCAGGGCGGCGGCACCGCCGGCGCTGTCGAGCTTGTCGAGGGTGGCGGCGGCAGCGGCCTGCGCAGGGTTGTTGCCTTTGGCGGCTACTTCGCCGTCTTCTTTGTCGAATTCGTCCCAGCTCAGCATGGTTTGGCTCCTGCTTGAGGGTTGCCCTGGGGCAACCGCTTGGATTTAAAGAATGTGATGCCTGACGCAAGGCCGTAACGGCGAATGGACAGCTCGAGAGGCTGACTCTCGTTTACATCTGAATGTGTTCTGGCTTGTACCTGGCCAGGCCTCGGGGAGGGGCCAGGACAATTGAATGGTGCTCTTTTCAGAGGGGGCGAAGTATATCGGATTTCGCCTTGGATCGGGGCGCGTCTCTTGCGGGCGAGGGTAACTTTTTCGACCGGAAATGCGTGCGTCCGTTCACCGGGTTTGTGTGGCTTGCTATGGGAAGGGAGTGTAGCGGCAAAACGCGGATGGCACTACATGTTGTGGCTTTTTATTTTTAAGGCACATTATGTGGTGTTGTCGCGATTTTTGTGGGAGCGGCCTTGTGTCGCGAACGGGCCGCAAAGCGGCCCCGCGAATCATGCGGCGAAGCTGCAATCTTGGGGGCGCTTCGCACCTCAATCGCGACACAGGGCCGCTCCCACAGTGACCGCGTTTTGTGAGAAGTCCTGTTCTTTTGCCGAGCCGCGTGAGCGCTGGTCAAAGGGCAAGGTTTCTCCGGGGTGCAGATACAAAAATGCCGCGCGGGGCACCCAAGGGCACCCCGTGCGGCATTCAGGCCTTACTGGCAGGCTTCGCAGTCTGGCTCGTCGATCGCGCAGGCCTTCGGCACTGGCGCTGGGCCTGCTGCCTGGACCGGGGCGCTGTCGCCACCGCTGGAAACGGCATTGAGCTTGCCGGTGTTGATGGTCGACTTCTCGGTGCTGGTCGCGGCCAGGGCACGGAGGTAGTAGGTGGTTTTCAGGCCACGGTACCAGGCCATGCGGTAGGTCACGTCCAGCTTCTTGCCCGAGGCGCCGGCAATGTACAGGTTCAGCGATTGCGCCTGGTCGATCCACTTCTGACGACGCGAGGCCGCATCGACAATCCACTTGGTTTCGACTTCGAACGCGGTGGCGTACAGGTCTTTGAGCTCTTGCGGAATACGCTCGATCTGCTGCACCGAACCGTCGTAGTACTTCAGGTCGTTGATCATGACCGAGTCCCACAGGCCGCGGGCTTTCAGGTCGCGCACCAGGTACGGGTTGATCACGGTGAATTCGCCCGACAGGTTGGATTTCACGTACAGATTCTGGTAAGTCGGCTCGATCGACTGCGACACGCCGGTGATGTTGGCAATGGTTGCAGTTGGCGCGATGGCCATGATGTTCGAGTTACGGATACCTTTCTTGACGCGCTCGCGCACCGGGGCCCAGTCCAGCGACTCTTCCAGGTTGACGTCGATGTACTTCTGGCCACGGGCCTCGATCAGGATCTGTTGCGAATCCAGTGGCAGGATGCCCTTGGACCACAGCGAGCCCTGGAAGGTCTCGTAGGCGCCACGCTCGTCGGCCAGGTCGCACGAAGCCTGGATGGCGAAGTAGCTGACCGCTTCCATCGACTTGTCGGCGAACTCGACAGCCGCGTCGGAGCCGTACGGGATGTGCTGCAGGTACAGCGCATCCTGGAAGCCCATGATGCCCAGGCCGACCGGGCGGTGCTTGAAGTTCGAGTTACGCGCTTGCGGCACCGAGTAGTAGTTGATGTCGATCACGTTGTCGAGCATGCGCACGGCGGTGTTCACGGTGCGTTGCAGCTTGGCGGTGTCCAGCTTGCCATCATTGATGTGGTTCGGCAGGTTGATCGAGCCCAGGTTGCAGACCGCGATCTCGTCCTTGTTGGTGTTCAGGGTGATCTCGGTGCACAGGTTCGAGCTGTGGACCACGCCCACGTGCTGCTGCGGCGAACGCAGGTTGCACGGGTCCTTGAAGGTCAGCCATGGGTGGCCGGTCTCGAACAGCATCGACAGCATCTTGCGCCACAGGTCTTTGGCCTGGATGGTCTTGAACACCTTGATCTTGTTGTACTCGGTCAGGGCTTCGTAATACTCGTAGCGCTCTTCGAAGGCCTTGCCGGTCAGGTCGTGCAGGTCGGGCACTTCCGATGGCGAGAACAGGGTCCACTTGCCGTCATCGAAGACACGCTTCATGAACAGGTCAGGGATCCAGTTGGCGGTGTTCATGTCGTGGGTACGACGGCGGTCATCACCGGTGTTCTTGCGCAGCTCGATGAATTCTTCGATGTCCAGGTGCCAGGTTTCCAGGTAGGCACACACGGCGCCTTTGCGCTTGCCACCCTGGTTCACGGCAACGGCCGTGTCGTTGACCACTTTCAGGAACGGCACCACGCCCTGGGACTTGCCATTGGTGCCCTTGATGTACGAGCCCAGTGCACGGACCGGGGTCCAGTCGTTGCCCAGGCCACCGGCGAATTTCGACAGCATGGCGTTGTCGTGGATCGCGTGGTAGATGCCCGACAGGTCGTCTGGCACGGTGGTCAGGTAGCAGCTGGACAGCTGCGGGCGCAGGGTACCGGCGTTGAACAGGGTCGGGGTCGAGGCCATGTAGTCGAACGACGACAACAGGTTGTAGAACTCGATCGCACGGGCTTCCTTGTCTTTCTCTTCCAGCGCCAGGCCCATGGCCACACGCATGAAGAACACCTGGGGCAGCTCGAAGCGCACGCCGTCCTTGTGGATGAAGTAGCGGTCGTACAGGGTTTGCAGGCCCAGGTAGGTGAACTGCTGGTCGCGCTCGTGGTCGATGGCCTTGCCCAGACGCTCCAGGTCGTAGCCTTTCAGGGCAGGGTCCAGCAGCTCGAATTCGACGCCTTTCTCGACATAGGCCGGCAGCGCCTTGGCGTACAGGTCGGCCATTTCGTGGTGGGTGGCGCTTTCGGCGACGTTCAGGAAGCCCAGGCCTTCGGCGCGCAGGGTGTCCATCAGCAGGCGGGCAGTGACGAACGAGTAGTTCGGCTCGCGCTCTACCAGGGTACGGGCAGTCATCACCAGGGCGGTGTTGACGTCCTTGATGGCTACGCCGTCGTAGAGGTTCTTCAGGGTTTCGCGCTGGATCAGGTCGCCATCGACTTCGGCCAGGCCTTCGCAGGCTTCGCTGATGATGGTGTTCAGGCGGGCCATGTCCAGTGGTGCCAGGCTGCCGTCGGCCAGGGTAATACGGATGCTCGGGTGTGGCTCGACCACGGCGTCGTTGTTGGCGCGGGTCGCACGCTCCTTGGCACGCTGGTCGCGGTAGATCACGTAGTCGCGGGCGACTTTCTGCTCGCCGGCGCGCATCAGGGCCAGCTCGACCTGGTCCTGGATTTCTTCGATGTGGATGGTGCCACCCGATGGCATGCGACGCTTGAACGTGGCGGTAACCTGCTCGGTCAGGCGCGCGACGGTGTCGTGGATGCGCGACGAGGCGGCGGCGGTGCCGCCTTCAACTGCGAGGAACGCCTTGGTGATGGCAACGGTGATCTTGTCGTCGGTGTACGGGACGACAGTGCCGTTACGCTTGATCACGCGCAGTTGGCCAGGGGCGGTAGCAGCCAGATCCTGCTGGGAATCGGCGGCCTGCGGCACCTTGGCCTGCGGGTTCTCGCGAGTTGTGTCGGTTTGCATGGGTGGGTGTCTCCACAGTTTCTATATTGTACAGGCGCCTTTTGAGCGCCCACCGTTCCGTCCACTTGCTCGATAACCTCACGGGGATGCGCACTGCATGCGCACCCGCCCGCGCGGGCGTACCGACTTCGGGACAGACTCAGGAATAAGGGGCAATGGCTTGCCGCTCCCTGGCCGAAGTCAAAGGTTCTGGGCTGGGCCCAAAAACTGTTGCTGATGAGTGCCAGGCTGGCCTGCAACACCCATGCCCGAACAAGGCCCTGGGTGGGCTTGCCTCGGTCGCCTCCGCAGGAGCGGTTTGGCTGCTGAAATCACTTGAAGTTCCAACCCGAAGATCGTTTGATCTAGCGGGTTGACTTTTGTGTGTGATTTTGCACGAACCCCTATATCTAGTGGTTCGCTGCGATCGGGATACAAGATAATGCGGTATTGGGGTGTTTGCAAGGCGAGCGTCTGTGGATAACGTGTGGGTACTTTGTGGGTGAAAGGTGAGTATTCGCTGTAGGCCTTGTGCCAAGTGGTTTGCAGTATTTTTCGGCCGTTCGCCGCCCCGTCGCAGTTTTTGCGGGCGCGCACCCTACCACAAAAAACGCTCGAGCCAAGGGGGGGCAGGTGCGTGGCTGTTGCGGGTTGCTGCCTGTCAGATCGAGCACCGTGCGGGCCCCGCTCGATTTCATGGACAGCAAAGATCTACAGTCATACGCTCAAAGGCCGAGATTGCGATCCAGAGAATAAAAAGGCCAAAGCCATGGACCAGACCCAACCCCGCATTCTGATCGTCGAGGACGACCCGCGCCTGGCCGAGCTGACCGCCGAGTACCTGCAGGCCAACGGCTTCGAGGTCGCGGTCGAGGGCGATGGCGCGCGTGCCGTGCGTCGGATCGTCGACAGCCAACCTGATCTGGTCATTCTCGACCTGATGCTGCCGGGCGAGGACGGCTTGAGCATCTGCCGCCGGGCGCGCAACCAGTACCCTGGGCCGATCCTGATGCTCACCGCACGCAGCGATGAACTCGACCAGATCCACGGGTTGGACCTGGGCGCCGACGACTATGTCTGCAAGCCGGTGCGCCCGCGCCTGCTGTTGGCGCGCATCCAGGCCTTGCTGCGCCGTAGCGAAGCCCTGGACAGCAAGCGCCAGGACCTGGCGTTCGGTGCCCTGCACATCGACAACCGGCTGCGCGAGGCGCGCCTGGGTGAGCAACTGATCGAACTGACCGGCGCCGAATTCGACTTGCTCTGGCTGCTGGCCAGCAATGCCGGGCGGGTGCTTAGCCGCGAACAGATCTTCACTGCGCTGCGTGGTGTTGGCTACGACGGCCAGGACCGTTCCATCGACATCCGCATTTCCAGGATCCGCCCCAAGATCGGCGATGACCCGCTGCAGCCGCGGCTGATCAAGACCCTGCGCAGCAAGGGCTACCTGTTCGTCGGCGAGGCGCCATGAACAATTCGATTTTCCTGCGCATCTATGGCGGCATGCTGGCGGTGCTGGTACTGGTGGCGCTGCTGGGCGTGCTCAGCCTGCACCTGGTCAACGAGGTGCGCGCCGCCCAGCACCGTGAGCGCCTGGCGCAAGGCACCTTCAGCCTGATGGCGGACAACCTGGCGGTGCAGAACGCAACCGAACGCAAGCGCTCGCTGTTGATCTGGGAGCGCCTGCTCGGCGTGCCACTGGCGCTGCAGCCGATGAGCGCCCGCCGGCTTGATGGCACCCAGCGTGCGCGCCTGGCCCGTGGCCTGGTGGTGGTGGAAAAAACCGGCCCGCATGCGGCACAGGTGCTGCGCAAGGTTGGCCAGGAAGACCTGATGCTGGTGGCGCAGATCAACCAGATCAGCGAGCAGTTGGCACGCGCGACGCTTTATCTGCTGGCCGATGAGCTGGTGCGCTACCCGGTCACCGAACAACAGCAGCGCCTGGCCCAGTTGACGCAGGAAAAAGGCTTCGGCTTTGGCGTTGCATTGCAACGGATCGAGCGCGTCAGCCTGGACGATGACCAGCGGCACAGGGTCGAGGAGGGCGACACGGTGATGGCGCTGGGCAAGGATGGCGATTCGATCCGGGTGTTCGCCGGGTTGACCGGCTCGCCCTGGGTGCTGGAGATCGGCCCGCTGTACCAGCTCAACCCGTATCCGCCGCAGTTGCTGGTCCTGATCGCGTTTCTGGGCCTGTGCCTGATCGGTCTGGTGGTCTACTTGCTGGTCCGCCAGTTGGAGCGCCGCGTGTCGGGCCTGGAAGTTGCCGCCACACGCATCGCCCAGGGCAGCCTGGACACGCGCGTACCGGCTGGCGACACCGACTCGGTAGGGCGCCTGGCCGCTGCATTCAATGGCATGGCCGAGCACTTGCAGCGTTCGCTGACCATGCAGCGTGAGCTGGTGCGCGCGGTATCCCACGAGTTGCGCACGCCGGTGGCGCGCCTGCGCTTTGGCCTGGAGATGATCGAAAGTGCCAGCACCGAGCAGGCGCGCGCCAAGCACCTGGCTGGCATGGACGGCGACATCCAGGACCTCGACAAGCTGGTCGACGAAATGCTCACTTACGCGCGCCTGGAGCAAGGCGCGCCGGCCTTGCAGTTCCAGCGCATTGACATCGATGCCTTGCTCGACCGGGTGATCGACGAGTTGGCGCCGCTGCGTGCCGATGTGCGCGTCGAGCGGGGTGAGTGCCAGGGGGCCGATGCCGATGGCGCCTGGGTCGAGGCGGAGCCGCGCTACCTGCACCGGGCGCTGCAGAACCTGGTCGGCAATGCCATGCGCCACGCCGAGTCGCAGGTACGCCTGAGCTACCAGCTGGGGCAGCAACGCTGCCGCATCGATGTGGAAGACGATGGCCCAGGGATCCCGGAGGGGGTATGGGACCGCATTTTCACGCCGTTCACCCGCCTGGACGACAGCCGCACCCGCGCCTCGGGTGGGCATGGCCTGGGCCTTTCGATTGTGCGGCGGATCATCTACTGGCATGCCGGGCGAGCCACGGTAGGGCGCAGTGCGACGTTGGGGGGCGCCTGCTTCAGCCTGAACTGGCCGCGCCAGCAGGCACCGCTGTAGGCGTCAGACGCTCACCAGGCTAAGCAGATGGCCGTTTTGCAGGCTGAACTGGCCGTGCAGCTCTGCCCCGCGTTGCCACTGTGGCGACAGGTCGGTGAGCAGGCGCAGGCGCGCCAGCCCCTCGCCAGACCAGTCGAGCACTTCGGCGTGCTCGAAGTAGAAACGCTGGCGGGTCAGGGGGTAGAGGGTCTTGAACAGGCTTTCCTTCAGCGAGAAGGTCAGGGTGACCGTCAGCCCAAGCTGAGCGCGGTCCAGGCGCTCCAGCTCGGCCGGGGTGAGGATTTCGCCCATCAAGCGCTCGGCGCGTTCGTCATCGAGCAGGGCTTCCTGATCCAGGCCCAGGCCCTGGCAGCTGTGGGCGCCAGCGACCGCCGCGGCGGCCCAGCCTTGGCCATGGGTGATCGAGCCGTGAATGCCGGCGGGCCAGATGGGCGAGCGGTCGTCATGGGTGCCAGGCACGTAGTTGCGACCGTCCAGGCGCTGCAGCGCGGCCCGTGCGCATGCACGGCCGGCCAGGTACTCGGCCTGGCGCTTGGGCACCGAGCGCAGCAGGCTGGCGCTTGGCACTACCCCCGCGCGCTGGAAGTCGTCGGCCCCTAGCTGGGCGGGGTCGAAGGCGCAACTGACCAGCACCGCACCGGGTAATGGGCGGGGCAGGGGCCAGTGGTACTGAAGTGGGGCGCAGCAGGCGGGGAGCGTGTTCATGGCGGCTATTGTGCCAGCCGCGGCGACGGTGTGGGAGATGCAATAGCCGAGGCTGCCGTGCAGCCCATCGCCTGCAAGCCTGCAGGCCCGAAGATCTATGCCGTGCCTGTGGAAGCTGGCTTGCCGACGATGGGCCGCAAAGCGGGCCGTACAATCGCTATTTGAATACTTTCTTGAAAAACGCCTGCATATCCGCCCAGGAGCTTTCATCCGCGGCCTTGTTATAACCAATGTCCGGCCCGCCATGCTCGCCATGGCTCAAGCGGTCTGCATCCGGGTTGGTGAAGCCGTGCTTGGCCCCTTCGATGCTGACGAACTGATAGTTCACCTTGGCCGCCTCCATCTCGGCCTTGAAAGCCTCGACCTGTTGCGGCGTGACCATGCTGTCGGCCGCGCCGTGCTCGACCAGGATATCCGCGCGTACCACCCCCGGTTTGGCCGGGGTAGCGGTAGCCAGTGCGCCATGGAAGCTCACTACGCCGTCGAGTTTCTCGCCACGGCGCGCAGCATCCAGCACCACCTTGCCGCCGAAGCAGTAGCCGACCGCACCCAGCTCGTGCTTGTTGGTGTTCGGTTGCAGTTTCAGCAGCTCAAGGCCCGCATCGAAGCGCCTGGCTGCGGCGGCAGGGTCTTTCAGTGCGGCCGCCATGAACGCCTGGGCATCCTGCGGGTGCTCGGTGTGCTTGCCGTCGCCGTACATGTCGATGGCCAGGGCGTTATAGCCCAGCGCTGCCAGGTCACGGGCGCGGCGCTTGGCATAATCGTTCAGCCCCCACCATTCATGCACCACGACAATGCCTGGGCGCTTGCCCTCGACGGCGTCGTCGTATGCGTAGTAGCCGACCAGCCGGTTGCCGTCGGCGTCCTGGTAAGGAATTTCGCGGGTTTGTACTGCCGCTTGGGCAAGGGCAGCGCTGCACATCAGGGTCAGGGCCAGCAGGACACGCATGGGTACTACTCCTTGTTCGGCAATCGGGTCGTTCAGCCGAGGTTCAGTCAGGGTTCAGTCGCGGTTCAGGGTGCCCTGCTTACTCTAGCTTCCAGACCGAAACAACGCACCCAACTGGAGTAACCTGCCATGAAAACCTTCAATACCCTGCTTGCCGCCATGGCCGTCTGCGCCGCTGGCCTCACCACCGCCCAGGCTGCCGATGACAACTTCGCCAGCCTCACCTACGGCCAGACCAGCGACAAGGTTCGCAAGTCCGGCCTGTTGCAGCGCAACACCGACAACCTCAACACCGACGGCATCATCGGCAAGGATGACACCTGGGGTGTGCGTGTGGGCAAGATCAACGACCAAGGCCGTTACTACATGACCTATGACAACGTCTCGGGCGATCACAGCGGCCTGAAACTGCGTCAGGAAAACCTGCTGGGCAGTTATGACCTGTTCCTGCCGGTGGGCGATACCACCAAACTGTTTGGCGGTGGCAGCCTGGGCATGACCAAGCTCACCCAGGACTCGCCAGGCGCCCGCCGCGATACCGACTACGGTTATGCCTACGGGCTGCAGGCCGGGGTGATCCAGGACATCACCGACAAGGCTTCGGTCGAGCTGGGCTACCGTTACCTGCGCACCAATGCGGCAACCGAGGTGGGCGCGCATGGCGGGCCGAAGGATGGCACCCTGCGCCTGAGCAGCAGTGCGCAGACTTACCTGGCGGCCTCCTACAAGTTCTGACGGCCTGCCGGGTTATCCTGTACCGGCCTCTTCGCGGCTGAAGCCGCTGCCACAGGGATCGCACAGTCCAGCAAACCTGTGTGCTCCCTGTGAGAGCGGCTTTAGCCGCGAAGAGGCCGGTACAGGCAATAGATGAAAAGGAGCTGCATATGAAACTGCTGGTGGTCGAGGACGAAGCCCTGCTTCGCCATCACCTCTACACCCGCCTGGGCGAAAGCGGCCACGTGGTCGAGGCGGTCGCCGATGCCGAGGAGGCGCTGTACCAGGCCGGGCAGTACCACTTCGACCTGGCCATCATCGACCTGGGCTTGCCCGGTATCAGTGGCCTGGAGCTGATCACGCGCCTGCGCAGCCAGGACAAGACCTTCCCCATCCTCATCCTCACGGCCCGTGGCAACTGGCAGGACAAGGTCGAAGGCCTGGCCGCAGGCGCCGACGACTACCTGGTCAAACCCTTCCAGTTCGAAGAGCTCGAAGCCCGCCTTAATGCGCTGCTGCGCCGCTCCAGCGGCTTCACCCAGTCGACCATCGCTGCCGGCCCGCTGGTGCTCGACCTCAACCGCAAGCAGGCCAGCCTCGATGCGCAGGCGTTGGCGCTCACGGCTTATGAGTACCGCATCCTCGAATACCTCATGCGCCATCATCAGCAAGTGGTGGCCAAGGACCGCCTGATGGAGCAACTGTACCCAGGCGATGAGGAGCGTGACCCGAATGTCATCGAAGTGCTGGTCGGCCGCCTGCGCCGCAAGCTGGAAGGCGAGCAGGGGTTCAAACCCATCGATACCGTACGTGGCCTGGGCTACCTGTTCACCGAGCGCTGCCGATGATTCGTTCCCTGCGCGTGCGCCTGATGCTGGCCGCCGCCGTGCTGGCGCTGCTGTTCATGCTGGGGTTGCTGCCCGCGTTGCAGAAGGCGTTCAGCCTGGCCCTGCAGGAGTCGATCGAGCAGCGCCTGGCCTCGGACGTGACCACGCTGATATCGGCCGCGCGCATCGAAGGCGGCCACTTGCAGATGCCCGAACTGCTGCCGGACGAGCGTTACAACCTGCCGTACACCGGCCTGCTCGGGTATATCTTCGACCGCGATGGCCAGCTGGTCTGGCAGTCGCGCGCCACCGCCGACCGGCACATCAACTACCGGCCGCGCTATGACGGGCGCGGCAACGAATTTGCACGCATCCACCAGGCCGATGGTGAAGAGTTCTTTGTCTACGACGTCGAGATCAAGCTGCTGGGTGGCCAGAGCGCAGCCTACAGCATTGTCGCCCTGCAGCCGGTGAGCGAGTACAAGGCCACCCTCGACGGCCTGCGCGAAAAGCTCTACCTGGGCTTCGGCGCCGCCTTGCTGGCGCTGCTGGTGTTGCTGTGGGCCGGCTTGACCTGGGGCTTGCGCTCGCTGCGCCGGCTCAGCCACGAACTGGATGAGGTGGAAGCAGGGGCGCGCGATGGTCTGAGCGGCGAGCACCCCCGCGAGCTGCTGCGCCTGACCCGCTCGCTCAACCGTTTGCTGCGCAGTGAACGCGAGCAGCGTACGCGCTACCGGGATTCGCTGGACGACCTGGCACACAGCCTGAAAACCCCGCTGGCGGTGTTGCAGGGGGTGGGCGAAAGCCTGCAGCAGCGCAGTGGCGAACGCGAACAGGCGCGGGTGCTGCAAAGCCAGATCGAACGCATGAGCCAGCAGATCGACTACCAGCTGCAGCGGGCCAGCCTGCGCAAGAGCGGCCTAGTGCGCCACAGTGTGCCGCTACGGCCTGTGCTCGACAGCCTGTGCAGCACGTTGGCCAAGGTATACCGGGACAAACGCGTGGAGGTGCAACGGGTGTTACCCGGGGCGGCCCAGGTGCCGATGGAGCAGGGCGCCTTGCTGGAGATGCTCGGCAACCTGCTGGAAAACGCCTATCGGCTGAGCCTTGGCCAAGTGCGCGTAAGCCTTGAGCAAGTGCCAGGGCGCCTGAGCTTGTGCATCGAAGACGACGGGCCGGGCGTACCGGTCGACCAGCGCGAGCGCATCCTCGAGCGCGGTGAGCGGCTGGACAGCCAGCACCCGGGGCAGGGCATCGGTCTGGCGGTGGTCAAGGATATCGTCGACAGCTATGACGCCGTGCTCAGCCTGGGGGACTCACCACTGGGTGGGGCTGCGTTCAGGATTACCTTCAACCTCGATTGATTCGGCCCGGGTGGGCGGATTCCCGCCAACATGCCTGTACAAAACCCGCCACCGGGCGGAAATCCGCCAGCTTTCCTCACCTTTATCGCCCCGTCGTTGGGCATTAATCCTTGGTACACAAGGCATTTGCACCCTTGCTGGGCACTTTGGCACCACCCTTGCTATTGATCTACGCAGAGGCCTGCCCAGGCAGCTCGAACACAACGACAAATCCCTCCAGGTGCAGGAGGGTTAGCGATTCAGGTGCCCCATCACCCTGGGAAGGGTGAGCCGGCACACTTGAGGAAAATTAGCCATGACGACACGTCAGCCGCTTTACAAATCCCTGTATGTCCAGGTGTTGGTCGCCATCACCATCGGCATCCTGCTCGGCCACTTCTACCCGGAAACGGGCGTCGCGCTCAAACCCTTCGGTGACGGTTTCGTCAAACTGATCAAGATGGTCATCGCCCCGATCATCTTCTGTACCGTGGTCAGCGGCATCGCCGGCATGCAGAGCATGAAGTCGGTCGGCAAGACTGGCGGCTACGCGCTGCTGTACTTTGAAATCGTCTCCACCATCGCCTTGATCATTGGCCTCATCGTCGTCAACGTGGTCAAGCCAGGCGCTGGCATGCACATCGACGTCAGCACCCTGAACGCCAGCAGTGTGGCTGCCTATGCCGCCGCCGGCGCGCAGCAGACCACGGTCGGCTTCCTGCTCAACGTCATCCCCAACACCGTGGTCGGTGCATTCGCCAACGGCGATATCCTGCAAGTGCTGATGTTCTCGGTCCTGTTCGGCTTCGCCCTGCACCGCCTGGGCAGCTACGGCAAGCCGCTGCTGGACATGATCGACCGCTTCGCCCATGTCATGTTCAACATCATCAACATGATCATGAAGCTGGCCCCGCTTGGCGCCTTCGGTGCCATGGCCTTCACCATCGGCCAGTACGGCGTGGGTTCGCTGGTGCAACTGGGCTACCTGATGGCCTGCTTCTACATCACCTGCCTGTTGTTCGTGCTGGTGGTGCTGGGCGGTATCTGCCGCGCCCACGGCTTCAGCGTGCTGAAACTGATCCGCTACATCCGTGAAGAGCTGATGATCGTACTGGGCACCTCCTCGTCGGAATCGGCCCTGCCGCGCATGCTGGCCAAGATGGAACGCCTGGGTGCCAAGAAGTCCGTGGTTGGCCTGGTGATCCCGACCGGTTACTCGTTCAACCTCGACGGCACCTCGATCTACCTGACCATGGCAGCGGTCTTCATTGCCCAGGCCACCGACACCACCATGGACATCACCCACCAGATCACCTTGCTGTTGGTGCTGCTGGTGGCTTCCAAGGGTGCTGCCGGCGTCACCGGCTCGGGCTTCATCGTGCTGGCTGCCACCCTGTCGGCGGTGGGCCACCTGCCGGTTGCCGGCCTGGCGCTGATCCTCGGTATTGACCGCTTCATGTCCGAAGCCCGCGCCCTGACCAACCTTGTCGGCAACGCCGTTGCCACCGTGGTCGTGGCCAAGTGGGTCAAGGAAATGGACAACGACAAGCTGGCCTCGGAGCTGGCGTCCGGCGGTACACCGCTGGTTGATACCCGCCCAACCGACGACCTGGGTGTAGCTGAAGGCCCAGCTCGTTGATAGCGGCTTGAAATGCAAAAAGGCGACCTCGGGTCGCCTTTTTCATGCCTGCACGGTCCTTGTGGGAGCGGCCTTGCGTCGCGAAAGGGCTGCGTAGCAGCCCCGGCAAGCTTGCAGGATGGCTAAAGGCCCGGGGCCGCTACGCGCCCCATCGCGACGCAAGGCCGCTCCTACAATGGCCAGCGAACAAGCCTGAATCGGGGTCAGGCCAGCACCACCTCCAACACCCGGATCGCCTCCGGCTGCGGGTAATGCCAGCGCACCTGCACATCCCAGAACCTCACCCCGTACACCCGTTCCGGTGCAGGTACCTGGTAGGCCGGGCGTGGGTCCTGGGCCAGGCATTGTTCGATCAGCGCCACCAGCGGCTCACCCAGCCGCAATGCATGCTCGCGGGCCTGCGCCAATGCGCTATCGGCCCAATGCACGGCAATGGCTGCAGGCGCGGCGCTGGCCATCTGGTTGCTGGCGCATGCAATGCTGTCGGCGTAAGGCACGTAGGGCTTGATGTCCAGCACCGGCGTGCCATCCAACAGGTCGATCCCGGACAGCAGCAGCCGCCCCGGTTCAACCCCCTCCAGGCGCACCACCGACTGGCCGATGCCATTGGGCCGATGGGTGGCGCGGGTCGCGAACACACCCATGCTCTTGTTGCCACCCAGGCGCGGTGGCCGCACCTTCAGGCGTGGCTTGTCTTCCAGCGCCTGGTGGAACAGGAACAGCAGCCAGACATGGCTGACCTGCTCCAGGCCTTCGACTGCCTCACCCTGGTCGAACGGCGGCAGCAGCTCCAGCACCCCGCGGGCGGCGGGAGCCAGCTGCGGTTGGCGCGGAATGGCAAACTTTTCCTTGAAGCATGAACGGACGATACCGACCGGGGCAACGGTGTGCTGCATGGTCACTCAGCCGCGCACGCGCAAAGTCAGGCCCTTGAGGAAGTTGCGCAGCAACTGGTCGCCGCACGGCCGGTAGTTATCGTGGCCAGCTTTGCGGAACAGTGCACTCAATTCCGGCTTGCTGACCGGGAAGTTCACGGACTTGAGGATCGCGTGCAAGTCGTCCTCCTTGAGTTCGAAAGCCACCCGCAGCTTCTTGAGGATCAGATTGTTGGTCACCGGCAGCTCGATCGGTTGCGCCGGGCGGCTGTCATCCTTGCCGCGACGGTAGAACACCAGGCCGTCGAGGAAGTGCGCCATCACCCGCTCAGGGCAGCGCACAAAGCCTTCTTCGTCTTCTTTCTTCAGGTAGGTGGCGAGCACCAGCGGGTGCACTTCGAGGCCGGAGAGGCCGATGATCTCGGCCATCTTGGCGTCGTTCACCTTGAGCATGTAGCGCAGGCTGCGCAGGACGTCGTTGTGGTTCATTGCTGCTGAATCCTGTTCAGGTGCCGCGCGTTCCAGCGCGGCCTATTACTTAGAAACGTTCGGTACTGGCCACATAGCGCCATTGGCCCAGCGGCAACTTGCCCATCGACACGCCACCCAGGCGAATGCGCCGCATGCCGACCAGCTCCAGGCGCAGGTAAGCGCACAATTCGGCGATCTGCCCGGGCTGCGGGTTTTTCAGGGCCATGCGCAAGTGGGTCTCGTTCTGCCAGCTGGCCTTGGCCTTGGGTAGCTCACGGTCATTGCGCGTAGCACCGCGGGCCAGGCGCTCCAGTGCCTGGGGCGTGGTCTGGCCGCGCACTTCAATGATGAATTCCTGCTCCAGGCGGCGCAGGTCGGCTTCGATCTTGCGGGTCACCCGCCAGTCCTGGGTGAACACTTGCAGGCCACTGGCGCCGCGCTCCAGTGGGGCGACGCAAGCCTGCCGGGCAAAGTGCCCGTGCAGCGCACGCACGCCCTCGCGGTGGGCTTCGCTGAGGCTGCCCATGTTGATGCTGGCGCGGGCGCTTTCGCTGTCCATGTCGGCAGGCTGGTTCAGCAGCAGGGTCACCGGCTCCAGGGGCTCGGCGCGGGCGCCAGGCAACAGCTCGACGCGCTGTTGCCCGACCTTGAACTGCGGCTGCTCGACCACCACGCCATCGACCGTGACCCAGCCTCCTTCAATGTACAGCTCGGCCTCGCGGCGAGAGCAGCCAAGCTGCTCGATGAGGCGTTTGGACAGGCGGACGGGTTCGGACATGGCGCAATTCGCAGAGGCAGGGAAAGGTGACCATTGTACCTGCCCCTACGCGGTTGATGATGGGAATCTGTGTCACTTGCGCCATTTCGGCGACCTGCTGCGGCATATTCAGTCGCCGCTGCACTGGCCTGTGCCCCGCAGGCGCATATGCAGCAGGGGGTAGGGTTGGCCAAGGCCGTCGGTAGGGGAGCGGCCGACCACCTCGAAACCTTCATGCAGGTAGAAGCCCAGGGCTTGCAGGTTCTGCTCGTTGACGTCCAGGGTTTCGGCATTGAGTTCGTTGATGGCGTAGCGCAGCAAGCGCCTGCCCACGCCCTGGCAACGGTAGGCCGGGGCAACGAAGAGCATATCCACCCGGCTGCTGGCGACCCCGGCGAACCCGCAGATACGCTGGCGGTCCTTGCAGCAGACCAGCATCACGGCGTCGAGGTAGCGGTACAACACATGCTCACGCAGCAGCCGGACATAGGCATCGGGTAGAAAATCGTGGGTCGCGCGCACCGAGTCTTCCCAGACCTGGGCCAGTTCGGGGTAGTCGCTAAGGTGCGGGGTTTGCAGGGACAATGGCTGGCGCATCGGGGTACGTTCCTCTGGGGCTGAGGAAACGATAGATGCTAAAAGCGCAACAGGCCCAAGGATTGCCGGTGCGCCTGCGCGGCCCATCATCGGCCAGGAAGCTCCCTGGTAAAGGAGCTGCTGGCCGGCGATGGTGCGCAGCGTACTGTGTGGGTGTCAGACCGGCTCGGCCCACATGTCGTATTCGTCGGCGTCTACCACCCGGCAACGAACCTTGTCGCCTGGCTTGAAGCCATGGTCGCCATCGATGAACACGCTGCCGTCGATTTCCGGGGCATCGAAGAAGCTGCGGCCTACCGAACCTTGCGCCTCGACTTCGTCGATCAGCACTTCGATCTCCTTGCCGATGCGCAGTTGCAGGCGGGCAGCGCTGATGGCCTGCTGGTGGGCCATGAAACGGTCCCAACGGTCCTGCTTGATGTCGTCCGGTACTTCAGCCAGGCCCAGGTCGTTGGCCGGGGCGCCCTCCACCGGCGAGTACTGGAAGCAGCCCACGCGGTCGAGCTGGGCTTCGGTCAGCCAGTCCAGCAGGTACTGGAAGTCTTCTTCGGTTTCGCCGGGGAAGCCGACGATGAAGGTGGAACGGATCACCAGTTCGGGGCACTGTTCACGCCATTGCTTGATGCGTGCCAGGGTACGGTCTTCGAAAGCCGGGCGCTTCATCGACTTGAGCACTTTCGGGCTGGCATGCTGGAACGGAATGTCCAGGTACGGCAGGATCTTGCCGGCCGCCATCAACGGGATCACATCGTCGACATTCGGGTAAGGGTACACGTAGTGCAGGCGCACCCAGGCTCCCAGGCTGCTCAGTGCTTCGCACAGTTCAAGCATGCGCGTCTTGACCGGGCGGCCGTTCCAGAAGTCGGTCTTGTACTTGACGTCGACGCCATAGGCGCTGGTGTCCTGGGAAATCACCAGGATCTCCTTGACCCCGGCCTTCACCAGGCGCTCGGCCTCGCTCAGCACTTCGCCCACCGGGCGGCTGACCAGCTTGCCGCGCATCGACGGGATGATGCAGAAGCTGCAGCTGTGGTTGCAGCCTTCGGAAATTTTCAGGTAGGCGTAGTGGCGCGGGGTCAACTTGACCCCTTGTGGCGGTACCAGGTCGATCAGCGGGTTGTGGTCCTGGCGGGGTGGCACCACTTCGTGCACGGCGTTGACCACCTGCTCGTACTGTTGCGGGCCTGTGACCGACAGCACGCTTGGGTGCACGTCTCGGATGTTGCCTTCTTCAACGCCCATGCAGCCGGTCACGATGACCTTGCCGTTTTCCTTGATCGCTTCGCCGATGACTTCCAGCGATTCGGCCTTGGCACTGTCGATGAAGCCGCAGGTGTTGACCACCACCACGTCGGCATCCTCGTAGGTGGGCACGACTTCATAGCCTTCCATGCGCAGCTGGGTCAGGATGCGCTCGGAATCGACCAGGGCTTTGGGGCAACCCAGGCTTACGAAACCTACCTTGGGGGTGGCGGGCGTGGTGGACATGACTAACCTCGGTATTGAATGCAGGTCGCCCGGCCGGAATCGGGGGCGATCTTGACGGGCGCTTTTGGCGCCTCTGATCAAAAAGTGCGCAATTCTAGCGAGCGCAGGGACGCTTGACCAGCAGAAATACGACGAACGCTGCGCTATGCTTCGCGCCGTTGCGCCAAGCTGCAGTGAGTGCTTGGTCGCAGAGTGAATACTGAAAGGCCGTAATGGCCGTCTGCGGGAGTGGTCGATGGTTCAGGCAAGCAGTCACGCTGAGGGCGGGCACGAGGGTAAGCAGGGTGCGACGCGGTCGCTGGGCCTGCTCGTGGCAGCGGTCGGGGTGGTTTATGGCGATATCGGCACCAGCCCGCTGTATACCCTGAAGGAAGTCTTTACCGGTGGTTATGGGGTGCCGGTCAACCATGACGGGGTACTGGGGATCCTGTCGCTGATCCTCTGGTCGCTGCTGTGGGTGGTGTCGTTCAAGTACGTGATGTTCATCCTGCGCGCCGACAACCAGGGCGAGGGCGGCACCATGGCCCTGACTGCGCTGGCGCGGCGGGCTACGGCGGCCTACCCGCGGCTGCGCACACTGATGGTGATCTGTGGCTTGATCGGCGCTTCGCTATTTTATGGCGACAGCATGATCACCCCGGCGGTGTCGGTGCTGTCGGCGGTAGAGGGCATGGGCCTGGCGTTCGACGGTATCGACCACTGGGTGGTACCGATCTCGCTGGTGGTGCTGGTGGCCCTGTTCCTGGTGCAGAAGCACGGTACCGAGAAGATCGGCAAGCTGTTCGGCCCGATCATGGTCACCTGGTTCGTGGTGCTCGGTGCACTGGGCGTGAACGGCATTTCGCAAAGCCCGGAAGTGCTCAAGGCCTTCAACCCCGGCTGGGCGGTCAACTTCTTCGTGGTGCACCCGGGGATGGGCGTGGCCATTCTGGGGGCGGTGGTGCTGGCGCTGACCGGTGCCGAGGCATTGTATGCCGACATGGGCCATTTTGGCCGCAAGCCTATCGCCCGTGCCTGGTTCATCCTGGTGCTGCCGGCGCTGGTGCTCAACTATTTTGGCCAGGGCGCGCTCCTGCTGCAGGATCCGGATGCGGCCCGTAACCCGTTCTACCTGCTGGCACCGGGCTGGGCGTTGTTGCCGTTGGTCGGCCTGGCCACCCTGGCCACGGTGATCGCCTCGCAGGCAGTGATTTCCGGGGCCTTCTCCTTGACCCGCCAGGCCATCCAGCTGGGTTATATCCCGCGCATGCAGATCCAGCACACCTCCAGCGACGAGCAAGGGCAGATCTATATCGGTGCGGTGAACTGGACCCTGATGGTGGGTGTGGTACTGCTGGTGATCGGTTTCGAGTCCTCCGGGGCGCTGGCGGCAGCCTACGGTGTTGCGGTAACCGGGACCATGCTGATGACCACGATCCTGGTGTCGGCGGTGATGCTGCTGCTGTGGAAGTGGCCGCCGCTGCTGGCGGTGCCGATTCTGGTCGGTTTCCTGCTGGTCGACGGGCTGTTCTTTGCCGCCAACGTGCCGAAAATTGTCCAGGGTGGCGCTTTCCCGGTGCTGGCCGGGGGCGTGCTGTACCTGCTGATGAGCACCTGGAAGCGTGGCAAGCAGATCCTGGTCGAGCGCATCGACGAAGGGGCATTGCCGCTGCCGTTGTTCATCAGCAGTATCCGCATTCAGCCACCGCACCGGGTCGAAGGCACGGCGGTGTTCCTGACCGCGCGTTCCGATGCCGTGCCGCACGCGCTACTGCACAACATGCTGCACAACCAGGTGCTGCATAGCCAGGTGGTATTGTTGACGGTGGTCAGCGAGGACCGGCCGCGGGTGCCGGAGCACGAGCGCTTCGAAGTGGAAGCCTATGGTGACGGCTTCTTCCGCGTGCTGCTGCATTTTGGCTTCATGGACGAGCCGGACGTACCGGCGGCGTTGAAACTGTGCCATCTGGATGGCCTGGACTTCACCCCAATGCGCACCACGTACTTCCTCAGCCGTGAGACGGTGATCGCCTCACGGCTCGAGGGGATGTCGCGCTGGCGTGGCAACCTGTTCGCCTTCCTGCTGAAGAATGCCAACGGCAACCTGCGCTTCTTCAACCTGCCGCTGAACCGGGTGATCGAACTGGGGACCCAGGTCGAGATCTGATTGGCAAGGGGCTGCTTTGCAGCCCATCGCTGGCAAGCCAGGCTCCCACAAGTATTGCGCTGATATTCAATATGGCGCGGTCCCTGTGGGAGATTCTATGGTTCCTGGCAAGGGTAGCCGGAGCATCTTCAGCGCCT
>JADHEE010000084.1_pt1 | contig 61335 bp, 73 predicted proteins | sample 8952401 | NCBI WGS metagenome assembly JADHEE01 (sample SAMN16124438, study PRJNA663242) | bioreactor sludge metagenome | isolation source: sludge (ammonium) | place: India:Bengaluru | collected 2019-02-28 | reverse complement strand
CATCAGCAAAAGGGGATGATAAGTTTATCACCACCGACTATTTGCAACAGTGCCCTCCTGTGTAAGTTCACACAGATATTGCAATTGCCTCAGAACACTAAAGGAGGGATTGCCAGATGTTGATGCAGCATATCGGTGTCGGCTATTTTGGGTATTACCGAGCAACTGCTTATGCGATGAAACACTCTCTTATGCCCGAGATTGCGAAGTTAAGAATGAAGGCTCTGAACTTCTGGGATAAGCACGGGATCCGTGCCGCAACTGATGCTTTTGACGTATCAACGCGAACACTCTACTGGTGGCGCCGGTTACTGCGCACCGGTGGTCCAGAAGCACTAATTCCAAGAAGCAAAGCCCCTCTGGTTCGCCGTTCAAGGCACTGGCATCCTGATGTACTCAAGGAGATCAGGCGTCTGAGAACTGAGTTACCCAATCTCGGCAAAGAGCAGATTTTTGTCAGGCTGAAACCATGGTGTGAAGCGCGGCATTTTACCTGTCCCAGCACGTCAACCATTGGAAGAATCATTGCTGGTGCTCACGATAAAATGCGGATGATCCCCGTACGCCTCAGCGCCAGGGGCAAAGCCCGGTTGATAAAAAAACGCTCAGTGAAGCCCAGAAGACCAAAACAATACCGCCCGGTAAAAACAGGCGAACTCATAGGGATGGACGCGATTGAACTCAGGATGGGGGACCTACGCCGCTATATCATTACCATGATCGACGAGCACAGCGACTATGCGCTGGCCCTGGCGGTCCCTTCACTCAACAGCGATATTACCAGCCATTTCTTCAGCAAGGCCACAAAGCTCTTTCCTGTCGCTATCAGACAAGTTGTCACTGACAACGGTAAGGAGTTCCTCGGTAACTTTGATAAAACGCTACAGGAAGCCTCGATTAAACACATCTGGACCTATCCGTACACACCGAAAATGAATGCGACCTGTGAGCGATTTAACCGGACACTTAGAGAACAATTTATTGAATTCAATGAATTGTTGCTTTTTGAGGACCTGAATTTGTTTAATCAAAGAATGGCTGAATATCTGGTGCTGTATAACAGCAAAAGGCCACATAAATCACTCGAACTGATGACGCCAGTGGACTATATTTTACGTGAGAGTAAAAATTGCAATATGTGGTGGACCCATACAAGCAGAAGTGTCACCATCGGTGCGAAACAGAGATGTCATGCTTTGGTTCAGAGAATGCGTTTGACGAGTCTGTACATAAATTTGTGTAATTGCCTGATTTTGATATGTTCAATCCAACATCAAAAGCAGGTTAATTTATGGACGAAAAACAGTTGCAGGCTCTGGCTAACGAACTGGCCAAAAATCTCAAAACCCCTGACGATCTCAACCAGTTCGATCGCCTGCTGAAGAAAATCAGCGTTGAGGCGGCTCTCAACGCCGAAATGTCCCACCATCTGGGCTACGATAAAAATCAGCCCAAACTGGGGGCTAATTCCCGTAACGGCTATTCCACAAAGACCGTTACCACCGGCGATGGCCCTCTGGAACTACGTACCCCACGCGATCGTGATGGCTCCTTCGAACCCCAACTGGTGAAGAAAAACCAGACCCGCATTACCGGCATGGATAACCAGATTTTATCGTTGTATGCCAAAGGGATGACCACACGCGAGATCGCCGCCGCGTTCAAAGAGTTGTATGACGCGGATGTCTCACCCGCGCTGGTCTCAAAGGTCACCGATGCGGTCATGGAGCAGGTTGTCGAATGGCAAAATCGTCCGCTGGATGCAGTCTATCCCATTGTTTATCTTGACTGTATCGTCCTGAAAGTCCGACAGGATAGTCGTGTCATCAATAAATCAGTGTTCCTGGCGCTGGGCATTAATATCGAAGGCCAGAAAGAGTTGCTGGGGATGTGGCTGGCCGAAAATGAAGGGGCGAAGTTCTGGCTGAATGTGCTGACAGAATTGAAGAATCGTGGCCTGAACGATATCCTCATTGCCTGCGTTGACGGCCTGAAAGGTTTCCCGGACGCCATCAACGCGGTGTATCCGGAGGCCCGCATCCAGCTGTGCATCGTGCATATGGTGCGCAACAGCCTGCGGTTCGTCTCCTGGAAGGACTACAAAGCCGTCACCCGCGACCTGAAAGCGATTTACCAGGCACCGACGGAAGAAGCAGGCCAGCAGGCGCTGGAAGCGTTCGCCGCAGCCTGGGACAGCCGCTATCCGCAGATAAGCCGAAGCTGGCAGGCAAACTGGGCCAACCTGGCGACGTTCTTCGCTTACCCGGCAGACATCCGCAAAGTCATCTACACCACCAACGCCATAGAATCACTGAACAGCGTGATCCGGCATGCTATCAAAAAGCGTAAGGTGTTCCCGACGGACGACGCGGTGAAAAAGGTGGTGTGGCTGGCAATCCAGGCGGCCTCACAGAAATGGACGATGCCGCTGAGGGACTGGCGTATGGCAATGAGCCGCTTTATTATCGAGTTCGGTGACCGCCTGGACGGTCACTTCTGAGAAAAGGCATTTACACAGAATCGTGTACAGGGTCCGTTTGACCGCCTCGCTATATACTTCCGAGCGTTCTCTTTTCCCAACAGAAATCACGAAAACGACAACTTTCTCGTCTATAACCTGGTATACAAGGCGATAGCCTGAAGACCGGAGCTTAATCTTGTAACAATCAGGCATACCACGGAGCTTGTTTGCTTCAATCCGGGGTGACTCAAGTACTTCAACCAGCTTCTTTTTCAACTGTTCACGTACCGTCGAGCCCAGCTTTCGCCATTCCTTTAGTGCCCGCTCGTCAAAATCCAGAAAATACGCCATCAGAGTTCATCCAGCGTCACACGTACTGGCTTAGGATTACAAAGTCGTTCTTTCACTATCTCCACAAGTTCAGCATCTTCATCACTCAGGAGTGTCTGTTTGAACGGCAAGCGTTCATTGTCAGCGATATACTCGAGCATGAGACGAAGCGCTTCAGAAGGAGTTACGCCCATTTTTTCAAGCGCGGCGTAAGAACGCGCTTTAAGTTCATCGTCAATACGTAGGTTAATGCTACCCATGTCTTACACCCCTTGTAATTACAAATGTCATTACAAGTATCGCACTACAACATGCTTAGGGCAAGTCACGAAGTAAGTCAGAAAGTAGTCGTAAGAACGGTGATCACTGTCCGCTTTGTGCCAGAAGTGGACGGCAGGATTTGTTGAACATTTCAGACAAAACCAAACTCAAAACAACTATTGAAATCAAGCCAGCATAGCGGATACATTACGCACGTTGTTACTTTGTATCATCAGGATGCCGTTAACTGTGTTTATCAGCCGTGAAGTCATTTCCAGAATCGTGCTTATCATCATGGCTGTTGCCGTGCTGAGCAGTTCGTTTATGGCAAAGCCACAGGCTGCATACAGCGTTCAGGAAACAACGTCCATCAGTGACCATCAACACGACAGCGATGAACCACTGAATGAGCACGATCCATTGTTGTTTCACTCCCACGGTAGCGTGCATCACCTCAATGCCGATCATTCCCACGATCTGAATAAACTCTTTGCTCTGCCTACTCTGCACGCATGGAATCCGGGCATGCGGGTGATATATGCGTTGAGTTCAGAACAAATACTGCAAATGCCGCAGTCCACCCCCGAACGCCCTCCGAGAATCCTGTCTGCGTAATAACTTCTGCTAATTCGTTATTATTCAACATGTAAGGATTTTTATGTATACCAGCCTTGATACACAGGGCCGGTTGAGCGCTCGCCTGCTTTCAGCTCAGGCGCGTTCGGCTTGTCTGTTTTTCCTGTTGTTACTGCTTTTCTACAGCCAGGGCGCGTATGCGCACGGCGTGGCGGAAGGCGACAAAGGGTACATCCAGGAAATCACCGGGGTGAACATCATCCCGTTTATCTACCTTGGCGCGAAGCACATGGTGACCGGTTACGATCATCTGCTGTTTCTGTTCGGGGTGATTTTCTTTCTCTACAAAATGCGTGATATCGGGCTGTACGTTAGCCTGTTCGCTATCGGGCATTCAACGACGCTGCTCATCGGCACCTTCTTTGATATCAGCGTCAGTGCTTACCTTATTGACGCCATTATCGGGCTGTCCGTGGTCTATAAAGCGCTTGATAACCTCGGGGCATTCCAGCGCTGGTTTGGCGTTCAGCCCAACACGAAGCTTGCGACGCTCATCTTTGGATTCTTCCACGGTTTTGGTCTGGCAACCAAAATCCAGGAATTCGAAATCTCTCCCGATGGCCTGTTTGTCAACCTGATTGCCTTCAACATTGGCGTTGAGATCGGCCAGCTGCTCGCGCTGAGCGCCATCCTGATCGTTATGAGCTACTGGCGGCAAACGGCGAGCTTTTTCCGACACGCTTATACCGCCAATGTGGTGATGATGAGCGCGGGATTTCTGTTAATGAGTTACCAGCTTTGTGGCTACATTTTAGCCTGAGGGAGACAAAACAATGTACAACACTGATTTACCAACACGCGCAGAATTACCTTCTGCCATCAAACTGATGCAGTCCACTATCCTCGCCGCCATCGTGGCGCTGACGCTGCTGATCACCGTCGTCATGCCTTCGGAATACGGCATTGATCCTACTGGCGTGGGTCGTTTACTGGGGCTTAAGCAGATGGGAGAAATCAAAACGCAGCTTGCCGAAGAAGCTGATGCCGATAATCAGGCCAGCGCTGTTCAGCAAGGACAGCTGGCTGCGCCAGTTAATGAGCGACCGATCCCGGATAATCCTCCGGCAATAACGCAGAACACCTACCCGGAGCTGAGCGTTCCGGCGACCACGCGCGCGCCGGAAGTACCATCGGCTGGCTCGCAACGTCATCAGATGCTCATCACCCTGAAGCCTAACGAAGCTGCTGAAGTTAAACTGGAAATGCGCAAAGATGCCCGCGTGACCTATCAGTGGACAAGTTCCGGACCGGTAAACGTGGATGCGCACGGCGATCCGGTCAACGCCCCGAAAGGCTTCTACCATGGCTATGGTAAAGCCCGGCAGATCACATCCGGAGACGGCGTTTTACAGGCCGCGTTCGAGGGTAAACATGGCTGGTTCTGGCGAAATCGTGGTTCTGAGACCATCACGATCCAGCTTGATACAACCGGCGACTACCTGAACATCAAACGGGTTATCTGATAAATCAGGGGCAGGATAACCTGCCCCTTTTCACACAGCTGACAGCCCGGTCAGGCGGAGTATCAGCCCGGCGAGAGCCGCCATGGCAATAACGTGCGTAACCTTCCATTTTAATCTGAAAAGCGCAAACGCAGCGGCGACAGCAATCAGGGCGGCAGGGATATCGATCCCTCCCTTTGCGCCTTCCGGCCATACGGTATGCCAGATAAAAAACAGCCCCAGATTAACAATGACGCCCACTACGGCCGCTGTGATGGCGGTTAAAGGTGCCGTGAAACCCGCCTTGTTGTGGGTCGTTTCGATAAACGGCCCGCCTGCCAGCACGAAAATGAAGGACGGGAGAAAGGTAAACCAGGTCACCATGCAGGCGGCAACGGCGCCGCCGACAAACAGCATATCCGCGCCAAAAACGGCATGGGTATACCCGCCCACAAATCCGACAAACGTGACCACCATAATCAGCGGGCCGGGCGTGGTTTCTCCCAGCGCCAGCCCGTCCATCATCTGCCCGGCAGTCAGTCAGCCAAAATTGACGACAGCACCCTGATAAACGTATGGCAGGACGGCGTAGGCCCCACCGAAGGTAAGGAGCGCAGCCTTGGTAAAGAACCAGCCCATCTGCGTCACCGGATGCGCCCAGCCCAGCCCCAGCGTCAGCACCGTCATGGGAATAAGCCAGAGCAGTGCACCCGCTGCCACAATCCTTAACAGTTTCGCCCAGCTGAACAGGGCATGCGCCGGTACGGGCGTATGATCGTCAATAACCGCAGCATCAACGGCGGCTTTCTCCTGTTTGTTATGCCCGCTGCCGCTGTGAAATTTTTCCGGCGCGATGCGTCCGCCGATAAAGCCAGTTATCGCTGCTGAAATAACGATGACGGGAAAAGGAACGTTCAGGGCGAAAACGGCCACAAAAGCCGCAGCAGCTATGGCCCAGTGGGCACCGTGTTTCAGCGCACGGGAGCCGATGCGATGCGCCGCCTGCAGCACGATTGCCGCCACGGCGGGTTTAATGCCGTAAAAGATACCGGCAATAATGGCAACGTCTCCCCAGGCGATATAGATCCACGACAACGCGATAAGAATAAAAAGTGAGGGAAGGATAAATAACAAACCCGCTATCACTCCGCCCAAGGTCCTGTGCATCAGCCAGCCAATGTAGGTGGCAAGTTGCTGAGCTTCCGGACCGGGCAGCACCATACAGAAATTGAGTGCGTGGAGAAAACGGGACTCGGAAATCCAGCGCCGGTTCTCGACCAGTTCCTGATGCATGATCGCAATCTGTCCGGCAGGACCGCCAAAGCTGATAAAACCCAGCTTCATCCAGAACCAGAACGCCTCCTTCAGGGGGACCGGCTTGGGCTTAACGTTTTCCTCTGCCAGCGTCAGCAACTCCGTTTTGTTCATCATGGCCGGACCTCATTTCAAACGTCGTTAACAGACCGTCAAACAGCGAACAGGCCGCTGTGAGTAATGTGTCATCATCCGTAATGCTTTCACGCAATCCTGCCAGTACACTTTCAACGCCAGCGGCTTCGGGGGGCTGAACCCCGCCAACATCAAGGTAATGCACAAGCATCCCCAGACCATTCAGGGCATCCCCCGTCAGCCCGAAGCGGACCATCAGCACTTCAAAGGTCACACGATTGTCGATGTGGCTGAAGGTCGCGCCATCAAAATCAAACCCCACCGCCTCTTCCGGGCAATCGTTGCCATCCTTAAGCCAGAGAAACTGCGCATCCTGGTCGATAAAACGCCGTATAAGCCAGGCGCTGGCAAGCCTGTCAATCCATGGCCGGCGACGCGTAGCCCAGATCCTGTTATGAAAATCCTCAGGCTTCAGCCGTGTCAGCAAGCCACTGACGGCATGAGGCTCTCCGGGAGAGATGAACCTGTTAATGCCAGCTTCCAGTTCTGACAAGGCAAAAATGGCCTGCGCCTGCGCTTCACCAGGAAAGAAATCAATCGCCACAATCCGATCCAGCTCGCGACGAAGTTTTCTTACCATCTTCAGTTGGCTGACCGCGGTTTCCTCATTAAGGTCGTTTTTACAAACCTGAAGGCTCTCCATCAGGATCAGGTACTGCTGAGAGCGATCGAATAACGGGCGAATTTTCTCTTCGTCGGAAGTCTCTGCGTCAAAAACAAAGGCCGTTCCTCCCTCACCGCTGATTTCACGACTCATCTCGTTAAAAATCTCATGGCTCTGTTGCGCTTCAGGCAACAGATAAACGCCGTCGCGCAGCATGGCGGCACCGGTATTTTTTAATGCCCGCCAGACACGCATACGTAATGTGGCCTGCTCAGTGGGCAGTGTCAGAATAAGGATATGTAGTTTCATAGTGTAGAGATTAATACATATGGTAGAGATTGCTACATATTTTCAGTCTTTCTAACCGTACATATCGCTATCTTTTTATGGTGCTCATAATTGCTCTTATCGGTACCGGTCTTGCTACCGTTGCACTGGGCCTGCTGGCGGGCGACAGGGCAGGGGGAGTCGGGAACGGCGCTGGCAATGAAGATGCTTGCTTATATTCTGGTCGCCCCGGTCGCTGATGCATTATGCGGGCCTTTTTATTCATATCGCCAATACAAGACTTTACATTCCAGCCCTTACATCCTCCCCGGGGGGATGCTAATCTTTTTATACCGTTGTCATTGTCTATTGAGGAAAGCAATCAGCGATGTACCCGATGTTTAAACGTTCGCCCCGTTATGTTCTGATGATCGTCATCATGGCCATTGGCATGATGATGTCGTCGATGGTGACGTTTGCGTCGCACGGTACAAACGGCCTGACAGGCTACGAGATGAATCTGCATGACGCAGAAGTCACCATGTCAATGCAGGATCACTCTCACGATTCGGATATCCCTCAGTCTGGCCACGCAGGCCATCATCAGACAGACCATTTCCATGAAACCCCTGAGCAGCCGCCCTCTGTAGAGATTTCCCTCTCTCCTGTAACAGACAGATGGTTGCCGCTTGCCGATCTTCGTAGCCCGGTTAAGGCCACGGACATCATTTACCGTCCTCCCAGCATCCGCCAGATCTGATCGCTGTTACCGGCAGTTTTTGCTGCCCGGCTTTAATCAACTTCAGATTTAGCGGAGAGGCTATGTATAAAGACTCTATCCAGGCGCGTCGAGAGATTGCGCGTAATTTCACTGCACTCAATTATCGTGTTGATCCCCTGCACTGGCAGACGCTCTGCATGGGCGTTAATCGCGACCTTCAGGCCAAAAAAATGCGTCCGAATGTCCCGGTTCCTTCACGGCGTAAAGTCATTCCGTTCCTGAAAATGATGCATCAGGAAACGGGCTCGATGCTCAAAGCGATCCTTGCCTTTGGCTTTGATGGCCCCTGGACATCCAGCGGCGGTTCATTTCGCCTGGCGCGAGAAATTGGGTTCGACATCGCCCACTATGCGAAAAACATTCACCACAAAAACGGGAAAGTCACCTTCCTGGAAATTGGTGCCGCCTGGGCGGGTTTTCGCGCTGAGGAATGTGCCGGCCATCAGGCGACGATTTCCGGGCTTTCCGGGGAGTTCAGGGAGCAACTTGGGGAAAGCGTATTCCTGCACTTCACTAATCTCACACCGTGGCATGCATCGCTGCCAAAAGGCGTGACTGAGCATCCTTACGTGACAGCAGCCGGGCTGGGAGCGCTGGAAAACAGAGGTGTTCAGGCAGGTGAGGTCGATATTATCTACTCCCAGGCAGCGGCCTATTTCGAACAGGATTACACGGCTTTCCTTCGCAGCGCTGCACGCCTGCTGAAAGAGGATGGCGTCCTGATCTTCAACCATGACCCTGTTCTGGCGAGCGCGATGGATGAAGTCGCCTGGGAGCACGGACTGCGGCTGGTCAGACGTAAGCAAATGGGAGGAATGAATGGCGCGATTGCCCGTTATCACCGGCTTCGTTCGTCCCCGGTAAGTCAGATGGTCTTCCCCGGCGTAAAGCGGGCAGAGGATGAAGAAGTGGTCTGTGAATCACTGGTTATGTCGGCGCTTCGTCGCAACGTAGAGGTGTAACGCCCGATATGTTGACGCGCAGACATTTTCTCACCACCACAGGAGCGTTGCTGATGACAACATTACTGCCGGGGGAAACCCTGGCAGCCTCTCTGGCTGAAAAAGTCAGTGAAACATGGCAAAAAATAAACACCCGCCGCAATCAACAAGAGGCGATAACGCCGGGCTGGGTTTTGCAGTCGCTCGGGCTTAAACCTGGCTCAACTGAACTGCGAAGAGCCATTTTTGAGCTGGTCAGGCGGATACCCTATCAGCTCGGTGCATGGAATGGCGAAAGCATGAGTCTGTTTCAGCAGGGCTTTGGCGACTGCCGTCATAAAGCCGCTGCTGCCGAACGACTGCTGACCGATGGTGGCATTACGGCAAAGCGAAAGCTGGTGCGGTTTGACTGGGCTGATTTGCCTGTACCTGCGGATATTCTGGCAATTTTGCCGCAAACACAGGGATTTCATGACACTGTGGCTTTTGAGCTACAGGGCAAAACATACCTGTTTGATGCCACCTGGGATATGGCCTTGCGCGGAGCGGGTTTCCCGGTGATGCCTTCCTGGGATGGCAACTCTGATACCTGGCCGGTGACTTCCCGGATGTCGACGCAGCAAACCGTACTAATGCCGCAGCCAGGGCAGGACATTTACAGCACTAACCAGATGAGCTGGCCGCAGCGCGAGAAAACCATGGCGTTTAATCAGGCACTGAATAACTGGCTGGAGGTCATTCGGGCTAACCGTGATGACTGGTGCACCATTATCCATAGTGATATTGAAGCCACCCGGTTGAGCCTGAAAACCTGTCTGGGACAACTGAGTTAATTCCCTTCTCGTCAGGAGGGGCTGCGCAGGGAAGCGGCGATAACACCTTCGACACTTTTTATGCTGCTTCAGGTATAACGCTGGGATACCTGAAGCTTTTTTATTTAACATCCAAGATAACAGACGAATCAGTATCCTCCTCACCCGGATAAAGCTTGTCATTTTTTTCAGGTCCCTCTATGCTTTGAATATCCCCCTGGGGGGGATGTGATTTCAAACCAAGAGATTTCCTGATGCTCAACATTCTTTCTAATCGTACCTATCGCCACCTGTTTATGGCACAGGTTATCGCCCTTATTGGCACCGGTCTGGCGACCGTTGCGTTAGGGTTACTGGCCTACGATCTCGCAGGTGACAGAGCCGGGGCAGTGCTGGGTACCGCGCTGGCTATCAAAATGAGCGCCTATATTCTTGTTGCGCCCGTGGCGGCGGCTTTTGCCGATAAATTCCCGCGTCGCACCATGCTGGTAACACTGGACCTGGTTCGCGCTCTCGTGGCTATCACGCTGCCTTTTGTCACCCAGATATGGGAAATCTACATCCTGATCTTCATTCTTCAGGCTGCCTCGGCGGCGTTTACGCCTACTTTCCAGGCAACTATCCCGGATATTCTTCCTGACGAACGTGAATATACCCGGGCGCTGTCTCTGTCACGTCTGGCCTACGATCTTGAAAGCGTCATCAGCCCTATGCTGGCGGCTGCACTGCTGACGGTCATGAGTTTCCACAACCTGTTTGCCGGTACGGCAGTCGGGTTCCTTGCTTCAGCAGCTCTGGTTGTTTCCGTGACACTGCCGAAGATGAAAGCGTTAACGGTCAAACGCAGCATCTATGACAAAACTACACGAGGTATGCGCATCTTCCTGAAAACGCCCAGACTGCGCGGCCTGCTGGCACTCAACATGGCCGTAGCGGCAGCGAGTGCAATGGTTATCGTCAACACCGTCGTTCTGGTTCAGGCGGACTTTGGTTTCTCACAGCGGTCTACCGCTATTGCGCTGGCCTTCTTCGGCGTGGGGTCCATGGTATCGGCCCTGGTTCTCCCCAGACTCCTCGACAACATGAGCGACCGTATGCCGATGCTTGCAGGTACGGCGCTTTTAGTCATTGGCCTGGGGTCAGGCATTTTCCTGAAGGATTACATCACGCTGGTTGTGCTCTGGGCACTGCTGGGGGTGGGCTATTCACTTTCTCAGACACCGGGTGGTCGCCTGCTGCGCCGTTCGTCAACAGCGGAAGACAGACCGGCGCTGTTTGCCGCCCAGTTTGCACTGTCACATTCATGCTGGCTGGTGACTTATCCGCTGGCCGGATGGGTTGGTGCGGCATGGGGGACACAGGCTTCATTCATCGCCCTGACTGTTGTGGCAACATTGTCGCTGGTCACCGCCGTACTTATCTGGCGTCCTGAGCATGAAGTGTACGCTCAGGTTCACAGCCACAAAGACCCGGAAACAAACAACGAATCGACCCATGAGCATGATTTCGTCATTGACGATGAACATCCGTCCTGGCCGAAGAAAGAGAAGTAATTTCCCAAAAAAAGACAACGTATCAGGAGAGGATAAGCCGATAAAAAGTGTGACCATGGCGTTGATACACATTATCTTATCCCTTCCACCTGGAGAGGATAAACCATGACCGTTCATGCATCACACCCTGACATTATTAAAAGACTTAAACGTGCCGCAGGGCACCTGAAAAGTACCATCCAGATGCTCGAAGATGAGAAAGCATGTCTGGATATCGCCCAGCAACTGCACGCTGTGGAAAAGGCGATAACGAATGCGAAGCGTACCTTAATTCATGACCATCTGGATCACTGCCTGGAGGATGCCCTTCATGCTGACCACACGGAGTCTGATAAGACGCTTAGCGAATTTAAAGAGATAACTAAATATCTTTAAGGCAAGCGAAACATGACTGATTTTTCCACTCTTTTACAGCAAGGCGTGGCCAATGCCTGGCTGTTCATCCCCAGCGCTATTTTGCTCGGTGCGCTTCACGGACTGGAGCCAGGGCATTCCAAAACGATGATGGCCGCCTTTATTGTGGCCATCCGGGGAACGGTCAAGCAAGCGGTATTACTGGGGCTTGCCGCGACAATTTCTCATACGTCTGTTGTCTGGCTCATTGCGTTCGGCGGAATGTATATCAGTCAGAAATTCACTGCTGAATCAGCCGAACCCTGGTTTCAGCTGATTTCCGCCGTCATCATTCTCGGTACGGCGGCATGGATGTTCTGGCGAACCTGGCGCGGCGAAAAGCTGTGGAAGATGGAGCAGGAAGAGGAACACAGCCACGGTCATCACGATCATGACGAAACCCGCATCATCGATACGGGCCATGGCAGCGTTGAACTCTCGATTTTCGAAGAAGGACAACCCCCTCACTGGCGTTTACGCTCGCTCAGCGGCAAGAAATGGGAAGCTCGCGACATTTCTCTGGTGACCAACCGTGGTCCAGGGACATTTTCACAGGTATTTGATTTCGTCGAAAAAGACGGGTTTATGGAATCGGCCCTGGCGATCCCGGAGCCACACAGCTTTGATGTTCGCCTGTCTTTAGGCCATCGCGGCCATGTGCATGATTATGATGTGGAATTCCGTGAACATGAACACGACCACGATCATTCCTCGCTGGAAGGTCTGGATGTTAATTCTCGCGAATATCAGGATGCTCACGAAAAAGCGCATGCGAACGACATCAAAAAACGTTTTGCGAATCGCAGCGTAACCACCGGACAAATAATCCTGTTCGGCCTGACCGGCGGCCTTATTCCTTGCCCGGCAGCCATTACCGTTTTGCTGCTCTGCATCCAGGTGAAGGAATTTACGCTCGGTGCCGCGCTGGTACTGTGTTTCAGCATCGGTTTAGCGATCACGCTGGTTTCAGTGGGCGCAGCGGCGGCTTTCAGCGTTCGTCAGGCAACCAAACGCTGGAGTGGCCTGGATACGCTGGCGCGGCGGGCTCCATACTTCTCAAGCGTACTGATTGCACTTGTCGGCATTTACATGGGCTATCACGGCTGGATCGGCGTAACGAGCTGATTTTCTCCTGTATGAATCTCACGCCTGAACCCACCAACCGGTGGGTTTTATATTTCTGAAGCCCATCATATTTTTATCCCCCTGCCGGGGATAGGAATTGAGCTTTTATAGCCGCTCATTTATCATCGACAATATCCCCCATGGGGGATGTAAAATTATAAATGGAATCTGCTATGCAAAAACAATATTTCAGTCAGTTCGTCACCGGAGTGTTACTCACTTCGTTCATCGCCATTCCTGCTCTGGCAGCGCAAGGTGGCTTCTCCGCAGAGAAAGAGCCTGTCGTCACTGAGCACATGTATGCCGGTCATAAAGTTCAGCAGGAGAATAGTCAAAGCCGGATTCAGATCGTATCGTCAATGCACGAAGGGGCGTGGATCACACTGGAAGGCAATGTTGTCAGCCAGCAGCAGGACGAGTGGTATACGTTCCGCGACCCAACCGGTACCATCAAAGTCCGCATCCCGCAGAAAGTCTGGAACGGGCAGCACTTCGATGCTCAGGACCTGGTACGGGTCAGTGGACCGGTAAGCCATGAAAATGATGGTTCAATTTTATATGTTGCAGTTATCAGCAAACCCTAAAACACAATTCTGACGGGCTATGTTTTTTTATATATATAGTTCGTCAACCAAACGTCCGCTTCTCGCTCTTAGCGGACATTAGCATAGGCTATTTACCATAACGCCGCATTACGCGTACCGCTCAGACGGCCTGAGCGCGTTTCTGACGTGTCCCCGTTAAAAACAGTAACAAACCACCCGAAAATGCACGCCAGAAACGCTACGTAAGAATCTATCCTATGACTGGATATGCACTCAACTGAATAACGCCTGGTTTCAGTCCATTTTATCGGGATCAGCCTTCTTTCTGGGTAATTTAGGGGGCTTCACTTGCTGATTACTTTGCGTTCGGCGCGTAAGCCAGGGATGGTCAGCTTTAGGTTTTACGTAGAATTTTGAGCGTAAATCAAAACGGGCATTATCCACACGTTCATGGACACTTTTTTCATCATCCAGTGGTATAGGCTCCGGGCCATCAACATATTTTTCCCATCCCAACGCTTTCCCATCATACAGAACCTTAATTTCACCGTTAAAGCTTTCGCATACCGTGACAACCGAATGCCGAAGTCGATATCCCCGGCCTTCACTGCGAATCTGAAACGCACTGCTTTTGTACTGGAAAGTGAGATTTTTGGAGAGAACGCGCTTCGCCTGGAGGCTGAAGATATAACCCAGTTCCTCTTCAGAATGGTGTACATCAAGATGGGCGTTATCAGCAATACGAGGCGGCGTAGCAAACCGGTTGTTATAGGCTTCAATAAAGGTCGGCAACCATGCGTTTGCTGTTTCAATATCACTGATACCCTGAAGCCGCATTTCTTTGACCAGCCTGTCCTGCAGTGTCTGATTGGCACGCTCTACCCGCCCTTTTGCCTGCGGGCTGTTGGCATGGATTGGCTCGATGCCCAGTGTCTTTATCGCACGTGTGAACTGAGTCAACTCTCCTTCCCGCTCCGGGTTATTTACTCTGAATATACTGTGTCTGTCAGAATAGAGAGCCAGTGGTACGCCATGATCATTAAGGTAACCCCGGAGGGTTTCCATGTAAGCCCGGGTTGTTTCTGCAGGAGCGAATCGTAGCGCCATCAGAGCGCTGGTAGCATCATCGATAAAGACTATCAGTGTGCATTTGGGGCCCCGACCTTCAAACCAGTCATGAGGCGAGCCATCAATCTGGATGAGTTCACCGTAGGATGGGCGCCGCATCCGGCGCTGATAAATTCGGGCAAACTTACGACGACGTTCGCGCCATATGCCCTCCTCTACCATCCACTTCCTGAGAGTTTCAATGGATAAACACAAGCCGTGTATCTCGCGCAATTTTTCGCACGCAAGCGTAGGTCCAAAATCAGCGTAGCGGCCTTTGAGGAGTGAAATTACTGTTGCTCTGAATTCGGTAGAAAAGGAATTATTGGGACGCTTTCCACGTCGGCGGGAAACTAGACCAGAAGGCCCTTCATTTCTATACCGTTGCACCAGACGTTTAACCTGCCGAATAGAAATGCCAATGCGTGCCGCAGCTTGTTCCTGAGTAATATGGCGATTAAGTGACTCCTGAATAATGTGAAGTCGGTCGAGTTCCTTATGACTCATCGTAACAGTCTCTTTGATCATGAAAAATCCCCCAGAGAATTGTCTGGGGACATTTTAGAATGGTTCAAAGGGGACATTACAGCTTGGTGTTAACAGGACCCATACAACTCCTTGCCTTGCGGCATCTAAGAGGCTATCCTGATGTTGTCTAGGCATACAGGTGGCCTCGTGGTGTACTGACCCCAAAAAGTTGGACAGAATAAACGAGGCTTGACGATAAGAGTTCGCAGAAATGCGAGCTCTTTTTTGTTTTTAGGTGTGGATGAATTAACGTTTAAGTAGTCGAATTATCCATATTATTCACTACCTACACTACTGTTCACTCATTTTCAATGCTGTTGTAGGGCTTGCTCGCAAAACCTTTGGGAATCACTGAAAAGGCTAGAAATATGATCTATGCCTATCATTGTAGCCAAGGACATATCGATTTGCTCGTTATGTCCTCTGTCGGATCGCATTACTTTTATAGTCATCTAACCCATTATTTCAACAGGATTTTCAACCATATTTTCGACCAAGGTTTCCACTGCGGCATAAAGGTCTACGTCTGCTTCGGGTGCATGAATCGATACAACCAGACTGTATTTAGCTTCAGAATCAAATCGTTGCAAAGCGCCTCTGGTTCTCCACCAACCTTGTGCAGGATAAACAGCCAAATAACCACAACTAGCAAGCTCTGCTGCTGCCCCCCGCCATATATCCTGATGCAACGACCCTTTATGTCGTTGAGTAGCACCTAATGACCAGTTATCATCGTTACCGGTAGTCCCATGCTCACTCTCTTCAGACTCAGCTGCTGCATTGATGCGAGTTTTAAATTCGTCTAAAGATTCTGTTTGTCTTTTCATCGCAAAGCGTAGACGGTGGGATGGGTAATGATATCTTGATGAACTCCCCCGTGCTGAAGGGTTAGGTTCGATGAAATAAGACAATGTAACCCTGAGCTCTACCTGCGTATCCTGTAACTCCTGGAGCTGTTCCAGTGGCCAAGGTAGCGCATGTAAATTCAAGTCACGAGTTTTAATACCGTCGCGAGTCTTACGATAGGGGTACAAGCTGTCTTCAGCTACCAGTGTCAGACTATTTTTCACACTCCAGAGCGCACGTTCAACATCTGGTGAGCCCCAGCCGCAATGGCGTATAAGCTGTGCGAAGCCACTTTTATTGCGAGCAGGATACATACGCAACATAGCAGGTGTCCATTGCGCAGAGTGTGTGATCAGAGCACGGATCGTTTCTGGGCGATACTCAGGATATTGTGCCATTAACCTTGCAGCCATTCTGGCACACAGCGCAGAAGCTGCACTAGTTGCATTAGTTGTCCAAAATTGGCGGTGGGATGAAGCACTTGTTGTTAGTAATTCTAAACTCGCAAAGTTATCGACAAATTCTGTGTTAGCAGCTGCATTCCCCCCCTCAAAAACTACATCTGGCTTAAACGGCCAGACAGGTTCCCATCCCATTGAGGTAGTGGTGAAAGGACTTAATGCTCCTTGATCAGCAACCGGAATAAATTCAGGCTCATTTAACTCAACCTTGTCAGTAAATGCACCTACAGTTAATGCGTTCCATGACTGGCCCGGATCATGGATTTGATTAACTGAAAGACTGGCGGGATAGTTTCCCCAATGGTCGCGATCAACTATGTTCCCAGCGGAAAGAACAAACAACCGGGGAAAAGGGGTTTCTGCTAGCGCATCTACTGCCAGTGAATCGACCATTGATGACCAAGCTGAAGGGCGACCAAAGTCACGATAAGCAGTTGCTGTTACTGCTGAACTAAAAATACGTTTGCGCTGACCATTGAGAATTTCAGGACGTGTAACGGCTGAGCTGAACAGATATGCATGCTGTTTTGCGTCACCAACGTTGGCCCCATAATTTGGAGTAAGCTTAACTGACTCGAGTCGGTGTCCTACTTCTATTGCATCAGTAGAAGACAAAGCGTCAATCATATCGCCATAGATTGCAACTCCAGCCAACCCCGTACCATGGTTTGCGGTGTCATTGACTCCCCACGCGTCATTGACTGTATGCATGTCCTGCTGGTGCAAAACAGGTGCAAGCATAGCGTGCCCGCGATTAATGCCTGAATCCAACAAACAGATATAAGGTACATTGTCTTCGGGTGAAGGAACCTGGAGACGTCGCAGTGCATCATCCACCCAAAGCTGTTGTTCCAATGCTGGTAGTCCTTCGAAAAACTCAGCTGTATCTTTTGCACGCCGCAATTCTGCTACACAGTTTAAAACCAACCTAGCTTGAGAAAATTGGCTCTGAGAACCATACATCCAGGTTATGGTTCGCTCAGGAAAATCGACTTTGTGTTCGCTGACCTGGCATCCAGTCGCATGGCTTATTCGATGAAAATCAGTAACAACGGCATTTCTATTACCCCTCACTGGTAGCCATACTTCCCACCAAAATGCCTCATCCGGGTCAGATGGCAATAAACTCAAATCGTCTGTCCAAAGAGATTTAATTTCTGCAAGACGTATTGCTGATAATGTATTTATTAACGATTTATGGTCAGCGGAAACCCCGTCTGCGCGGCGTTTCTCAGTCAAATAATCCTGAATGTAATTTTCGAAATGCACTAGCTTTCCATCAGGCACAAATACATTTGCAGAGGTTATATCGCCCTCCTTATGTATACTTAAAACTTCTATGTGCTGATCTTTGTTCCGCCCCCTCTCATTACCCAAGCTTTCAAATGCTAATTCAACATCAGGTTGCCCAATAAACTCAATTTGCATTCCGAGACCGCTAATTAGCTCAAGGTTTTCTTGCCCTTCACGAATTTGGGCCGACATTTCCTTAACCTGCTGCAGTTGAGTTCTTAGGGCTACTCCATGTGCTTGTCGATCCCGCTCAGGTAGTAAGGTAGAGCCACCCCCACCAAGAGAATGTGCTGTATAGGGCTGTGCTGTAGAATTTTTTGGTAAAGAGAGATGAAGCCTTTTATCGTTGGTTTGTTCCGTCATGTTTTAACTTGTTTTTTTCGTTAAGTGATAACTTACTACTGATCAAACGACGCTCTTCTAAAGCCTGCTTTAATATGACAAGATCGACCTGCATGCGATCGCTCATGAGGGCATCTTTAATTGATTCATCGACAGCTCGACAAATTTCAGCATAGCTTAAACCAGCAACCTGTTTTTCTAATCCATTTTTACGGAAAGGCTTGGGCGCAAATGCTCCTAGTCGAGATTTTATTAAGTCGAGTGCCTGTTCTAACGTTGGCAAATGGTACTCAATAACATCATCAAAACGTCTGAACAACGCATAATCTAAAATTTCCGGATGATTAGTAGCAGCAATAATTATACTACTTGAGTTGTCTTGCTCGATCATCTGCAAAAAGCTATTGAGTACGCGGCGAATCTCACCTACATCATTTGTGAGGCTGCGTTGGGAGCCGATAGCATCAAACTCATCGAAAAAATAAACACCACGAATATCAGCAATAGCATCAAACACCTGCCGTAGCTTGGAAGCTGTCTCCCCCATAAACTTTGTAATCAGAGCATCAAAACGAACCTGAAACAAAGGAATACCAAGTTCACCAGCTAATGCTGATGCTGTTAAAGTTTTTCCCGTTCCAGGAGGACCGACTAACAAAACTTTTCGTCTTGGGGAAAGGCCATGCTCTTTGATTCGAGACATCATACGCTGTTCACGTATGAGCCGCTGCAGCTGAGAATGGGCAGAATGATCCAGAACAACATCGGCCAATCGGTATTCTGGCTGGCTAACAATCAATAAATTACCAAGATCTGTACGGTTTTTGGCCGCATTGGACAGGGGTACCAGCTTCCCACTTTTATCATTAGCCAGTTTTGCTTTTGCCTTGTCGAGAAGAGTTAAAAGCTCCTCAGCTAATCGTCCATGGCCCTGTTTCGCCTCATGCGCAGCAACCTGCATAGCCACTGAATAAAAGTGACCATCATCGCGACTAATGTGCGATTTGATAAGTGCCTTAAGTTGCTCTGCGCTAGCCACGTAAGTGATCCTGTTTTATGTGCCTGAAATTGACCTGCATATACATGAGAGTGTAGCAATTATGCATGGGCAGAGTAAACGAGTTCTATGTTTAACAGGTAGCTTAAGGTCGATTGGCATGAGTGAAAGCATGCAACAGCTTAAGGATCCCCCTACCAAGGTAGGTTCGTTAAGTCCTGACAGGGTGGGAACAGACCTTCAGGCGGTATTCAACCGGGCTCAGACCTTTTAATTTTATGCTAATTCGTTGATTATTATAATAGTGAATATAATCCGAAAGAGCTGTCTTTAGTTCCTCAATATTGTTGAATTTATTGAGATAAAAGCATTCAGACTTCAGTGTGCCAAAAAAGCATTCTGCACAGGCGTTGTCGAGGCAATTTCCCCTTCGTGACATACTTTGAACTACACCACTCGCTTTAAGCTGATACTGATACCAGCGGTGCCGGTACTGCCAGCCTTGGTCAGAATGGAGAATAGGCGTGCTCTTCTTGTCCAGTTTTGCAAACGCCTTGTCCAGCATCTCATCAATCATAGCCATTGCTGGACGCTCTGAGATACTGTAGGAAATCACTTCGTTATTAAAGAGATCGATAATCGGGGAGAGGTAGAGCTTTCGCCCATTGACGGCAAATTCGGTGACGTCAGTGACCCATTTTTCATTGGGTCGGGTTGCCTTGAAATTCCGCTTTAGAACATTATCAGCAGTTTCCCCCAGCGCACCTCGCCACGAGCTGTATCGCTTGACTTTAATAGCCGCTTTCAGGGAAAGCAGGTTCATCAGCCGCTGAACAACTTTATGGTTAATGCGGCCTGCCTCCTGCCGGAGTGCCAGCGTGACTCTGCGATAGCCATAACGACCACAGTTCTCGTTATATATCTCTATGATTCTGCTTTTAATCTCTTCATATTTATCCGAAGATTTAAGCGCTTTCAGGTGATAGTAAAAGGTGCTTCTTGGTATCTGAGCAATCTGCAAAAGCTGGTCGAACGGGTAGTGTTGCCTCAGTTCGTCGATAATCCTGACTCTGTCTCTTACCGAACTAAGGCTTTCAGCTTTTTTAGATAAAGTACCCGTAATTCAAGGGACCGAACTTTTCTTTCCAGCTCCTGAATATGTTTATCTTTCGAACGTTCCAATGCCACTTCAAGCGCAACAGGATCATCAATCATATGAAGTGCCCTTTTTTTGCCCACACGAAGAGAACGAAGCCCTTGCTCTCCATGTTCGCTGAACACCTTCATCCACTTCCCAACAGATGCCGCACCAGCAACGTTAAATTTCGCAGCTGCCTGCGTCTGGGAAATCTGCCCCGTCAGCACAGCCTTCACGGCTTCTACTCTGATTTCGGGATCGATTGAAACGCCCTTATCTCTGGGCTTCAGACCTTCTTCTCCATAAACATCATAGGCTGCAACCCATAATCTTACCTGGGTTCTGGGAACGTTAAAGCGAGCTGATGTTAAGCGATAGCCTTCATCAGTAGCTAAATAGTGCATAACCACTTCGAGGCGCTGTTCAAAGGTGTACTTACGTCTTGACATGGGACTCTCCAATTTGAGAGTCCAACTAAATGGGCGCAGTGCATGGGGTTAATGAAAATTAACTACGGGGCTTTCTGCTTTTTGCCACACAACACGGTAACAAACCACCTTCACGTCATGAGGCAAAAAGCCTCAAGCGCCACGTCGATTATACCGGGACGGTGCTATTTCTTACCAGGTATATCCACGCTTTATGCTGCTTAGCGCTTTAAATATCTAATGTATACCCATGCCGCAATCAAGACGCCCGTGCCCAGCGCAAGATTAGGTAAAATCACATCGTTTGCACTTGCATATATGGTATTAGGATCATGTTGCCCCCAGAATGCCAGCTTGTACCCGATGCCCCAGACAAAGAATATAATCCCGGCAATCAGAACGCCGAATTCTATAACGCCGAGCAGGATTCCATCTAACCAGTCAGGCGGATCACGCCATGTGATGACCGCAGCTATTAGTGTGCAGATGATTTGGCCTGCATAATAACCAGGGGAACCATACCATTCCGGAGCAACATGCTTCACGATCAACCAGAACAGCACGTTCATTAAGATAACGAGCAACCAGTACCTCATAGTTCTGCTTTCCTTGTATTTGGCCATCTGAGTTGTCAGACAGCATTGTACTTATTCATCGGGCGGACTTGCCATTGAAATACTCCGGACGCGCAGCCAGTTCACGCTCGATTAACTCGTCGGCAAACAAAGGGGCAACACGATGAATACGAGCCTGCATGTTGCGCCTTCTCACCGCAGCTTTCCGTTCATCGCTCCAGCGTTGGATCTGTTTCTGGCCGAGAAAATCCACGCATACAGCGTAACCTGAGCCAGCCACCCAGCGTGACATCACCTCTTCAGGTGCCGCCTGCCCTGCCTCCACGACAACGGAAATCAGTTCCCGTGGACCCGGGCAGGGCCTGTGCGGCAGTTTCCAGCGCAGAGAATAGCGCCACTTCATACACCACTCCGATCAGCCAGCTTATTTGGCACCTGCCAGCGTTCAGCAACACGAATATGTTCAGGTGTTTCCCGGACAATTAACGGAATTTCGTACATCACTGCATACAGCGGCTCACCGCTGATGCGAAGCCAGTCCAGTTCCTTCAGCGATGTGAATCGCGACTGCCAGCGCCAGAACGGTGCTGCAAGCTCTGCCGCGTCAAACTCGTCGCTCCACCGGGTGTACCAGGTGCAGACGGTTTCCGGTGACTGAAAATTCAGTTCTGTGACAGCCTGTCCCAGCAGGTTCTGACGCAGTAACCAGGACTGCTCGACCTGACGGGCTTCACGGCGCATTTTTCGGGTGAAGGCAAAGTCCTGACGTTTTAGCCTGCGTACTGTTCGGGTATGAAGGACTTCCGGAAAAAGTTCAGCCTGCACATCCATTGTCAGCGGCAGCGGACAGTATTCCCCGTGGCTGGAGATAAGCATATCCAGCGCCTCTTCCACCTGTTTCAGGCTGGAAAGGCGGTCTTTTGGATCACGGTGAAGGCCAGGAATACGGCGGGCAACGTCACTGTTAATCCGGCTACAGCCTGTCAGCAGGCGCAGGAATGTCCGGACGTGTGGCATCGATGGCAGACGTGCGCCGCGCTGGCGAGCCTCTTCCACCGTCATGATGGCCTGCAGCGCTGCCTGACGGGCTGGTTTCAGGGATACAAGAGCACTGGATGACGGGATCATTGTGCGCCCTCCTGTGACAGCGTGCTGATGATGCTGGCATACGAGTAGCCACCGGCGTCAAGACACTCGATGAGATCCAGAGTATGGGTGATGAGTTCAGGGTTGAATGCATCCATCACGCGAACGACAGAGAACGGCTGACCGTCACGGGTCACAAAGACCACTATCCAGCGAAGATTCAGCTCCCCCGGACTGCATACCGCCACATCAAAGTGACCATGAGAGGGGGTAAAACGGATCTGGACAGGAAAGAAGCCGCCAAATTCGCACCGGTATTCGGCATTCACGGACCAGCCGGACGGTGAGGTCAGATCGCGCATGACAGCGTGACTCAGCTCCCGGCGAAAGTCTTCACCGGCGGCGCGGTAGTCTTCCAGCTCATCAGAAGACATGGTTTTCAGGACATCCAGAGTCAGTAACGTTTTCATTTTCAGTCTCCTTATCGCCGCCCCGCAGGGCGGCGTCTCCGTTATCAGGCGGCGCAGGCCGGGTTGTTATGGTCGGTGACGTCGCCGGCATCAGCGTCGGTATCGTTCTGACTTGTTGCCAGACTGAGTTCAGACTTTGCGGCAGGCTGTTTCTGATTGTCAGCACTGGTCATCCATTCCGGAACCCAACGGATTTTTGAGAGGAAGTGCTCTGCATGTTCAGCGGCATCCTTTTTCTTCATCTTCGCGGCGTCCTGTGCTGCGCCAGCCAGTCCGGCCTGAGAGAGTGCCTGTACAATGTGTGGCAGCTTCATGTGCGAGAAAAGGTTATCAGCCGTCGGTTTCCACCAGTCACGAAGGTCAAACTGAATGGCGTTTTCCACCCCATCCAGCGAACTCTGGTGTTTACGACCAAATTCATCCTTGCCCTGTACACCATCTATGGAGCAGGCGGTGCAGAAAGCCATCAGTGCCATCAGGGTTGCGCCATCGAGCGTAAAGAAGGTGGTCATATCCTTTCGCCAGTTTTCCGGCAGCAGGGCTTCAAGACGTTCTTTTTCTGACTGGATGGCCTGAAACGCAACGCTGTTTTCACCGTCAGGTGCTTCACGGGTCAGCGCGTAATGCGACACACTCACGCTAATGCAGAACGGCTCTTTGACGGACGTTGTGGTATGGAAAACCGAGTTACACATTTTCCAGACCATCAGCGCGACGGCTTTCTGCGGCTGCTGCAACAGGGCCGCCTGAACCGCCAGTGTGCGTTCAGAAGAAAGGCGGGTCAGCAACGGGACACTGACGGCGTCCAGCGGATCGACTTTTTCAGGGGCCTGATCGGTGGATGCATCCTTCTCCTCCATTTTTTCATCGGCGCACAGCACCACACCGCGCTGTACTTTCACCTCCTGGCCAGTCCAGGAAACCACCACTCCGGCAGATTGCTTCATTTCATCCGTCCATGCCCGGTGTTTTGCCCGGTGCGCGATGGTCTGCTGTTCTTCCCAGACGGCTTCCAGAGCCCCGGCCACGACGTCATCATTCACGCCGGGGTTCTCGCCTTCATACTTAGCTTCCAGAGCTTCCAGCTCCGCAAGACGTTCTGATTCTGTCTCAGAATATTCAATCGGTGGAACAGACTGCAGACGCCAGATTTTAGTGTCCTTCCCGTAGTGAGAAATCGGGTCAAGACGACCATCACACCATGACCAGCCTTCCGCTTCGCGGAGGTGCTCCGCGATGTTCTGCAGTTTTTCCAGCAGGGCGGTATCGAGCGATGCACTTTTGACATAGCCGCCGTTTTCGCTGCTGAAGAGATCAACCCGGATTTCATCCGGACTGAATGCGGCCTCTCCCACAAAGCGGAATTTGTCGCCGTTTGTGGAAACCTCTTCTGAGGTAATGAGGTTACGGATCGAGGAAACTGATACTTCATTATTCCAGGACCGTTTGCGGGCGGATTCCAGCACTTCCACCTGGCGTTTCTGATCGCTTTCGAGCGCCAGTGCCTGGCAGTGTTCGGTGGTGATTTCATCCTTCGCCAGCGCCGCCAGAATTTCGGGAGCCAGTTCGGTCAGTTTCAACATGCGCTGAACATGACGCGTACCGAACCCCAGTAAATCGCCAATCTGCGCGGGGGTTTTCCCCTGCTCTGCCAGTGTGCGGAACCCGGCGATCTGTTCAGACGGATGCATTGCCATCTGCTGTTCGTTTTCTGCCATTGATGCCGCAACAGCCAGTTCATCAGGTACCTTTTTCACCATCACCTGATATCCGGCATCGATACGGTTTTCACTCTGCAGGAGCTGCAGCGCTTTCAGGCGACGACCACCGGCAGCCACACCACAGCGACCATCCGGGAGGTTATGCACGACCAGATTCTGCAACAGGCCAATGGCTTCAATGGAATCTGCCATTGAACAGACTTTCTCCGCCGGATAGGGAATGGTCCTGACGTTCAGGGGAGACTTCACCAGTGCCGTCACAGGGACATACTCGACCTGTGCGGCATCGAGAGCCACTTTAAGCGCCTCAGCTTCGGCAGACTTAAGCGTTTTTTTGCTGGTTTTCGGTGCAGTTTTTACCTTAGACTCTGTTGCAGACATAATTGATACCTCTTAGCTATTGATGAATGTCTGCCGGACAGCCCACCTGTCCGGCGTTCTTCTTACTGCTTACTTCGTTTTGCGTACTCCGTAGTCCCGGATGTAGCGGTTCATCATGTCCTCGCCGCCCGGTTCAAAATTCCAGACGCGCCAGATCATGCTGCCGTCATCCTGATGACGGACGACAAGGCGAAAATGGGTCCCCTGATCATCTTCAATCGCCACATTCTGATACTGCGCTGCGACAATCTGAGCCTGCTCGCGGGTAAACGTGCCATCCGGCAGGGATTCAAGCGGGGACAAAACGTTATGGTCCATGTGTTTCTCCTTTTCTGCCCCGCCTGAACGGGGCGTCTTCATCGTGGTTTAAAAGGGCGCGTCATCATCCATTGGTGGGAAATCATCCGGGAGTGGCTGAGGCGGTTGCTGAGACGGGGCGGCATCCTGACGGCCTTTCTTACCGCCCTTCGCTTTCGGGGATTTAGCTGCGGCCTGAGCAGATTGTGCCGGGGTGGCAGGATTCTGCGGCTGCGCGGCGCTCTCAGGCACTCCGGATTCACGGCGGCCGCCGAGCATCTGCAGGGTGCCGTTCTGCCCGACCAGCACCTCGGTGACGTAGCGCGTGACTCCGGCATCGTCCTGCCAGTTGCGGGTGCGCAGCTGGCCCTCGATGTAGACCTGTGCGCCTTTACGCAGGTATTCACCCGCCACTTCCGCGAGCTTGCCGAACATGACAACACGATGCCACTCGGTGTTTTCGCGCATCTCTCCCGTCTGCTTGTCACGCCATGTTTCAGACGTGGCCAGCGTCAGATTGACCACTGCGCCCCCGTTGGGCATGTAACGCACTTCCGGGTCCTGTCCCAGATGTCCAACCAGAATGACTTTGTTAACGCCACGTGCTGCCATGATGAATCTCCTTAATCCGTTGTTTTGCCTTTTAAAACCATCACCCGTTGAGTTGCCGGGGCCGCGGTTTTGACTTTGTGCGGGGACCTGCTGAACCTGCCCCCTGGATATAACCTTCACCCGTTTGAGAGCCGTTCGCCGCAAGGGCGTAAACGAGCACGGCCCGGTGCAGATGTCCGGGGGTGAGCGGGAAATTTTTTTCGGCCTAATGAAGCGGCAGCGGAATGGCCGGGAAAAATTTATTGCGAAAGGCCCTGCCGTCCCCTGGACAGCAAGACGGGTTGTGCTTGTCTCAGCCCCGGCGAATGGACTCAAACGGGTGATACGGGTACCAGGGGAAAGGAGCAGGCACCCGCCGCAACGACGAAGAGCGCGGGCGCGAAACGGCGTTGCCCCGCAGAGTGCCGGCAGTCCTTCGCCGGCACGGTGAAAGCGGCGCGGCCGGGACGGTCGCAGCAAGCGCTGCCGTTGACCTTGACGTCAGACATCAGACACTAGCCGCCAGGCCCGAAACCGCGTAGCGGGTTCGGCGGAGCTTACCGCGTCTTTTCGCGGTTAGCGGAGTGTGGCTCGACGACCGGACAGCGCAGCTGGCCGGGAGCCGAAGGTGTCCAGTGTGGGTATGTTTTTAAAGCCTTTAAGGGTTAAAAAGAGGCATCACAGCAGGGAGAAGAAGAGGAAGCAGACAGACAGCAGGCAGCAAACAGGGAAGACGCGGAAAGGAAATGCGGGCGGCGCGTCAGCGCGGCCCGGTTTTCCCGGCGCCGCAGGCGCGCGGTCTTTCGAGGCGCGGCCAGACGGGGACAGGTGCCCCGCCGGCTTAACGTGTCATCAGACGGTTATTCTGAGGATGGCGGTCGCTACCTGGGTATACGTGAATGTTCCCCGCGGCAACGGCTCCCAGACGTCCGCCAGGGACTCCAGCGCCTTTTGCTGACGCGGGCCGTCCAGACATATTCCAGTCAGAATCCCGCCAGGCTCAAGCAGAGTTAATGCCCGCCGGATATGCCGGATATCATCACCGCGATGAAACGGCGGATTCATGATGATTCGGGTATACCGGCGATCCGGATGATATTCGAGAAAATCCCCGCACCAGGTCCGGACCTCCGGGAAACGTGCCTGCAGGTGGCTGACTAACCCGGCGTGCAGCTCCACGGCGTCACACTTCGCCCGGGGGACTGTATCCCTGATCGCCTGCAGTATGGCGCCCGTTCCTGCGCTGGGTTCCAGAATGCGATCGGTTTCCCGGACATCAGCCAGCTCAACCAGCCGGCGACATTCCGGGGAGGGGGTGACAAAAAGCTGCGAGCTCCCCTGAATTTCAGCGACAGGGGCGCGCCCCTCCAGTTTGTCCCGCATCGCCTGAATACGGTGTTTAAGGTCATGATGCATGAATGTACTCCCTGACCTCCCCGGCAAGATGCCGGGGAGCCTTCCTGTTATTTTTTCGGAATTTCAACGGTTTTCATGTCTGTGATATACACATTCACGAGCGTACAACCGTGCGTCATGCACCGGCGCAAGCGATAGGCGCCGTGTGTTTCGGTTTCTGCAGCACCCCGCACGCCTTTATAATCAGCGGGTAATTTCGCCCACTCGGCCTTTGTCATTTCCCGGAACCCTTCCCCCGGATAGTTGACGATCGGTGGGCGCTTCGCCGCTTTCTTCGCGTTGCTGGCTTCCTCCGCTGTCGGGGCTTTGTAGTCCGTGATACGGTCGGGCGTGAGTTTCATCGTGCCGCTGTAGCCCAGAAAGCGATAACAGGGCGTTTCGACTGAACTCACCTCCCCCTGACTCCGGTTAACCCGGAGAATGGTTAACCATTCTCCCCGGCTCAGTACCTGCCCGCCTGGTTCAAATTCCTCTGTTCGGGTGACAACGCCACCGTTTTCATTAAGCATCGCGCGTTCGTAGGCCAGGCGGTTCTGGTAATGATTAACCCAGCGCTGTTGGTGGCTAATCGTGCGCTCATGACAGCGGATCGCAATATCCCGCGCCTGTTCAAAAGTAATGATCTCCTCAGACAGGGCAGAATGGAGAGACATCGAGCCCTCATACTGGCTTTTCTCTGCCGGGCGGGGGTATTTGTCGAGCGTGAAGCAGGCATGAATATGATCATAATTACTGACCAGTAACGCCATTTTCAGATCGAGCGTCTGCGCACGCCACATCGTCATATACTTTTCAGACCGGGCAATGTGCTTTTGGGACTTGCGTAATTCCGCCTCGATTTTTTTGATACGGCGGTAACGCACATCCGGACGCTCCTTGTATTTCGCGTGCCGCAGAGAGGCCTGCGCGCGCTGTTCCCAGTATTCGGCGCGCTCGAACAGCATCACCGCACGTTTCATGCCGTTCTCAATTTTCTGCGCATGCCGGCGCGCGCGGCGCTCGCTGTGGTGGCCTACCAGGATCGGCTGTCCCAGCGGGACAGCCGATGCCAGCGAATCAACATGCGCAAGCGCCTGCTCCGATTCAACCGCCCGCCGGTCACTGTAGTCACTGAACCGCCCGGCGCGCTGCTCCTGGCGATCAAACAGGGTGCTGTCCTCGTCCTCGATATCACCGGCGAGGGAAAGCAGGACATCCTCCCGCCCCGGCGTCCAGGCTGGCGCCACAAAGAGTTCCTGTTTGGGCGCCCAGCGAAAGCCTGCTTTGTTGATCAGGGAATACGTTTCTTCATCGAGCCGTAATGATGCGTAAAGTCGCAATTTATTATCATCGGGTGAATAGGTTGCCCGGTAAGTCTGGCTGACGGTATTTTCCGTCATGATCTGTGCGGTAGTCGGTGTCATTGTGTTTTCTCCTTCCTGCAGTTGCCGCCCCTCGCGGGGCGGCTCACCTCATCAGTTAAATGCGCGTTTCAGTTCCAGCGTGCGGAGTACCTGCCCGAGGGCGGTATTTTTCATCGCGGGGATGTGGACACCGCGCCCTTTGCGGTGACTTCTGGCGATATGACGCCCGAAAGCTCTGAGAGCGGGATCAATCTCAGGTGCGGTGATATCTGCGCGCAGAATGCGCGAATGACGACGGGGCTTTACAGCGCCTGCGGAAGGTGAAAAAATAGAAAAGATCATAAAGTTGACTCCTTATGGTAGTTAACGAAGCCGGAAAAACCGTTCGTGCGATTTTTACGGCGTGGGAGAAGCAGGGTTTACCCTGCTTTTTTCATATCTGCGGTTTGCTTCCCGCTTCTTCTTCCTCCTTCTTAAGCTGATCGGTAATGTCTTCCGGTTCGCCCAGAAACCAGCCTTTGACGGGTTCACAGCGTTCAATAAACGCTTTTATCGCCCGTTTTCCGGTCGTGGCCTGCACCCGGGTAAACATCGGCAGATTGCCGCTGGCATTGCTTCCCAGAAATGCGATCCGATACGTTCGCAATGAAGGATCCTGCATTTTTCTTTTTCCTGATTTTTAAAGAACATCACCCGTTGAGTTGCCGGGGCCGCGGTTTTGACTTTGTGCGGGGACCTGCTGAACCTGCCCCCTGGATATAACCTTCACCCGTTTGAGAGCCGTTCGCCGCAAGGGCGTAAACGAGCACGGCCCGGTGCAGATGTCCGGGGGTGAGCGGGAAATTTTTTTCGGCCTAATGAAGCGGCAGCGGAATGGCCGGGAAAAATTTATTGCGAAAGGCCCTGCCGTCCCCTGGACAGCAAGACGGGTTGTGCTTGTCTCAGCCCCGGCGAATGGACTCAAACGGGTGATACGGGTACCAGGGGAAAGGAGCAGGCACCCGCCGCAACGACGAAGAGCGCGGGCGCGAAACGGCGTTGCCCCGCAGAGTGCCGGCAGTCCTTCGCCGGCACGGTGAAAGCGGCGCGGCCGGGACGGTCGCAGCAAGCGCTGCCGTTGACCTTGACGTCAGACATCAGACACTAGCCGCCAGGCCCGAAACCGCGTAGCGGGTTCGGCGGAGCTTACCGCGTCTTTTCGCGGTTAGCGGAGTGTGGCTCGACGACTGAACCGCGCCAGCGGGTCAGGAGCCGAAGGTGGCCCCGGAGCAGATTGTGTGAAAGGAAAGTGAGGCAAAGCCAGAGGAAGAGCAGCAGCAAGATGAAGGGTACCGGTCAGGTCAGGACTGAGATTCGCCCTGCTCTTTTCTGTACTGTACAACGCAGTACCAGGCCGAAGCCAGGAAAGCAAAAACGGTGATCAACCCGCGTAATTCGTCACCCGGCTCTTTCCCCTTCAGCATCAGCGTTATGATGATGCCGGCAACGATAATCCACGCAATGCCACTCCAGAGGCGCAGCTTATCCGCCACGACATTAATCAGAACAAAAGCAACGGCCAGGATAGCCCCCCACAGAGCCGGAACAGGCTGAAACGGAATAAAAAACAGGTTAATACCGGTTAAAAGCGTCACGGCTGCAAACATCAGAGACATACGCATAAAATTTCCTCCCTGGACACACTGACGATAAGAATCACTTCTGCTGCTCATCTCCGGGTTTATTATATTCGGGCGCATTTGCGCGCGGCAGCTGCTGACTGTTCAGTCGATGTACGCGGAGCCGTTCATGGAAATATTCGCGCAGGTGTTCAGGCTGTTCCCGTTCAACAAGTTCCGGCACGACGGGCTTGTTCATGCGCTCCTGCCAGGCAACAGCAGCAGCCACCTTATCGACGGCAACTTTATCCTGCTCCTCCTTTGAAAAAGAGGCGATATTCCACTTTGACATATGCTTCACCGGTCTGCTTTACAGGAAGATATCCCTGATAATACGCGAATTCCGGGGCAACAGCGACTGACAACGGAGAGGAGAGTGCGCGGCGCCGGAGGCGCGGCGACGTCTCTCTCCGGCAGGCGCAGCCTGCCCGGGTTTTCGCGCGGCCGGAAGCGGCAGAGGTTCCCCCCTGCCCTGTGATTTATCGTGCCTTTCCCCCCTGAAGAATGAAATGGCCGCCAATATAGACGGCGCACTGACAGGTCATGTATTCGCAGATGTCATCCATCACCTGCGCAGTGGTCAGTTCCCGCTGACCGGCATCGCGGCGGCGGGCATTAATCAGGGCTTTGTACTGTAGCAGGATATCGCGGGTTTGTGGTGCAAGTTTCATGTGCTTTCTCCTTAACCGGCGGGCTTCCCCGCCGGATAGTCATCAGTTGCTGAATACAAAGCCTTCATGGAAGACATAGCCGCTGCTGAACAGATCCCGCGCGTAAGCCTCATAATCGAAATAGACGCGCAGGGATTCAGGCACCTCGTTTAACAGGCCGTGATCCTCCACAAAGCCATAAGCAAAATCCTCCTCGCTTTCAGCCTCGCCACAATACGCCTCATCAAAGGCGTCATAGTCGCACTCGCCGGTATAGCCCGCCCAGGCCACAAACGCGGCAGCGCGTCCTTCGTCCTGCGCCTGCCGGAATGCCTCGATAAACGCCCACTTAACAGAGGATTCAGAGGCAAACTGAGACGGGATCCCTTCCCAGTCCTGAAACATAAACTCGGGGTCATCCTCGGCGGCATGCAACGCCCGGCAGGCGTCATAAAATTCGTCTTCGTCGTCGAAGTCGGTTAAATCAAACCATTTGCCAAAAATACTGCCGCCGTTGTACTGGTGATATGTGCCCACGTAGACGGCCGGAACGGTTACTGATGAAGTCATTTTTGTCTCCCTGCGGGGCGGTGTAACCGCCCCGGTCGTTAATCAGTCCAGCGCGGCGTAAATAGCACTGCATTCGGGGTGAAAGGTGATGTGATTCCAGAGCTGGGCATCACGCAGCATATAAAGGCGAGTCAGCGCCGGGTTACTGCTGTCATGATGGGCCGCCAGACGGCGATTAATCGCCAGGCTGGTCAGAATAATGCCCGCCGCGTCGGCGCTGACAGTGCGATCAAACCAGTTTTCGCTACTGACCAGATGTACCCGGCCACAATCCGGCATCATGTAGCCGCCCCCCTCCGGCAGGCGAATAAAATGCCAGAAGCCGCCCTCATATTCGGGCATCCATTTTTTGGCCAGAGCGTACACCTGTAATTCCGCGAGCATGAAATCCGTGCCGAACAGGTACGGCATAAAAGACAGGCGGTCGGACTCCTCAACATTCAGGACCGGGCATGTATTCACATACTGCATGGATAAACCTCCGTAATCACATAGACTGCGGCACCGGGTTGTGCCGTGCCGACACGACAGCCCGGCGAAAAGCGGAAGATGCAGGGGCGACACCGGAGGCCGCAGCGCAGATATAGCGCGAAGCTGGTCTGGACGGTTTTCGAGCGAAACCTGAGCGAGAAAACGACGGGAAGAACGGCGAGCATCATAAAAAACCTGCGACCGGGCGAGGATGGCGGCGTCAGCGCACCCTTGCATCTGCAGCGGCCGGGCTAAAGTGAAGGCACGGCACTACCCGTCGCGATGCAGGAGGTTGAATACAGGGTTTCTCTCCCCCGTTTTTTGACCACCGGGAGAAAAGCGGAAGCAGATGTCGCAACGCGACAGACGCAGTAATAAGGCCACGGACCGGAGGGATGGGGCCGGGTGAAGCGGAGCCGGCGGCAACGGCAAGCCGGCGACTGCCTTATCCGGGGATGGCGGCGCCAGCGAACTCCAGCCTCTGCGGCTGCCGGGCTAAAGTGAAGGCACGGCACAGCCAGCACACGGCACGGCGATAACAGAGGGTTGTGTTCACCCAAAAGGCCCGGAAACCGGGCCGGGTGGACGCGGAGCCGGCACGGCGACATCCTTATCGCACCACACCTCCTGTGCCGGCAGGCTGACAAGGGAGGGTCCCCCTCCCCTGACGCTCCGGGCTGTCACTCCTGAGTTCTGCTGGCGCGGGCCTCTCTCACCATTTCCCTTAAAACCCGGCGATCAAACCAGCGCCGGACCGGAGTGTCCGTAAAACGCAGCTGATCAGCGATAACCCCTGCGCTCCTGATAGTTTCCTCCCGCTCGTTAACCAGGGTGAGCAGGACCGGGCAGAATCGCGCATCGCGAATAAGAATGGCATCGAGGACCTGATCCAGCCTGTCGGTTTCGTCTTCGTCCAGGCAGTTATCATGATCATACTCCACGGCCAGCAAGCGCCAGTCACCGATCCGCCTGTCCATCAGACGGGGAGTGACGGACGGCGTCAGCGCGGCGGCGATGCGCTTCGTATCCCGGTGGACGATTTCCGATATCTGCGTGAGGGAGGCTTTCAGGAAGGCCAGCAGATCGTCACATTCCGCCGCTGTCAGCCACTCCTGAGCGTAAGGCAGGCGGATAACCTGACAGTCAGCCAGCCGCTCCGGATGCGGATATGCCTGCACCGGAAAGAGATGCAGACGAGCCGGGGTTCCCGCCAGCCGCCGGGCGCTGGCGAGCAACAACGCTGCCCGGCCATACGTCAGCGGCTGACAAAGCTGTTCCGTAAGCGTGAGGATTTCCACGCCACTGAGAGAGCCGCAGGCGGCAAGCCAGCCGGGTACGGTTTCGGGGGCGACGGGCGCCATATCAACAGTGTCGGGCCAGCCAGCCTGGCGCAGCATCCGGTCGCCGTGACGCAGAATAAGCGTGTTAAGGGTTTCTTTTTTCATCATTATCGTCTCTGTCCGGGTTATATCACCCCGCCGCGTGGCGGGGCGATCTGCTGTCAGCTTTTCAGTAATGCCCGCACTTTTGCTGTATCCGCCAGGCGGCGCATTACGCTTTCCGGCACCGGGAGATTGCGATCCCGTGCGGTCCATTCCCTGTCCCACAATGCCTGTTCGGCGGTAATCAGCAGGGTTTCAAGCAGGTCAACCGGCACAGTCACCCTCTGCCCGTTCTCTTTCACCTGGTCTATCAGTGCCATCACCAGGCCGGCTGACACGCCCGACTCAAGCCGTTGTTCTTCCGGTATAGTGTCCATGCGTTCCAGTACTGCCCTTACGTCATGTTCTGAAAAGGAATATTCCATCCCGTCAGCCAGTGCTTCAATATCCGCCGGGGTCCAGATAATCAGGTTCAGCGGGGTTTCTGCGGGATATTGCTCATTCAGCATCCTGCAAAGATCTTCACGGGTTCCGTACATGTTCTCTCCTCAATCCAGAAAGCTTTCATCGAGCATCAGTGCAATATTGAACGCCTCATCCATCAGGACGCTGAGACGTCGCAGACTGATACCGGCAAGCCGTTCCGCCAGTCCGTCGTACCGGTAGTGGTACGTGTCTTCCAGCACTTTCAGGGTGGTTTTCAGGTCGCAAAGATTGTTCGCCAGCCCGGCCATATCGCGGCGCAGGGCTTCGTGTCCGTCGTAATTCATTACGCGGCCTCCGGGAGCCATTCATCGTTCGCCGCCGGGGTATTTACGGCCCGGTGCATGGCGGCCAGTCGTTCGGTTCCGGCCCGGTGGTACTGCGCCAGCATTTCGATGCCGATATAGCGGCGTCCGGCACGGTATGCAGCGACGCAGGTCGAACCGCTTCCGGCAAACGGGTCGAGAACAATCGCGCCCGGGGCGCTGAATGACTCAATCAGCGGCTGTAGCGCCTCCACCGGTTTCTGCGTCGGATGCAGGGTATTACCGGTATACGGGAAGGGCAGCACATCCGGCAGCGGTTTAAGGGGCGGCACGGGGCGGCCTTTGGCAAGGACATAAGCCCCTTCATGGCAGTAGTCCACAAATCCGCGTCGGGCCCTGGCGTTACGACGGTTGGAGGCATAGTTTTTGGTGAACACAAGCTGGCCCACGGCATAGAATCCTGCCGCCTTCCACGCGGCCATAAAGCGGTCCACACGGTTCCAGCTGTAGAAGCTCACCATCAGTGCGTCTTTTTTAAGGACGCGGTACATCTCCAGCGTGGCCGGTTGCAGCCATTCGTCCGTCACATCCCCGGCAATCTGTCTGCACTGACGGTCCTTAAAACCGACGAGGTAAGGCGGATCGGTCACAATAAGGTCCACGGCACGGTCGGGGAATCCGCGCATCACATCAATACAGTTCCCGAGAATGAATCTGGACATGGCAGCACTCCTGTAGTCTGAGGGGGCAGGAGGCATCACCGCGATACCGTTCCCTACCGCACGCTGCCTGTTCATCGCGTCCGGTCACGGGTCAGGCCGACCGTGGAATACCGCAGCCGTCCGTCTTTTGGACGGCAAGGATATGCCGCGAAAGCGGCTTGAAGGGCGTTCCTTAAAAGGGCGAGGGACTGGCGCACACTCTCAACGACGCCGGGCCGGAGCGGAAAAACCGCCCGTCCCGTACCAGACCGGACGCGAGACACTGGCAGCGGGCGGCAGGCTGGCGTTAACTCCAGGCGAACGGGGAATTACCGGCATACCTGTCCACAAATCCGGGGCTTAAAATTGTGGATAACCTGAAGGCAAACGACGGAGAAGCGCGGGAGAACAGACGCCACCACGTCTGTTCTTTTTTTGAACAACCGGAAAGTTTGTATCAGCGGTTCAGGGATTTATCCCCGGCCAGGGACAGGCCAATATAGACGCCAGCCCCCCAGATGACCTGTGACAAAATGAAAACCCACTGCGGAACGTCGAAAACCAGAAGCGGAAGCAGACATACCGTCACAATGCCAATCAGCCGGCTGCCAAATTTTCTTCGCACCGGTTCACTGCTGTCGACGGGAATGCGGGCGAGACGGAGAACATTTCTGAATCCTGGTGACATGAGAACCTCCCTGGGATGCCAGTCATTTGAAATCGGTATAGTAGTGGATGTGATTCGTACTGTTAGTCACCGAATGCACGCCGCATATTTTTCTTTATTTCCCGGGTATCCGCCCCGGACACCGGCGCGGCAGATGCTGCCGGCGTATCCGGTACTGCAGCTGCAGCCCTGTTCACGTCAGCGGTGCCGGCCATCTGCTGAACCAGAGCCTGCAGCTCACTGACCGAGGTGGGCGGTACCGGCATACTGGCCAGCAGGCGCGGCAGTTCAGGCGCCGTCGTGTGGAGGGCAAGACCGGTGATAATCAGGTTTCTCAGCAGATCCCCACGCAGACGGGATGACGCTTCCGTCAGCACACTTTCCACCCGTTCCCCACTCCGGCCATTCTGAAGCGTCAGGGTGTAACGCCGGCGCTGGTATTCTGTCTCCGGTGACACGGGCAGAGCTGCCTCACCATTTTCGGGCTCATCCGGAAGGCCGGTGAGTGAGGACCAGGTTCCGGAGACCAGGGCCATCACGGCGCAAAGGCGGACAGCGCTCAGTTGCCCGGCAAAGAACACCGGGATCAGCGCCGGTAAACGGGCATCCACCTGGTATACCACCGCCCCGGCGGTGGCGGCGGTACGGATGAACTCACCGCGCAGGGGCTGTGAGATGGTGCTGATGGTTGCCATTGCCGCGATGTCGGTGCGATCGTCGCTGTGCAGATAGAAAGAATACTGGCCGTCCGGCACGTTTAGTCCTCTTTATTGTAAAGGGCAATCTCCCTGGCCAGCGCCATCTGCGGATCGCCTATAACCTCGATACGGTCAGGAGCCAGAGGCCAGGCCTGACGGATAGCTTCTTCTATGAGGGAAGCCCCTCCCCCGACCAGGAATACCCGGTTAACGTTCCTGAAGGCCGTCAGCTCACTGGTGACACGCGCCCCCAGGGAAGTGATCGCCTCTGTTATTTTGTTCCGAACCTCGTCGATTTTACCGGCATCGTTGATCACACGCTGCAGATACTGACGATCATTGCGGTTGCGGATGATAGTGTCAGCGATGAGGGCGCTGGTTTCGCTGTCTGCCGCCCGCAGCGCGCCTGCAGCTGCGCGGGTGACCTGTGACACGCCGACAGACGGATTACCGTGCACCGCACTGATATCATCAAACTGGCCGACAATCACACCGGCATCGAGCGTGGTGCCACCGAGATCGATAATCAGGGTGGTCTCAGCGGGGCCGGGCTTCAGCTCCGCGAGACGGGAGAACGCCGCCGGTAGTGATTCCGGCATCACCTTCACGTCCGTTACGGTAAATGCCCTGCCCTTATTCAGAACCAGCTCACGCATCAGGTTTTCCCGTTTGCGTCGTATGTTCTCCTCGTTCCGCTGGCAGTCCCCGTCGTAATACTCACTCAGGGGCAGCGTCACGGTCAGGCTCACCGGCTGCGGCTCCAGTCCGCTGTTCAGCAGCGCATGATGCACGGCCAGCAGGTTGAGATCACCGTACTGATATTCCACGTTTGTTGTCGGGATGGCATCCCGGCTGACGCTGTCCCAGGTGTATTTCAGCGTACCCACCTGATAGTTGAACGTTGCCGCACTGAATTCCGCCACTTTCCAGCCATGCCGGAAGGAGTTCGCAGAAACCCGGGTCTGAAGCTCATCGCCTTCAAACCATGCCAGCTTAACATTAGTTGAACCATCATCGCAGTAAATATTCATCAATATGCTCCGTTAGTTACACTCAATTTGATACCAACTATAAGAGCAAAATGAAAAAATCAAAACAATATTTCTCAATATGAGCAATATAAAAACATCAAAATGATTAATATAAGCATTTTGAACACCTTTATTTACTCAAAATGTTCTTAAGGCATGCGATCTGGATTATCGTCACGCTGTTAAATATGTCGCGGTAGGGATACCCGTTACCGGGTACCCCCCGCACAGATCCCGGCGTGCGCTATTCACGCACCGGGCTCCTGCCTTGGGTGTCTGGCGGTGAACCGCTCCACAGGCCATGGATGCAGAACCCGAACCTTCGGCAGCCATACGGCTGCCAGTCTGTTTGCTTTCGTCCATGTCGTATCATCCTGCTGGCTCCTGCGCCTCAGCGCCCGTCGCCAGAGGTCTGTTACGTATATCCTGAACTTCCGCATCATGGGATAGTTGCCCGGGACTGAGTGGTAGTTCAGGTATCCCTGAACCACTCTCCTGAGCCATTTTCCCTGTTCGGGGATTGAGTAATGCCAGCGCTTTCGTAGTCCGTCCTTGATCGCTTTCAGTGTCGCCGTCATCCTGTCCCGGCGTGTCTTTCGTATCAGCATGAACCTGCCACTACGGTCTTTCCCACTGATATGCGTGAACCCGAGGAAGTTGAACGTTTCTGGTTTACCTTTTCCCCTGCTGGCGCGGTTTTCGGCTGCGAAGCGGCCGAACTCCATCAGTCGGGTTTTCTTCGGATGTACCGTGAGTCCGAACTCCTTCAGTCTGCGCTGCATGGCTATACGAAAGCATTGAGCGTCGATTCGCTTGTCGAACCCGATGACTATGTCATCTGCGTATCTGACCATGACCACATTGCCTGTGGCATGGCGGCGTCGCCACTGATGCGCCCACAGATCGAAGACATAGTGGAGGTAGATGTTTGCCAGCAGCGGCGAGATAACCGCACCCTGTGGGGTGCCTTCCTCCGATGCCCGCCATTCTCCTTCCTCTGAGGTCCCGGCTGTGAGCCACTTTCGTATGAGCCTGATTACCCTCTGGTCGCCGATTCTGTGTTCTATGAACCTGATTAGCCATTCATGGCTTACCTTGTCGAAGAACTGACTAATATCGGCATCCAGTACCCAGTTTACATTGGTCCGAACCAGCCCTGTGGCCAGTGCGTCCAGCGCATTGTGCTGGCTTCGCCCGGGTCTGAACCCGTATGAAAACCCCATAAAGTCATTTTCGTAGACTGCATTCAGGATCTTAACCAGCGCATACTGGACGATTTTGTCCTCCAGTGAGGCGATGCCGAGCGGGCGCTGTTTTCCATCCGCTTTCGGGATGTAGTGCCGCCTGCCGGGCTGAGCCCTGTAACTACCCTGATGAAGCCTCCGGTGCAGATCTGCTATGTTGACCTTCAGGTTTTCGGCGTAGTCCTTCCACCTGACACCATCAACTCCGGCAGCCGCTTTCCTGCTCAGGGAGAGGAATGCGTTCTCCAGTGCCTCTGCTGTCAGGAGGTGGAACAATGCGGTAAACCGTTCTTTCTTCCGCTGCTTCGCAGCTTCCCGCACGCGTGACAGCCTCTGTGACATACTTTCCCGGCTCTGCGTCCGGCGCATGTGTGGCTGTTCCGCGTTTCCCTTGGCCCCGCTCCTTCGCTCCACTGACTCCGCTCCTTGCGGATTGTTCGCCAGATTCGCAGCTACTATGAGCGAGTCCGACTTCTCCTCTCCGTACATCACCGGCTTCGGCTCCTCGCCTTCCCGGTGCGGGCCATCTCCGGCACTGGCAGATGGTCAGAGGGGAGATCTCCCGGTTCCCGCGTAAAGATCGTATTGACATGCCAGGGTCTCAGACCCCGCCGGGTCCATATAGCACTCGCAGTAACGCACCCTATGATGTTGCCTTCCGTAAACAGTACAACGTCGGCACCCGGGAATTTAATATACATTTCGTGGCTCAATGGCTGGCCTGTCAACACCCCTGTCAACGCTTCGCCCCATACCTCACGGTATACAACGCATGACTCGGGGACCCTGTGGATTGCTGGTCCTTCAATGGTCGGGGACTTTCACCCCTTGATCTTTACCGGTCTCCCGGCGCACACTGTATGTATAACCAGTAAAAATTAGAGTGTCAGGAGGAAAGATGAAACTACAACTTTTCAGCACCGGGAAAGAACTCCCGCCACAGGCCCATCCATTGTTTGCCGATCTGGCCAGCTGCGGTTTTCCCAGCCCTGCTGCTGACTATGTCGAGTCCGATCTGGATCTCCATGATTACTGCATACGGCATCCGAGCGCGACGTACTACCTGCGTGCCAGCGGAGACAGCATGGCCGACGGCAGTCTGTACAATGGCGATCTGCTGGTTGTGGACAGTGCTGAAAAGCCGCGGCACGGCGATATCGTTGTCGCCAGCGTACAGGGGGAGTTTACGGTGAAACGGCTTCTGCTGACGCCGCGACTGACGCTGCAGCCCATGAATGCCTCCTGGTCGCCGATTTATCCTGATCCCGACGAGCTGGATATCTTTGGCGTTGTCACGCATATCATCCACCGCCCGAGGGAGATGTACTGATGTTTGCCCTGGCCGATGTGAACAGCTTCTATGCCAGCTGTGAACGTGTTTTCCGCCCGGATTTGAAAGGAAAGCCGATAGTCGTCCTGAGCAACAACGACGGGAACGTAATCGCTCGCAGTGCCGAGGCGAAGCCCTGGATCAAAATGGGAACTCCGTGGTTTCAGATAAAAAACGAAAGGTACCCGGAAAAAATATATGTGTTTTCAAGTAATTATGAACTTTACGCCTCGATGTCGGCGCGCGTGATGAACTGCCTGGAGGAACTGGCCCCCAGGGTGGAACAGTATTCCATTGATGAGATGTTCCTCGACCTGACCGGCGTGGAGCACTGTATGGGGCTTGAGGACTTCGGCCGGCAGCTGCGTCAGCACGTGTATGACTGTACCCGCCTGACCATTGGCGTGGGCGCCGGACCAACGAAAACCCTCGCAAAATCAGCCCAGTGGGCCTCAAAAGAGTGGAAACAGTTTCGTGGCGTACTCGCGCTGACCAGGGGAAATCCGCAAAGGACGCGGAAACTGCTTTCACTGCAGCCGGTTGAAGAAATCTGGGGGGTGGGTAACCGTATTGCACGCAAGCTAAATGTGCTGGGCATAAAAACCGCGCTCGATCTGGCTCTGACGAACCCGGCCTTCATCCGCAAAAATTTTTCTGTGGTCCTTGAGCGAACGGTACGGGAACTGAACGGGGAAAGCTGCCTTTCGCTTGAGGAAGCCCCTCCGACGAAACAGCAAATTGTCTGCAGCCGCAGTTTTGGCGTGAAGATCACGGAGTACGAGTCACTCCGTCAGGCTATCTGTCAGCACGCAGAGCGGGCCTCTGAAAAACTGCGTAAAGAGCACCAGTATTGCCGGCATATTTCCGTTTTCATCAAAACGTCTCCGTTCGCCATTAAAGAGCCTTACTACGGCAACGTGGCTACGGAGAAACTGCTTACACCCACTCAGGACACCAGGGACATCATTGCAGCCGCCACAATGGCTCTGGAGCGTATCTGGAGGGATGGGCACCGGTATGCCAAAGCCGGAGTTATGCTGAATGACTTCACCGGCTCCGGCGTTTCGCAGCTGCAGCTGTTCGACGAACGCCCGCCACGCCCTCACAGTGCTGAGCTGATGAGGGTTCTGGACGGGATCAACAACTCAGGGCTGGGTAAAGTATGGTTTGCGGGGCGGGGTATTGCCCCGGAATGGCAGATGAAACGGGAGATGCTTTCTCCTGCTTATACGACACGATGGTCAGATATTCCAGCAGCGAAACTGGCGTGAAACTTTGGCGATTTCACCTTGAAATTATCAGCCTAAACTCCCTAATTACAATAAGTTAGATGTGAAATCGCCATGGCGAAATTATTGACTCAAATTTCTGTCAAGGACCTCGTTGATAGCCTTGTCCAGTTCATCCTGAATCACTTTTGACATACGGCTAAACTCATAAGTCAGCGTGCGCCCTTTCACACGCTTACGCGCGAACTTGTCCTTTTCCTCAAAAGACCAGAGTGGAGAGACCACTGACTTTTCCTTGGGAGATGGATCTATCAATGCCTGAGATGCCTGAGAAATCAGCTTCAGTATACTGGCTTTCTGTTCGTCTTCTGGTCGCTCGCCATCACTCAAAATTGCATCGAGCTGAGCTGATACAGACTGAATGAGTTCTTCAGGCGTTAATCCCTTTTCACTGAGTTTTTCATTAACTTCCAAAAGAAGTTTATAGTCACTAAACGATAGCTCCGACTGAACCGGGAACAGAGAAATCAAGTCTTGCGGTACGGCCGCCGCCTGCAGCGCCCTGGTAACTTTAGCCTGAGATAACCCCTCCAGTTCAGCAATTTCCTTTTGATTAAATCCGGACTCTTTAAGAGCGATCAATCTCAGGCCAATCTCCCGAAGATTATGTTCTTTAGCTGTCTGGATATCTTTAGCCAGTTGGCGAGCTTCATCAGCTGATAAATGTTCTTCGGTAACCATTACATCAAGGCCTGTACGGACAAAAATTGCTGAGGCTCGCCGTCTTGAACCATCCAGTATCTCAATCCTTTCACTTTGCTTAATACCAATACAGGGAAAGAACTGCTGAAACTTAATCGTCTGGATAATGGATTTCAGGGACTCCCTGGTCAGTGCAAGTTGATCTCTTCCGTTGTTTTCCTGGTTTACGAAGGTCTTACTTTCAACTTCAGATGCAGGCACCCGAACAAACCTGAACGTTACCTTCCTGCCGGTTTTTAAGGTAAATACCTGGCTTCTACCGGTGTCCGTCATTTCCACCATTGACGCCTGGGTATTTAACTGTCTGCCGATGGTTTTTCTTTTCTCATTCGACATCACATACCTCCGTTAGTACGAATGAACTCGATGCGATCAAAGACTGCCTTCGCAAAGTCTTCCGCTGCTGATTTTGCGCTTTTTAGTGCCTCTGTACTTCCATCATAGGTTGCTGGATTTGCTGAAATAACTGTGTCAAAAGTCTCCCCACAGCGTTCGAAACCATCCAGTCTCGGCAGAACCATGTCTAGCATATCGGCACCGAAAACCTCTTTGGCCTGACTATGGCAAATTTTGTGATCAGATTTGTTCAGGATCTTGGACATGAAGCCGACATTACCGATGAGATTGCAGGTGTGCCCATCCATTTCGATGGAATCTATGAGGGCAGGGAGGCTGGCCACAAACTTCAGGGAAGAATGAAAATCAACCGTAGCCGGTGGAAGAGGGGTCAACATCAGGTCTGCCGCCCCAATGCAGTTTTTCAGGAACGCATCAAGGTGAGGACCACTATCAAGGAAAATAAAGTCGTAGTCATGCTGGAGCTTATCGATAATGTTCTCTTTAAGCACAGCATGAATATTTTTCCCTGGGAGATGTTCTTCACACAATCCCTTCCAGCCTTCAGCAAGGAATGCATCGTCAATGGAAGCGGGGATTACATCAACACCAGGGATAATAGACGGTACTATAAAATCGGAAAGTAATTCTTCACGAGACACGTTCTGGAGCATGGCCTGAGCCGCCGTATTTTCAACCAGGCCCACTGAATTCTCATGGCTCAGGAACATCGTCAGAGATGCCTGCGGATCGAAATCGATGGCCAGAATACGCAGGTCCTCGAACAGAAGCTGAGGATGAGCTCGAAAAGCATGTGATAATGAAGCGGTAGTAACTGTCTTGGAACCACCACCTTTAAGATTACAAACAAAAATCGTAAAGGCTTTATCGAAGCGATCCCTGTACTTCGGTACTTTACGATGGTTATACAGATCGATGACATTCTGAATCGTCATCGCGTATTTCATCGTATTACCAGAAGGTTTCTTTTTAAAAATGTAGCCACCGGCTTCCATTTCGGACACAGCATACTCAACACTGCCTTTACTGAGCTTAGGCAGCTTATACAGAGCGGCTTTGCTGTATTCCTGATAGAACTCGGTAAGCTTCAATTCCTCTTTTTGCTGGCGAATACTTTCGCTCAAAGATGTCAGAAGCTTACCTGCACGTGTAGCGACTTTCCGTAACTGCTCAATATTGTCCATTTATCACCTCATGACGTTTTTTGTCATTTTGAACAAAAAGAGTCATGTTGCAAGCAAAAAATCATATTGTTTTGATTTCGCTCTCAACAGGAGGGGGATGAAGCTCGACGGGCGTGCTACTAAATCACACTGCAGCAACACGCAGACGCACTTTTGACCATCAACAACAACTCATACAAAAGGGCTTTGAGAAAGGTATCCAACATGCAAGACAGGAGGGTCATTCAGAAGGATTCTGATTTTAGTTACGACCGGTGCAATGCTGAGCCTTATGTATCAGCGCTCGCCGCAGCCATGTAACCGAGCGTAGCGAGCGAACTGGCGAGGAAGCGAAGAGGAACCGTTCCGGCAGATAGCTCTTACGCTCAGCACAAGAAGAGTTTTCCATCCTCTGTGGGAAACAGGTCAACTTTAATGGACGCTCCGGACTATGGGAAACAGGTCAACTTCACGGGCGGCCGGGAGTGTGGGAAACAGGTCAACTTCGCGGGCGGCCGGGACTGTGGGAAACAGGTCAACTTTACGGACTGCCCGGACTGTGGGAAACAGGTCAACTTTACGGACGGCCCGGACTATGGCAAACAGGTCAACTCCGCGGACGGCCCGGACTGTGGGAAACAGGTTAACTTTGCAGACGGCCCGGACTATGGGAAACAGGTCAACTCCGCGGACGGCCCGGACTGTGGGAAACAGGTCAACTACGCGGACGGCCCGGACTATGGGAAACGGGTCAACTTTGCAGACGGCGCGGACTGTGGGAAACAGGTCAACTACGCGGACGGCCAGGGCCGCGGGAAACACCACATGTATAGGCACACACAGATAGCGTGTTCAGGGCAACAAATGTGACAATCTGCCCTCATTAATTATGTCGAACTTGCCCTCATGTCATTTGACTAACGGGAAGAGGGGGAAAATCTAGTGTGACAAACTGCACTCATTTAACTGTGACAAACTACCCTCAGGATATGGTGACAAATTGCCCTCAATTCTGGCTCCACTACCGGTTACAGCCAAAAAAACTATGAGTAAGCGCAGGATGCCAGGGAGGGAACAGCAAAACTGTGACAAATCACCCTCAACCTTCCAGATCAAATGTGACGAACCACCCTCAAATCTGTGACAGATAACCCTCAGGCTATTCTGTTGTCATCGAGGTGATATCACGGAAGGAAAATACTATATGAGTCGTCTGGCGACCTTTCTTTTTCTCGATGTAAGAGAGGCGCATAGGTGTCCGGCTATTGATCTCATCAACACTTGCCTGCAGGAAACGACGGCGAAAATCCGGCATACGCTGATAACTTTGGGGTAGCTGGTAGCGCTCCATGATCCAGTCGATTTTCAGGGACACGACACCAGAGCCATCAGGTTTACGGTACTGACACAGGGATTCGTATAAACGCATGGCATACGGATTGGTAATCTCTTTTGTTTCACTGAGCCGGAACTGCGTAAACCGGTTCTGTAGCCCGATGAAGAAGGGAATGAGATAGGGGTTGATATGTACGCTGTAAAGCCCTCTGGATGGACTGTGCGCACGTTTGATAAACCAGGGAAAGGATTCATACCCTTTTTCATCGCCGGCATCCTCTTCAGGGCGATAGAAAACCACTTCCTTGCCCGCAAAACCTTTTAAAGCCTGTCGTATATCCTTACTGGCTTCAGCGGAGGTCAGCCCGAATGTTTCAGCGTATTTAGCAACATGAATTTCGCAGATGCCGTCATGTTCCTGCAGGGAGCCGTCGGATTTTCTGATCTGGTCAACGAACAGATACAGCATACGCTTTTGATCCCTGGAGAGACTATATGCCGCCTCAGTCAGCTCATTTGACTGGACAATCCGCGGGCTATTTTTACGTTTTTTATGGTTTATAACCGCTATTTCCGCCATGACAGGTCCATGTGAAGTGTGACAGGTTTTCAGATTGTCACACTTTATAAAACAGAGTCAACAGGGAGGGATAACTTTGTGAAAAGCAACGCTTCCTGAGGGCAATTTGTCACAGAGTTAAGGGCAACTTGTCACAGAAAGGACGGCTATTTGAGGGTGATTTGTCACACTGAAAGGGCGGTTTGTCACAGATCCCTCTCTGGAACCCGCATGGATAAAGGCCTGTGGGCATTCTAAAAATAAAGATCTAACAACTATTAAAAAAGATCTTATAAAAATATCCCCGTGGATAAGTGGATAACCCTAGGGGAGGTGATTTTTCAGCCATTGAGCGTATGCAGAATTTATGAGTTCTGTTCCCTGGTGCTTCCTCGCTCACTCGGGGCTTCGCCCTGTCGCTCGGCTGCGGCGAGCACTGCTGGCTCGATCATATCCGTGGCCGGAAGATACTACTCCTCCCCCGAGTCGCTCTCCAGAGCCCGCTACAGCGAGACAACCCGCACGAAGATTTCTATCGTCCCTGCAGACATACTCGAATCGTTTTTATTAACCCTGGCTCCCGTCGTGACAGAACACTACTTCCTGTAAAAGGGGGACTAAGGCCCCTGAGTCACACACCTGAAATTAATAATGCGGAGTTTTACGATAATGTCATTGCTGGAAACTTTCCTGACCGCTTCTCCCGCTTCTCAGGGGGCAACAATCCTGTTCCTTGCCATGCTGATCTACTGGCAAAAGCGATAAATCCATGCGGGCTGGCCTTTGGCCAGCTTCGCTGTATAAGGGGAAAAATGCGGCATATCCAGACATTTCACTAGGCAATTTGAATTCAGATATCTATGCTTGGGATCCGGTCAACAGGATGTAACAAGATGAAACTTGAAACTATACAGATAGATAATACCGTAAGGAGTGGTCTTAATTCTTTCACTGACGGGGTGATTATTCGTGATACAAAGGTATTGATCACGCTCAATCTCCCGGATGGACAGAAAACCACTATTGAGGGGGAATGGCGGCATATGTCGGACGCCAACAGGTTGTCAGAACGTATTACGATGCTTCAGCATGCGATCTATGAGCAGTATGAGGAATACAGAGCAGATATTCCCGTCAGCTGGTCCAGATAACGTCTGACAGACCTCCCCGGCGAGCAGGACGTTCGCCAGCATCATTCTCCTAAGTACTTAAATATTCCCTTTCAGCATGGCTACCGCATCCGCTTCGGGCATCTGAAACTGAACTCGATGCCGCGCAGCAACATCAAGTGCGAACACCTTCGTATAGACTTCCGTCGAGCTAATCGATTTGTGGCCCATCAGGCTCTGCAAAACCTTCAGTGGTATGCCGGCATACAGCATATGCATCGCGTAGGAGTGACGGAACGTATGGGGGGTAACCGGTACTGAGAACGTCACCCCGTCGGCCGCTGCGGCCTCCACCGCTTCGCTAAGCCAGGTGCGCACGGTACGGTCTGTGATCTCCCAGATACGCGCCTTCTCCATTCTGCCGGTGCGCTTGTTTCGTCTTTCCAGCGGAATTTTCAGGGTCGCCACCATCATCTGCAGCTGGCTGACATAGTGGTGATCGGAAAGGGGAACCAGACGATGGATCTGACTGCCTGCGGGGGCACGACCTGCCGTCCTGGCCGCTTTCTCGGTACGCTGCTTGAGGGTGGCCAGCTGTACGAACGGATACGGCGGCGCCAGCGAAAAATCCCCCCGGGTCAGCGCCAGCGCCTCGTTGATACGCGCGCCGGTGTTCCAGAGGGTTGCCAGCAGCATCTTGCGGTGAAGATCCGGCACGTAATGGAGCAGGGCGCTGACTTCCGGCGCCAGCAGGTATTTCGGCAGTTCATCCTGCACGAGCGCCATCTGGCGCAGGGCGAGGGCGGCAGGGTAATCGATGGCCACCGGGAGCAATGTTCCGGGAGATGCCGGAGATCCAACTGGAACCAGGTTATTCATAATTTCTGTTAACTTTTTTCTTTGCCGAGAATTTTCTTCGTAATATTACCGGAGTCAGGATGACTAACCAGCCAGAAAACAGACGAAGTCGCAAACAAAACTACCCCGTCAATGACGGTAGACACGATATTTTCGGGCACAGGTTTCACTCCTCTTCAGTGGGTTGCTATGGAACGGGAACATTCATGACACCAACATCCAGTAGATAAAGCACAGAAAACCCATCCCCCATCCCCAGAACAGGATCTGGTCGCGGTATTTATCCCGCAGGTTAAAAAAGGGATGTGCCTGCAGGTCAACGAGCTCCTCACTTTGCGAGGCAAGCTCCCTTTCCAGCTCCAGGATTCTTTTCTGCGACTGAGCACACAGGGTAGCCAGCCGGATGACCCCGGCTGCCCGTTGCGCCACCTCCAGGTCTGAATCCCCGCTCTGCGGCAGAGACAGTTTTTCTGCCCGCAGCGGCAGGGCGTCACATTTCTCGTCCGGGAGCTGGCCCCCTTTCCTGTGCAACAGATGATAAAATGGACGATTCTGAAGTGAAGTAATTAACTGTTTTTGCGACCGTTTTTTGCCTTCGAGCTGCACGATTTTTTCCTGCAGCCCGCGATAACAGTCTTCCAGCCGGCGTACCGCGGATACCAGGGGCTCCACCCGGAGCGTTGAACACCTGCCCCGCGGCAACTGCAGTTCGTCTGCCCGCAGCGGCATTGAGCTGGTATCCCCCGGCGGGAACCGGAACCCCAGCCCGCGCCATAGTCTGCTCCGGCGGATCAGATTGTGAATGTTTTTCGCATCCACGGACGAGATGTCGATTCTTCCGACCAGCGTTTCCGGCGGCAGGGAGCGGGTCCAGAGCACCATCTGCTGCATGATCCAGCTGCCCACCCCGCGACCACGGGGTAAAAATTCTTTCAGCATAAATTCGACACTGAACAGTTCCACCGTGCCGGGCACGAACTTCGCGACAATGGTCTGCGGTGTTCCTTGTCCTTCACCGTACAGCGTCAGGCTGGAGGTGATCGACACATGTGCCCCTGGCGAGTCCTCTGACCCGTAACGACATTCCTCCACCCGTCTGACGACCACAACCACCGTTTCGTCGCCCGCACTCCCCGCCGGGACGGTCAGCATCCACATGCCGTTATCATCAACAGACGTTTTTATGAAGGTTTCCGTTTTCGCTTCCATACCGGCCTTTTTGTCCCGTTGCGTAAATGTTACTGGCTTAAGGGTTTTTGTGTGAACCGTTCGTTTAAGCTGACCCCACGAAAGCCTGCAGGGCATCCGCTCCGGAGGGCAGTTCATGCTGAGGGTTAAGCTCTGCGGCAATGCTTCGTTTTGACATCCTCGATGTCTTTCAGGGCGGGGAGGCTGTCAAATTCCCCAGAACATCAGGTTTATCGCATTTTTGATGTCATTTTCCCGGTGGCTGAGATCGGCCACTTCCTCCCCGGTGACGGAGGAAGTGACGCTGGCCATGTCCGTGGTCATCAGGCGGTAGCTTTCGTCCCCGATGTGCACCACCGGATAGAGTTCACGGGAAACCTTATCCGACAGCAGCCGGGCGCTGGCCAGCGGGATCACCATCCGTCGCCCGGGGGTATCGATGATGTCACTCTGCACATCCACGAACAGACGATAGCGGCTCTCTCTTTTATAGGCATAAACCTTAAACTGCATCTCACCAGTCCCTGTTTTCGTCGGCGAATGAACCGTTCATCTCAATAAATCGGGCAACCTCGGCCATCCCTTCCTGATTTTCAGCCTGCCAGCGTTCGGAACGCAGACGACGGGCCTCATTCTGCATGGCCCTGTTCACCAGGGCGGAGATATTGACGTCTGCGGATTTCAGTAACTGATAACTGTCGCTGTCTATGGTGACAGTGATGCGCTGCTTCATAATGCACTCCGGAAAACATACTAATGATATGCATATCAGTATAGCGCAAGGATGCAGCTGACACACGCCCGCCTGAAACATACTGTTATGTCGCCATTAATTTCACTTCGTGAAATTCACATACAAAATAATCACCTTAGAGATAACAAGCAGCCATACAGCCACGCCGTTAAATTACCTGACGGCTGTTCCGCCCGGATCCGACTTTTTACGCTCAGCGAAGTTTCCGGAAGTGTACCACGGTCAGGGAATAACCACAGCGCCCTTTTAGGGTGGTGAGCGGCCGGTCACGGGGCAGGGGAGGGACACAACATATAGCGTCGTTGTCAGCTGGTAACACCGCTACATGTTGTGTCATGGTGCCGCTGCGCGCCGGCGGGGCTGAATCAGATCCGGAACCGGCAGAAATCGGATCTGAATAAGAGAAGCAACGAAAAGGTAATAAATATCTTGCACTGGTATTACATCCAGGAGAAAGTAATACCACCAACAGAATGGAGTAAAAAATCCACTTGGTAGGAAAATTTTCATTTTAGATTAAAACGTCAAAGAGGGGTTCATTATGAACTTTCAGACTTCATCTGAACAAAACGAGTCTCAGGGGACCGTGTCGGTCTCACTTAAAGGCATTCCGACCGCTCAGGGCCAGGCGCTGAAAGAGGTGGCCAGAGCACGGGACATTAACCAGTCTGCGCTGCTGCGTGAAATGGTCAATGCCAGTATGGGCAGTATACTCCATGTCTTCTGCCTTAAGAGCCCGCTTGTCGCGTCCCTGGATCAGGACATCGCGCAGTATAACGGCTGTACTGTCCTGCCAACATGGAGCAGTGTCCCTCAGCCCCCTCAGTTTGAAGCGGCCTACCGCGACCTGCTTTCCATCCGTACAGAAGATGATCTGACCCGGATTTTGCTGCGTAATGCACAGTACCTCCGCATGCGAAGCAGCCAGGTTTTGCCACCGGGACAGCAGTTCTACGGCGGGACTGCGCTGTATTTTGCCCTGTTCTGTGATGTTGCCGGTCGTGATGAACAGACGATTGAAGCCTTCTGGGCCAGTATCGCGCGTTTCTGGGGAGCCTGGTATCGTCGGCAGGATTACTATCAGCAGATCAACCAGCTGCGCGGAGTCATGGGCAAGGCGCCGGCGAATGGTCTCAGTGAGGCGCATGCGGTGGGCGTTTACAGCCGGGTCGCTGTGTTTCAGGATGAAAGCGGCCAGAAAGGACACAGCCAGGTGCTGCTGACCCTTCGCACAGAAAATACGCAGGCGCTGCCGGCAGGCGAGTTTGATCAGTTTGAGTTGCCGTTCTGTAATGGTCACATTCTGGTGCCTGATCCGGGCTATGGCTCCCCCGTTGTTTTTCACAACAATGTACTCGGCCTGGGGTTCCGCTTCCGGGAAGGAACCTGCTCCATGCACTGCTACACTGTGGAGGACGCCCGGCTCGGGCCTACCCAGACACTGACGGAAGTGGCGGAAGCGCTCGTCAGTAATGTTGATGCTCCCCTGCGGGCCTATGCTGCAACCATCCCGGTCAATCAGAGGTAGTGGCTTTGACATCCTCCCTGCCTGAAGGATGGGGAGGATGTCAACTCATGGGGTCAGCTACGGCCCCGTTTCAGTTCACGAACACAGGGATCATAATCATCTGCATAACCGCCATAGTCACGGCTGGGCATGAAGTACCATTTTTTGCCGTCCCAGCCGACGATCCGGGTGGTTGGTTTGGTTTTATTCAAAACAACAATGCAGACGCCGGAGGGAGACCCCGGGGGAAGAAGCCGTTGCACCACACACTCACTGTTGCCCACATCAATCCAGTCTTTGACGTGAATTTCAGGATGGCTCATTGTTAATCTCCGGGTGATAAAATTGATAACCGTACAGTGTACACTGACCGGGTAATACTCCTGACACCAGTCTATTGCGATGGTGTTGCCCTGATTCTGCCAGCACCTATAGTATTGCGTCATGAATATTCGTGACGAATATACGGGCCTGTTTTTTCACGTTATTTAATTTGCCCGTGCGGCAGATACTCTATTTTAGCAATTGACGACCTGGACACTGATTTCCCCTCACGGTCTATACCGAAAGTTGAGTTTCCATCCGGCGGTAGATTCCGGACTGATGTATAAGCATATGCAAGTGCCGTTTCAAGCGTACCCTTTTCATAAATAATATCTGCCTGGAACCAGACAATACAGGGGTGAAGCACCTTGAGGTAATGCGGCGTAAGATCGTGGGCGTAGTTCTCAAAGTATGCGTTACAGACATCCTCTACCAGCTCCGGTAGCCTGAGATAATCATGTTGCCCATTTTCACTGGTGTGGAAATGTAATTCCCGAACCAGATGGCCGTAAGGCCCCCAGTGCGTTCTATCGTCAGTTCTGAGCTGAAACATCTCATCCGGGACACCTCCCGGAACATTCCATTCCTGAAGGTGTTTACGAACCATCTCATTCGGAGCCAGGTCGAGCAACATTTTCATGGCGAGTGATTCAGACTGATTTAGCGCCAGTAACCCCGCGGGAAAAGTATTCCCGGCGAAAGTCCGGGTACCATGAAACCACAGAGCTCGTGTGAATGGTCCCGGTTCGCCCAGTTCCGCACAGACGTACTCTCTCAGATACTGAGGTGCATCAACCAACTGGCGAGGATTAAGCTCGTAGATACTTTCAAGATCAAGCGAAAGCAGCACTTTTTTCAGCTTTTCAGGGGGACAGCCAAACCCGGCAGATAATGTATGCAACGCCTGAGTTCGTGAGGAGCAATCGAGGATTAACATTGTGTAAATCCCTCAAAAATCCAATAAGTTAACAGCTTTGGCTCGACGTCGGGCCATATTGTTGAGCAGCAGGGTCGCATAATATTTCAGAAAGGGTAAAAGTTCCGGGGCGCTGAAAGTGGCATAGGCATTCTCATCCTCAGGATCATCCCTGAAAGCAATCAGATCGACAAGACGCTCGTCGCTGACTGATACAACCTGGACGCTGAAATGAGCCACAGAATTTCTCATTTTAAGGATAAGAGCACGCAGAGTCATCTCCGGTCCGGGTAGCTGCGACTCCTGTAACCCCATGCTGGTTTTAAGCTGCTGCGTTAAACGGTCAGCGGGCAGGAAAGAGAGCGCCCTCTCTTTCGGCATCACGATGAGACCCAGAAGGCAATTCAGGGTCAATGTGTAGTTGTACTGCTCCCTGAAGGGCTTGCCCAGCTCCTTAATCATTTCGTTATACTGATCGATAAGTGCCAGTGTTCGTTGAACAAACTCGGTCTCAAAATCTGAATAATTTCCCATTTAACTCTCCCGTTCCGGTTCGAGAATTCACTATATCATCCGGTCAGCCTGACGGCTCAGGTACGGCATTTCCGAGTATGGGAGTTTTCGGATCTGCGGTGGAAAAATGAGAAAGCAGGATATGCACAGCATATCCATATGCCGCGCATCTGCATAGGGCAGACATACGCATATGCCAGTCATCTGCATATGTTACACCTATACAAACCCATCCGGCAGGCATATACTGCACATATGCACTCATACATCATGCATGATCAGCCGGAGGAACATCCATGCGCACAGTATCGATATTTAAAAACGGCAATAACCGCGCCATCCGTCTGCCCCGGGACCTGGATTTTGACGGCGTCAGCGAGCTGGAGATCGTCCGGGAAGGGGACAGCATCATTCTGCGTCCCGTCCGGCCGACCTGGGGCTCGTTCGCGCAGCTAGACAGGGCCGATCCGGACTTTATGGCGCAGCGTGAGGATGTGGTCAGCGACGAAGGACGCTTTGATCCATGAAGAAAACCTGGATGCTCGACACTAACATCTGCTCGTTCATCATGCGCGAGCAGCCGGCAGCGGTGCTGAAGCGCCTGGAGCAGGTGGTGCTGCGCGGTGATCGCATCGTGGTCTCGGCCGTGACGTATGCCGAGATGCGCTTCGGCGCCACCGGCCCGAAGGCCTCGCCGCGCCATATTCAGCTGGTCGACGCGTTCTGCGCGCGCCTCGATGCCATCCTGCCCTGGGACCGGGCTGCGGTGGACGCCACGACGGACATCCGGGTGGCGCTGCGCCTCGCCGGGACGCCGATCGGCCCGAACGACACCGCCATTGCCGGACACGCCATCGCGGCGGGCGCCATCCTGGTGACGAATAATACAAGAGAGTTTGAGCGGGTGCCGGGTCTGGTTCTGGAAGACTGGGTTAAGTAACGTAGTCAGGCCGCTATCCATCGGCCTGACAGTTTCTCTGCGATGTTATTTGTATTCCTTTTCACCGTTACTGAATGGCTCTACACGGATACGTGTTCTCTCATGTGTGAGTTTTGGCGGCCTGATGAATTTAGATATCCCCAGCTGGACGGCCAGAGTCCACATTTCGTCTGAATAAACGATACTGCGGTGATGCTTCTCAATGAGGAAAGCGTCATAATCATGATGACGGAACGTCTGTAACACCGACCTGACAAATGCCTGTGATGCCCAGCCTTCTTTCAGGCACTGGATGGCTTTGTTGAATAAATCAGATTTCGGGTAAGTCTCCCCCGTAGCGGGTTGTGTTTTCAGGCAATACGCACGCTTTCAGGCATACCTGCTTTCGTCATTTTGTTCAGCGCTCGTACCAGGGCCATAGCCTCCGCAACCTGACCATCGTAGTCACGCAGCGTCAGTGAACCCCCGAACAGCTGTTTTACCCGGTACGTCGCCGTTTCCGCTATCGAGCGACGGTTGTAATCTGTTGTCCATTTCCACCGCGCATTACTCCCGGTCATTCGCTGATTAGCCACTGCACGGTTACGGTCTGCATATTCACCGGGCCAGTAACCCGCACCTTTTCGGGGCGGGATAAGCGCGCTGATTTTCTTACGCCGCAGTTCATCGTGACAGAGCCGGGTATCGTAAGCGCCATCGGCGGCGGCTGACCTGATTTTCCGGTGGGTTTGCCGGATTAACCCGGGGAAGGCCTCTGAGTCCGTAACGTTGTTCAGCGACAGGTCAGCGCAGATGATTTCATGTGTTTTACTGTCAACGGCGAGATGCAGCTTACGCCAGATACGGCGGCGTTCCTGGCCATGCTTTTTGACTTTCCACTCTCCTTCACCGAAGACCTTCAGCCCGGTGGAATCAATTACCAGGTGTGCGATTTCACCCCGGGTGGGCGTTTTGAAACTGACGTTAACCGACTTTGCCCGCCTGCTGACACAGCTGTAATCCGGGCAGCGTAGCGGAACGTTCATCAGAGAAAAAATGGAATCAATAAAGCCCTGCGCAGCGCGCAGGGTCAGCCTGAATACGCGTTTAATGACCAGCACAGTCGTGATGGCAAGGTCAGAATAGCGCTGAGGTCTGCCTCGTGAAGAAGGTGTTGCTGACTCATACCAGGCCTGAATAGCTTCATCATCCAGCCAGAAAGTTATGGAGCCACGGTTGATGAGGGCTTTATTGTAGGTGGGCCAGTTGGTGATTTTGAACTTTTGCTTTGCCACGGAACGGTCTGCGTTGTCGGGAAGATGCGTGATCTGATCCTTCAACTCAGCAAAAGTTCGATTTATTCAACAAAGCCCCGCTTCGGCTTTGTCTTTTTTATTCCCGGTCAGCACCACACTGCCGCCCGCTTCCAGTACCATGCGTGCCACGGCGAGACCCATGCCGCTGGTGCCGCCGACGACAAGCAGTTTTTTACCTTTGAAAAATGTATTCATTTTCAGACTCCATTACTGGTGGGTAAGACGTTGCCGGCAGCGTGAAACTGCTGGCGGTTGACGGATTAAATGCTGCAGCCATCCGTTCCGCAGGTCTGACCCGCTGTGGCTGAAAATTCGGTTTGCTGTTCATCCCAGACCTGACGCAGGGCATTCAAAAAGTTGTCTGCCCCCTGAGCCCCGCTGATGGCGTATTTCTCGTTCATCACAAAAACCGGAACGCCGCTGAGGCCAATAGACTGTGCGTGGGCTTCATCGTCGGAAACGGTGGCGCGAAAATCGTCATTTTCCAGAGCGGCTTCGGCGTCAGCTTTCTCCATACCGGCTTCTACGGCCATTGCAACGAGCTGCTGACGGTCAAAGAGAGAGCGACCTTCGGTGATACTGCCGTGATAAAAACGTTCTTCCACCGCGTCCGCAATTCCGGCCTTACGCGCGGCAACCAGCAGGGTGTGTGCATCTTCTGTATCACCAAACATCATGCCGTCAAAGTTGTAGATCAGACCTTCAGATTTACCGGCGGTGCCCACCTGATTCATCATCAGCTCCGCTGAATGTTGACTGCCCAGTTTTTTAACGATGGCATCCTTAAAAGGCATAGCGGGAGTACCACCGGCCAGACGGTAGCTGTGATGACGGATCACCACCTGATCGCGAAATTCAAAGCGATTCAGACCCTGTTCAAATCTTTTCTTAGCAATCCAGCACCACGGGCAGACCAAATCTGACCAGATATCGATGGTGAGGGTGGGTTTCAGCGTTTGCATAATGATTCCTCAAAGACCTTGGGCGGTCGGGTCTCACTTATCAGAGAACCGCGACCGTATGGGATTTATTGCGCCTGCCAGACCGGGTAATCGGTATAGCCTTTTTCCGGGGAACCACTGACGCCGTAGTAGGTGGCGCGGTCACTTTCTGCCAGTGGCCAGCCGTTTTGCATTCTTTCAACCAGATCCGGGTTAGCGATGTAGGGCACACCAAATGCCACCAGATCCAGCTCATCATCTTCCAGAGCCTGCTCTGCGATATCACGGGTGAAACCGCCGGCAGCGATGATGGTGCCTTTAAACGTGTTGCGAAAACGGCGGCGGAATCCTTCCGGAAGTGGCGCTTTGGTGTACACCGGCTGATAGTAAAGGTGTACGTAAGCCAGCTCCCGCTGACCGAGCGCGTCGGTGATGGCTGACCAGGTTTGCTCTTCACCTTCATACGGCGCGAGGTCATAAATGCGGCCGAACGGTGACAGGCGCACGGCAACGTGGCTGTTACCCACGGCTTCCGCCACGGCGTCAATGGTCTCCAGCAGGAAACGCTGACGATTTTCCACCGAGCCGCCGTATTCGTCAGTGCGGGTGTTCAGTTCGCTACTGAGGAACTGGTCAAAGATGAATCCGTTTGCAGCCATGATTTCCACACCGTCAAAGCCGGCTTCCATCGCCAGGCGTGCGGAGTGCACGAAGTCTGCAGTGATGCGTTTCACTTCATGCGTTTCCAGCGCGCGTGGCTGGCTTGGTACAACCGGGCCCGGTTCTCCGGATTCGGTCAGCGCAAAAACGGTGGTATTGACCGCCTGAACGGTGCCCGCTGAAACCGGCGCTATGTGGCCTGGCTGAAGAGAGACGTGAGACATACGGCCGACGTGCCAGAGCTGCGCGAAAATACGGCCACCTTTGGCGTGAACCGCTTGTGTCACCTTACGCCAGCCCTGGACGTGTTCGTCGTTGTAGATACCAGGGGTATAGAGGTAACCCCGGCCTTCTTCTGAAACCGGCATCCCTTCGGTGATGAGCAGGCCAGCAGAAGCACGCTGTGCATAGTACAAAGCCACGACCTCATCCGGCACGTCATTCATGGTGCGGGTGCGGGTCATCGGTGCCATGACTACACGGTTTTTTAACGCCAGGCCAGACAGATTGTAGGGGGTGAAAAGCTTACTCATCGTATACCTCACAGAAACAAAAAGGAGTATCCCGGCAGGGATTTGCACAACCCGGAAGTATCATCGACCGGACGTCGCGCACTGGAGTTGCATAAACATCTGATGGATGGCAATATACCAACCATCTAGTAGGTAGGTCAACGGGTGTGCCGTATTTTTTTGTCATAACGCAGCCATTTCTGAATTGTCACTCATTTTGCGAGGTCATCACCATGCGTACATTAACAGCTTATAACGAAGATAATTTCCGCCAGATAGAGCAGTACAAAGGAATATCGGTGGTACGTTTCTCTGCACCCTGGTGTCCGCCCTGTCAGGCCAGCGAAGAAATGTTCAGTCAGTTTGCAGACCGGCTCGATGGAGATATTCAGGTGGGGAAAGTCAATGTAGATCAGGCGCCGGTGCTGACAACCAAATACGAGATCTGGGGGCTGCCGTCTGTGCTGATATTTCATGAAGGGCAATTAGTTAAACGCATACCGGGTGTGAAACCTGCATCGGTATATGCTCAGGCGATTGCGGACATAAAAAAAGGGCAGTAATGCCCTTTTAACGTGGAATTTATTAATGCTTAACCGCGTGCCTGACCGACGGCATCCAGAGTGCGGGCTGAATAAATGACCGCAGCGCCAGCGTTGAGGTTAATCGCCACGCCCAGCGCTTCAGCAATTTCAGCGTCGGTTGCACCGGCTTTCACAGCGGCGTCGGCGTGAAAAGCAATGCAGCCGTCGCAGCGAGTTGTGACTGCGCACGCCAGGGCAATGAGTTCACGCACTTTTGCGCCTAAAAGGTCAGTTTTGTTACCTGCGTTGCCCAGGGCAACCACGCCTTTCATGGTCTCGGGGGTCAGTTTGCCCAACTCGCCTAAACGTTGCATTAACTCTGAGCGATAGTTGTTCCAGTCCAGCATAGTGTCATTCTCCTGAATGTGGGGTATTAAGAAGCAGTTTTATATACTTAAGGCTGTTGGTGAAGACTTCGGGTCTGGCCGTTGCATGCGCCACTACGCTTGAGCCTTCACAGACATTAATGATCATCAAAGCAATATCTGATGGTTCGGCATGGGATGAAAACTCACCTGACTCCATGCCCGCCCTGACGACTTTTGTGAGCCACTCGATTTGCATATCGAAATAAAGTGATGTCTGTACAGTAATTGCCTGAGGCAGATTGGCGGTCTCTGCTGACAACGCACAACACAGTGGCAGTAGTGAAGCTTTATGGCTTTGCGCGAAGATATCGATGTAGGCCGCAATTCTTTTCTCCGCGCTTTTCTCAGTAGCCTCTATCTGCTCAAATACGCGTTGCGTATCAGAGAACGCCTGTATTACCACCTGCTCACCCAGAATATCTTTGGTCGGGAAATGGTGATGAATACTGGCCTTGGTGATACCCACTATTTTTGATAAATCAGCATAGCTGAATGCTGAATACCCTTTTTCGCGCATCAGGTGTTCTGCTTCGCTGAGCAGCCGTTCCCGTGTCATGGTTGTCATAATTACTCCATATAATCTACTAGTTGATAGATTATATTGTTGCTATTTTTCCGTAGCAAGTTGTATCACTGACTCAGTATCGTGCAGAGCTGAACGTCACTGCCATCCTGCATTCTGAATGGCAGCATTACATCTCTGACATCACGCCAGGCGTGTAATCATTTCAACCGGATTAGCCAGAGTATCGTGGATTGGCGAATTCTTTTGCATTTCGCTGACCAGCGCTTCTAACTCCTCGCGACTGGCGGTCTTGCTCGTAAGGTGAACATCGACGCGAATAGATTTCGCACCTTTACGCACGTTGCTGTCCAGCCCAAGGAAGCCGTTGAGGTTGATATCGAAATTAAGATCCAGCTCGATACCGTCCAGGTCGATCCCTTTTTCAGCAGCCATCATGGTGAGGGTGGCGGTATAACAGCCAGCCAGCGCCTGCATGATGTATTCAGTCGGGCTCATGCCGGTATCGGTGCCGAGTAAACCTGCGGGTTCATCACCGATATTAGAAAATTTCCCCACGCGGCTGGTATCGATAACGCCGTTCTGGATTGTGGCGCCGGTCTCTGTGCGAACGGTTAATCCGCCGCTGGAACGGGCTTTCATCTGGAAAGTCAGGTTACCCAGGCCAGGCTGGCTGCGAACTGCTTCACGGGTATTGTGGATCGCAGCTGCGTCTGCAGAAGGTTTAACGGTAGTAGACATAATGGCTCCTGTAATTTCTTGATAAAAGTTATAGCTGGTGTAATCAGTGCCAACCATCTAGTTGGTAGGTTAATATCGCGAACCTCTTTTGTCTACTCTTTTATAAAAAATAGGGGGAAAAGAACCCAGAAGGCTGTTTTATTTCATAATAACCATTTGATTTTTTTATAATCTTCCCAGCCGCTCACTCTTGCAGCAATCCAGCCTTTACCCGAAGGATAGTCTGGCGGGTGGTATTAAATTCCCGGGCAATAGCACTGATACTGATGCCAGCATTTAGGCGCTCTGTCACTGTTTGCTTTTGTTCCTCGCTCAGGATGGGAGGGCGACCGAAGCGTTTTCCAGCCGCTTTTGCCCTCGCAATACCTGAATGCGTTCGCTCAAGCAGCAAATCCCGCTCAAACTCCGCTACAGCAGAAATTACCTGCATAGTCATTTTTCCGGCCGGACTGGTCAAGTCAACGCCTCCGAGTGCGAGACAATGAACGCGAATATCTAAAGCCGCCAGTTGCTCTACTGTTTTTCGGATATCCATCGCATTACGACCCAGACGGTCAAGTTTGGTGACAATCAGTACATCCCCATTTTCCATGCGATCTAGCAACCGGATAAATCCGGTATTCGCGTACACTGCCTCGCGCTGGGTGGCGTGGACCTCACCAGCGCGGCCGGAAAGATGACCATGCAGGTCATTTCGGCTGTGGCTGAGTTTGAAAAGGACCTGCTGATTGAACGCACGCATTCCGGCCTGGCAAGGGCTAGGGCAGCAGGCAAACGGTTTGGCCGGCCGCCGGCGCTTAACCAGGAACAGCGGCAGGCAGCGCTTGAACAACTGAAAGCAGGTGCCAGTATCAGCGCCATTGCCCGCGAGTTTGGGACCTCACGACAAACCATCATGCGCCTGCGTGGCGATGCAGTCAGCCCGGAGTTACCAGATTGACATCCACCCCCGACACAATCCGCTGAAGGAATGGCAATTCTGTTCACCACATTTGCTAAGAGATCAGGACTTACTTTGTAATCTGGAAGTACATCGAAGTTGCAACAATAGTACACTATTGCGTGACGTAGATTCGTGACGTATAGTTACTGCAACTTATTTGTTTATAACTACCGTCAGGTACAAAATTATGTCTCCAGCACAAGCTAAACAAAAGCAGCATGAACGCTACGAAGCCGTAGCGGTGCAGGTTTTGCGTGGTCGTGCCGGTTACAAACCTGCCGTGAAAAGCCGCTTCAGTAAGTCAGCCAGTAGCAAATTCTCTCATACTATCGCTTTTGCCTGATCCTGAACTTTGAGGCACAATAAACCATCATTCGCTGATGGTTTTTTTATGCCTGTTCAAGACGTTATTCCCCCCTATGAGCAGATGTACCTGCTAAATCAGCAGCTGATCTGCAACGCTGACCAGTTCAAACATGCCGTTATCACAGTTGGCGGTCAGGCTGTGCAATACTGGATATCCTATTATCATGCACAATATGGCGACAGATTGCCTGATGAGCGTCTCACCACTTCTGTTGACTGCGACTACAGCGCCCGGAAAGATGATATTGCGGCTATAGCAAAAACGCTCAACGTTAAGACGTGGGAGAACAAAGACGGCCAGCCCCCATCCCTTGGACAGTTTATGCTTATCGATCAGGACACACACGATATCAAACGGGATGATGGACGCTTATTTGCCGTACCGGATGCGCCTGACGAGCCAAATGTGGTGGATATTATCGACCGACCCGGAGGCTTTGACCGTTCTGATTTTCTGGGGGAAAAGCTTTACCTGTATACCGCCCCGTTTTATGTAGAAGCAACCGGCCCCGGTATGCCTGAAATGAATGAAAAGGTAAGGGTGTTGAACCCTGTCGCCTGTATGCGCTCGCGCTTTAGCAATCTGATTGCCTTGCGCCGTGATGCTGAAATTGAAATTGCGCGTATTAACGCGCTCAAGATCCCGTGTTATTTCTTTCTCATCGAACAGTTTGATGAACAGCCGTTCAAAGTTGCACGAGGAATCTTTATGGATTTGTGGTGGCTCGCGAATGACGAAAGCTGTCTGCGCCATCAGGCCTTCTGGCATAGCTGGCAGGGGCCGCTTCTTGAAGGGCAACAAAGTAACAACATCACTCTGATTGATGTGTTGGAAGGCGTACATGCATACCTGGAAGGGCATCTTGATGACTTTGAAATACCGGAAGCCTTTGTCACCAAAGAATTACCGCTAAAGCTCGCACAGCTGCGTGAACGCTGGGAGCGTTACGTGGTACTCAATGCTGAATGGGCAGCAAGAGGGCGCAGGGGATTTGAACGTAATCGCCGTGATGATTAGGGAAGGTGCGAATAAGCAGGTCATGTCTTCCCAAGCTGACTCGTTGATTAAAATTTCGCGGATCTGGGCCGATTTTTTTCCCGCAAACACATCGAATCA
>JADHEE010000080.1_pt1 | contig 62145 bp, 63 predicted proteins | sample 8952401 | NCBI WGS metagenome assembly JADHEE01 (sample SAMN16124438, study PRJNA663242) | bioreactor sludge metagenome | isolation source: sludge (ammonium) | place: India:Bengaluru | collected 2019-02-28 | reverse complement strand
CGGGCAGTGATGCGCAGGCGCAGCAAGCGCCATAAAATCCAGACCAGCGTGGCGGTGGCAATGCCTGCCGTCAGAAGATAAGTATCGTTGTAAGCCAGGATATTTGCCTGCAGCGTGCTGGCGTTCTGCAGCTGTAGCGCTGACTGGACGCTCACCAGGGCGCTGTCGTTAATCTGGCTCTGGAACATCTGGCTGTAGATCTGCAACCGTTCATTCACCAGCGGATTGAGGCTGGTGAGCTGCTCGGCCAGCAGGCCGGAGTGATACTTCTCGCGCCACGTCTGAAAGGTGCCCAGAATGGCGGAACCCAGCAGGCCGCCGATGTTCTGGCTCATACCGAACAGCACCGAAAAGCTGACAAGGTTACGGGGATCGGCAATGACCCCGCCAATCCCCGCCAGCATCGCCGGGGCAAGGAAGAAGGCGCTGCCAAACCCGAGCAGGAACTGGCTCAGCATCAGCTGATCCGGGCGGGTGAGGCTGGTGGACTGGCTGTCGAGCAGCGAGGCGATAATCATCAGCACCAGCGAGGTGATAATCGGCCAGGCAAGTTTAGTGGGTTTGATGGTCAGGCAGCTCGCGGCAATGCCGCAGACGATCCCGGCAAAAATCGACCATGCCAGATGGGTCATCTGTTCGTTTTGCAGGCCAACATACTGTAGCCAGCCGATCACCCCGGTATTCTGCTCCGCCAGCACGATGCGGATCAGCAGCATGATCAGCCCCAGGCGCAGGATGCTGCCGCTGGAGAGCCAGCGGGTGTTCAGCAGCGGGTTGCTGCGGTTATGCTCGAAGACAATCGCGGAGACAATCAGCACCAGCGAACCCGCCAGCGCCCAGCCGATCCACGGTGCTTCAAACCACCAGTCCACCCGCCCGAGCGACAGCACTGCGCACAGCAGGGCCATCCCCGGGGCCAGCAGGATAAAGGTGATGAAATCTTTCTTCTCGAACACTTTGCGCCGATCGCCGGGAGGCAGCTTAAGGGCGATGACGCAGCCCAACGAAATCAGCGCCAGTCCTAACTCGAAGAGGTACAGCCCGCGCCATTCGTCCAGCTGCAGCAGCTCGGTGGAGAACAGTCGCGCAATGGGGATCGCCAGCGACGAGCCGGTGATGCCGATGGTCAGCGCTTTCAGGCGGTGTTTTGCCGGCCAGGCCTGGATCTGATAGTAGATCCCCAGCGAACTGAGGGCCGCAGCCACCATGCCATGGGCGGCGCGCACCATCAGGGCCGAGCTGAGATCGTTAACGAACAGGTGAAAGAAGGTCACCAGGACATACAGTACCAGGAAGCCTTCGGTGAAGGCGCGCAGGCCAAACTGCTGGCGAAACTTAACCAGTAGCAGGTTTATCGACACGTTGGTCATGACGTACACCGCGGGCAGCCACGCTATCTCGGTGGACCAGGCCGCAAAGGTACCCTGTAAATTTTGCAGGTTGGCGGCGACCATCGCATTGCCCAGCGCCCCGGTCAGACAAACCAGCAAACCCACCACCCCGTAGGCAATGCGTTTCGGGGTGCTGTGCACCGGCGTGGACGGGGAGCCCAACAGCATCGGCTTTTCGTGAGGCTGCCACTCGCGAGGAGCATAGGGGTCGCGTTGGGGCAGTCGCATAGCGGTTATTACCTATTGAATTAGTGAATAGTTAGAGGGCTAATGATCCTACGTCTGACGCAAAGTCTGTTTCAAGTGAATATGATAATAGCGGGTTAAGCAAATGTGAGGGATAAGTATGATAGCGGCCAGCGACGCTGGCCGCCTGGGGATCACAGTTCGTTGGTTTGTGCGTTGATGGCCGGGGCGGTGCGTTTTACCCGGCTGGCGAAGAAGATGGCAATCAGGGAGATGGTCACCGTCACCGCCAGATACCAGGCCACCGGCACCCAGTCGCCGTTATATTTTGCCAGCAGGCCGGTGGCAATCAGCGGCGCGGTGCCGCCCGCCAGCGCAGCACCCAACTGATAGCCGAGAGTGATGCCGGTATAGCGCACATTGGCGGTGAAAATTTCTGAACAGAGCGTGCCGAGCACCGCGGTTACCGGTGCCCACAGCACGCCGAAAGCGATGACCGTCGCCAGTACGATCCCCCAGGTCGTGCCGGTGTTGAGCAGCATAAACCAGGGAACGATAAACAGGCCGAGGGTAAATACGCTGACGGCATACATGCGCTGACGACCAACCTTATCTGACAGCAACCCCATCAATGGGATCATGATGGTCGCCACCAGCGCCCCGAGGGTCACGGCCTCCAGCGCCTGCGATTTTTGATAGCTGAGCGTAGTGGTGGCATAGCTGACCACAAAGGTGGAAAAGATGTAGAACGGCGCGGTCTCAACCACCTTCAGCCCGGCCGCGATCAGTACTTCTCGCCAGTGGTATTTAAGGGTGTCGCGCAGCGGAGCTTTGGCCACCTTGCCGGAGGATTTGACCTTTTTAAACTCGGGTGTTTCGTCGATATCCTTGCGGATCCACAGGCCCAGCAGCACCAGCACCGAGCTTAACAGGAACGGAATACGCCAGCCCCACGAGAGAAAATCCTCTTCACTGAACAGCGTCATCAGCGAGACGATAAAGGTCGCCATCAGCATGCCAATGGTCACCCCCGCCTGCGGAATGCTGCCGAAGAAGCCTTTGCGCTTCTTGGGGGCATACTCATAGGCCAGCAGCAGGGCACCGCCCCATTCGCCGCCGATCCCCATCCCCTGAATAATACGCATCAGGATCAGCAGGGCGGGCGCCCAGAGGCCAATCTGCTCATAGGTCGGCAACAGCCCAATCATGACGGTTGCACCCCCCATCAATGACAGGGTTAATACCAATGTTTTTTTGCGCCCGATCCGATCTCCGATGTGGGCGAAGATCACCCCCCCAATGGGCCGGATAAAGAAGGTCAACGAGAACGAGAGATAGGATAAAATCAGGCCGATGACCGGGTCGACCATCGGAAAGAAGATCTTGTTGAACACCAACGCGGCGGCCGTGCCGTAGAGAAAATAGTCAAACCATTCAATAGCACTGCCCGTCAGGCTGGCGACCAGCACCTTTTTGTTTTTGCGTAAAACTGCGGTACTGCTTTCGTGTTGTTGTGTCATACCCGTGATCCCGCTTAGTGGAGGATGAATCGGGTGACACCCGGCGCGCTTCGGGTGCAACCGATGAAGGAAAAGGTTGTCGAATTGTTAAGCAACTTAGGGAGGGCTGTTACGTTTGGCAAGCGAGAGGGGGCTAAAACTGGTCAGATCACGGTGAAATAAGCAGCAATCGATGCTTTTAATAGCAGGTATTCTGGCGCTTAATTTTTTTAATGTCGCAAGTTACAGCATATAATGCAGGTGCAACCGCCTGATTTTTAGACTTTTCTGGTTATTTCAGTTTAATGACTATCCTTATAAGGTAACTGCCGATTTCGATTTCAGAGGGATCCTCTGTTATGTCACGGCCCGCGCGTTACCCTTAACGTAATTGCTGGAAGGAGGTAACGATGAGTCTCACAATCTTCCCGTCTCTGCCGGATAAAACGCTGGCTGCGGTCAATACCGTCGGCGCCTGGCTCGCTGAAGATAACTTGCCCTATAATCCGCCCGCGCTGCTGCCGGATTTGGTGGTGCTGGCCGGTAATGCGGTGATCCCCTCCATTGATGCGGCCTGCCGTCTGGCGTCTGAGCTTGGCATTCCTTTGCTGATCAGCGGCGGCATTGGCCATTCGACCACCTTCTTATACGCTGCCATTGCGCGTCATCCGCGTTACAACAGAATACGAACCACCGGCAAAGCCGAAGCCACCATCCTGGCGGAGATTGCCCGGGCGTTCTGGCAGATTCCACCGGAACACCTGCTGGTGGAAGATCAGTCCACCAACTGTGGTGAAAATGCCCGGTTCAGCGCCGCGGCCATCACCCATCATCAGCTGCGGGTGAAACGCGGGATTGTGGTACAGGATCCGACCATGCAGCGTCGCACGATGGCTACCTTTGCCCGGGTCTGGCGTGATAAGCCCGATGCCCCGGAGTGGACCAGCCATCCCGGCATTGTGCCGCACCTGCAAAACAGCGAGGACGGGCTGGTGTTCCGCGGCGGCGGCGAAGGATTGTGGCCCGTCGAGCGGTATCTGTCGTTGTTACTGGGCGAGCTTCCACGCCTGCGCGATGACATTAATGGCTATGGTCCGCTTGGGCGTGATTTTATTGTTCATGTCGATATTCCTGCTGAGGTGGAGACCGCCTGGCAGATCCTGCGTAACGATGTCATCCTCACCGAGGCGCTGGCCAGCCGCTCTCTGTTGTAATGCATTGCCCGTTTGCGATGACTTTCCCGCAAACGGGCAATCTTTGTTGTCAGGTTGTAATTATTTCCGCCTGCTGACCCGTTTCTTTTATGAGATATCTCACAAAAACAGCGCGATAGGCTGGGATTGCGGATCGGGAACTGTAGTTTTTAACAATAATTTTACTTGTTAAAAACAGTGCAATTACAGGAGCAGGTTATGACAGTACCCGTACAACATCCTATGTATATTGATGGACAGTTTGTTGCCTGGCAGGGTGAAGCCTGGATTGATGTGATCAACCCGGCCACCGAAGAGGTCATTTCCCGTATTCCCGACGGCAGTGCCGACGATGCCCGCAAGGCCATCGACGCCGCCGAGCGCGCTCAGGCCGACTGGGAGGCACTGCCTGCCATCCAGCGCGCGGGTTGGCTGCGTAAAATTGCGGCGGGTATCCGCGAACGCGCCAGCGAAATCAGCGCCCTGATCGTGGCTGAAGGTGGCAAGATCCAGCAGCTCGCGGAGGTGGAAGTGGCTTTCACCGCCGATTATCTCGACTATATGGCCGAGTGGGCACGCCGCTACGAAGGCGAAATCATCCAGAGCGATCGCCCGGGCGAAAACATTCTGCTGTTCAAACGCGCCCTCGGCGTGACCACCGGCATTCTGCCGTGGAACTTCCCGTTCTTCCTGATCGCCCGCAAGCTGGGTCCGGCGCTGCTGACCGGTAACACCATCGTCATTAAACCGAGCGAATTCACGCCGAACAACGCCATTGCCTTTGCCAAAATCGTTGACGAGATTGGTCTGCCGAAGGGGGTCTTTAACCTGGTGCTGGGGCGCGGCGAAACCGTAGGCCAGGAGCTGGCGGGCAACCCGAAAGTGGCACTGGTCAGCATGACCGGCAGCGTGGGGGCGGGGGAGAAGATCATGGCCGCCGCCGCGAAGAACATTACCAAAGTGTGCCTGGAGCTGGGCGGTAAAGCCCCGGCCATCGTCATGGACGATGCGGATCTGGAGCTGGCGGTGAAAGCGATTGTTGACTCCCGCGTGATTAACACCGGGCAGGTCTGTAACTGCGCCGAGCGTGTGTATGTGCAGAAGGGCATTTACGACCGCTTTGTGAACCGTCTGGGCGAAGCGATGAAAGCGGTGCAGTTTGGCAATCCGGCCGAGCGCAATGATATTGCCATGGGGCCGCTGATCAACGCTGCGGCGCTGGAGCGCGTGGAGCAGAAAGTGGCACTTGCCGTGCAGCAAGGGGCAAAAGTGGTCCTCGGTGGTAAAGCGGTGGAGGGGAAAGGGTATTTCTATCCGCCAACGCTGCTGCTGGATGTCCGCCAGGATATGACCATCATGCACGAAGAGACCTTCGGGCCGGTTCTGCCGGTGGTTGTTTTCGAGACGCTGGAAGAGGCATTGAAAATGGCCAACGACAGTGACTACGGTTTAACCTCTTCTCTCTACACGCAGGATCTGAACGTGGCGATGAAAGCCATTAAAGGGCTGAAGTTCGGCGAAACCTACATTAACCGCGAAAACTTTGAAGCGATGCAGGGCTTCCATGCGGGCTGGCGTAAATCCGGGATCGGTGGGGCGGACGGCAAACACGGTCTGCATGAGTATCTGCAAACGCAGGTGGTCTATTTGCAGTCATAAGACAAAAAAACCGGGCCAGTTATTGGCCCGGTATAATCACAGCATGACGATTAGAGGTAAACCAGCGTCATGGTTGCCTGACCTTCGAAAGGCGTGTCGTCGGTGATAGCCAGAGTGCTCGTACCCTGAATAACCAGGTTGGTCACGAAATTAAAGGTAGCGTTGGTGATTGCAATAGGTTCTATAGTCCCTGTGGTTGCAAATGAAGTGGTAGTAAACGTATCGCTACGAGGAGTGCTGCTTTTTATCCAGGTACTGGCAGACCAGTCTTTGTTTTGAACAATAGGGTCTACAGTATTGCCATTGGCGGTGACATCCGCCATCCACATACTGTAGTTACCGATATTTACGCCGCCCGCGGTTTTGCCCACGCCATAGGTATAATAGGCGTCTGTCACGTTAGTGGTAGTATTAACATCTACAGGTAAACGTGCATTGCTGTCAGCATGGTTATCGGTAATGGTGAAACCGACTTTGGTTGCAGCAGTACAGGAGATATTTACCGGCAGCTGGTTTTGGCCGAGAACATTGTTTTTATCTGCAGATAAGGTGCCGAGATGAATGGTACCGTAATTAATAACGCCACCCTTATCCATTTCAACTGAGCAGGCAGAGTTAGTTAATAAGCCTTTTACTTTCAGTTCCGCAGTTTCACCGGCAAAAGCAGAAGTGGTGCAGAGCGCGATAGCCGTAGCCAGAATGACTTTTTTCATCCTTGAACCTTTTTTTAAGTGGATTGTGAAGTTCGAGCAGAGGGATCCACATGACCGGGACCTTACTCACCGGCTCAATATAATACGTATTTTGGCTTCGCGGTATATTTACAAAAAAAGAATGGATATTGTAGGAGAAATTATGATTCCGCTGGCATCTAAATTAGGCCTTGGCTATTTATATCATGAATAATTATAAGCTCGCAGGTGTATTTGCCGTCATAATAAAATCGCACCGGGCGAGAAAGGGTCCGGTGCGTTATAGAGCATGACGGTTAGAGGTAAACCAGCGTCATGGTTGCCTGACCGTCGAGAGGCGTGTCGTCAGTGATCGCCAGGGTTTTCGTATCGCGGATGACCAGATTGGTCACGAAATTAAAGGTCGCGGTAGTGATTGCAATAGGGGTTTTTGTTCCTGTGTCTGCAAATGACGTGGTAGCAAACGTATCGCTGCGAGGAACGGAGCCTTTTATCCAGTGGCCGTCAGTCCAGTCTTTGTTTTGAATAATAGGGTCTACAGTATTGCCATTGGCGGTGACATCCGTCATCCACATACTGTAGTTACCGATATTTACCTGGCCCGCGGTTTTGCCCACGCCATAGGTATAATATTTATCTGTCACGTCAGGGGTGGTCTTAACATCTACAGGCAACTGTGCATTGCTGTCGCTACGGTTATCGGTAATGGTGAAACCGACTTTAGTCGCAGCAGTACAGGTAATACTTACCGGGATCTGTTTTTGACCGATAGTATTGTTTGCATCAGCGGATAAACTACCGAGACGAATATTGCCGTAATCAATCACACCACCCTGACCCAATTCAGCCGAGCAGGATGAGTTAGTTAATGTACCTTGTACCTTCAGTACAGCCGTTTCACCCGCAAAAGCAGATGTGGTGCAGAGCGCGATAGCCGTAGCCAGAATAACTTTTTTCATTTTTTAATCCTTCCGTGATTTATTTAATTGCATTAAGCGGCAAAGCGAATTCCGTTAATGGGAGTGTTTGCCGGGTTGGATGCATAATAGTTATTTTTCTGGCTGAGATATAATTATAAAAAATGAATGGTTCATTTAGAATAATTATAGATGTCGCTGGATATAAAGATTAAATGAATATTTTTACTCAAGAAAGAGTTTGTATTTTTATAGGCCGGGTAAAGCGTCGCCGCTACCCGGCAATACACCGGTAAAACAGGCTTACACCTTCGTCGCAATCCAGTTCATCATCAATTCCGGCCAGACGGCCACCGGTAATCCCTGGGCATCGCGAATACCAAAGCCGTGCTTTCCTCGCTCGAACAGGTGCATCTCAACGGGCACCCCCAGGCGGCGCAGGGCGCTGAACATCGCCAGGCTGTTCTCGACTTTTACCGCCGGATCGTCTGCGGCATGCAGCAGGAAGGTCGGCGGGGCGTCACGGGTTATACGCTCCTCCAGCGAATAGCGGCGGATCTCCTCTTCTGACGGCTTATCCCCCATCAGCTCATGGCGCGAGCCAGCGTGGTGGTGCTCGTCACGCATGGTGATCACCGGATAGACCAGCGCCATAAAGGCTGGACGGGCAGGGAGCGCGTCAATAGCGTCCAGCGGGGCATAGACCGTTTCATCATGTCGGGTGCCGAGGCTCGCCGCCACGTGTCCGCCCGCGGAGAAGCCCAGCACCCCAATGCGGGCCGGATCCAGCTTCCACTCTGTGGCACTGGCGCGGATCATGCGCATTGCGCGCTGAACATCAGCCAGCGGCGCGTCGGCTCCCTCTTCATGACCATCCCCCGGCATGCGGTAGGTCATCACAAACAGGGTATAGCCGCGGGCATTAAAGAACGAGGCCAGTGCGCTGCCCTCTTTATCCAGCACCACGCGACGATAGGAGCCGCCAGGCGTCACCAGAATGCCCGCCCCATTAGGTCGGCTGGGGGCATAAACGGTGATCGCGGGTGCGCGAACACCGGTGACGGCGCGATCGTAGTCAGAGGTGCCGGTATGGCGGGGTTCAGGGGTGAAAACGGCATCGCTGGTGCGTGCGCCCGGGGCTTCATTATCGGGCCAGATGGTAAAGGTGGCCGAACGGCCAACGGCGTGCGCCATATTTTGTTCGAGTGTGTCGCGGCTGAGTGCTTCCATAATAACGCTCCCTCTCTGGAAAGCGTTTGTTATACCAGCGTTAACGAAATTAAAACCAGCAACGCCTCACAGGTTGCGGACAGCAGGGCTGTCCGCGGTGTGATTACAGGGCGGCGAACTTATCTAAAGTACGCACCAGCTGAGTGACAAAACCGTACTCGTTATCGTACCAGGCCACGGTTTTCACCAGTTGGACGTCGCCCGCGTCGGTGACTTCTGTCTGGGTGGCATCAAAGACGGAACCAAAGTGCGAGCCGATGACATCCGACGAGACAATCTCTTCATCGGTATAGCCAAATGACTCGTTGCCCTCGGTGGCCTTTTTCAGCGCCTGATGGATCTCATCCACGCTCACTTTTTTCTCCAGAATCGAGACCAGCTCGGTCACGGAGCCAGTTTTGACCGGCACACGCTGGGCATGGCCCTTCAGCTTGCCGCTCAGTTCGGGGATCACCAGCCCGATAGCCTTGGCTGCGCCGGTGGTGTGCGGGATGATATTTTCCGCTGCGGCGCGTGAGGCGCGCAGATCTTTGCCGCGCGGGCCATCTACCAGCGCCTGGGTGCCGGTGTAGGCGTGGATGGTGGTCATGGTGCCCGCCCGGATGCCAAAGGCATCGTGCAGCACCTTCGCCAGCGGCGCCAGGCAGTTAGTGGTGCAGGAGGCCACAGAAATAATGGTGTCACTGGCTTCGATGGTGTCGTCATTGACGTTAAAGACGATGGTTTTCATCTCGCCAGCAGGGGCGGAGATGAGCACTTTTTTCGCCCCGGCGTCCAGATGCGCCTGCGACTTCTCCTGAGAGGTGTAGAACCCGGTGCACTCCACCACCAGATCCACCCCGGCGGCTTTCCACGGGATCTGTTTTGCCTCTTTTTCGGCGTAGACCGAAATGGATTTTCCATCGACGATCAGCGAATCTTCCGTAAAGTCCACGCTCCAGGGGAAGGGGCCATAGTTGGAGTCATGTTTTAACAGGTAGGCCAGCACTTTCGGTGACGTTAAATCGTTAATTGCCACCACGCTGTTACTGTCCTGGGTTTCCAGCAACCGACGAAGCACCAGTCGGCCAATACGACCAAATCCGTTAATGCCAATCTTACTCATGATGTTCTCCTGTGTGGTATACGGGACGTTAAACTCATCCAGGATTAGACCATGCAGCCCAGCGAGGCAATTGAAGATGGCTCATCTGCACGGAAGTTTTTGAAAAGTCGGGAACAAAATTTAATGAATTTTTAACTGAAGCTGGTTATTTTACCTTTTTATTCGTCTTCTATTCAGGAAAGACTATGCGCAATAAATACACCGGCCTGCAAATTACTATTCACTGGCTGGTTTTTCTGCTGGTGATCGTGGCCTACTGTGCCATGGAGTTTCGCGGCTTTTTCCCCCGCAGCGACCGCCCGCTGATCAACATGATCCATGTCTCCTGCGGTATTTCTATTCTGGTGTTGATGGTGACGCGTCTGCTGGTGCGCCTTAAGTACCCTGCGCCGCCCATCGTGCCTAAGCCAAAACCGATGTATATCGGGTTATCCCATTTAGGTCACCTTGCTATCTATCTGCTGTTTATTGCCCTGCCGCTGATTGGCCTGGTGATGATGTATAACCGGGGCAGCACCTGGTTTGCCTTTGGCCTGGGGATGCCGCACGCCGCCGAGTCGAATTTTGACCTGGTGGACACGCTGAAAGCCTGGCACGTCACCCTGGCGAACCTCGGTTACTTTATCATCGGTATTCATGCTTTTGCCGCGCTGCTTCATCACTACTTCTGGAAGGACAACACGCTGTTGCGCATGATGCCGAAAAAGCGTTAAGGGCTGCCTGTGTCCCCTCAACGGCGTAAGGTGCTGTTAGCCACCGGCCTTGGCCATTTTGTCGAATGGTTCGATTTTGGGCTTTACGGTACGCTGGCAACCATCATCGGGATGCATTTTTTTCATACTGACAACCCGGCCTCGGCGCTGCTCGCATCCTTCGCGGTCTTTGCCGCCGGGTTTATGATACGCCCGCTCGGCGGGCTGTGGTTTGGCTCTCTCGGCGACAGGATCGGCCGACGCAAGGTGCTCTCCACCGTGATCCTGTGGACCTCCGGCGCGACCTTTATTATCGGGCTGCTGCCCACCTATTCGCAGGTCGGGCTTCTCGCCACCGTTATGCTGGTGCTGGTGCGGATGATCCAGGGATTTGCCGCCGGGGGCGAAAGCCCTGGTGCCACCACCTTTCTGGCCGAATATGCGCCCGCCGCGCGCCGGGGCTACTTCACCTGCTGGATAGACAGCTTCGGCTTTATGGCGTTTGTCGCCGGGTCGGGTCTGGTACTGCTGTTGACCGCATGGCTGGGAGAGACGGCCATGAACGACTGGGGCTGGCGCATTCCGTTTCTGCTGGCCGGTCCGCTGGGCTGGATTGGCCTCTATCTGCGAAACCATCTTCAGGACTCCCCCGAATTTCAGGCACTGCTGAACAGCCGTCAAACGGAAGCTGCGCCACTGCGCCGGGCCGTCATCACCGGCAGGCGGGCGCTGGGCTTCTGCATCGGGTTTGTGGTGATCAAGGCGGTGATGCACTGGATGCTGCAAGCCTTCATTCCAGCCTACCTGGTGACGACGCTGCACTATCCGGCGCTGGATGCCTATACCATTACCACCCTCGGGCTGCTGTTCGTCGCCGTGCTGGTGCCTTTTATGGGCTATCTGTCGGACCGGATTGGCCGTAAGCCACTCATGCTGGCAGGCTGTCTCGGGTTGATCCTTTTCGCCTGGCCAGCCATGAAGCTACTGACAAGCGGGGAGGTATTCTCTGCGATGCTGGGGCTGGGGCTGCTGGGGTTATGCATTGCCGCCTTTGACGGGGCCAGCAACGCGGCGATGGCGGAGCTGTTTCCCACCCGCATCCGCTTTGGCGGCGTGGCGATTGCCTATAACCTTGCGGTAGCGTTCTTTGGCGGCGTGACGCCCTGGTCGCTGGCCTGGCTACTGACCGTCACCGGCAATCCACTTTCCCCGGCGCTGTACGTAATGATGGCGGCGCTGATTACCCTCCTGACGGTGCTGCGGGCCAGAGAGACCGCAGGGCAGCGGCTGCGGACATAAAAAAGCCCGGCGGGGAAGGCCGGGCGAACAACAAACCACAACACATTTTACATCACTTAACCGCTGCTTACTTCAGGTCGCGACGCGCCATGGCATTGACCAGGTACGACTGACGCTGACTGAGCCTCACCTCACTGCTGGTGTCATTATTTCTGCTGAGCTGGAGTGCCGGGCCGCTATCCGGTGAACGGGTACGCTCTGCATCCGCCGGAATAATCCAGCCAACATCATCACTGGTGCGATGATTATTACGTGCGTTACGCACTCTTCTTCTCAAATGCAGCATATAACCTCCGTATAATTCATCGAACTACCCCGTTAATGATGCGGTATTTTTACCGCCCTCGCTGTCTCAACTTTATTGTCTGACAAAAGAAGCCAGACAGAGAATATATTATGAAAATTACTCCGCCGGTTTGCGACCGCCGCCCCGGCTATTTTGTCCGCCTTTTTTTCCGGCTTCAGAGGCACGTTGCGGGTCATTTTTAAAATTTCCGCCGCTGCTCTGTCCACCTTTGCGGCCCGCCTGGGATGCACGTTCCCGGTCTTCTGCGAAATTGCCGGAACCGCCTCGATGTTTAGTCATAACATGTCTCCAGTGTTTCGTTAAAAATATTCATTGAGAGGAAATTAACCTCTTCAAATATGTGCATAAATAAATGTAGACAGAACGGCAAAAAGTTCAATAAGCCATTTGGCGACTTTCTGTCTCCTGTCTGATTTAATTTTAGGCATTTTCGGTGGTTAAGGAGAATATATCCGCGCTAATAAATAAGTTAGCAAAAGTTACATGCGGTTCGAGTAAATTTAGCGGCAATTTTTACTGTGATGAAGATCGATAAAAATAACCCTTTTGCGCAAGATTAAGACAACTCTTAATAAGCCCGCCCGCCGGGAACCCGTCTAACGGCTCTGCTCCAGTTCTATCGCCGCTCTGACCTGCGATAACGCCTGGCGTAATGTTTCCATCGTCACCGACCCGAGGGCGATGCGGATCGCCTGCGGCACCGTACCGGAGGTCGAGAACGGCTCGGCGGTCGAAACGGAGATGTGGTTATCCATCAGCGCTTTCACCACCCGATCGGCTCTGGCGTCGTCCACCAGCGGCAGCCACGCAAAATACGAATCGGGATGGGTGATGCAGGGCAGATCCCCCAGCACCGCTTTCAGGATGGCCTGCCGTTGCCGGGCGTCGCGTCTTTTCAGCGTTTCAAACCGGGCCACGGTGCCGTCCTGGATCCAGTGACACACCATGGCGGTCATGACCGACGGGGTATTCCAGGTGGTGGCCCGGATAGCCCGCTCCAGCGCCGGGCGCAGATCGGGTGGGCAGATCACTGCACCGACCCGCAGACCGGTTGCGACATTTTTGGAAAAGCCGGTGACATGCACCGTTCGTTCCGGGGCGAAGCTGGCGACGGGCGGCGGAGGGCGACGGATCAGCCAGCCGTAAGCTGTGTCTTCGATGATCAGCAGATCGTGCTGGCGGGCAATGTCCGCCAGCGTCCTGCGCTGCTCGCGGCTCAGCACCCAGCCCAACGGGTTATGCAGGGTCGGCATGGTGTAAATCGCCCGCACGTGGCGTCTCTGGCAGAGCTGGCGTAACGCCGCCAGATCCGGGCCATTTTCCGTGCAGGGGATGGCGAGCAGCTCCAGATGATATAGCGCCGCCAGCGCCTTAAAGCCCGGGTAGGTGAGGGCGTCTACTGCCACCACGTCGCCGGGCCGGAGCAGACCCATCACCGTTATGGTCAGGCCATGCTGGGCACCGTTTACGATCAGCACGTTGTCCCCGGTGGGTTGAAAATGCGCCCCCGCGAGGTGCGCGGCGACGATCTCCCGCTCGGTCTGCCTGCCGGCATGGGGCTGATAGCGCAGGTGCGATTCGATATCGCCCCCGGAGGCAACCTGCCTGAGCGCCTCCCGCAGCAGCTCCCCCTGGCCCGGCAGGGCGGGATAGTTGAAGTTCAGATCCAGTACATCGGTGGCGACCGCATGCTGATCGATCCCCTGGCCCGACGGCAACAGGATCTCCCTGACGAAGGTTCCGCGTCCTGTTTCGCCGCTGACCAACCCCATCTTCTCGAGCTCGGCATAGACCCGCGTCGCGGTGGCAAGGGAGATATGTTCCCGGGCGGCGAGTGTGCGGTGCGTGGGCAGACGCGTGCCTGCCGGGATCTGTGCGGAACGAATCAACCCGGCGTAGCGATCCACGATCCCTTTGTAGCGCGCTTTCATCAAATGTATCCATGACAATAATTTGATTGTATTGAATGGGCGAGATTACCATCCGCTCAACAGAGGCTCAAGATGGGAACGGTAATGGGTGTTGTGACAGATAAAACCTCGCTTTCAGGCTGGCTCAATGGCCTGCTGGGGGTCGTGATTTTCAGCGGTTCTTTGCCCGCTACGCGCCTTGCGGTGCAGGATTTTGATCCCTTTTTCCTGACCTTTGCCCGGGCTTCCCTGGCCGGGGTGCTGGCACTCATCCTGATCCTCGGGTTACGGGAAAAACGCCCGCCAGCGGCCCGGATCGTGCCGCTGATGATAGTCTCGCTGGGCGTGGTGATCGGCTTTCCGCTCTTCACCGCCCTGGCATTGCAGCATGTCACCGCTGCCCACTCCATTGTGTTTCTCGGATTACTGCCGCTGATGACCGCCATTTTCGCGGTGCTGCGCGGCAAGGAACGTCCTGCCCGGGCTTTCTGGTTCTTCTCGGTGCTGGGCAGCCTACTGGTGGCGGGGTTTGCTTTTTCGCAAGATGCCTCTCTTTCCCTGACGGGCGATCTGCTGATGCTCGCGGCGGTGATCGTCTGCGGCCTGGGCTATGCCGAAGGAGCCGCGCTTACCCGCGAGTCAGGCGGCTGGCAGGTGATCAGTTGGGCGCTGATCCTTGCGCTGCCTTTTATGGTGGTGGCCTCCGTGCTGATGATGCCTGTATCCTTCAGCGGCATTGGTTTTCCGGCCTGGGCCGCGCTCGGCTATGTGTCGCTCTTCAGCATGCTGATCGGGTTTATCTTCTGGTACAAAGGGCTGGCGCGGGGCGGGATCGCCGCCGTCGGGCAGTTGCAACTGCTGCAGCCGTTTCTGGGGCTGGGACTGTCCGCCACGTTGCTGCATGAGCGGGTCAGCCCACTTATGTTGTTTATCACTTTGGGTGTCATTCTGTGTGTTATTGCTTCGCGGAAATATGCCCGCTGAATGTTAAAAGGGAACCAAAATGTTTAACGGTCTGAGTGCATTTCCCCTGACGCCCATGGTGCAGGGTGAACCTGATGAGAAAGCCTTTGGTGCGTTGATTGAGACGCTGGTGGCGGCAGGCGTGAATTCTGTCGGGGCGCTGGGTTCCACGGGGAGCTATGCCTATCTCACCCGGGAGCAGCGTTTTGCCGTCACAAAGCTGGCGGTGAGTGCCGCCGCGGGTGTGCCGGTGATGACCAGTATCGGCAGCGTCAACGCTGAGATGATCCTGCGGCTGGCTGAAGATGCGCAGAACGCTGGGGTGAAGGGGCTTCTGCTGGCGCCGCTTTCCTATCAAAAACTGACGGCGGATGAAGTTTTTCGCCTGTACGAGCGCGTCGCAGGGGAAATCTCTGTCCCGCTCTGTATCTACGATAACCCGGCGACCAGCGGATTTGAATTCACCGATGAACTGCTGGTGGCGTTGTCGTTTCTGCGCAACATGGGTTCTATCAAACTTGGCGATCTGCCGGCCGATCTGGCTGGGGCGTCAGCCCGTGTGGCGAAGCTGAAAAGCCAGGTTGCGGAGGGCGTTACGATTGGCATCAGTGGGGATGCGCAGTCTGCGATGGGGTTGCTGGCGGGGTGTGACGTCTGGTACTCCGTGCTCGGTGGGCTGTTCCCGCACGACGCCCTGCGCCTTGCTCAGGCGGCCCTGCGGGGAGACGCTGACGAAACCCGGCAGCTCAACAGCGCGCTGGAGCCGCTATGGGTCTTCTTCCGTCGTCACGGCAGCCTGCGAACCATCGCGACGGTGGCGGAGCTGACGGGAAGGGTCGCCGCGCCTTGCCTGCCTTTCCCGTTACAAACGCTGGCAGGGGACGAGCGCGATGCTCTGCAGGCGACGCTGGCGCAACTGCCTTTACGGGCTGAGGGTTAATCACGTCTGGACGGGCTGTTCAGTTCCTCCTCATACCAGCCTCTCCCTTGAGGGTCAGGGCGTTGTTCACGCAACGCCCTGAAATATTTACAAAATAAATATTCTTAACCACATTAATCACTTATAAGCGAAGCGGTTACGCAATAAACAGTCGCCGTCGCCCCGTGACTTGCCTGCGCTCCTCGCTAATACTACTGTATATAAAAACAGTATTCGAGGAACGAATCATGGTGTTTTACCAACTTGCAGCGCTGCGCGAGGTGATCGCGCTACCCCTTTTTGGCGAGGTCGTGCAGTGCGGCTTCCCCAGCCCGGCCCAGGACTACGTGGAACAACGTATCGACCTGAACAAATTGCTGATCCAGCACCCCAGCTCAACGTATTTCGTGAAAGCGGCCGGGGATTCGATGATTGATGCCGGGATTGGCGACGGCGATCTGCTGATCGTTGACAGCGCCAGAACGGCGCAACACGGAGATATTGTGATTGCGGCGGTGGAGGGCGAATTTACGGTAAAGCGCCTTCAGCTCAGACCCCGGGTGCAGCTTAATCCGATGAACAGCGCCTATTCGCCCATCCTCGTGAACAGCGAAGATTCGCTCGATATCTTTGGCGTGGTGACCTATATCGTCAAATCGGCGGATTAACCGGCATACACCGGCGCTCGCTGACCGCAGATGGCTAATACTGGAGCCCTCATCCACTAATGCCCGGGTAAGGGCAGGCAAGCCATTGCAATGGCCAATCCAGCAGGTTTAACGGTTATCCGACATACTGATCATGTTCCCGGTCATGTTATTGCAGGAGACCATCATCAGCGGCTTCCTCTCTGTGGCGGTAATGCTGGCAACATTACTGCTCTTCAGCTTTCACGAACCTGCGCATGCCGCGGACAAGATCGCTGTGGCCGCCGCTTTTTTGCAAAGTTCCACCTCCTCCGATCCCCTTGCGAACGCCCTGCAACGTTTTGCCCGGATCGCGTCTTATCAGGTGATGGTGCGTTCCGTCTCTTCGCAGGATGAAACCAAAGTCATTCGCTATAGCTACCGTAAACCGGGTTATGTACGGATGGATTTTTCCACGCCCCATGCCGGGGCAGTGCTCATCTATAACCCTTCGAATGGAAAAGTAACGCTGTGGCCCTTCGGCGCGGGAACATTTCCGGTGCTGAAACTGTCGCCCACGGATTCACTGATAACGGATGAAAATGGTCACCGGGTGGATCAATCCGACATTGGCGTGTTGCTGAATAACATCCGTCGTCTGCAACAGGGGGGCGCAACCCGGCTTCCGGGTGAAGAGATGATCGCCGGGAAACCAGCGGTGCATCTGTCGGTGGTTGGCGCGGAAGGCAAGACCGTCGATGCGGTGCATCGCTATGAGGTTTGGTTCGATAAGCAATCCGGCTTGCCCATCAAAGTGGTCAGCTACGGGCTGGATGGCAAATTACTGGAAACCGTAATGATGGAGGCCATGTCTGTCAACGTGCGTTTCCCTGCTGATTTTTTCGCACCCTGACGGAGACGAGTGCTATGGCTGACTATCAATTTTCCACCGTCTGGCGGGTTGAAGCGTCTGTCCAGGAAGTCTGGGAGATCCTCTCTCATCCTGATTTGTGGCCCGAATGGTGGGGAAGCCTGGTGCAGATTGTCGAGCTAAGAAAAGGGGATGGGCGGGGAATTGGCGCTCTGCATCGTTATACCTGGAAGGGCGCACTCCCGTATCACATCACCTTTGATATTCATGTATTAACGATTCAACCTTTATGCCTGCTGGAAGGAGAAGCCAGCGGCGAGGTGGAAGGGCGGGGCGTGTGGTCTTTGTCTGCTCATGGTCGGGAGACGCTCGTCCGGTATGACTGGGATATCCGCACCAATACCCGCTGGATGAACCTCCTTGCGCCGCTGGCAGGCCCCGTTTTTCGCTGGAACCACCACAGGGTGATGCGCGACGGCGCAGAAGGGTTAGCCCGGCGATTAGGCAAGCGTGTCGAGGTGCATGTAGGGTAAAGCCCTGGGGCGATGGCTTTCAAAATCAACCCTGGCGGCTGTGCGGTTAAAGACGGTCAGTGACGGCAAACTGTCGGGCGCTCGCCTTTGGCGCAATGTTGCGGTCAGGTGGCCGCCCGGCGCATGTTCCCGGCGGCCCCTTGATTTCTCTCTGAATTCATTGATACTGTATATATATACAGTTAAATGGATTTGATACTATGCCATTCATCCCCATGCGCTTCACCGCGCCTGCTAAAGGGCGTAAATAACCATGTTTGCGCTTGTAGACGTGAATAGTTTTTATGCTTCCTGCGAAACCGTGTTTCGCCCGGACCTGAAGGGGCGCCCGGTAGTGGTGCTGTCGAATAACGATGGCTGCGTCATTGCCCGCAGCGCCGAAGCGAAAGGGCTGGTGACCATGGGGGCACCTTATTTCAAGCAGAAAGATATTTTTCGCCGCCACGGTATTGTGACCTTCAGCAGTAACTACGAACTCTACGCCGATATGAGCCACCGGGTAATGACCACCCTGGAGGAGCTAACCCCGCGGGTCGAGATCTACTCCATTGATGAGGCCTTTTGCGATCTTACCGGGGTCAGCAATTGTCTTAACCTTGAAGCTTTTGGCCGTGAAATCCGCCAGACGCTGCTGCAACGTACGCATCTGACCGTCGGGGTCGGCATTGCCCCCACCAAAACCCTCGCCAAATTAGCGAATTTCGCGGCAAAAAAATGGCAGCGGCAGACCGGCGGCGTGCTCGATTTATCCAGCGTCGAGCGGCAGCGTAAACTGATGGCAGCACTGCCCGTGGAAGAGGTGTGGGGCGTTGGGCGGCGGATAAGTAAAAAGCTCAATGCCATGGGAATCAACACCGCGCTGGATCTGGCAGATACCCACATTGCCGTTATCCGCAAACATTTCAGTGTGGTGCTGGAGCGCACCGTCCGGGAGCTGCGCGGCGAATCCTGCCTCGGGTTTGAAGAGTTTCCCGCCCACAAGCAGGAGATAATTTGCTCCCGCTCGTTCGGTGAGCGGGTCAGTGACTACGAGGCGATGCGGCAGGCCATCTGCAGCTATGCCGCCCGCGCGGCGGAGAAAATGCGCGCCGAGCACCAGTACTGCCGATTTATCTCCGTCTTCGTGAAGACCTCGCCGTTTGCGCTGAATGAGCCTTACTATGGCAATAGCGCTTCCGTTAAATTGCTGACGCCCACCGAAGACAGCCGGGATATTATTAACGCGGCGACACGCTGTCTGGACGCCATCTGGAGAGAAGGGCTACGTTATCAAAAAGCCGGGGTCATGCTGGGGGATTTTTTTAGCTCCGGCGTCGCGCAGCTCAATTTGTTTGATGAAAACCCTCCCCGGCGCAACAGCGCAGAATTAATGGCCGTCATCGACGACCTTAATAAAAAAGGGCGCGGAACGCTCTGGTTTGCGGGGCAGGGCATCGCACAGCAATGGCAAATGAAAAGAGAGATGCTATCGCCGCGCTATACAACGCGCTTTTCTGATTTACTGCGGGTGAGATAAATCTATATCCCGGAAATAGCCTGGGGATGAAAATAGCGGTGAAAAGGACGTTTTTTAAAACGATATATCCCCGTTTGATGACATATTCCTGTATGGTGGTGTTTCTACTCACCTGCCCGGAGGGGCTATTCCCAACCTAAAATTTGAGTGCCCGGTTTGCACAAGTAAGCGATTTCGTTTTACCACGTTCAGCCCAACGCAAACCCACCCTCATGGTGCTGTTTGTTCCGTCTGCGGAACCCGACTCACTACCTACTCATGCGTGCCACTCCCAAAAAGGAGACGCTGGCCAAAACAGGTTGTATAAGTGTAAAGGGGGGCCTGCTTTTGGCCTCCTTGTTTATTTTGCCGCTTCGCTTACTTCCGCTTTTATATTTATTGGGTATTAGCAAATGCCAGAAAATAATAGCGGTCAGTACCATCGCCCTTATTTTTACGCCTCGCTGACTTTATTGATAAGTTCTGCACGTTGATTTTTCACATTGCCCACCGCCCGGGTAACGGCATGCCAGTGAAACTGGTCTGCGGGTACGGCACCCGTCTGGGCGATCGCTTCTGCTTCTTGTCCACTTACCGTCTCGCGCAGCCATTCCCGTGCCGCCTGTGGCGTTAACACCAGCGGGCGCCGATCGTGGATATCCACCAGACCTTTATCCGCCGCAGCGGTCACAATCAGGAACCCCTCAGCCTCATCGCCACGTTCAAAGGGCGTGCTGCCGATGGCGGCCATAAAAATGGGTTGTCCGTCTGCTCGATAGATAAAGTAAGGCTGCTTTTTATCCCCTTCCTTTTTCCACTCGAACCAGCCGTCGGCAAAGACAATCGCCCGGCCATGATGCCACAGCGGTTTGAACATCCGGCTGGTGGCGGCGGTCTCCTGACGGGCATTGATCAGCGGCGACTTATCCCACCAGCCAGGGGCGTAGCCCCAGAAGACCGGGTCGAGATGCAACAGATCGTCGCGCTCGCTGAGCAATAACACTTTGGTGCCGGGCGCGACGTTATAGCGCCCGATCGGTTCCGGGTCGTAGGGAATATCGCAATCCGCTTCATCGGCGAGAAAGGCAAGGTACTCTTGCCGGGTCTGGGCCTGGGCAAAACGTCCACACATAGTTACCTCCAGGGGTTTACTTAAGTATAGGATACGAGGCATAGCGGAAGGAGAAGGGCGTGCCTTCGGCCGGGTTTGATTCGTGAGGGAAGGTATGACAGGAAAAATAATACTCACCATGCTGGCGTTCGCCGCCAACTCTGTCCTGTGCAGAGTGGCGCTGACCGGCAAACATATCGATCCGGCGACCTTCAGCGATGTGCGGATCATCAGCGGCGCGCTGTTCCTGGTTATGCTGATGAGCCTCAGAAAAAAGCCTGACTCAAAAATACACTATGACTGGCGGAGCGGCCTGGCGCTGGCGCTCTATGTGCTGGCGATGTCCTGGTCCTATCTGCAGATCGATACCGGAACGGGGGCGCTGTTACTGTTCGGAACGGTTCAGACGGCCATGGTCATCTATGGCTGGCGACAGGGAGAAAAAATCGGTGTGCTGAAGGGGGCGGGACTGCTGCTGGCGGTGGCAGGAACGGTGCTGCTACTGCTACCCGGCGCGCATGCCCCGGAACCGACCAGCGCGTTGATGATGATTGGCTCCGGGCTGGCCTGGGCCTACTACTCGGTGAAAGGGAAAAGCATGCCGGAGGCTATACCCGCGACGACGGGTAATTTTATTCTGGCCGTTCCCTTCACCCTGATCCTCTCGTTTTTGCCCGCTGCGGAAAGATTTGCCAGTGCACAGGGGATGTTATTAGCCAGCCTGTCGGGGGCGGTGGCCTCAGGCGCGGCTTATGCCCTGTGGTACACCTTGCTGCCGAGGATGAAAGCCATGACAGCAAGCACGGTGCAACTGAGTGTGCCTTGCCTTGCCACCCTGGGAGGCGTGGTGCTGCTTGGCGAAACACTCAGCCTGCGCATGCTGCTGTCGATGTGTGCCGTACTGCTCGGCATCACGATGGTTATCCGGGCGGGCCGCGCCTGAGTCGAACCGGTGACGTTATTTTGCTTTCCGTTGATGCTCGCTGATGGCCTGCGCCGCACAAATCAGCGCGAGATGGCTCAGGCCCTGGGGCATGTTGCCGACCCACTCGCCGGTTCGGGTATCAAACATTTCATTGAAGGTTTCAACATTGCCGCGGTGGCACAGGGTCTTCAGAATTTCATCCATGCTCTCTGCGGCCCTCTCCGGCTCGCCCATCGAGGCCCAGGCTTCTGCCAGCCAGAATGAACAGGCGATGAAGGTGCTCTCCTCCTGCTCAACGCCGCTATATCGGTAGACCATCGCGCTGTTATGGCCCAGCTCGCGGTGGATAGCCTGATAGGTCAGCTTCATGCGTTTCGGATCCACTTTCATACCGTAACGAGAAACCAGGGCCAGCGAGGCGTCCAGCTGACCACCATCTCCCTCATAAAAACAGTAGGACTGATGGGTTTCCGACCAGCAGTGCTCTTCAACCCAGTCGCGGATCCGGTCCCGCTCGCGCGCCCAGCGTGCCTTCCAGGTCGGTTCGATATGGCTGGCATCCGCCAGCACTACCGCGCAGTCCAGTGCCAGCCAGCAGGACATTTTGGAATGCGTGTAATGTTGCTCTTCCGGCAATTCCCAGATCCCCGAGTCTTTCATGCGCCAACGGTCTGCACACTGATTGGCAAGGTGCCCAAGGAAGCGCGAAGTGCCCGTATCCAGAATATGACCCGCTTCGACAAAGAGTTTTGCCACGCCAAGCATATCGGCATACATGCTCAACTGGCGCTGGTTACGGGCGTTATTGCCGATGCGTACCGGCTGTGAATCCCGGTAGCCCTGGAGTTCCGCATACTGCTCCTCCGGGACCAGTTCGCCTTCAAGGGTGTAGCAGGCCTGCATATCCGGGCCATGTTTAATAATGGTTTTCGACAGCCAGGAAAACGCCGCCTTACACTCTTCGAGGGTGCCCAAAAAGGTAAAGGCTTTGATAATCAGGCAGGCATCTCTCACCCAGGCAAAGCGATAGTCGTAGTTTTTCTTGCCGCCGATCCCTTCCGGGAGAGAGGTGGTGGCCGCCGCCGCCAGCGCGCCGGTTGGCGAATACCAGAGGAACTTCAGCGCCAGCGCGGAACGAATCACGTGATCTTTATAGAGACCATCATATTTGAGCCCCTTCACCCAGCCTTGCCAGGCGGTGTGGCTGGTTTCAATGCGGTTATCAATGGTTTCAATGTCCGGTACGGCCAGAGGTTCGCTCTGGGTCACGAGCAGCGCCACTACTTCCCGGCTACCCTTCTTCAGGGTGATCTCCGCTTCGATCTCTTCATCATCGGCACGGGTGATAACAACGTTTTCGCTGGTGTGCAGCATCGCCATCAGATCGCCGATATGATAAACGCTGCCCTTGAAGGTGTCTGACCGCCAGGGCGAGCGGGTTTCAATCATAGTGCCGAACCGCAAATGGAGCCGGAAAGGCACGGTGCCGCGAACGCCTTCCAGCCGTCGCGCCAGTTCACTCCAGGGCAGGCGTCCCGCCAGGGTGCTGTTAATCGATTCGGTTAACAGCACCGTGCCGTCATCTGTTTCAAAGCGGGTTTCCAGAATGTTGCTGTCCTCGCGGTAGGCGCGCGAGACGGTATAGTCGACGGCGGGTGTCAGGCTGAAAAAACCACCGATCTTCGGATCTAGCAGCCGATCAAATAGGGGCGGGGAGTCGAGATTGGGCGCGCTCCACCAGTCGATGGAACCATCCGGGGCAATGAGTGCAACGGAACGGCCCTCACCGATCGCCGCATAATCTCCCAGACCAATGAACCCTTCCTCGCGTAAAGGCATCGTGTATTTAGCATTTTTCAAATGAGTCCTCCCTTTAGTCTGGCGCAGCAGGCCGCGTTAACATCACGTTGTGGTCGTGCACATAAAGCCTGGCATAACGTGACGGATATCGCGCTTTCAGGAGGCGTATTTGAGAATTCATCCCGCTAACAGGCGGGGGGCTGGCAGGGGAGAGAGTGAGGAAGACAGCATATACCCTGGGCCTGGCTGTACTATGCCAGAAGCGATCCTTCGCACTATTCGCGCCATGCTGCCTGCCGTTGGTGCGGGTCACAAAGGCTTGCGACCCACAAACAACCTGTTTACTTGTCTGTTTACATCTTCATCTGCTCAGCAGACTTCAGGTGCTGCTCCACAACCGGGGTATGCGCGTCGGCCAGAGCCTTCACATCAGGGTCTTTGATGTTTTTGGCGTCACTTTGCAGTTTAGACAGGACCATCTTGTGATCTTTGGTACCGGCGTTTTCCATATACATTTTGTCGAATGCGTCGCCGCTCTCTTTTTCCAGCTTGTCGGCCATGGCCTTGTGTTGCGCGTCTGGTTCGGTTGGCAGCGTCACGTCCTTCTGCTTAGCGACCGTCTGGACTTTGGTCAGGGCATCGCCGTGATCATCGACCATCTTTTGCGCAAAGGCTTTGACTTCACTGCTTTCGGCCTTGTTCAGCGCGATTTTGGCAGCGGCAATTTCATTGATATTGGCCTGGGCCATGTCCTTTAACGCTTTTTCGTCGCCGGAGCTGAGCTTCGCCATCGATCCGGTCGAACTGGTCTGGGCTGACGTATCACTCTGCGCGGCGCTGGTGCTCTGGGCTTGCACAGCGGCAGTGCTGAACATCGCTGCGACTGCTGATGCAATCAGCACGACTTTCAAGTTGTTACGCTTTTGCATGTTGTTCTCCTGATGGTCATGGGTAGGGTTGGTGCCAGGTCATTAACCGTGCATATCCTTCTGACTAAATTACAACTGCACTGGTCAGTATAGTGGAACGACAGGTTACGACAGCAGATTAAGCTATTGTCCTAAAGGAAGGGCGGCAGGAAATGGCGGAAGTAAGAAGGGGCGAGTGGCTTGTGAACGCCTGAAGATATCTACGTACGGCGTGCCTGACGCCTTGCAATTGCCTTGCCCTATACGCCTCCCTAAAACATCTCGCTATCCCGCTCTGCGACGGGTTTTTGCATGACGTAAATGGGAATTGTAAAGATTCCCATTTTCTCTGTAAGGTTGTTTGAGTTTAACCTCTTTTATGCCTAAACTTATTTTACACCGAAAAATTACAAAACACGTATATGTGCCGTATGGAATGCCGGCATAACAACACAACAGCAATGAAAGAGGGGTTTATGGAGTGGAAAATAGTCGAAATTGTTGCCAGCCCTGACTCGGGGACGATTTTTGGCAAAGTAGAAACACCCTATGGGCTGAATTATATCCTGTGGTTCAAGGGGGGTTATTACGTGCGGCCAGGGGAAGTCGTCACGATGACTGAAACAGGCATGCTGATTAATCATCGCCGACAACGCGTCTGGATAGCACAGGCAATGCCTTATTCATCAATACGTTGGTTAGGTTTTCGGATGAAAAATGAGTGCCCTGGAAACCGCCGTGATGGGAGCCAGAGATGCGATCGTGAATTACCGTGCCAGTTTAAACACTGTCCCTTCGGGCTCACGCACTCTCCGCCAGAAAGTTATTACACATCAGAAATTAACTTTCATGAACAAAAATTCTATTAACTACAGACCCGCGGCACAGCATCAGGGGTCATTTGATACTGGCGCACCATGTCCATCATGGGTGGTCGTCCGCCCATGGCAAGTATTCATGATCACATTTGACCAGCATGAGGCGTTCCGCCTCTCGCGCCAGACAGACCGTGCCAGCATAAGCGTCTGTAACCTTTCAGGAAGAAACCGGTCTGCTATTGCGTCCATTTTTGCCTGTAAAGCTTCAGAAAATACTCCCGCGGAATGACTGCCCCTTTCCATTGGATGCCTCTGATTATGAGGCGAAAGACGTCTCAACGACCCAGCCAAAAAATATCTTCTATACTTTCTTACGTTTAATGCATGTTGCAGCTGTGAATTGTCTCAGGCTGGCTATCTGTCCGCGCTTGTTGAACGTGCATAAACGCCATCCTGATGGCTTTTTCATCTTTCATTTTTTGATAGGGGACTTCCTGGTATGTTGCATTCTCATCCCTCACGGGCTGGCACGCTATTGCTGCTGCTGGCTGCGGTGATTGGCTTCGCGGTAGCGTTATACGCCTGGCTGACGCCGCTTACGGGTGTCACGGGTACCATTGGTGCGTTGGGCGTTGCCATTGCCTGCGCGGTACTGGCGATACTGACCTTTATGCTTCGTGCCGCATCTGGCCGTGGCGCGCGCATCTTCTTAATTATTGTCACCCTTGTGGCACTGGCGGGTATTGGTTTTGCAGCCGCGCTGCTGCACCAGTACATCATTACTGCAGCCATGGTGGTCGGCCTGATTGGTCTGATTATGCTGAGCAGCAATTCCGTTCACCACAATCCCCGCGTCAGAGCCTGAGGAGCCCCACCCGTGCATAACGATAAACACAACCCATTAATGAAAGTCAGCCTGACGGCACTGGCATTGCTGGTCACTCCGCTTACCCTGCAGGCGCAGGATAAAGCCGCGGAGGCCTCTCAGGGGACGCAGGAAGAACTCAATGTGGATGCGGCCGATCATCAGGCGCCGGGCACCACAAAAACCACGGATGAAGCCTCTACCGGCAACGGCAGCGGCCAGAAAGTTGCATCTGCCAGCCAGCCGGCGACGCCGCTGGTGCCTTCTGCTGCCACCTGGGACAGCTTCCACGGACAACTTAACGCACAGAAATACAGCCCGCTGAAGCAGATCACCGCCGAGAACGTGGGCAAATTAAAAAAAGTCTGGGAGTTTCACACGGGTGATGTCTCGGATGGTAAAGGCGACACCCCGGCAACCGTCTGGTCCGCGACGCCGATTTTTGCTAACGAGACGATTTATATCGGCACGCCTTTTGATCGCCTGATTGCGCTGGATCCGGGAACGGGTAAAGAGAAGTGGCACTATGACACGAAATCTTCGCGAAAAGCCCTCACGCAGCCGGTCCTGAAAAACCGCGGCGTCTCCTACTGGCAGGCAAAAAATCCGGTGGCCGGAGAAGCCTGTCAGAAAATCGTTTATATGGGCACCGTTGATGGCAAGCTCTATGCGCTGGATGCCGATTCAGGAAAGCCATGTGGCAACTTTGCGGACAAGGGCGTCCTGGATATCAATCAATGGAACACGCTTAACGCCAAATATCCGCTGTCCATTCTTCAGCCGCCAACGGTAGTCGGGAACCATCTGCTGGTGGGCTGGGCCGGTAAGGACTGGGCCTATGCTGAAGCGCCTCCGGGCACCGTATTTTCCATCAATGCACAGACCGGCGAACGTGAATGGGCTTTCGAAGCGATCCCAGCTGACATCCGCAAACGCACCGGGACAGCCAACGTCTGGACGCATATGTCTGCCGACGAGGCGAATGGCCTGGTCTATCTGCCGGTTTCATCGCCATCTCCGAACTACTGGGGCGGCAATCGTGTAGAGGAGATCCCGCTTGGCACCTCGACAACGGCGCTGGATATCAATACCGGTAAAGTGGTCTGGTCTCGCCAGTGGGTGCATCACGACGTGTGGGATTACGATATCAACTCCGCCCCAACGCTGATGGATATCACCGTAAACGGCAAACAGATCCCGGCCCTGATTCAGGCCACCAAGCAGGGCTTCCTGTTTGTGGTCAACCGCCTGACGGGGGAAGACGTCTGGCCTATCGAAGAGCGTCCGGTACCGCAGGGTGACGGTTCGGTGCAGGGGGAAGTGCTTTCGCCAACCCAGCCATTCCCGACCAAACCCGCGCCGCTGCTCGATCAGTCGAAAAAACCAGAGATCTGGAAGCTGGCCGATATGGTCGGTGCCGGGCAGTGTTCCCGCCTGTGGGATAACCTGACCTATGAGGGAATGTACACGCCGCCGACCACCAAAGGCGAGGGTGCGCTGACCTACCCGGACAGCGCCGGTGGCGTACAGTGGGGCGGTGTAGCCTTTGATCCCAATAAACAGATCGCTATCGTCAACACCTCGCATATCGTGCAGTACGTGAAGCTCTACAGCCGTGAAGATTACGATAAAGCCGATAAAAGCGCTGGCAACGAGAGCGGCTTTGCGCCTCAGGAAGGTGCGCCTTACGGCCTGCGCCTGATGGTCGCCAATAACTGGCTGGGTATGCCGTGCTGGAAGCCGCCGTTTGGTGAAATCGTGGCGCTGGATATGCATACGGGAGATGTGAAGTGGCGTCGTCCGGTTGGCGCATCGCAGCAGTACGGCTTCTTTATGCCGGAAAGCTGGGGTTCACCGACAATTGGTGGTCCGGCGGTGACGGCGGGCGGTGTGATCTTTATCGGTGCCTCCATGGATGCCAAAGTGCGCGCCTATTCCGTAGAGACTGGTGAAGAGCTTTGGTCCGATCAGGCTGAAGCCCCTGCGGTAGCGAATCCGTCGGTCTATGAATACAAAGGCCGCCAGTATGTCGCGTTCGTCGCGGGGGGGAACACTATCCTCAAGGATCAGGTGGGTGATCAGGTTGTGGTGTATGCGCTCCCTGAATAACCGATGATATAAAACACCTGCGTTACCGGGATAAGGTGGTGAGCAGGTAAAAAGTGCAAAACAGCAGCTGATACAGCTGCTGTTTTGCTATAGGTTAACGCGGTTTATTTACAGGCCACCAGATCGGCCATTTGCTTAGCATCAGGCAAGCCGATGATTTGTTGCAGGGTGCGCGCTTTATTCAGGTAATAAATAGCAGGTGTACCGCTGGCACCTAATTGCTCCATAAGCTGCTGATTGTGCTGTATCTGCTTAAAGACGTCAGGCGGGGTGTTGCCTTTCAGCTCCGGTTTGATTTTTCCGTCGCTACTCTCAAGGTCATACCACACTTTAGCCGGATCCTTCGCGGAGAGGACTGCCGCCGCATACTGCGCGCTGTCCGGGCGGATCACGCCAACCAGCAAGGTTTTGGTGCTGATGCTTTTATCTTTGATAAAAGGCTGAGCCTGGTGCCAGAACTTATTGCAGTAAGGGCAGAAGGGATCGGCAAAGACAACCACCTGACATTTCGCCTCTGCGCTGCCTTCTGTAATTCCCGGCGCAGCGGTAAGCTGCTTCCACATCTCGCGACCTGCGGGAATATAAATCTCGTCATTAATGGTCTTCTCGCTGAGGTTATTTCCCTGCGCATCATACATATAGCCTGAGATAACATGCTTTTTATCCGGGGTGAGATAAAGCGTTACGCCCATGTCCTGATATTTACCCAGCCATCCTTCCACACCGCCGGGGGCGCTGAACGGCTTAATGATTTCAATGCCCTGTTTCTCCATTTGTTTAACCGGTTCGGGCAGGTCAGCGGTCTGCGCCTGCGTGGTGGCGCTCATCAGCAGCGTTAACAGTGACAGTATCTTCTTCATTATTTTTCCTCAGTGAAATCAGGCGACGGGGAGGCATTCGCCTTCGTCAGTGTGGTTAGCAGCGCATCTTTGCTCAGAAGAGAGGGCAGAACATGCCCCTGCGGCAGTGAAGGGCCAAATATAGCGTTAAAAGGAATGCCGCTGGCACCGTAGCGGCGCAGGAACTGTTCGATTTCAGCAGAAGGCTGACTCCAGTTTCCCTGCAATAGCACAACGTCGTCGCGGTTTAAGGCGGCAATCACCTCAGGGCGATGAAGGACCAGGACCTCATTAACCCGGCAGTTCAGACACCAGTCGGCGGTAATATCAACCAGCACGCGTTTTTTCGCATCCAGCGCCTCGCTTAATGCCGCTTCACTGAGCGGCTGCCAGTTGAGGGGAGAGTCGTCCTTCCCCTGGGGCTGGGGAGCCAGGAAAGCATACAACCCGGCACCAAACAGCACGCCAAACGCCAGGCTGCGCAGATTTTCCTGATGGGCCGGCATGGCTTTCGCGCAGCGGTACAGGAAAAACGCCACCATCAGACCACCGCCAATCAGCACGTAGCGGGCACCCCACGCGTTAACCAGCAGCGACATCAGCCAGAGACAGGAGCCCAGCATAAGGAGCACCAGCACCAGACGCAGTTTTCCCATCCAGGGGCCGGGCTTCGGCAGCCAGCGTGCCACGCCGGGAACAAGGCTTATCGCCAGCCAGGGAAGGCTCATCCCGACACCCAGGACTAAAAAGATGAGCCACAGCTGATGGACGGGGGCCGCAAGCGCGAACGTCACGGCCGTGCCGAGGAAGGGTGCCGTGCAGGGTGTGGCAAGCAGGGTGGCAAATGCGCCTTCAAGAAAACTCCCGCCGATGCCGTTGCCACCGGCGGTTGCCAGCCGGGTGGACAAGCCGGAAGGCAGTCGGATCTCAAACAGGCCCGCCAGGCTGAAACAAAAAATCCACGTCACCACAACCATGGCGGCAATGAACGAGGGGTTCTGGAACTGAAAGCCCCAGCCAATCCAGGCGCCGGACAGACGCAGCCCGGTAACCACCGCCGCCAGCACCAGAAATGAGAATACTATCCCGGCCGCTGTTGCCAGAAAACGCAGCCGCGTCTGACGGCGGGTGCTCTCTGCCAGTGTCATCAGCGAAGCGAGTTTGATCCCGAGAACCGGCAGAACACAGGGCATCAGGTTAAGAACAAGACCACCCGCTAACGCCACGGCCAATATCTGCCACAGCGCCGTGGACGGGGTGATATCGACCGTGAGTTGCTGGCTTTGCGCGCCATTGCTGACCAGCAGAGAAAGCTGTTGCAACCGGAAGGCATCCAGCGGTTTTCCCTGCGTATCACTGACGCTAAACCGGGCGGTCAGCGTGTCACCGCGGATCTCCGCCTGCGGTGGCGACAGAGTCGCTCCCGTAGGGTTGTCAGTAAAAAGATCCGGCCGGGACCAGCCCTCCGGGGAGGTCAGTTTCACGGTCAGCGTGTCATCGTCAGCGGTAACGGATTGAACCGCCACAGTGCCGCTTTCCGGGGGAACAGCGCGCATCGCGTTCTCCCAGGCGTCGGCAAAGTGGGCTGACGGACCGGATGCCAGGTTGATATCCAGCGGGAAAGTATTGACCACGCAGAGATTACTGCAGAGCGAAAGCGTCAGTTTCCCGCGCAATCGTTGCAGTTCCTGGGTGGTGACTTCCAGCGGAAACACCACGCGTCGGTCATAGCCGACTGAGGTGAAACCGGCGGAATCAAACCGGACGGGGCGGGGCCAGTGCCACTGCGTTTCTGCCTGAGACGCCCAGGCGATCGCGGGCCGGAATCCGCCGTCACCGGGGGTTCGCCAGTAAGTTTTCCACCCTTCATGAGGGGTGACGTCAAGCAGCAGGCGAACTTTCCCGTTCGCAGGCGCATCGTGCCAGACATGAACCTGAGCATGGGAATTGTCAGGCTTCATCGGCCAGCCCGGTACCGCAGCTGAGGCCGCAGACAGGCTGAATAACAGGAACCACAGGCTCCTGAAAAAGGCTTTCATATATTTTCTCCGTGAAAAATTAACTAAACAGGAACGTCCGGTTCAGTCATTCACGGAAAACGCAGTTTTTGAGGTGTATTCGAAGGAGCGGAGGACGAAAGAGGATCACCGGTCTCGGCAGGACGCTGATTTTGAGCAGCACCGCCAGCACCAGCACCAACAGACCAGTGAAAAGCAGAAGGTTATCAAAGTGGAGAGGCTGGGCGGCCAGAAGCGAGTGGGCGCTTAACTCGCAAGGGGATATCCCCGGCGATGCTTGCTCCTGCGTACTGTTTTCAACCGTCAGGGAGAGCGCGGCGGCTTTAACCTGCATGTGATGCAGGATACTGGCCCGCTGGGTCAGACAAACCAGCATGACAAGACCGGCAACGAATAGCAGCGCCAAAGCGCTCAGTTGCCTGTTCTTATGGTGAGTCGAACCCGTCAGGATAGTCATGGGCAATGAGGATAGTGAGCGACCCGGCTCCGGGCAAGCGGCAATTTGTAAAGTAATGCCAACCAGAGCGGTTCGGCAGGTCGGTTTCCTTCCTCACTCAGGCGCTCTTTCACCCGCAGACTGGCGGAATAAAAAGCCGCTCATTATTGCTCGACGTAAATCAGTAAACCCAACGGGTGGCGTGGCACTCATTCTCTTAACCTGCAATGTCCGTCGTGAACGTTGACAGCGTGGCCGCCCTTGAAGGCCGCGTTGTAGCAGGGGGGTAAACAAAGAGGTTGAAACGAACCCGTTTCGTGATAAATCTGGAAAGATAATAAGACGCAAAGGAAGAATAAAATGAAGATCAGACTTGCGGTACCTGAAGAGGCAGAGGAATGCTGGAATATCAGAAATCTTTCTATCCGGGAGGGGTGTAAGCCCAGTTATAGCGCCAGGGTGCTTGAGGCCTGGACGCCTGACGCTATGCCTTAACATTACAGAGAGGTGATAAAGGAAAATCCTTTCTTTGTTGTCGAAAAACCGGGTGTCGGATTGATCGCTACGGGATATCTGGATCTGGCCGCTGCAAGCGTAGAGGCGATTTTTACATTGCCGGACTATTTTGGTAAGGGTTTGGCCAGCCTGATTATTGAAACGATTAAAGACGAGGCAATCAAACGAGGACTGAAACAGTTAACCCTGTCCGCAACACCTAATGCACAAACCTTTTATGAAAAGCACGGCTTTGTGTTTATCAAAGAAAGTACCTCGCCATCAAGACTTGCCCAAACAGATTTACGCTGCATGGATATGGCCATCCAACTCTGAACGCGCGTTTTCTACTTAATACAGTTCGCCAACGGGTATACGGCAGTTCCGGGCCTTGTAGATAATCCTGAGCTGCCTGTAATCCGGGTGTGCAATTTGCGCTTGTCGCTCATAACCGATCACGCAACGGCGTCGGTCTGCTGAGTGCCATCAGCGGGTGGCCGATCCGATGAAGAGAATCAGCGCAATACTTTTGAAAAACAGGCGGCTTCTGGCCTGCCAGTGTAGGGGCCGTAATTCTCAATGCGGCGATAACCGTGTTTCTCATAGAAATTTACCGCCCGATGGTTAATGTGTCGGGTTTCCAGTCTGAGTTCGCTATATCCCCTCTCTTTTGCAGAGGTTTCCAGAAAAGCGAGTAATGCTCCACCAATCCCCGGCACACTTCGGTCTGAAAACATTCGTTTAAGCTCGGCGATATTATGCGTCAAGGGGCGTATCGCACCGCAGCCTATGGCTTCGCCATGGCTATTCTTGGCTAATACCCATAACGCGTTGGCATTATTCATTGCTTCAACGTTGAAATTGCTTTTGCCATTATCACCGGTAATAGCAGCAAGTTCTGCTGACAACGTTTCTATTAAACGCTGGGATTCTGAAGAGAAGGGATCGGCTATTTCGACGGTTATCATGGTCATATCCTGCGAGGTGAGTTTACCCAGCATAATGTATCCTGCTGGCTCAGACAAAAGGATATACCTCATCAGATGCGATTCCCGCCTTAACAAATTATCACTGAAAAAGTTATCGAATGGCCTAAAATACCTGACTGACATGTAAGTCATAGCCCGTGTTCCTGTTAACGCAATAAGGTCAGTCATGACATTAATGAGTCTGCCAGATATTTATCGTGCAACAAATGCAAACACCCTCGCCAAATGGAAGGAAAATGCAGGGATCGGGAACGTCCGAAAAGAAAACTACTACGATCCGGTAAAGTTCGCACTTGCGACAGGTCTACAACCGCCCATATCCGCTCCGGTATCACGTCTCCTTGATGAACTGAAAAAACTCACAGGGGATGATCCCCTTGCCGATACCCTGCCAGCCCAGGGCTTCCATTTCACCTTTTTGCCCCTGACGCAGCCACTGTATAAGGTTGACGAGCCATTGCCTGTGAAAGTCGAGCAATTGCGCACGATCTGGGCTGACTATCAGGCGAAAAAGATTGTCATCAGAAAACTTCGCTTAGTGGCTTTACCCAGCCAGTTGTTGCTGGCGGGTATTCCAGATGAGCCGGCGATAGCCATGCGCCAGTCCTTCTGCGAGAAGATTCTGGCGTCGTCCTGGAAGAATGAATTGCTGGTGCGTCATGCCAATAGTCCATTACCTGCACCGTTCTGGCACAGTACGCTTCTGCGTTACAACGCCGATTTTTTACCGGCAGAATTGCGTCAGTTTTTTTTAGAACGTCAGGATATCGATTTCGGTGAAATTGCCGGGGAATTAACGTTAGCGAAAATTAACTACAACTGGACAAAATGTTATTCGCCAGCGCGTTAATTCAGGGGAGGCGGTTACGTGCCGGAAGGGGCTTCATATATTCACCGGCTGGACCACCGTAAACGCTTGTTTTTAACACTAAGGCCTTGAAAAGAACTCAGGTCAGTTATTTACGCATAGCTAACCTTCAGTTCAGGAAGTTTGTCCGCTTCGTGCGGGGGAGCAGACGTTAAGCATTGGTTGACGGATCGTACTCCCACTGTGATTCATCACGGTAAATCGTACCATTATCATCCATTACCTGAGCATTGAGGTCTTTTGCAATGCTTAACATCTTTTTGTACAGGTAGGTATCTGGCCATTTGGTATAAATATTACCTGCGCTCCAGTCAAGCCATGCAGCTTCGTACGACGAGGGGCCTGACCACAAGGCCTGGTAATCGCCGTTTATAACATCTCTGCATAATTCATCATCGTTTTTAATGTAGTTAAGTCATTCGTCAGCGGTGATCTGCGCATCCTCATTATCTGCCCAAAATTCAGCTCGCGTTATGTGAAATTCGACACCCATATTATCTCCCGAGCGCTGGAATAGATTTCACAAACTAGCATAGCGATTTGTTAAAAATGAGGTTAGTAACACGATAGAATTTAGAGGCTTGAAAGATATATTCGCTCTTTGCTCCCTGGCCCATAATGTAGTCTGTTCCGTTCCAGAAGCCGTTGTCGCTGGAACCCGTCGTTGTCATTGAGGCGAGACATTGTCGAACCAGACATCATGCTTTCAGGGCATTAACCTCTGGTTCGCACAGACCAGGACGGGTTATCGCTGTTGTAGCCAGTTCTTAATGCCGTCGGATGCAGAGTTAACTGCGCCAGCGAGATAGCCTGAAAACTGGGGTGACCATTCACTGGCAATCCCGGTTATTTTTTCTGCCCACGCGTCGTGAGCAGGGATTTGCTCAGGCAGCGCGTGTCCCACTTCCTGAAGCAGATCATATTCTGTGGCCGTAAACGGGTCGGCTGCCCAGTCTTTCAGAAACTCCGCTTCAGGTTCGGCTGCAACAGGACCAAACAGGCGCGCAAGCTGTTCCCGACAAAACTGCTTCAGCAGGTCTTCGCTGACCGTCCATCTCGATTTAGCCGGTACGCCGATAAAGCCAAAGAGTACCGTTTTTCCTGAGTCAGGCTCGGAGACATCGTGAATTTCGACCATCGGGCCTGTCTGACTGCTGGCATCGCCGGAAAGCCGCTGTGCTTGCAAAAAATCGGTGTTGTAAACCGCGACATACTTCGCATGGGGGGCCATCCATGTCGGAATTTTTCGCCAGTGTGAAAGCAGCGCCTCAGGCAGCGCCGGGCTAAACGTAATGTTTCCAGCCAGTGCAGGCGGCAGGGCGAGAAAAATATGCTCGCCGGTATACAGGGTTTCTTCACCCGCCTCTGTCTGCGCCAGGACCTGCATGCCCTCTCCGGTGCGAATAATGGATTTCACCTGCTGATCCAGCTTAATTCTGTTCGCCGGAACCCGATGCCTGAGTGCTGTCGTCAGGGCCTGCATTCCTCCTTTCAGCCTGAATGATGGCGGTGAGGTTTCATATGCCGGATAACGTTGCGCAGGGGTATCGGGATGACGCTCATATAACATATCGCCCGGTCGCCCCTGTGGGATGACGGTCAGTCTCAGTTGCCCGATTAACTGCGCAAATTCAGGCTGGAGCTGCGGCCAGAACCAGGCTGCCCCCATATCCACATGCAACCCTGCTGCGTCGGGGGACAGCACGCGGCCGCCCGTCCTGTCCCGCGCTTCCAGAATCACATACTCCACGCCTGCTTTTTCAAGCAGCGTGGCGGCATACAGTCCGCTGAGGCCTGCCCCAATGATAATAACGCTGCCTGTCATCATGCTGCTCCGGTGAGGGTGGTCGGGCTAAGGTGCCCGGTTTTCAGATAAAAAAGTGCGCCACTGGCGGTGGCTGTCAGGGCGGGCATGTCGCCCGGGGGAAACCGTAGCCAGCTTCCTGTCTCGTAGCGACCTTCCGGTGCGCTGAGTTCTCCTTCAACCAGCAGCAGTTCGGCACCGCCAGCAAGCGGTGCACAGAAGATGCGCTCGCCCGGTGCCAGCTTCTGCAGCACCACTGTTTCCCGTGAGTCCGAGAACAGCGGGCAAATTTTTCGTTGCGGGTGGCCGTGCCAGTTTTTGTCGTCATGTGTATTGATTCTGACGGGCTGGCGTTCGTCGTCAGCCATCTGGCGCAGCTTGACGAAGATCGTTGTACCTTCGCGGCTGGAAGGTTGATGGGACGAGCCGTCCGGGCTGCGCAAATAACAGCCAGCAGGGTAATCCACCCCGTTTTCAGTAAACGTCCCGCTCAGGACCAAAATTTCTTCGCCACCGGGGTGGCTGTGCTCAGGAAACACCGAAGCCGGCGCATAGCGCACAAGGCTGGTTGCACGGGCCTGCTCCCGACCTATCCGGTCGAGCATGACGCGTTCCACCCCCGGCTGCGGGGAAGATACCCAGCGATAGTCATCCGGCGTGATGATGGCTCGCTGCGAAAAATCAGCATTCAGTAACATCATAGTCAGTCGTTAAACGGTACCTTTGCAGGTACCGTTGTCAGGGTTATTTATTCGGCAGGTTATCGTAAACATCCAGAGCACGCGCGGTATACGTCAGCGCGGCACCGGTGTTCAGGTTAATGGCAACGGCAAGCGCCTCGGCGATCTCTTCCCGCGTGGCGCCGTGCTTAACCGCAGCGTCCACATGCACAGCCAGACAACCGTCGCAGCGGGTGGTGACGGCCACGGCCAGCGCGATCAGCTCATGCGTTTTAGGATCGAGGTGCTTATTTTCAGACGCGCCTTTATCCATCTGCTGGAAGCCTTTCATAAATTCAGGCTGCAGTTTGGCAAATTTGCCGATGGTGGCGAGCAGGCCGCTGCGATATTCATTCCAGTTTAAAAACATTGAGAACTCCGGTGTTTATTTATTTTAGAAAAAATTAATTACATGACGTCGTAAATGCGCACGTCTGGGGCGCTATTCAGATAAGGTTTCAGCCCTGCAACCACATCCTGGGTAAAAAGCGGGCTGTTAAGATAGGCCTGCGCCTGGGCGACGGTTTTGAAGCCGTGCAGTACCTGCACGTCTTGATCGCGGATAAGCAGTTCTTTCGAAGTGGCACCGTCGATAGTGGTCAGAAACGGGGTTTTGTACTTCTGGTAGATTCCCGCTGCTGCCGCACGGTTTTCATTGCTGATATCAAGGGTGATTTGCAGATAAGCCATCTTTTTCTCCTTCGCTCAGGTTAAGGCAATGCCGTCGGGGCCACTGCCGTTCGTTGAGGGGGATTATCAGAAAGCTCACGAACGTCAACAAATCAGATAATCTTGCGAAGCAGAGAAGAAATTCTATGTCGCCGGGTTTTGCGGTCAGGGAAGCATCATGCCTGCGAAGAAGAAAAGATGAGGCATAATGCCTGCGGCGCGGTATCACGCCTTTTCAGAATTAACGTCCTGCACAAGCCAGTCGTGAAACACTTTAACTTCATGACGCAGAGCGTTCTGCCGTGGGGTCACAAGGTAGTAAGACCAGGTCAGCGGCCAGCGATGATCGGAATGCAGCTGGACCAACTGACCGGTTTCAATCAACTGTTTGACCAGTGCGTAACGGACAATGGCCACCCCCCGACCACTGAGGGCCGAAAGAATGACGGCGGAGGTGGAGTTAATATGCAGGCCACTTTCCTGCGCTTCAGGCGCACCAACCGCGCTCAGGACATCGTCCCAGGACGGAAAATTCGCGCCAGGATGCGGTGTATCATCGTGGATCAATTTTTGGGTGGCAAGCCACTCAGCGCAGGTGATTTTCTCTGCCGGTACCAGCTGCGGGCTGCAGACCAGTACCGCCTCTTCATCCATTAGCCAGCTTTTGTTCACACCAGGCCAGTCTCCCTGGCCGCAGCGGATGCCGATATCCGCCTCGCCGTGCGACACGTCCATCAGCTTCTCCGTCACGTTAAGACGCAGGTCGATTGTTTCATGGGTTTCTGAGAAGCGGTTCAGGCGTTCCATCAGCCAGTTCATGACCAGAACCTGTGAGGCGGTGACGACCACAACGGATCGCGCCCGGCGGCCGCGCAGTTTATTTAACCCGGTTTCCAGTTTATCCAGCCCCTGAGTGATGTCCTGCAGGGCCTCCTGCGCTTCATCCACCAGCGTCAGGCGCTCCTTCCCTGAACGTGTACGGTGGAGCAGGGGATGGCCCACCCAGTCCTCCAGCGAGCGAACAAGCTGGCCTACGGCGGCTGGCGTGACGCCCAGCTCCTGGGCCGCGCCAGTAAAGCTGCCGTGCCGGGCAGTGGCTTCAAAGGCATGCAGCCATTTCAGTCGGTTAAGCGATCGCATTGCAGGTATCCTGATTGAGTTTTTTTCAGTATACCTGAGCGAGAAAGATTTTCTTTTCTGTGTCGCAATTTCTTCTCAGTCGTCAGCCTGGCTTCCGGATGGCATTCTGGTTTCACACGATGAGGAGCAGGGCTTTTCATCAATGACAACCAGATGATTTTAAAGAGGTTAGCGATGAACGCATCTTTTGCCGGTAAAAAACTGTTAGTGGTCGGTGGTACAAGCGGTATGGGCTTCGAAACGGCGAAGCTGGTTCTGAAAAACGGTGGCAGCGTTGTGCTTGTTGGTAATCGCCAGGACAAAGCCGAGCAGGCTCGCCAGGCGCTGGCTACAGACGGTCAGGTTTCTATCATCGTTGCCGACCTGATGACAGAAGAAGGGATGCAGCACGTGGTGAACACCATCAACGCTGAGCATAAAGATATCAGCCTGCTGGTCAATGCGGCTGGCGTGTTCTTCCCGAAACCGTTCACTGAACACGAGATGTCTGATTACGACATGTACATGAACATCAACCGCGCGACCTTCTTCATTACCCGCGACGTGGTGCGCAACATGGTTGAGGCCGGCATTAAAGGCTCTATCGTCAATATCGGCTCCATGTGGGCGCAGCAGGCCATTGGTGCCACTCCGTCTTCTGCCTACTCCATGGCAAAAGCCGGTCTGCATGCACTGACCAAAAACCTGGCGATTGAGCTGGGCGAAAAAGGGATCCGCGTGAATGCCGTTTCTCCGGCCGTTGTTCACACGCCGATTTACGAAGGCTTTATTCCGAAAGACGACGTGAAGGACGTGATGAACAGCTTCGACAGCTTCCACCCGATTGGGCGCGTGGGTACCCCTGTCGATATCGCGGAGACCGTTGCCTTCCTGCTTTCTGACAAGACTGGCTGGGTCACCGGTGCCATCTGGGATATTGATGGCGGCGTGATGGCTGGCCGTAACGCCTGATGACTCTGCCGCACGCGGGCGACCGCGTGCGGCACTGGAGTACTTATGCAAATCCAGACCGCAAACTATGACCTTGTCACCACATGGCAGGGGGGGATGGCCAGCCGCACGCGTTGCCAGTCTATGACGGGTGATAAGCGCCAAAGCCACGTTATCGATTCAGATGAGCCTGTCGCGCTGGGTGGCGAAGGGCGGGCGCCCGGTCCTCAGGATCTGCTGCTGGCAGCTTTTAACGCCTGCATGACGGCCGCCTTTGTTCAGGAAGCCATAGGTGCGGGCATCACATTGACCCATCTTGATATTGAGACCCGCGGTGAGCTTCCGACGGGAATATCCCGGCACTGTGAAAAAACCACAGATACCTCTGCTGGCAGGCTGCAGTATGTCATTCACGTCAGCGGGAACGGGACGGCCCATCAGTTCGAATGCGTCCATCAGCGGGTCATTAACGCCTCCCTTAACCGGTGGTTACTGGCTCAGAACATGACGATAGAGGGTGATTTAATTCTTATCTGATGCGGTCCGGATACCCTGTTTAACCTGGAGAAAACACCATGACCACACCACGCGTGACCCCCTGGCAGGATGGTGAGCCTGTCGATGCGGACCTGCTTAACGCAATGAAAGCCCGACGTCCCGGAGGGGAACTGATTGGCATTGACCGCATATTGCTTAAAAGCTTTCCGCTGGCCACAGGCTGGAATGAACTGATGGTCCGGGTTCGTCAGCAATTTTCCCTCAGCCTTGAATACCGGGAACTGATCATGTTGCGCGTTGCCTCACTCAACAAAGCAGAATTTGAATGGAACGTGCATTACCCTGCTTATCTGGATGCAGGCGGAACGGCTGAAAAAGCGGCTGCACTTGAGCCTGCCTCAGTGTCATCCCTGTTTAATGAAACCGAAACCCTGCTCATCCGGCTTACCGACCAGTCAACGCACGGAGTGGTCGTGGATGCAGACATCATCGACGAACTGAAACGCCGGCTTGGGGAAAAAGAGACCGTGGAAGCTGTCGCGACCGTCGCGGCCTACAACATGGTGTCGCGTTTCCTTGTCGCCCTTGCCATCTGATACTCCCCCTTTTTACCGGTGCAATTTATGAATAAAAAATATCGCGCTATGCAGATCGTTGCCCCCGGTGTGCTGGAAATGACAGAGCGACCGATACCCGCTCCCGGCCCGGATGAGGTGCTTATCAAAATTGATGCATGCGGAGTATGCGGTGCCGATCTCCGGGACGCGGAAAAAGCGCCGCAGGAGGGCCAGCCCGGGCGTATCCCGGGACATGAAATCGTTGGATACATCGCGCGCAAAGGCGACAGGGTGCCCGATATCTGGCAAACCGGCCAGCGAGTCGGGGTCGGGCGTCTGGGCGGTTACTGTCAGCACTGCAACCCCTGTCGCAGCGGACTTTTTCATCTTTGCGAAAACCAACTGACGCCAGGTCTCAGCTGCGATGGCGGCTATGCCGAGTACGTTGTCATGCGTTATACCGCGCTGATCGCTATTCCCGCAGAACTCTCTACCGTGCATGCCGCTCCGATCCTCTGCGCCGGTACGGCTACCTTTAACGCGCTGCGTCATTCCGGCGCCAGGGCAGGCGACAGAGTCGCTGTTCTCGGGATGGGGGGACTGGGCCACATGGCCGTTCAGTACGCCCGTAAAATGGGTTTTGAGGTAACGGTGGTAGCGCGTGGCCATGAAAAAGAACGTGCGGCCTTTCAGCTGGGCGCGCATCACTACATCAATGCGCTCAGTGAAGACGCATCAGCGCGCCTGAAAGCTGACGGCGGGGTGAATTTTATTCTGGCCACGGCTTCGGATTCAGAAAAGGTCTCAGGCCTGCTGCCTGCTCTGGCCCCCCAGGGGAAAGCGATCCTGTTGGGGACCGGACGAACGCCCCTGCAGATTATGCCGGGCATGATGATTGGCGCGGAACGCGCGCTGTCAGGTTCCTTCGTCAGCACGCCCGCTCAAACCGAACGTGCGCTGCGTTTCAGCCACCTCTTTCAGACGTTGCCCGTCACAGAACAACTGCCGCTTGAGCAGGCCAATGAGGCGCTCAACAGGCTGAAGATGGGTCAGGCGCGTTACCGGATGGTGCTCACAATGAATCAGGATAATTAATCCCATGTCCACAGAACCGTTCCTGCCTGTTGCAGACCAGAACAATAATATCATTCGCCTCTCGGCCGCCCAGGCGCTCGCCGGTGCTAACTCGGTGGTTTTTTATGCCACGGGAGCCATTGTGGGTAACGCTATCGCGCCCAGTAGTTCTCTGGCTACGCTGCCCATCACCATGTTTGTTCTGGGCATGGCGGCCTGCATCCTGCCGTTAGGTTCACTGGCGCGAAAAAATGGCCGTAAGGCTGCCTTTATGGTCGGCACCGGGGCGGGGGTGATTACCGGGCTGATCGCTGCCCTGGCCGTCCTGATTGGCTCATTCATCCTCTTCTGCGTTGCCGCCTTTATCGGAGGGGCATATGCAGCCGTGGCGCTCAGCTTTCGTTTCGCCGCCACCGATGGTGTGACACCGGAACGACGGGCACGGGCGTTGTCGCTGGTGATGGGAGGAGGGGTGATCGCCGGTGTGGTGGGCCCCATGCTGGTTTCCGCAACAATGCATCTCTGGCCACCTCACACCTTTGCCGTCACCTTTCTAGCCCAGGCGTTTGTGGCCGTCATCTCGGCGTTTATCCTCAACGGCGTGAAAACAGCCGAACCTGCCAGTGCAGCCAGCGCGGGTGGGCGGCCTTTGCGCGAAATAGTGCGCCAGCCGGGCTTTGCCAGAACCGTATTTAGCGGTGCGGTCACCTATATGGTGATGAACTTCCTGATGACGGCTGCACCGCTGTCGATGCACATGCACGGCATTTCTCAGCAGGCGTCCAATCTGGGGATTCAGTGGCACGTTATTGCCATGTACGGCCCGGGATTTTTCACCGGCAAGTTAATCAGCCGTTTTGGTGCCATGCGTATCGCCGCGACGGGTCTGCTTATCACAGCATGCGCGGTCCTGGCTGGTCTCGGCGGAACCGATATTTTCCATTACTGGCTGTCGTTGATTTTACTGGGCCTTGGCTGGAATTTTGGCTTCACTGGCGCATCGGCGAAAATCATTGAATATCACCGTCCCGAAGAGAAAACCCAGGTCCAGTCCCTGAACGACTTTGTGGTGTTCGGGGTGATGATCGTCGGGTCATTTTCTTCAGGTGCGCTGCTCAGTCTCTATGGCTGGAACGCCGTCTTGTGGGGTTCACTTGTGCCTGTGGGTTTTGCATTTATAGGTATCGTGAAAGAACGGCAGGCAAAAGTCAGCATAACGTAACGTCCTGAGGAGGGGGCTGTCTGAATCAGCCCCCTGGTGATATGAAAGGTATCCCAGGCCCAAAATTGGCAAACCTGATTTTGGGCATAACGGTTGATAGCCAGCTAACCCGTATGATGACGCAGGTCTGCGTCTGGCACAGAGCGGATAGGGTGATAAATGACAGAAGATCAAACCCCGGACTGTTATCTCCTCTTAGACGACCTCAACCACGTCAAATTCTTCTGCGATCAGCCATTTTTATTCGTCTTTAGGGGGAAGGATAAATGACAGCATGGTGAATTATTCCCTTTATGGTGACCGCCTGAGCGACCTGGCTTTCAATGGTTCGGCAGAATAGCATCACGCTGCCGGTTAAGCTATGCGTTGATAATTCCGCTTGCCGGTCAGTTGAAGGGAACTTGAAGCATGTTAATGCAGGGTCTGCTTTGTGCCAGAAGCGGACGTTGCATAAAACCCTGCCCTGAAAAAGGCCGTAACAGCCCGGCCACCGCTCTCTGCAAATCAGGGCGACACTGGCCTGTTATGGACGACGGTTTTCATCACCAGGGTTGAAGTAAGACGCTGAACACCAGGCAGTGCGGAAAGGTTAAGATCATAAAGACGCTGAAAGCTTTCCATGTCCCGTGTCAGAACGTGCAGCATATAATCCGGGTTACCAAACAGCCGCTGCGCGGTTATTACTTCCGGGACTTCAACCACCGCCTCCTCAAAGCTGCTCACCGCCTTACGATCTGCCTTTTCAAGCGACACAAAAACGATCACTGAAAAGCTCAGTCCGAGTTTGCTGGTATCCACCTGAGCACGGTATCCACTGATGATGCCCGACTCTTCCAGGCTTTTTACGCGCCGGTGGCAGGGCGAAAGGCTGAGTCCTACCTTTTCGGCCAGCTCAGTCAGGGACAGTCGCCCGTCTGCCTGGAGTTCAGCAATGATTTTTTTATCTGTTCTGTCCACTCTCTTCCGCCTTTTTCGTTAATCACCAGAGCCGTTAGCCCTTTTGAATGTATCAGAGGGAATTATTTCCAGTAAACCCACAATGTAAGCAAACATATTCCAATATATAAGCCATTACCGGCTAATCAGGAAAGTTTTGCCCCTGCGCAGTTGATAAAATCGTAGGCGGTTTTAACTGATTAAAAAGGTGATGAAGTGGATTACAGTTTGCTCGCAGCGTTCTGGATTGTGTCATTTTCCCTGGTCATGACACCCGGGGCGGACTGGGCCTATGCTATCTCCTCGGGCATGCGCAACAGAACGTTGTTTCCTGCCGTCTCCGGCATGCTGCTCGGGTATGTCGTCATAACGGTTATCGTCGCGGCCGGCGTCGGTGCGCTGGTCGCCAGCGTGCCGGTAATACTGACGGTGCTTACCTACGCCGGGGCAGCCTATCTGCTGTGGCTGGGAGTGGGCGTCCTGCGCAATCCCCCGGTTCCCTCTGTCGGAAATTTTAATGAAACGGTAAACGGGTTCCGTACGCTGATGAAAGGGTTTGGCATCAGCGGGATGAACCCGAAAGCACTGCTGCTTTTCCTGGCACTTCTGCCGCAGTTCACCAGTCGGGAGGCGGGCTGGTCTGTTGGTGTGCAAATTTTCTGTATGGGGCTGGTACAGATCATCAACTGCGCGATTGTCTACAGTGCGGTCGGGCTGGGTTCGAAAGCGATTCTGCGCACGCGTCCGGCGGCGGCGCGGCGGGTCAGCCAGTTCTCGGGCGTAGCCATGATGGCCATCGCCTTCCTGCTCATCGGGGAGCAGCTCTACACATCCTTCAGGTAACGACATCAGGCCATGCCGCGCCCGGCTTCTGCCCCTTTAAGCCCCGGCATCGGTAACAGTAAAAAATCGGGCTGACCGCGATGCGGAACCGGCCCCCTTAAGCACATCATCGGCATATAAATGAATACATTTCGTATCAGAGACATTGTTATCCTGGGTTTCATGAATTTTGCCCTGTTCGTCGGCGCCGGCAATATCATTTTCCCGCCATTCATCGGTCTGCAGGCGGGCACGGCGGTCTGGACGGCAGCCGCCGGATTCCTGCTGACGGGCGTCGGCCTTCCGGTTTTGACGGCCATAGCGATGGCAAAGGCAGGCGGTGCCTTATCAGCCGTTACCCGGCCGGTGGGCAGGGTATGTGGTTTAATGCTGGCCGTAATCTGTTACCTGTGTATCGGGCCGTTCTTTGCCACGCCCCGCACCGCTACGGTTTCCTATGAAATCGCCATTCAGTCTTTTACCGGCAGCGCGGTCTGGTTACCGGTCTGGAGCGTGGTTTATTTCAGTATTGTTATCCTGGTTTCACTGCACCCTGGCAGGCTACTGGATACGGTTGGCCGGTTTCTCTCCCCGGTTAAGATCCTGGCTCTGATTGTCCTTGCCGCGGCGGCACTGGCATATCCTGCAGGCCAGGCCCGCGCCCCTGAAGGGGCTTACGCGACCGCCGCGTTTTCACAGGGACTGACCAGCGGTTATCTGACCATGGATACGATGGCATCCCTGGCTTTCGGCCTCGTTATCGTTAACGCAATTCGCTCCCGGGGCGTGACGTCAGCACGCCTCATTACGCGCTACGCCGTCCAGTCTGGCCTGATTGCGGGCGTCGGCCTGGCGCTGGTTTACCTGAGTCTTTTCCGGCTTGGCACTGGCAGCACGGGGCTGCTCGTAAATGCGACAAACGGGGCGCAGGTGCTCAGCGCCTATGTACACCATGTCTTTGGCGCAGGCGGAGATGTGTTCCTGTGCGCGCTCATTACGCTGGCCTGCCTGGTCACCGCCATTGGCCTGACCTGCGCCTGCGCCGCCTGGTTCAGTTCCGTGACCCGTATCAGCTATCGTGCCTATGCCTGGTTCTTCGCTGTGTTCTCCATGCTGGTATCCAATATGGGCCTGACGCAGCTTATCGCCATATCGGTACCGGCGCTGACGGCGGTGTATCCGGTCTTTATCGTGCTCGTCCTGACTTATTTTATCCGGGCGCGTTTTCACTCACCCGCACATGTTATCGCGCCCGCTGCTATGGTTTCATTTTTATTCGGCATCGCTGACGCGCTTTCCACTGCCGGCATCAGCGCGTGGCCCTTTGTGATGGTTCGATACCTTCCCCTTCACAACCAGGGGCTCGCCTGGGTGCTGCCTTCTCTTGTGGTTTTGATCGCGGCGGCAGCCGCCGAGCGCTGGCGTTCAGCTTCATCCGTGACTGAAAAGGGATAGCGGCAATGACAGAGCTTAGCGTCGCGCGGCAGAAGGTAACGGGCGCAGTGCTTTTGCCCTGCCTGATGGCGGTGTTCTTTATCGTCTTTAGCGGGCTGGAAAATGCCCTCTGGCGCACCGGAAAAAGCTATCCGGCTGCGCTGGCCCAGACGAGATACGTTGATGACATTCGTCTGCTGACACCGCAGGCTGCGCGGGAAATATGCCGTCTGCCATTGACGCAGCCTGAGTTAGTTAAAAAACGCAACGGCATCTATCTGCGATGTGGCACACCCTGGTTTGAGGGTGTATACCGGATAACTTACTGACATTGCTCCTCCGGGCGGGCATGTCCGGCGGGGAAAGGAGCAGTATGAAACAGGCCATTTCGCCTGTCTGGAACATGAGGAGCGGCAAATGAAAACAGGTATTCTTGGCGTGGGTGAGCTGACGGAGAAAGTTGTGGCGGGTCTCTACCGAAAAGGCGCTACAGCTGAAATTGTACTGTCACCCAGGAATGCAGGGCGCGCCGGCAGGCTACGGGAAACCTTCGGTTGTCGCGTAGCGGTAAGCAATCAGTCAGTCGCTGACGAAGTTGACATACTGATTGTGGGCGTCCGGCCCGATGCGCTGAAAAACCTGGCGTCAGAAATAAGGCTGCGTCCTCATCAGTTGCTGGTTTCGCTTGTAGCCGGTGTCAGCTCGGCACAACTGCAGACGCTGTTCAGCCATCAACGTGTGGTGAGAATGATGCTAACTTATGCCGCCGAAATTAACCGGACCACGGTTGTGCTGACAGCCTGTGAAGACAACATCCGGACGTATTTTTCTGCTCTCGGTAACGTAACCGTTCTGGAAAACGAAGACTGGTTTGAGCTGGCGACGGTCAGCATGTGCATGAACGGCTGGCTTTACGGCCTCGCTGACGGCCTGCAGGGCTGGTTGGTGGAAAAAGGCATGCCTCAGCATCATGCGCGCGCCCTTGTGCTCGGTGCTATGCGCGACTGTGCCGATTATGGAGTCCACAACGCCAGCGTGCCCCTTGAGACTATGCTTCAGGCGATCGCCACCGAAGGAACATTTACCGCGCAGGGACTTGATATCCTGCATCAGCAGCATAGTCTGCAGCCATGGGTAACGGCGGCCGATGCGGTCGTTCAATCTTTACGTGCTGACAAGCAGGCATGCAAGAAGTAACCCCTCCCGGAGGCGAGGAAAGTGATATGTGGAGGCGCGAAATGCTGAGCATGCGATTCTCGCTCATAACAGATATTCGCCTGCGCAGCGTCCGCTTTGTGCCCGAAGCGGACTTAGAAACCTTAACCAGGAAGGTGATGCCCAATCATCAATGGTCAGATGATGATGCTCATTCCCACCCTATAGCAGACCTTGTCAGGCGGCTTTTTTCAGTCAGATGTTACTCTATACCGTATTTTCTTTGAGTTACAAAAACCGGTTGTTTCCAGTTGGGACCTTTTATTACTCCCATGTTGTCATTAAGGGACACAACACCTTTTTCACCAAGTTCGTGGAAAGCGTGCATGAACTCACCTGATTCAATTGCGCTGAAACGATATCGTACAAAATATCTATCCAAACTTGGATATCCAATACTTTTCGAAAAACCAGCAAAGAACGTTATGATGTCCTCAACCTTCTCATTTTTGAATAACAATTCTAAATCAATCAATTAACCGCTCTCCGTTTTGATCCTTCTGCTGCTTTAAGAGTAGCATCGACATGCTTCCATTGGATGGATATACGACGAAGTAAGTGATACTTTCATCTGGCTATACGGATAATGCGAACGTCTGCTTTTCGCTCATAGCGTATGCTGGCCTTTATGTGTGTCCGCCTCCTCAAAGGCGGACCTTGCTGACAAGATGCCATGTTATTTCCAGCAGCTCTCTGTATTGCTGCCTGATTTTAAGGCAGAGACGTTTCGTGAAGATGCCGCCAGATTGCATGACTGTCATCCCTCATTTCAAACACAGCAGTTGAAAAACGGCGCGTTGCTTCCTTCCCTGGTAATTGCTGTATTTCTTTATAGGTGACTGTGGCTCCCCTTTCATTTTCAGCGATAACCTGCATATCAATGATTTCAATATTCAGTCCCTGGCGGGCACCCCGCTGAGTAGAGAAAAAAGCTTTTAATGCGGCAAAATCGAGCAAGACTCCACCCGGTGTCACCATCGAGAATGTCAGGCTGAAGCGTAACAGTAATTTGTCACAGATATCAGCATGCGCATCAGCATCGCCTAACCAATCCTGGATCAATACGTGGGTATCCAGCACTTCTTTGAAATAACGATTCATTGCTGCTCCTGATTAACGAAATAAAGTACGCGGTGATTGTTGAGCCGATAACAGCACAGCAGGGGAATAACGGCGCTGCATGCTGCTAATCCAAAGGTAAGATGATAAGCCCCTTCTGTGGGCAGGCCGGTATTGGCGATCAGATTAAACAGAAGATTAAGCAGGGTAACGCCCAGGCAGAAGCTGAGCTGGCGATTGATATTCCACAGCGCGCTGGCATCAGCGAGTTCGCGATCTGCTATCTGGATGAAGGCGGAACTTTGCGCTGTGCTGCTGCACAGGCTGCTGCCAAAACCCATCAGCGTGAACGCTATGACACAAACGGTCACATCCATAGTGTGGCCCGTCAGAACCAGTAGAGCCATACCGAAAGCGTTAACCAGACAACCCGTGATAAACAGGGGGCGAGGTCCCCATATGTTGAACTTTTTCCCTGTCATGCCGATCGCTGCAAAAGAAGCCAGTGACCATGGCAGCATCATCGCGCCGACAACGCTGGCACGCATGCCGAGCTGATTCTGCAGATAGAGCATGCAGAGCATATTCACACCGGTAAATACGCCTGGTACAAACTGATAAATAAGCATGGCGGTATGCAAAAGCGGATCTCTGATCAGGTGCAAATTGAGTAAGGGTTTGCTTTTTTTCAGGGCCTGCCACGCATAGCCCGCCAGACAAGACAGGCCGGCAGTCAGTATCAAGGCGCCATGAAAATGATGATTGGGTTCCCCCAGATATGTCAGCCCAAGGAGTATCAGGGTTAACGCTGCGCAGCCACTCAGCAAACCCACCAGATCTAACCGCTCGCGCGATCCCTCCCGGGCCTCAGTTTTGAGCCAGACCCAGGCCAGTATCAGGGCGACAACGGCTAACGGCAGGCTTGCCAGAAATACCCAGCGCCAACTGAGGTTGTCGACCAGAATCCCTCCTGCTAACGGTGACAGTGCCGGAGCCAGCAGGGCAATCAGCATCACAACTGAAGAGAGCTTTGCACGTTCATGACTCTGATAGAGTGCATAGGTCATTGCCTGACCGACAGGGATGAGTAATCCGCCACCAAAACCCTGTATCCAGCGCCATGCAATCAGTTGTGAAATTGATGATGACGCCCCAACACCACAGGTGCCAGCAATGAAAATAAGCAGCGAAAACAGGAAAAGACGTTTAGCACCAGCGCGTCTTGCCAGCCAGCTGCTAAGGGGGATAACCAGTGTCAGGCCTAAGATGTAACCATTACTTATCCAGGCTACCTCGCTGACGGAGGCATCAAAACGTCGCGCAATATCGGGATATGCAACGTTGGCGATAAACATATTGACTAGATCAATAAAAAATCCCAGCAGATAGAGGGTGGTAACGCGTGCACGATAATTCATTCTGTTCTCAAACAAGTACATCATCAGGCGCGCAGTATAAGCGCTGCGGAAATCGGGATAAATTTCCTCTCTGTTGTTACACTGTCAAAAAAATTTTGACAGTAGTTATCTCGGCGAGCACAAAAAAATGATTAATATGCAACGCGCTGCAATCTTTGTTGCGGTGGTTGAGGCGGGGAGTTTCACCGACGCAGCCCAGACGCTGGGTCTGACTAAAGCGGTCGTCAGCGCCAGTATCAAAGTGCTGGAGAAAGAGTTGGGCGTTTCATTACTGTCGAGAAGCACCAGGCACGTTTCAACTACGGATACCGGTGAACGATTTTACCAGCACTGTCTGCGCCTTCTTCAGGAAGCCGAACGTGTTCTGGACGACATTCGTAGCGATCACTCTGGATTAAGCGGTTCACTCAGAATTACCACAACAGCAGAATATGGCGTGCGCGTGGTTGTCCCGGCACTGGCGGCCTTCCGCGCTCGCCATCCGCAGTTACGTATACAGCATGTTTCATCATCGCAAAATGACGATCTCATTTCCGGCCGTTTTGATGTCGCGATACGGCTGGGTCATCTTGCTGACTCCAGCCACCACGCCCGTCTTATTGATCGATTCGATATTTATCCGGTCGCTTCCCCTGACTATCTGAATACGTTGGGAGAGCAGGTTATCGTGGAACTGGCACAGCTTGCTAAGGCGAACTGGATTGCTCACAGCCGTTTATCCACGCCATTAAGCTGGCAGGTAACCACACCAGAGAAAGAAAAGGTGATTTTCAGTGCCGATAGCCCCGCAATGATAATGGCCGATAGCGCCTCCTCATTACTGGCTTTTACTCTGCAAGGCGCTGGCGTTGCGATTTTGCCCGACTGGCTGGTAAAAGATGAGGTAGCCAAAGGAAATTTGATTCGCTTACTGCCAGACCATCATTTTCCCCGACAAGGCATTTACGCGCTTTACCCTCATACACGCCATGTGCCAGAAAAAGTGAGGGCATTTATTGATTTTCTGCAAAACAGGATCGAGAACATGGATGCACGCGATATATCAGCATAAACCTGTTGAAACAATTCGGGTTTAGTAATGGACCAAATATGTCATGCATGAAAAAGGAGGGGCCTGTAATGGGTCGCTTTGTTTCAGAATGACAGTAATAACGTATCGTCCGCTTTGTGCCAGAAGCGGACCTTTATTTGTAAAAGAACTGAGTTAACTTTGACAAGCCTGCTCTTATCAAGCTGAATCAGGTGATGGGCCACGTTCCAGGAACGTAGAAAGCGCGATATAGCTGCGCACAGAGCGTACGCCCTCAAGGCTCTGAATCTCCATCAGGAAATTCTCCAGTGATTCGGTATCGGCGGCCCGCACTTTGATAAAGACGCAGCCGTCACCGGCGACGGTATGTAATTCTTCCACTTCCTTGCGGTTAGTGAACTGCAAAAGGGCCCGTGTCGCATGATAGCTGCTGGTATCGATAACAAGGAACGTTAAAAGAGTCCGTCCCAGTTTGCAGCCATCCAGTACCGCCACAGTACCCTTGATAACCCCATCACGCTTCAGTCGCTTTACGCGATCGTGAACAGCGGGGGCCGATAAATTCACAATCTCGCTCAACTCCGTGTAGCTACGGCCTGCGTCCTCCGCTAAGGCACCTAATATTTTTCGGTCAATGGCGTCCAGCTCCGCTGGTTTATGCCTTGTCTGCCGAATACCATCTTTTTCTTTATCAAATGCGCTCATAAGGGTTCTCATTCTGAATGAAAATATGAATATACTTTATTTAACCTAATATTATTAAGCTACAAAACAGATAATGGAGTTGCAATGCCTATCGCACTTTTCGCCCTTGCTGTCGGAGCATTCGGTATCGGTCTGACTGAATTTGTCATTGCCGGAATTCTCCCGCAAATTGCCTCAGAACTTAGTGTCAGTATTCCCAAAGCAGGAATGATGGCGACCTCCTATGCGCTTGGCGTCTTTGTTGGCGCACCGCTGTTAACCGTGCTGGGCGCAAGAGTTCCTCGTAAGGCTATGCTAATCGCGTTAGCGGGAATTTTTACTCTGGGCAATGTTATTACTGCACTCGCGCCGACGATGGCGGTAGCGGTTGTGGGTCGTATTATCACCTCCTTTAATCACGGAGCGTTTTTCGGTATAGGCTCAATAATTGCTGCATCGCTGGTCGCGCCCGGTCGTCAGGCAAGTGCCATCGCCTTTATGTTTTCGGGGCTGACATTAGCCAATCTTCTCGGCGTGCCTGCCGGGACGTGGCTTGCTCAGACATTTAGCTGGAGACTGGTATTCTGGGTGATTGCTGGTATCGGTCTGCTAACAATGGCAAGCGTAGCCATACTGGTTCCACACATTGCAAAAGGTAAGACTATTGCTTTACGTAACGAGCTTAGGGCTTTTGTTGATCCGCAGGTGCTGCTGGTCATGGGGATTACGATTTTCGGCCCGGCTGCCTTTTTCACTTCTATCACCTATATTGCCCCAATGATGGTTCAGGAGGCCGGTTTCTCCGAAGGCGGCGTGGCGGGGTTAATGGTGTTGTTTGGTCTCGGGCTTGCCGTTGGCAACTGGGTTGGCGGACGATTTGCCGATCGCTCCCTGTTTGGCACGCTTTTCGTCACCCTCGCGGCTCAGGGCCTGGTACTGCTGGTATTTTGGATGGGAGTGGAAAATCAGTGGATTGCCGGAATGTCAGTATTCCTGATGGCGGCATTCGGCTTTGCGACAGTCTCGCCTATTCAGAAGTTGGTGATGGAACGGGCAAGCCAGGCGGGTGCCCCCACGATGGCTGCATCGGTCAATATTGGCATGTTTAATCTGGGAAATGCGCTGGGAGCATGGGCTGGCGGGGTAACCATTGCCGCAGGATTTGGTCTGGCCTCACCTAACTGGGCGGGCGCTATTCTGTCCTTTATTGCTCTGGGCTTAGCTTATCTTGCCTGGCTCACTGCTCGTAAAGGATATGTATTAAATGCTGGTTCTTACTGATTAATTAATCAAAGATTATTGCTTATCTTTATAAACAACATGTTTTGCGGACATCTGTTTAAGCTGGTAGATGTCCGCTATTCGCTCATCGCGGACCTTCAGCGCCCCCGTCCACTAAAAAACCGGTGCAAACGAACACTAAAGTGGGCGAGACAATAAAAAATACTGCTCGCCCTGAAATAGTCTTTTCCAGACGGTGCATTCGCGTCAGAGTTTAAATGTCCCTTCCATCGTAATGACACTTTTACCCCCTACGTTGATCACCGGGGTGTCTGAGGTACCATCGTAACGGGTATACAGAGAGCTGGCCCGCCCCATATCAACCCCCTGTCTTATATGCAATGAAAGCTGCTTTTTATCCTTGAGGGTTGCCAGCAATGCCGTAACTGCTGCGGTTGCACTACCTGTGGCCGGATCCTCAGTCATACGGGGAGTAAACATGCGGGCCTGAAGATCGCATTGCGTCTCAGGATCTGATTCATCGATATAAGCGTAAATAGAGACCGCACCATCAAGCGGTAAAATATGGCGAAAACCTTGTAAATTCGGCACGCATCGGCGCAACGCGTCTCGTGAGGCGAGATTCACGATCAGAAATGGCAAACCCACCGAGGCGACAAGCGGAACATGGGTAGTGGTACAAATATCCTCTGGGGCTAAAGACAGGCAGGCGGCGACGTTTTCCGGGCTGACTTCAGAACGACAGGATAATGCCTCTGGAACAAGCAATTCAGCGCCAGTAATCACGCCGTGATCTTTAAGTATTTTTACGGGTACGAGCCCGGCAATTTCTTCAAACAGCATGGTTTCAGGGAAGGGCGCGCCCTCCAGTGCGGCATAATAGGCCAGCACGTAGGCTGTGCCGACATTAGGATGCCCGGCAAACGGGATTTCGCGGGAAGGGGTAAAAATCCTGACCTGCGCTGTATTAGCCGGGTCGACTGGGGGAAGAACAAAGGTTGTTTCACTGTAACCAAACTCGACGGCAATCCGTTGCATTTGTTCGGTACTCATTCCCTGGGCATCTAATACCACGGCGACAGGGTTACCAAGAAAGGGGGTATCAGTAAAAACATCTGCGATGACATAACGTCTTTTCATTATCAGTCCTGGAGTGAAATAGGCAGGTAGCGCAGTAATCCGCATTATCAGCATGGCTAAGGTGCGAGAATACATAACAAAAATTCAGATTAACGACTCTCAACAGCCGAAACCAGTCGCTGTGCAATTTCAGTGTATCAGTCTGATGCAGATGTATTTTTCCCGTGAAATTATCAGAGAAGGGGCAGCCTGCGCATTATTCTGCTTATCTTCTTTTGAACTCATTTCATATAGTGAAAATGTCGACACGCAATGAATGTTTGCTTTTCGCGATGAGCGGCCCGGCAGTTTCATATAGCTTAAAAACAGACGTAACGTCGATATAAACTCAAGTGCGAAGACCTGCGCACTATTGCAGCAGATTTAAACTGACTCTTAATAAGGAGCCGGGGGAGGGGCGCGGCAATTGCAGCGTGGCTATCGGGAAAGACATCCTGATGCCGGTTTAAGGCTGAAGTAGACGCCAAAAAATGGCGTAAAAGGAGAGGCCGGGGGCGCTTCGCTTGCCCGGCCTGACAGATTATCGGGTGCTCAGTTCTCTGCGGATAATCTCCGCCCCGGCGCTTAAGGCATTTAGCTTGCCGTTGGCAACCTGACGGGATAATGGCGCCATTCCACAGTTGGTCGAAGGGTAGAGCTTGTCGGCATCCACGAACTGCAGCGCTTTGCGAAGCGTACTGGCAACCTCTTCTGGCGTCTCGATGGCATGGGTTGCCACGTCAATGGCACCCACCATCACCTTTTTACCGCGGATCAGTTCGAGCAGATCCATGGGTACGCGCGAGTTATGACACTCAAGCGAGATGATGTCGATATTAGAGGTTTGCAGTTTCGGAAACGCCTCTTCATATTGCCGCCACTCTGACCCCAGCGTCTTTTTCCAGTCGGTATTGGCTTTGATGCCATAGCCATAGCAAATGTGTACCGCCGTTTCGCATTTCAGCCCTTCGATGGCTCTCTCTAACGCGGCGATGCCCCAGTCATTCACTTCATCGAAGAACACATTAAAGGCAGGCTCATCGAACTGGATAATATCCACACCCGCGGCCTCTAACTCTTTGGCTTCCTGGTTGAGGATCTTTGCGAACTCCCACGCCAGTTTTTCGCGGCTTTTATAGTGGTTGTCATAGAGAGTGTCGATCATGGTCATTGGGCCAGGCAGCGCCCATTTAATGGGCTGCGTGGTGAGCTGACGTAAGTATTTGGCATCATCAACAAACACCGGCTTCTGGCGGGCCACGGCACCCACGACGGTCGGCACGCTCGCATCATAGCGATTACGGATTTTAACGACTTCGCGCTTCTCAAAATCGACGCCACTGAGGTGCTCAATGAAGGTGGTGACGAAATGCTGGCGCGTTTGCTCACCATCGCTGACGATATCAATGCCAGCCCGCAGCTGATCGTCCAGGGATAAACGCAACGCATCCTGCTTACCGGCAATTAATTCCTCATTTTCCAGCTTCCAGGGGGACCAGAGGGTCTCCGGTTGGGCAAGCCAGGACGGTTTAGGCAAGCTGCCAGCAGTGGACGTGGGGAGCAATGTTTTCATAACAGGTGACCTTATTGTTTTAATTAATCAAAGCGCGTACTGAGCAGACCATTGCTCAAGAATATTTTTGTACGGTTTAATGAAGTGTTCCTCAGTAAACTTTCCCTGCTCAATCGCTAACTGGCTACGCTCTTCGCGATCGTAAACAATTTTGGTTAAGGAGTGGTCCTGGTTCGTCAGGCTGGGCTGGTAGTATTGCCCGGCGACCGAGTTAGCGTTGTAGATCTCAGGACGATAAATTTTCTGGAACGTCTCCATGGTGCTGATGGTGCCGATCAACTCAATAAAGGTGTAGTCACTCAGTAAATCGCCGGTGAAATAAAACGCCAGCGGCGCGGCACTGTGTGGCGGCATAAAATAGCGAACCTGCAGACCCATTTTTTTGAAGTAGGCTTCCGTCAACGACGAACCCTGTTGCTGGTATTCAATGCCTAATACCGGATGTTCATTCCCGATGCGTTGATAGACATTTTTATTGGATACGCTAAGGCAAATGACCGGCGGCTTGTTAAAGTTCTGCTGGTACGCGGGTGAGTTGACAAAATGCTTAAAGATATTGCCGTGTAACGCGCCAAAATCATGCGGAATGCTGAACGCGTCCTGCTGTTTATTATGATCCGGCAGTAAGACACTGAAATCATAATCCCGCACATAGGAAGAGAAATTATTCCCGACAATGCCTTCAACACGCTCGTGCGTTTTTTTATCAAGAATGTTGGTTTTTAATATTTCAATGGCCGGGAAGGTGAAGCGATCCGCTTCCGTGTCAATATTCATCTCCACAGAGATAATATCCAGCTCAACAGCATAACGATCGGCTTTTGGATTGTCCCAGTGAGCTAACGCATTGAATCGGTTGTCGATCATCACTAACGTATTACGCAGGTTCTGCTGGCGGTTGTCGCCTCTGGCCAGGTTCGCAAAGTTGGTGGTAATACGGGTGTTTTCGGAGGGGTTATAATTTTCATCGAAACGACTGTGCTTAATCGTAAAGGTGAAGTCTTTATTGATCGTCATCTCACTTCCTCGGCTCTGGCATAAAAAGTGATGTTCGTTGTTGTCACGAATTTCACTTTTTATGTTGCTAATACGTTAATGCATCTTTTATGCCAGAGCGACTGTACGAGGGAAAGCGACTAAATTTCACTACAACATGAGCCATCTTCATGATCGAAGAACCGATCAGTCTGTTTTCTCCGAACGCTGCTCCAGATCCAGCGCGCTGGCGCTGGCAGGATCGAATAGTGAAAGACTTTCAATTTGATCCAACATAATCACCTTGCGGAAGGCCATCGCGCTACGGGGCTGGGAATCAAGCGTGATGTCGTGGTCGGCATACCACTTGCTGTAATTATGCTCAATGCACAGATTAAGCGTCGTACCGTCGCGATAGCCGCTGAGCATCGGGATCAACACGATATTGGCGGTTTTTTCATATTCCAGGGTCGCGGTATGGATCATGCCGACATAAATGCGTCGCGACTTCAGGGTCACCAGCGCCAGCTCGCCTTCCTCCATGCACTGATAGAGCAACTGTTCGATACCGCTGGATTGCGACAGACGCTTATAGAGCTGTTTACGGCCCTCACCGTCCAGCCTGGCGCTGCCTGCCCAGTTAGAACGATAGAGACAAAACAGAATGGCAAAGGCCAGCATCACCACCACCGGCGCCTGGATACCCAGAAAGCTCCAGTTCATAAAATCCACTTGCCAGTTAGCGTTGGCCTGCGGGATCAAGTGGAACGTATTGGCAGCATAAGAGCACCCGAGGAGCAGCAGCCAGAGCAGGCCGGTGGCGATCACCCCCTGCAGTACGAAGATACAGCCGTACAGCGCAACCAGAAAATAGACATCCCAGCCGAAGGAACGCTTAATTTTAAAGCGGGTGGAGAGGTCGCGACTGGTGTACCAGTAGCCACACACCATCAGCACCATGAATATCGCCGTTCCCATATCAGGCCCTCTTCAGCGCGTTAACATGGCGCAGGAAGTCCTCTCGCACCTCTTTGCTTTTGTAGTTGACCGAGGCGTTGCCGTCCTGATCGATAATAATACGGTCGCCGTCCTCGACGGCCTCAATAATTTCCTGCTGACTCATGACCTGCAGCAGCGACTCCGGGCTGGAGAAAATCGACGTAATCAGACGTCTCATCGCATGGCATCCTTATAAACAAAAAGGTTAAGTCTGACCGATCCCCGCGGGGGCTGCTTTAAGGTTATGCTGAAAATCCTCTCTCTTACGGCCAAGCCCGAATAAATCACCCTTCAGGTCATCATGGCGCATGAAACCCACCATAATTAGTAGGGTTAAACCACGCCAGGTGAAAATCATGAAAGTCACAATCGATGAATTCAAAACGCACTTCCAGGGGGAAATGCTTCTGCCGGACGATGCCGGCTACGACGACGTGCGCCAGATCTGGAATGCCATGATCGACCGCAAACCCGCGGTCATTGCCCGCTGCAGATCCACAGAGGATGTCATTCGCGCCATCCAGTTTGGCCGCACGCAACATCTCCTGATTTCCATCCGAGGGGGTGGACACAACATCGCAGGCAATGCCGTGTGCGACGACGGCCTGATGATCGACCTCTCGCTGATGAAGGACGTGCAAGTGGACCCGACAACCCGTACGGCCAGCGTTGGACCAGGCTGCACCCTGGGCGAGGTTGATCGGGTGGTGCAGGCTCATGACCTTGCCACGCCGCTGGGTATCAATTCGACCACCGGGGTGGCGGGCCTGACGCTGGGCGGCGGGTTCGGCTGGTTGAGCCGTAAGTACGGCATGACCATCGACAATCTGCTCTCGGCCGAAGTGATTACGGCGGACGGCCAACAACTCAACGCCAGCGAATCAGAAAACGCGGATCTCTTTTGGGGCCTGCGGGGTGGGGGAGGCAACTTCGGCGTGGTGACGCGCTTTGACTTCCAGCTCCATCCCGTTGGACCGGATGTGCTGAGTGGGCTAATTGTCTTTCCCTTTGATGAGGCGAAACAGGTGATTTCGCAGTTTGCCCGCTTCACCTGTACGATGCCGGAAGAACTCAACGTGTGGATGGTCACGCGCAAAGCACCGCCGCTGCCTTTCCTGCCCGACACGTTTCACGGCAAAGAGATGGTAGCGCTTGCCCTGTGCTATGTGGGCCATCCTGAAACGGGGGAGCAACTTATCGATCCGCTGCGCGGGTTCGGCACGGTGATTGGCGAACACGTTGGCGTGCAGCCTTATGTCGCCTGGCAGCAGGCATTCGATCCCCTGCTGGCGAAAGGCGCGCGTAATTACTGGAAGTCGCATAACTTCGTGCACATCAGCGACAGCGTAATCGATGCCATTGTCGAATACGCGGCCAGACTGCCGTCACCGCATTGCGAGATCTTCATCGGAACGATTGGCGGCCAGACGACCCGCATTATGCCCGAGGCCATGGCGTACTCCAGCCGGGACGCGAACTACGTGCTGAACGTGCACGGCCGCTGGGAAACCGCCGCCGAGGATGAGCATTGCATCGCCTGGGCACGGGAATTTTTTGCGAAATCCCAGCCGTTTGCCAGCAGCGGGGCCTACATCAACTTTCTCACCCAGGAGGAGACCGACCGTATTGCCTTCGCGTATGGCGCCACCTGGAACCGGCTGGTGGAGCTGAAGAGCAAGTACGACCCGACAAATTTGTTCAGGATGAATCAGAATATCAGGCCGGTATAAGGCAAAGAATTGCGCCTGACAACCGTATACAGGCATAGACTGCGGTGGCTGGATGTCAGGCGTAATTAGGCAGAGTTTTTAAAACTGAAGTTCAGGACGCGTTGGAAGGTTTATTTTGAGGCAAGGTTCCCGGTTTTATGGGTAATACTTAAATTTGACTCATAAAAACCTGGATAAAATATTTTTGTAAATCTTAAAATATATTCTCATTTTAAGTTATTGTTTATTTTGAGTTTTTTAAAAAATCCACATAGAGCGCCATTTAAAAGCGTACAAAGTTGTACAACTGGTGTGTACAACTATCGCAAATTGGTATATTTTTTTTGCATATGTTTAAAACTCTCACGATCAGCACGGAGCATCTATGCGAGGTTACAGTTCGCGCCAAAGTTCAGCCCAGGCAATCACGGCCTACTTTAATAAAGCCCATATGCGTAGTCAGCAGGAGACGCTGGGTTTAATCGTAGGGGAGATTCTGAATGAAGGACGTAATCTGAGCCGACTGGCTATCTGTACCAAATTATTACGGCGCGTGGAACAGACGGAAGATGAAGCAGAAATAGCGCACTATAATGCGCTAATCAGTCTTTTTTTTGAGCGATAACACGTAACGTGCTGCTTTAGCTCAATAGCAATGTGAGAAAAGTTATGCATAGAACGAGATTTGAAAAACTAAAAGACGATCTTATTGGTGAGGCTGTTTTATTAATTTTAAAAGACAACGGTCCAATAAATTTTAAGTCTCTGGCCATTAAATTGAAGAAAATGGCCAGTACAGAACGTGATACTGAAAGACGTAGCGCCTTATCGGCGGCAGTCGCAGAGGTGGACCAAAAGGTCAAGTCCAGCGAAAGCATGCATTCTGACGTCATAAAAAAGAGTTTTATCAGTAACATGCAGTATCTGGCGGTGAATCCTAAACAGCATTAATACGATAAAAAACACTAATCTTTGAGTGAATGATATGAAAACCAATATTTCTCAGCACACACAGCATTTCAATGCACTCCAGGATCAGGCGCTGGCATCGTACTTCAGTTCAGCTGGCGGTGCCTTATCCGTTGAGTCTGCCGTCTTAGGTTCAGCAATAAGATGTATTATTCTCAGTGGAGATAACCTGACCAATAAACAAATTATTCTCCAGTTAATTTACGCGCTTGAACAAACGACGGATCAAGAGGCTGCCGATGTAATCCGAAATACGCTTGAAATTGTTGTCGGTTTTACGCGGGATGATATTTAAGCATTAATGTTCGCGCAAACTGCCCTTAACAAGGGCAGTGACCTCTCCTGAAGTGTCATCCAATCTGCTCCTCCAGTCACAACGCCAATAACAACCTTAGTCACAACCCCACAAACATTGTCGTTTACAGACCTCTGCAAAATAAAATAGTATACCCCCCTACAGTATCCAGGAGCCTCTTCTATGCCACATTCACCTGAAGATAAAAAACGTGTCCTGACGCGCGTGCGCCGCATTCGCGGGCAGGTCGATGCCCTGGAGCGGGCGCTCGAATCCGGCGAACCCTGCCTTGCCATCCTCCAGCAAATCGCCGCAGTGCGCGGGGCGGCAAACGGGTTGATGGGCGAGATGGTTGAAATTCACCTCAAAGATGAGCTGGTGACGGGCGAGACCACCGCCGATCAGCGGGCCGTCAGAATGGCAGAAGTCGGTCATTTGCTGCGCTCTTATCTAAAATAAAAACCTGACATCACTAAAAGGAAAGCAAGATGAAATCACGTGCTGCTGTTGCATTTGGCCCAGGCCAGCCGCTGAAAATCGTTGAAATTGATGTGGCACCGCCAAAGAAAGGCGAAGTGCTGGTCAAAATCACCCACACCGGCGTGTGCCACACCGATGCGTTTACCCTGTCGGGTGATGATCCGGAAGGCGTTTTCCCGGCGGTGCTCGGCCATGAAGGCGGCGGCGTGGTGGTGGAAGTGGGCGAGGGCGTTACCAGCCTGAAGCCGGGCGACCACGTGATCCCGCTGTACACTGCAGAATGCGGCGAGTGTAAGTTCTGTAAATCCGGTAAAACCAACCTCTGCCAGGCGGTTCGCGCCACCCAGGGTAAAGGCCTGATGCCGGACGGCACCACCCGTTTCTCCTACAACGGCGAGCCGATCTATCACTACATGGGCACCAGCACCTTCAGCGAATACACCGTTTGCGCCGAAATCTCGCTGGCAAAAGTGAACCCACAGGCACCACTGGATAAGGTCTGTCTGCTGGGTTGCGGCGTCACAACCGGCATTGGCGCAGTACACAACACCGCTAAAGTCAAAGAGGGCGATACCGTTGCGGTATTCGGTCTGGGCGGCATCGGTCTGGCGGTTATCCAGGGTGCGGTTCAGGCAAAAGCCGGGCGTATTCTGGCGGTGGACACCAACCCGGAAAAATTCAAACTGGCCGGTGAAATGGGCGCGACCGATTTCATCAACCCGAACGACTACGACAAGCCGGTGCAGGAGGTGATTGTTGAACTCACCGACGGTGGCGTCGATTTCAGCTTTGAGTGCATTGGTAACGTCAATGTGATGCGCGCAGCGCTGGAGTGCTGCCACAAGGGTTGGGGCGAGAGCGTGATCATCGGCGTGGCCGGGGCCGGGCAGGAGATCAAGACCCGTCCGTTCCAGCTGGTCACCGGTCGCGTCTGGCGTGGCTCCGCTTTTGGCGGCGTCAAAGGCCGTACCCAGCTGCCGGGTATGGTAGAAGATGCAATGGCGGGTAAAATTCAACTCGATCCGTTCATCACCCACCGTCTGCCGCTGGGCCAGATCAACGAAGCATTCGATCTGATGCACGAAGGTAAATCCATCCGTACCGTTATCCATTTCGGCGATAACTGATCAAATCTTTCTCCCGCTGCGCCTTCAGGGGCAGCGGGACGACATTTCTTTAAAAATCATTGCGAAAGTGTGACCAGTGTTGCGATTTTAGCCGTAATTAAATTCAGTGCAGTGCCGATGACTACTTTACAGGCGTGTTTCCACGCATCTTACCTATGAGAGAGTCAACGGCTATGGACAAAACAACAACAGTTCGGGCGCAACATAAGCTGGGCTTCCTGCATCACATCAGGCTGCTTCCACTTTTCTCCTCGATTTTGGGTGGCATTATTTTGCTGTTTGCCCTGAGCGCCGGGCTGGCAGGCTATTTTTTACTGCAGGCCGATAACGATCTGCGGGATGTAACTGCTGAAATTCAGGTGCGTACCGGATTATCAAACAGCTCTAACCACCTGCGCACGGCGCGTATCAATATGATCCATGCGGGTGCGGCCAGCCGTATTGCGGAAATGGATGCGATGAAAGAGAACATCGCGGAAGCTGAGAAACGTATTACACAATCTCAGGCGGGCTTTGCCGCTTATATGGATCGGGGTGTGCGCACTCCGGCGGATGAAGCGCTGGATGGCGAACTAAAAACGAGCTACCAGGCCTATATCGATGGCATGAAGCCGATGCTGAAATATGCCAAAAACGGCATGTTTGAAGCCATCATCAACCATGAAAATGAGTCGGCGCGTCCGCTGGATGATGCCTATAACGTGGTTCTGCTCAAGGCGATCAAGATCCGTACCGACCGTGCCAATATGCTGACCGAACAGGCGCATACCCGCACCCA